>Ga0182040_10001343_pt1 | contig 11398 bp, 7 predicted proteins | sample flu12Cox44000176_FD_125973 | JGI IMG/M metagenome (GOLD analysis project Ga0182040, IMG submission 125973) | Lab enrichment of tropical soil microbial communities from Luquillo Experimental Forest, Puerto Rico - flux8day.12C.oxic.44.000.176 | ecosystem: Environmental > Terrestrial > Soil >... | reverse complement strand
CTTATGGACATCCATGCCACTCGGTGCCTCAATACAGGGGGCGACAGCATCACGGAGGCCGATCATGAAAAAGCTGAGTATCCTTGGGATCATCTTTGGAGCGGCGTTGTTGACTGCCGTGCCTCTCTCAATTCAATGGTCGCCCGAAAAGAGCGTGGCGGTATCAGTTGACCGTGCTGATGCCCGAGTAGGACGACCGCTAACCGCAACGAGTGTTGCAGGCGTTAATCGAAGGGTTCATCGTCGGGCATATCGTCGCGGTTACTACTGATGCAGCCCTTTGCTTGACATCTGCAACGCGGACACCATCTGACATTCGTCCCTGAATGAGCAGGGACAATCGTATCAGATCAACTTGACCCCCACAGCTAACCAGCGGTGGGGGTCTTTGTATGCCCACTGACCACCGTGGGCGTCCCTTACCCGGCAAGCCCGACCTAAGCGTTTAGCCAATGGCTCTGACTGTCGCTAATGCGCAGGCCCAGCACCTAATATATATAAGTGTAGGACTTAGGCGAGTACCTATAGCGTACCTACGCAAGTTTCATTTGAAACCACTCGTTGCTAAGTCTTTGATTTATTGGTGAGCCCGCTGGGGATCGAACCCAGGACCCCGTGATTAAAAGTCACGTGCTCTACCGCTGAGCTACGGGCCCGATGCCATGCGCGGAACGCGGCGGGCGTCGCCTTGGGCGACGCACGCAGGGACAGGTTGCGCGTGTGTAGGGGCCGGCACTGGTGCGGTCAATAGCGCGCAGCGCCGCCGGTTTGACCTGTCCAAGCCGCTGCAATCGACATATGTTCAATGCGAGGCCGCGCCATGGCGCAAGGAGGCACCGATGCCGATCGTCAATCGCGTCGCCGACCTGCATGGCGAGATCACGGCCTGGCGGCGCGACATTCACGCCCATCCCGAGCTGCTCTACGACGTCGAGCGCACCGCCGGCAGCGTGGCCGAAAAACTCAGGCAATTCGGTTGCGACGAGGTGGTGACCGGGATCGGCCGCACCGGCGTGGTCGGGGTGATCCGCGGCCGCAAAGGCGACGGCGGCCGGGTGATCGGGTTGCGCGCCGACATGGACGCGCTGCCGATCCAGGAAGCCAATGACGTTCCGTATAAGTCGATCGTCCCGGGCAAGATGCACGCCTGCGGCCATGACGGCCACACCGCCATGCTGCTCGGCGCCAGCCGCTATCTGGCGGAGACGCGCAACTTCGCCGGCACCGCGGTGGTGATCTTCCAGCCGGCCGAGGAAGGCGGCGCCGGCGGCAAGGCGATGGTCCGGGATGGGTTGATGGAGCGCTTCCGCATCGAGGAAGTGTACGGGATGCACAACTATCCCGGCTTGCCGCTGGGCCAGTTCGCCATCCGGCCCGGCCCGATCATGGCGGCGGCTGACCGCATCTACATCGACATCGAGGGGCGCGGCGGCCACGCCGCGCGTCCGCATATTTCCATCGACAGCATCCTGGTCGGATCGCAGATCCTCAACCAGCTGCAGTCGATCGTCGCGCGCAACGTGGATCCGCTCGACGCTGCTGTGATCTCGATCTGCCAGTTCCACGCCGGCAGTGCCGACAACATCATTCCGCAGACGGCGCGGCTGAGCGGAACGGCGCGCAGCCTCACGCTCGAAGTGCGCGACCTTCTCGAGCAGCGCGTCCGCGAAGTGGTGGAAGGGACGGCCAAGCTCTACGGGGCGAAGGTCAAGCTGGTCTACAAGCGCGATTACCCCGTCACGCGCAATCACGAGCGCCAAGCCGAATTCGCGGCTTCGGTGGCGCGAGAAGTGGCCGGGCGCGAGCGCGTCGACGATCAGGCCGCGCCTGTCATGGGTGCGGAGGATTTCTCCTTCATGCTGGAGGCGCGACCGGGCGCCTTCATCTTCGTCGGCAACGGCGACAGCGCCGGCCTGCATCACCCCGCCTACGACTTCAACGACGAGGCGATCCCGTTCGGGACGTCGTATTGGGTGAAGCTCGTGGAAACGGCGATGCCCGGGTGACAGAAGACAGTGATCAGTAAACAGGTGCCGATTACTGGCCACCGATTGCTGATTTCTGATTACTGATTTCCGACTCGGCAACCGCAGTCGGCCGCGGCAGCGTCTCCGCCACCTTGGCTTCCACGCTGCGCCAATAGGCGAATTCGTTGAAGCGCGAGCCTTCGATCGCCGCCATCGCGACGGCGCTCAGGAACGGAAGGCTTTGCACCACCAGCACCAGCGCGAAGATATTCACTTCGCGGATCTGCTTGTAATTGGTCCAAACCACGACCACGGCGCCGACCAGAAGCAGTGCCGCGACCAGCGCCTCCCAGAATGCCGGAAAATCCGGCCCCTTGCGCGTCGTCCCGCCCTTGGCGGTGCGCATGAACGGCATGCTTTCCTTCCAAACGCCGCAGGCAACCGCGCGCGCGACCGTCCACTGCACCGACATGGCGGCGATAACGGCGCCGGTCATCTGACCGAGGCGAATGCCGACACGCAGGCGATAGAGCGCGATGAAATGTAACAGCGCGATCACGAATGCCACCAGGATCGGCACCGTGAGAATTTTGTCGGGAATGGCGATGCCGACGAAGGCGACCACCGGCACCCAGATCAGATTGAGCAGCGTGACCGCCACCCCGATCGATTCCGCACCGAGCCAATTGAGCCAGCCAAGCGCGAATTCCTGCTTCTGATCGCGCGTAAGGCCGCGCGCCCGAGGTAGCAGATAGCTCCAGTGTTTGCGCAGGATTTGGAACCCGCCATAGGCCCAGCGATAGCGCTGCCGTTTGTAGGCTTCGAACGTGTCGGGCAGCAGGCCGTGGCCATAGCGCCGGTTGGTGTAATGAATTTGCCAACCGTGCTCGAGCACGGCGAGCCCGAGATCGCAATCCTCGACGATGGTGTCGCTCGACCAGCCGCCGGCCGAGAGCAGCGCTTGACGACGAATGAGGCACATCGTGCCGTGCACGATGATCGCGTTCGCCTCGTTGCGTTGAACCATGCCGATGTCGAAGAAGCCGGCATACTCGCCGTTCATGGCGTGATGCATGAGCGAGCGCTCGCCGTCGCGGTGGTCCTGCGGCGCCTGCAGCATCCCCACCTTCGGATCGGCGAATGCCGGCACCAGGTGTTTGAGCCAGTCCGGATGCACGGCGTAATCGGCATCGATGATGCCGATGATCTCCGCGTCGGGCGCCGTGTGCGCGAGCGCGAGGCGGAGCGCGCCGGCCTTGTAGCCGGTGACATTGTCCGCATTGACGAATTTGAAGCGCTCGCCCAGCGTGCGGCAATGCTCGTCGATCGGCTGCCAGAATGCTGGATCGGGCGTGTTATTGATGACGATCACGCATTCGAAATTCGGATAGTCGAGCCGCGCCACGGCATCGAGCGTGGCCTTGAGCATTTCCGGCGGTTCGCGGTGCGCCGGCACATGGATCGAGACTTTGGGCGCAAACCCTTCGGTGGCGGGTAGTGCCCCGGCGATCAACCGGCGCGGGCCGCGGCCGAAGGCGACCGCCGCGATCTCTTCGATGCGCGCGAGCGCAATGACGACCAGCGGGACGAGGAGAAAGACGCCAAACGCGAGCGCGAAGGCGGCGCCGAACACGAAGTAATGCGTCTGCCAGAATTGAAATACCGTGGCGAACCAGGCGCCGACCGCGTTGGCGGCAACCGCAAGCGTCGCCGCTTCGCCGAAGGCGATGCGGCTGCGCGCCAGGATCGGCAGTGACAGCAACAGGCCGAGCAGCACCGCAAGACCGGCCAGCTTCCGGTGGTCGGGATCCTGCACCAGCCCGGTCCAGGTGAACTTGGCATGGCGCGCGGCATCGAACATGCCCCAGTACATGCCCACGCCGCCTTCGTTGGTCTTCCAGGGCTGATCGAATGCTTCGACGATGTTGTAGTCGATGCCGTAGGCGTCGGCGCGGGCGATGAATTCGCGCAGCACCATGGCCTGCTCGATGCGGCCGGGATCGGCCTGCAGCATGTTGTAGCCGCCGCTCGGCCAGCCGAACTCGGCGATCACGATGCGCTTGCCGGGATGCGCGTTGCGCAGCTTGTTGTAGAACTCGATGGTCTTGGTGACGGCCTGCTCGGCGGGAAACCCGTCCCAGTAGGGCAGGATATGGGCAGCGATGAAGTCGACCGCCGAGGCAAGCTCGGGATGCTCGATCCAGACGGTCCAGATTTCGCCAGTGGTAACCGGCACCGGACTTTGTCGCTTCACGCGCGCAAGCAGCCGCATGAGCTCGGGCACCGACTTCTCCGCGCGCAGCGTCGTCTCGTTTCCCACCACGATGGCATTGACGTTGTTGTAGCGCTTCGCGAGCGCGATCGCGGATTGGATCTCGCGCTCGTTGCGCGCCTCGTTCTTGTCGATCCAGATACCGAGCGTGACCTTGAGCCCGAATTCGGCGGCGATGCCCGGCACCAGCTCGCTGCCGCCGGTCGCGCTATAGGTGCGGACGGTGTGGGTGTAGGGGCTTAAGATCTTCAGATCGGCGCGGATCTGGTCGGCCGTCGGCCGATCGCCGTAATCGGGATGCTGCGACCGGGTGAACGGTGAGTAGGAAATACTCGCCAGCGGTAGGTCGACGCTGGGTACCGCCTGTTGCCGTTGCAGCAGCGTCCATAGGCCGGCATGCACGCAAGCGACGAGCGCCACCACGGCAGCGACGGTGCGCATAAAACGGCAACCACGCGGGGCAAAGCAACAGGGACCCGAACCCGTCCCCTAGGTTCAACCAAGCACGTTTCGTAACGTACTTAGCGAGCGGCGTTTTAGCAAGTAGTCGCCAGTTGCGGCGAATTCAAGCAACAAACAGTGCGGAGGCAAAATCGTTCCGGAAGATTTTAAGCGGCGCAGTGTGAACGCGCGTACGGCTTGGAGGAGGCGAAGCTGAACGTTTGTACAGATTAGCGGTTGGTGGTGCCGCTCGGCACCGCCGCCGTTCCCTGCATCTCCGCCGTCGGATTGATCCAGCAGCCGTGCACCCGGCTGTTGAGGGTATCCGTCGCCTTCGGATCGATGTTTCCCTGCCGCACCACGCAGCGGAAGGTCGCCTGGATGTGGCCGGAGGGGCAGCCAAAGCGATCGTAGAGGTCGAGGTGACGGAACGCGGTATCGAGGTCGTCGCGCCAGAGCAGGCTCACCACGCGCCGGCCGAGCCAAAGGCATTCCGGATTGGCGGCAGGTCCGCCTAAGACCTTCTCGGCTTCGGCGAATTCGTCGACTTTTTTCGGCGCTTCCTTGCTATCGGCGGCAGGCGGCTTGTCCGCCTTCGGTTCGGCATTCTGGGCAAGTGTCGGATGGCTGACAAAGAGCAGGCTCGCGCCGAGGAGGCCGACGAGCACAGGCATTCCGGGAAGGCGCATGGTTACTCTGGATCTGGAGGACCTTGGGTGCTTGCTTCACATGCTGACCCATTCCGTCAGCATTGCGGCGGCGCCCCCTTAGGCCTTCCTTATGCGACGATTAGACATCCGCTCCGATGATTAAAGCAGCCGCGCGACCCCGCGCCAAGTAGGCGCGATGGAAAATTGCCGCTCAAGCTTCCTGACGGTGAAAACGTAGCAGCCGGCGGCACTCGCGGAGTCCGAAATCGGCAGCAGTAGCGCTTGGCACCACTATCCCGCCGGGATAAGCGAGGCGCCAGCATCCACCGGGAGGGGCGAGTCGCGTTGAAAGGCCTGGCGACCACGCTTTTCGCGCTTGTCGTGGTGGCGATCGTCTCTGCCTGGGCATGGCTCGGGGCCCCGGTGCAGATGCCGCCATCGCCGCTCGAACCGGACAAAAACCCGTACTGCATCTCCTATGCGCCGTTTCGGGGCGACCAGAGCCCGTTCGGGCCGGATGTCCCAATCGATCGCCGACAGATCGAAAGCGATCTGGTCCAGCTCAAGCCCATCACCAATTGCGTGCGTACCTATTCGATCGATCATGGGCTCGATCAGATCGCCGAGGTGGCCCAAGCCCACGGTATGCGGGTGCTACAGGGCTTGTGGCTTTCGAACCGGCCGGAGCGCAGCCGGCAGCAGGTCGAAACGGCGATTGCGCTCGCCAAACGGTTTCCGGACGTCATCGCCGCGGTTGTGGTCGGCAACGAAGTCCTGCTGCGCGGCGAGATGTCGGCGCCCGAGGTCATCCGGACCATCCGCGAGGTGCGCGGGCAAGTCTCGATGCCAGTTACCTACGCCGACGTGTGGGAATTTTGGCTGCGGTATCGGGATGTCGCCGCCGCGGTCGATTTCATCACCATCCACATTCTGCCCTATTGGGAGGATTTTCCGATCCCGGCGCGAGACGCGGCCGCCCATGTCGAGGCGATCCGTAGGCGAATGGTCGCCGCGTTTCCGGACAAGGAGGTGCTTCTCGGCGAATTCGGCTGGCCAAGCTTCGGCCGCATGCGCGCCGGCGCATTGCCGTCGCCGGTCAACCAGGCGCGTACCATGCACGAGGTGCTCGCGCGGGCGAAAAGCGAAGGATATCGCGTCAACCTGATCGAAGCCTACGATCAGCCCTGGAAGCGCCAGCTCGAAGGCGCAGTCGGCGGCCACTGGGGGCTGTTCGACGCGTACCGACGCGCGCCCAAGTTCGCCTGGGGCGGCGCTGTCTCCAATCACCCCGACTGGAGCTGGCAGGCTGCCGGCGGGGTCGTTCTCGCCGCCATCATTTTTGTGACCGGCTTTGCCGCCCGGCGCCGCCCCGTGGACAAAGTCCATACCGGCTTTTGGTTGCGGATCGCTGTCATCGCAATCGTCTCCGCATCCCTGTCCGGCTGGACGCTCAAGAACATCCCGCTGGAAAGCCTGACAGTCGGCGATTGGCTGCGTTCCGTGGCGTGGGCGGCGGTCGCGCTACTTGCGCCGATGTGTGTCGGTGCCGCTTTGGCATCCGGTGCCGGCATACCGAGTTTCGCTCGGATCCTCGGGCGAGCCGCACAGCGCCCGCGCGATCGGCTCGAGCTTTCCCTCGGCGTGCTCCTGATCGCGCTCGCTGTCCTTGCGCTGCAGGCCGCGCTCGGGCTGGTTTTCGACCCACGTTACCGTGATTTTCCCTTCGCGCCGCTCACCGGCGCGGTCGTTCCATTCCTCGTGCTGACGGGGTGGAAAGGCCGGCCCAAGGCGCCGGCGGCGGAGCGCGTGGCGGCTGCGGCGCTCGCCCTATCGGCGGTCTACATCGCGTTCAACGAAGGGTTCGCCAACTGGCAGGCGGTCTGGTTTTCCGCAGGCCTCCTTGCGCTCGCCTTCACTCTGCTGCAGGCGCGGGACGCGCCAGGCTGAGAATCAAAAGCGCCGCAGCGAGCCCGGCGAGGCCGGCATTGTGCAGCACCAGGCCAAATCCGCTGGCAGCGACGCCGATCGCCAGCAGCAGGATGGACGGTCGCACGAGATTGAGCAGGGCCGCGGCGAACGCCAGCCAGCCGAACGCCGAATAGTTGAATAACGCGATCACGAGCCGGAACGTGCTGCACAACCAGGTCTCGAGCCCTGCCTGGCAGGCGAGCGATACCGGCGCATATTCGAGTGCAAGATACCGCAGATAGACCGCTTCCCCGATCGCCAAGAAACCGAGCACCAGCAACCAGTGGATCTGGCGCGCGGTGGGTGAAAATAGGGGGGGCGGGGGCGGCATAGGGCACTATCTCTCGATCGCGTGTTGACGACAATCGTTCGTGCTGGGCCTCATCGACGGCAGACCCGCATGTTCAGGGACGCATGCATCTTTGCCATTATCGCGGGCTCCGATATGACGACGCCGGCGACCAAGGGCCGGCCATTGAGGATGTTGCTGTGAATGTTGAGCGCACCTGCCTGGCCATCGTGCTCGCTGCCGGCGAGGGCACGCGCATGCGTTCGGCACGGCCCAAAGTGCTGCAAGCCATCGCCGGCCGCTCGCTGATCGCCCACGTGCTGGACGCGGTACGGCAGAGCGGCGCGACAATGACGGCGGTGGTGATCGGACCTAATTCTGAGCCGGTGGCAAACGAAGCCAAATGCGTGCTGCCGAATTCCGAGGTGTTCGTCCAGGAGCAGCGCCGGGGAACCGCCCATGCGGTGCTGGCGGCCGAGCAGGCGATCGCGCGCGGCGCGGACGACGTGATCGTCATCTTCGGCGACACGCCGCTCATCCGGCCGCACACGCTTTCCCGCATGCGCGAACCGCTGGCGCAGGGCGCATGCCTCGTGGTGCTCGGTTTTCGACCGAAAGATCCGACCGGCTACGGGCGACTCATCGTCGAGAATGGTGAGCTCGTCGCGATCCGCGAGGAACTCGACGCCACGCCGGCGGAGCGCGCGATCAAACTCTGCAACGCCGGCTTAATGGCATTTGCCGGCGCGACCGCGTTGCCGATCCTCGAGCGGATCGGCAACGCGAACGAAAAACGCGAATATTATCTCACCGACGCCGTTGCCATCGCCCGCGCCATGGGATGCAAGGTGGCAGTCATCGAAACCGAGGAGGATGAGGTGCGCGGCATCAACACGAGGGCGCAGCTTGCGGAAACGGAAGCCGCGCTGCAGCAGCGTCTGCGCAAGGCGGCAATGGAGGCGGGAGTTACGCTCACGGCGCCAGAGACGGTCTTTCTTTCCGCCGACACCAAGTTCGGCCGCGACGTCGTCGTCGAGCCGTTCGTCGTGTTCGGCCCCGGCGTCACCGTCGAGGACAACTCGATCATCCGCGCGTTCTCCCATCTCGACCGCGCCCACGTGGGGAAGGGCGCGTCGGTCGGTCCTTATGCGCGGCTGCGGCCCGGCGCGCGCCTCGAGGAAGACGTGCACGTGGGCAATTTCGTCGAGGTCAAGGAGGCAGTGATCGGGGCCGGCGCCAAAGCCAACCATCTCAGTTACATCGGCGATGCCACGGTCGGCGCAGGCGCGAATGTGGGCGCCGGCACGATCACGTGCAACTACGATGGAGTCGGCAAGCACCGCACCGAAATCGGACGCGACGCATTTGTCGGCTCCAATTCAGCGCTGGTGGCGCCGGTGAAGATTGGAGATGGCGCCTATATCGGCTCGGGATCGGTGATTACGCACGACGTGCCGGCCGACGCGCTCGCCGTCGCGCGCGGACGGCAGGCCGTCAAGGAAGGCTGGGCGTTGCGGCTGCGCGCGCGCAAGGCGGCCAGCAAAAAGGCCAAGACCACACCGGCAAAATGATGGAGTGGCGGCATGTTAGTCTTAATTGTCTCAAGTTGAGAGTTAACTTGATTTGCCAGCTGCCATTCACGGCCGCTACACCCTCCTTCGGATATAGTCCGCGCCATCAAGGCTAGTGCCGCGAACCCGAAGTTCGCACGATCGGGCGGCCAAGGGTGTTTGCGAACTTTGGGTTCAAAAGCGGCACTAGAATTATAACCGTTGCTAGTGTCCCTTTGATTCCGAAGTTCGCGTCAGAGGGTGCCGCAAGGGTTTGCGAACTTCGGAATCGGGACATTAGGAGCCGCCGCTCGCATGTGCGGAATCGTCGGTATTCTCGGGCGAGAGCCGGTCGCCCCCGCGTTGCTCGACGCGCTCAAGCGGCTCGAATACCGCGGTTATGATTCCGCCGGCCTCGCGACCCTGGAAAACGGGCAGCTCGCGCGCCGGCGCGCCGAGGGCAAGTTGCGTCACCTGGAAGCAAGGCTTGCCCGCGAGCCGCTCGCCGGTACGAGCGGGATCGGGCATACCCGCTGGGCGACGCACGGAAAACCGACTGAGGCCAACGCCCATCCGCATGCGACCGACCGGGTCGCGGTGGTGCACAACGGCATCATCGAGAATTTTCGCGAGCTGCGCGACGAACTGGAGAAGAAGGGCGCAAAATTTCGCTCGGAGACCGACACCGAGGCCGTTGCCCATCTCGTCACTCAGGAGATGGCGGAGGGGCGCTCGCCGCTGCAAGCAGTGGCCGCCGCCTTGCCGCGGCTGCGCGGCGCGTTCGCGCTCGCCTTTCTGTTTGCGGGAAAGGAGGACCTGCTAATCGGCGCGCGCAAAGGCTCGCCGCTCGCAATCGGCTATGGCGACGGCGCCATGTATCTCGGCTCGGACGCCATCGCGCTCGCGCCTTTAACCGACACCATTTCGTATCTCGAGGACGGCGATTACGCCGTGCTTACGCGCACCAGCGTGGAAATCCATGACGCCAAAGGCACAAAGGTGCAGCGGCCGGTGCTCCGCTCATCCGCATCGGCGTTTTTGGTCGACAAGGGCAATTACCGCCACTTCATGGCGAAGGAGATTCATGAGCAGCCCGAGGTCGTAGGCCACTCATTCGCGCATTACCTCGACATGGCGGCTGAATGCGTGCGCCTGCCTAACGAGCTGCCGTTCGACTGGCGTGCGGTGGATCGCATCTCCATGGCCGCGTGCGGCACCGCGTACTACGCCGGGCTGGTCGCGAAATACTGGTTCGAACGGGTCGCGCGGCTGCCGGTCGAGATCGATGTCGCCTCCGAGTTTCGCTATCGCGAGGCGCCGATGTCACCGGGCGGGCTTGCGGTATTCATCTCGCAATCGGGCGAGACCGCCGACACGCTGGCAACCCTGCGCTACGCCAAGGAGCACAAGCAGCACGTGGTCGCGATCGTCAATGTTACGACCTCGACCATTGCGCGGGAAAGCGACGTGCTGATGCCGACGCTGGCCGGCCCCGAGATCGGGGTGGCTTCGACCAAGGCGTTCACCTGCCAGCTTGCGGTGCTGGCGTGTCTCGCGATCGCTGCCGGCCGCGCGCGCGGCGTGCTGTCCGCGGACGAAGAGCGGGCGCTCGTGCACGGGTTGATCGAGGTGCCCCGGCTGATGACCGAGGCGTTGGGCCTCGAGCCGCAGATCGAGCGTCTCGCGCGCGATCTCGCGAAGAGCCGCGATGTTCTTTATCTCGGCCGCGGCACCAGCTACCCGATCGCGCTCGAGGGGGCGCTCAAGCTCAAGGAAATCTCTTACATCCACGCCGAAGGCTATGCCGCCGGCGAGCTCAAACACGGACCGATCGCGCTGATCGATGAAAAAATGCCGGTCATCGTCATCGGTCCGTACGACCGCGTGTTCGACAAGACCGTGTCCAACATGCAGGAGGTGGCGGCGCGGCGCGGGAACATTATTCTGGTTACGGATCCGCAGGGCGCCAGTGAAGTTCAGGCGGATTCGCTGGCCAGGCTCACGCTTCCCGCCATGCCCACGCTCGTGACGCCGCTGGTCTACGCGATCCCGGTCCAGCTCATCGCCTATCATACGGCGGTGGTGATGGGCACCGATGTCGACCAGCCGCGCAACCTGGCGAAGTCGGTCACCGTAGAGTGATATGCCCGCAGAGTGATGTGCCCGCGACTTTGTTGTATATCGCCGCGCCGCACCCGGGTCGCTATGGTGCGGCAGCAAGCGAAAAGGCGCCGATAATCGTTGCGTTATGAGCGAATTTG
>Ga0182040_10001342_pt1 | contig 11408 bp, 10 predicted proteins | sample flu12Cox44000176_FD_125973 | JGI IMG/M metagenome (GOLD analysis project Ga0182040, IMG submission 125973) | Lab enrichment of tropical soil microbial communities from Luquillo Experimental Forest, Puerto Rico - flux8day.12C.oxic.44.000.176 | ecosystem: Environmental > Terrestrial > Soil >... | reverse complement strand
GTTGACCCGACGACGATTGATCCGAACTCGCGGCAAGGGAGGCTGCTTCGCGCAATGATGGCGGCGATCGTCGCTGTGACCGACGATAACCAGGCAACGATCAACCAGAAGGGGACGGCGTTCAAAGCCTTCATCCCCGCGGTATTCGCACGGCTCGTCAGCGAAGACTTCAATCGGATGGCCAAAGGCGAGGCCGAGGTGAAGGTGACGGCACCACCCGAGCTGGTGCGCAACCGCAAGGCGCGGCCAGACGCCTGGGAGGCCGACGTCATGAAGACCAAGCTGCTCAGTGCCGAGTGGCCCAAGGGGCAATCCTATTCCGCCGTCGTCGACACCAGCGGGCGTCCGGCATTCCGAGTCGCGGTTCCCGAGTACTATGCGGCATCCTGTCTCACCTGCCACGGTTCGCCCAAAGGCGAAATGGACCTGACCGGCTACCCGAAAGAGGGCGGCAAGACGGGTGATCTTGGGGCGGTCATCAGCATTACCCTCTATCATTGACGCAACGGGGCGGCGGCGCAGCGTAATCATGGCCCGGCTGACTATCCGCACCCGCCTGATCCTACTGGCGAGTGCTGCTCTCCTCGTCCTGATCGCGACGAATTTGTACCTTACGCGCGCGCTCGGCGAAAATTCGGCGGGCATGGTCAAGGCCGCCGGATTACTCAAAGGCATCGAACAGGCGGACAGCGCCCGCATCGCGTTCGGCGAGATGCGTTACTGGATGACCGATCTCGCGGTCAGCCAGCTGACATTGTCGGAGCGCAATGCCGTAGCAGCCCGAACGCGGATGGAGGAGCATCTCGGCAAGCTGGCGCCATGGAACCCGGAACGCATTGCTGCGGTGCGCAGCGAAGTCGCCCAATATGATGAGCTCGCAGATAAGGCAGTCGACGAATACACCAGCGACCGCCGGGTGATCGGCAATTCGCTGCTCGCGCAAGCGCGCCTGCACAGCGTTGTCGTAGATCAGCTGCTCGGCTCGATCGTCACCGACCTGACCGGCGAGGCGCTCGCTGCGCGCGAACAGGCCCTCAAAGATGCATCGGCAGCGACCCGGCTGTCGGGGATCGTCGTGTCTGCCGCTGTTCTGATAGGTGCGCTTCTCACCTTTCTGTTACTGCGGGCAATCGTCGTGCCGCTGCGCCGGTTGGTCGCCGCCATGGCTGGACTCAACACTGGAAACGTCAATGTGGACATCCCCGCAGCCGGTCCTGACGAGATCGGCGCCGTCGCGCGGACTCTCGCAAGGTTTCGCGACACTCTCGTCGAGCAGAACCGGCGTGAGCGCGAGCTGCGTGCCGCTCACGAGGAGTTGAAGGCCACCCAGGCCAGTCTGATTCACGCCGAAAAAATGGCGTCATTAGGCCAGCTCACGGCCGGCATTGCCCACGAGATCAAGAACCCGCTCAATTTTGTCAATAATTTTGCCTCACTGTCGGTCGAATTGCTCGACGAGCTCAAGCAGACGGCCCGGCCGGCGATCGCAGCGCTCGGTGCGGCCAAACGCGCAGAGGTCGACGACGTCGTTGATATGCTGACCGGCAACCTCGAAAAGATCGCTGAGCACGGCAAACGGGCCGACGGCATCGTCAAGAGCATGTTGGCGCATTCGCGCAGCGGTAGCGGCGATCGGCAGACGGTCGACCTCAATGCGCTGATTGAAGAAGCGCTGAACCTCGCTTTTCACGGCGCCCGCGCTCAGGACCCTGATTTCAACATTACGCTCGAGTGCGAGTTCGATCGCGCGATTGCGCCGATCGAGCTTGTGCCGCAGGATATCAGCCGCGTGTTGCTGAACCTCTTCGGCAATGGCTTTTATGCCGCCGACAAGCACCGCCATGAGGCGGCGGACCCGGCATTCCGGCCCGTGCTGAAAGTTATAACGCGCGATCTCGCCAACGAGGTCGAGATCCGGGTGCGCGACAACGGCACCGGCATCCCGCCCGAGTTCCGGGACAAGCTGTTCCAACCATTCTTCACGACCAAGCCGACCGGCGAGGGCACCGGGCTCGGCCTGTCGATCAGCTATGATATCGTCACCCAGGAGCATGGCGGCACGATCACCGTCGACAGTACGATTGGCGAATTCACCGAATTCACGATCCGTCTGCCGCGTTCCCGGCAGGTTGCGACGGCAGGGATGAGGACATGACCTTGCCCCAGACAGCAACCAAGATCCTTGCTGTCGACGACGAGCCCGATTTCGAGCTGTTGCTGACGCAACGCTTCCGCCGCCAGATCCGCGAGGGCGAATTCACCTTCCTATTTGCGCGTGACGGCGAAGAGGCTCTGGCAGCGCTCGCGGCGGAGCCCGATATCGATCTGATGCTGCTCGACATCAATATGCCGGTCATGGACGGGCTTACCTTGCTCGCCCGGCTGCGTGAAGAGCGGATGCCGGTCAAGGCGATCATCGTCTCGGCCTATGGCGACATGACGAATCTGCGCACTGCAATGAACCGCGGGGCTTTCGATTTTGTCACCAAGCCCGTCGACCTCAACGATCTCGAAATTACGATCCGCAAGACCCTCGACGATATCGGCAGATTGCGCGAGATCGAGCGCCAGCGCGCGGTGGCCGAGCGCGCCCGCAATAATCTGTCGCGCTATTTTTCTCCTAACCTCGTCGAGATGCTGGCCGAGCGAGACGAGCCTTTGGGTGCGGTGCGGCGGCAGACAGTCGCGGTGTTGTTTGCCGACATCGTTGGGTTCACGCGCATGGCCGAGGGCATGATGCCGGAGGCGGTGGTGTCGCTGCTGCGCGAGTATCATGAGTGGATGACGGCGCAGATCTTCGCCTGCGGCGGCACGGTAGACAAATACATCGGCGACGAGATCTTCGCCGTCTTCGGTGTGCCGACGGCGAGTAACGAGGACGCCGCCAATGCACTCAAATGCGCTGATATGATGCTCCGAGCGCTCGAGTGCTGGAACGAGGAACGCGAGGCGCGAGGCGAGCTGCGATTGGTGATCGGCATTGGCCTCAATTACGGGCCGGCGGTGCTTGGCGATGTCGGCAGCGAACACAGCTTCTCCTTCACGGTGATCGGCGACACTGTCAATACAGCAAGTCGGCTGCAGCGGCTGACCCGCAGCCTCGAAGCCCCCCTCGTGGTAGGGGATGCGCTGGTCAATGCCATCAATTCGGAAGCTTCCAGTACCGCTGCGTCACTGGTCAGCCAATTGAACGATCGAGGCGAGCAGGCGCTCAGAGGCCGGGCGGGAGCGGTCCGGATCTGGACCTCTAAGCCGTTGTGATATAGCCCGTAATCATATTTGCTTGAACCTCCTTTAAAATACCGGCGTAGTCGTGTTGCGGAGCAACCAGGAACACGGGAGAGCAGTCATGGCAAATCCATTCGTACATGTCGAACTCGCCACCACCGACCTCGACAAGTCAAAGTCCTTTTACCAGTCGCTGTTCAGCTGGCAGCTGCAAGACATGGATATGGGCGGCGGGATGAGCTACACGATGATCAATGTGGGCGAGGGTACTGGCGGTGGCATGATGAAGCATCCGGTTTCCGGCGCGCCGTCCGCCTGGCTCGCTTATGCGCTCGTCGACGACGTCGCGGCGGCGACGGCCAAAGCAAAATCGCTTGGCGCCACAGTCATGCGCGATGTCACCGAGGTACCGAACGCCGGATCATTCTCGATCATCATCGACCCAACCGGCGCGGCGCTGGGGCTCTGGCAGCCGAAGGCAAAGTGACCGGCCGAACGCGCGGGAACTCTGATTGCGCTCACCCGTTAGCGATCGGAATGCCGCCCTCCTCCTTCCTTCCCTCTTCGTAGCGGGAGGGTCAGGGGCGGTGCGCTTGCAGCGGCGGTCTCGAAAAGGAACCCCTTTAAATGGCCACGATCCCCGACCAATATCTCGATCTCCTGCAGCAGAAGAAGGCGTTTGCCAATCTCGCTACATTGATGCGGGACGGATCGCCGCAGGTGACACCGGTGTGGTTCGATTACACGGGCGGAGTTGTCCGCATGAACACCGCCAAAGGACGGGTCAAGGCGCGCAATTTAAAGGTGGGTTCGCCGGTCGCGCTCGCCATCATGGATCCCGACCAGCCTTATCGCTACATACAGATCCGCGGTCGCGTCCGGCGCGTGCTCGAAGAGGGCGCCGACGCGCATATTGATTCGCTGGCAAAGAAGTACCTTGGAAAGGACAAATATCCGTTTCGCCAGCCGGGCGAAGTCCGCGTGATGTACGAAATCGAACCCATCTCCACTTCGGGAATGGACTGAGCGCCACCCTCAGCCCTGCATCAGCAGCGGGACCAGAGCGTCGGGGTCGGACAGCATCGGGTAGTGGCCTGCGTCGAGCTCGAGGTATTTGCCATCGAGCTTTTCCGCAGTGCGCCGCTGGTGCGCCTCGGGCGGGTTCGCGCTGCGGCGGCAGCGGATCACGGTCGCCGGCCAAGTCTGGTTCCAAAAGCTCTTCAGCTCCACCGGATCTTCCATCGCGGCGACGGGATGCGGGGTATAGCGGGCGAGCGCCCAGGCGCGTAAGGCCGGGTCGAGACCGGCGAACATCCGGCCCTCCGCGTCCTCGCGCGACGGCCCGGCGGCGAGTGCCGTGGTGACCCGCGGCGTGGTGCGATTGACGATTTCGGCGATGCGCTCTCCGTCGAGAAGCGCCAAGGCGTCGATGAAGACGAGGCGGGCAATCCGCTGGCGCGCCAGTTCCGCTGCGCGGCACAACACCATGCCCCCGGCGCTGGTGCCGGCTAATACGACATCGCGCAGGTCTTCGTAGACCATCAGCTCGGCGATCTCGCTCGCCTGGGTCATTGTCGTGATGCCGGGGCGCAGAGAATGGCGTCGCTCGGCGCAGCCGTCGAGCGTGGGGGCGTAGACGAAGTGCCCGGCGGCCCGAAGACGCGCCGCCGTCGGCTGCCAGATCCAGCCGCCCTGATAAGCTCCGTGGATCAGCACGAAAGTCGTCACTGGCTCGCTCCTACTCTTGGTTTGGTTGGACGATGGCGATCGGCGGCGGCAAGAGCGCAGTGGCCCTAGCCCGCCGGCTTGGCTAGGTTGAGACGGAGCTTAAAGCACCGCAATTGGGGCAGGATCATGGAATTCGGGATGTTTCACGAGTTTCCGTCGCTCCGGGGCCGAACCGAGAGCGAGGCCTTCGACGAGGCCATGAAGCAGGTCGATGCCGCGGAAGATTGGGGACTCGATGTAATGTGGCTCGCCGAACTCCATTTCGAGCCGCGCCGCTCGCTGTTGTCGGCGCCGCTCAGTATCGCCAGCGCAATCGCCGCCCGCACCCGTCGAATCAAAATCGGTATCGCGGTCCAGGTATTGCCGCTCTGCCACCCATTGCGGTTGGCTGAGGAAGCCGCCACCGTCGATCAGTTGAGCCGCGGAAGGCTGATCTTTGGGGTCGGCCGCAGCGGGGTGGCGCAGACCTATGAGGCGTATGGCGTGTCTTACGCCGAAAGCCGCGCGCGCTTCCGCGAAATCCTCGACATTGTCGAGCGCGCATGGACCGAGCCGAGCTTCTCGTACGACGGCGCTTACCACAGCTTCAAGAATGTCGCGGTCGTTCCCAAGCCCTATCAGAAACCAACGCCGCCGATCCGCATCGCCGCCAGCACCCCGGACACCTTCCCGGAAATCGGCCGGCGCGGCGCGCCGATCTTCGCATCGGTGCGCCACACCTCTTGGGCTGCCCTCGCTGAGCAGATCCGCAGCTACCACGAGGCCTGGCAAGCAGCCGGGCACCCCGGCAAAGGCCAGGTCTTCGTCTCGGCGCCGACCTATATCGCCGAGACCGACGAGCGTGCCTGCTCCGAGCCCCGGGAAAGCATCATGCATTTCTATCAAGAGCAGGCGAATTTGCTGGAAGGAGCGGCGAGATTGGTCGACCCCGAAACCGCCGCCCGGCGCATGCGGCGGGTCGAGCAGCTACGTCATCTCGATTACGAAGGGGCAGTTCGCGCCAATACCCTGGTCGGTAGTCCCGACACAATCCTCGAAAAGCTGCGGTCCTTGCAGGCCGAAATCGGATTGAGCGGGATCCTGGCCGAGCTCAATTGCGGCGGATTGATCCCGCACGACCGCGTGCTGGCGGCGATGCGCATGCTGTGTGAGGCGGTCAAGCCTCGGTTCGCGACCTGATGCGCAGACCCCCGGCGACGGGCAGGCAATTAGCAGCCCGATATTATTGCTTCTGCGAGGCGGCGAAGGCAGCCTTTTGCTCGGCGCTCGCCTCCTTCTGATATTTTCCCCGCCATTCGTCGTACGGCATGCCATAGACGATCTCGCGCGCTTGCGGGTCCGAGAGCGGGATGCTGCGCTGCTCGGCCTCCTCGCGGTACCACCGCGAGAGGCAATTGCGGCAAAAGCCCGCCAGGTTCATCATATCGATGTTCTGAACATCCGTGCGCTCGCGCAAATGCTCGACTAGCCGCCGAAAGGCCGCAGCCTCGAGTTCGGTGCGGGTCTTGTCGTCCATCGCCATCTCCTCCTTGTTTGTCGGATTCTATGTAGCGCCCGGACCGCTCCGATTGAAGCCCTACCGACCTTGCGCGGCGGCGCGGCGCCGAATCTCATCCATCGTCAAATCTTCGTTGTGCGTCGCGATGAACCAGCGATAGCCGAACGGGTCCTCGATCCCGCCTACGCGATCACCGTAAAACTGATCGGCCACCGGCCGAATGAGCTTTGCCCCAGCCGCCACTGCGCGCTCGACCGCACCATCGACGTCGGCGACATAGAGATGGATCGAGACCGGCGAACCACCAACGGTCTTCGGACTGAGCGCCTGAATCTCGGGGTGCTCGTCGGCCAGCATGATCCGGGAATCGCCGATCTCGATCTCGGCGTGGTGTATTTTGCCGCCCGGATCCGCCATCCGCATGACCTCCTCGGCGCCGAGCGCTTTCTTGTAAAAGGCGATCGCGTCGCCAGCGCCACTCAAGATCAGGTAGGGCGTCACGGTGTGATAACCCTCGGGGATCGCTTTTACCGCTGCAGTCATGTCGGCCTCGTTGGTTCCGTCTTTCGGCTGGCCAACATCTATAAACCTATCACCGCGGCTTCAGCGACCAACCAGTCGACAAAGGCAGCAATCGGGGCGTGCGAGGACGGCGACCAGCCGCGCTCATTCCTCGCGCGCGACCTGTAATCTTCTTGTAAGGTCAACGCTGCGCGGCAGGTGACCGCGGCGGGGAGGCGAGGGTGGACATCGCAGCCTGGCTCCACAGTCTCGGCTTGCAGCAATACGAAGCGGGGTTTCGCGACAACGCGATCGACGCCGCGGTGTTGCCGGAGCTGACCGCCGACGACTTGAAGGACCTCGGCGTCACCCTCATCGGGCACCGGCGCAGATTGCTCGCCGCGATTGCCGCACTCGGCGCCGAGATCCCAGCCACCTCTCCCCCCGATGCCCCGGTGCGAGCCGAAGCCGAGCGCCGGCAGCTGACGGTGATGTTCTGCGATCTGGTCGGCTCGACCGAACTCTCGGCACGGCTCGACCCCGAAGACCTGCGCGAGGTAATCGCCGCCTATCACCGCGCGGTCAGCGAAACTGTCGCCGCGTTCGACGGGTTTGTTGCCAAATACATGGGCGACGGCGTGCTGATCTATTTCGGCTACCCACAAGCGCATGAAGACGATGCGGAGCGGGCGGTTCGCGCCGGGCTGGGTGTCATCGACGCGGTCGGCCGCCTCGATGTCGGCTCCGTTGGGCTGCAAGCCCGCGTTGGTATTGCCACCGGGCTCGTGGTGGTCGGCGATCTGATTGGTGAAGGCTCGGCGCAGGAACAATCGGTCGTCGGCGAGACGCCGAACCTCGCTGCCCGTCTGCAAGCTCTGGCGGAGCCGGGCACGGTCGTGATCCCCGCGGGCACGCGCCGGCTGGTCGGCGATCTCTTCGAGTATCGCGATCTCGGCGCCGTCGAGGTCAAGGGCATCGCCGGAGAGGTGCCGGCCTGGCAGGTGCTGCGTCAGAGCGTTGTCGCGAGCCGGTTCGAGGCGTTGCGGGGCTCGACCCTGACCCCACGCGTAGGCCGCGACGAGGAGATCGAGCTGCTGTTGCGGCGCTGGGCGCGCGTCAATGACGGCGATGGTCAGGTCGTGCTGATCTCCGGCGAGCCCGGTATCGGCAAGTCGCGAGTCATTGCAGAGCTGGAAGGGCGCCTCCACAGCGAGCCGCATACCCGTCTTCGTTATTTCTGCTCCCCCTATCATCAGGACAGTGCGCTCTACCCATTTATCGATCAGCTCGGCCGGGCGGCCGGGTTCGCTCGCGATGACACACCTGCGGCGAGACTGGAGAAACTCGAGACGTTGCTGGCCCGTGCCGAGCCGCGGGACGAGGACGTAGCGCTCGTGGCAGATCTGATGTCATTGCCGGCTTCGAAGCGCCGCCCGCTGCCCAACCTCAGTCCGCAGCGCAAGAAGGAAAGGGCACTGGAGGCGCTGATCCGGCAGCTTGAGGGTCTGGCGCGGCGGCAGCCTGTGCTGATGGTGTTCGAGGACGCGCATTGGATCGACCCGACCTCGCGCGAATTGCTCGACCTCACTGTCGAACGGGTCCGCAGTCTGCCGGTGCTATTGATCGTGACCTTTCGCCCCGAGTTTCAGCCGCCCTGGGCTGGCCAGCCACAGGTGACGATGCTGGCGCTCAATCGCCTCGATAGGCGCGATCGGACCGCCTTAGTGGCACAAATTGCCGGCAGCAATGCATTGCCCAATGAGGTTATCGAGCAAATCGCCGAGCGCACCGACGGCGTGCCGCTGTTCGTCGAGGAATTGACCAAGAGCGTCTTGGAAAGCGGTGTGTCGCCGGTCGGTATCCCGACCACCCTGCACGACTCGCTGATGGCACGGCTCGACCGTCTGGCATCGGTGCGTCTGGTGGCGCAAATCGGAGCGGCGATTGGTCGCGAGTTTTCGTACCCGCTGCTGCATGCCGTCTCGCGTCTTCCCGACGACGAATTACAGGCCGCTCTCGCTCGCCTCGTTGCTTCCGAGCTGGTCTTCCAGCGAGGGATGCCGCCCGACGCGGTCTACAGCTTCAAGCATGCGCTAGTGCAGGATGCGGCCCATGGCAGCTTGCTGCGCAGCTCACGCCAGCAATTGCACGCGCAAATCGCCGAAGCGCTCGAAGCTCATTCCCCCGAGCTGATGGATACCCAACCCGAGCTCCTCGCCCAGCATTACGCCGAGGCCGGGCTCGCCGAGAAATCTGCCGGTTTTTGGGGAAAGGCTGGCCAAAGCTCCGTCGCACGCTCGGCGGTAGCGGAAGCAGCCGCGCAATTTCAAAAGGGGCTGGACCAACTGGCGCTGCTACCGGACGACCCCAAACGTCAGCGACAAGAGCTCGAATTTTATAGTGCCTTGGGCGCGGTGGTGCGAGCCGTCAAAGGTCAGGGGGCGCCGGAAGTCGGCCAAGCCTTTGCTCGTGCACGCGAGTTGTGGGATGACCTGGGTTCACCCTCGGAGTTCCTTCGGGTTCCCTACGGGCAGTCCCGCTATCACGTGTACCGCGGCGAATTGGATTTGGCGCTGCGCCTGGACGAGGAGTTGCTGCGTCTGAGTCGTCAACGCAACGACTCGGCCGGGCTAGTTCTCGGTCACACCACCCTCGGCCTAAACCTGCAGTTTGCCGGCAGGCTTGCGTCATCCCGGTCTCATCTCGAAGCCGCGGTTGCACTCTGCGATTCGATCCCTCACAGCTCGCTTATCCACCAAGCCGGAATTCACCCCTACGGATCAGCGCACCCATTTCTGGGAATTGTCTTTTTCTGTCTCGGTTTTCCGGAGCAGGCATCGGCACGAAGCAGCGCAGCAATCGCTGAGGCTCGGAGACTGGATCACCTGCCGACGTTGGCGTCGAGCCTGACGGCGAACGCCAGGCTGCTTGCACTCATCGGAGACAACGTGGCCCTGGATGAGCGCACAGACCAGGTGCTTGCAGTCTCGACCGAGCAGGGTTTCCCTTTCTGGCACGCGCTGGGAACGCTCTTTCGCGGCTGGGTCAAGGTTAAAAATGGCACTCTGACGGAGGGGATATCGCTTATTCGCAGCGGTTTGACCGCTTACCGTGCCACCGGGTCGAAGGGGAATATATCCCATTATACTGCCTTCCTCGCGGCGGCATGCGGGATCGCAGGGCAAATTGAAGAGGCCTTGACCCTGTTGGACGATGCTTTGCAGATCGTCGAAAGGACGGGCGAACACTGGTTCACAGCAGAACTGAACCGACATAAAGGCCAATTGCTACTACAGCAGGGACATACCAAGGCCGCCGAGGAGCTGTATCGCAAGGCCCTGAGCATCGGCCGGGAGCAGGAGGCCAAGCTCTGGGAATTGCGCGCCACTGTAAGTCTCGCCCGGCTCCGCCGCGATCAGGGCCGCCGCGCCGAAGCCCGCGACCTGCTCGCGCCGGTCTACGGCTGGTTCACCGAAGGCTTCGACACGCCCGATCTCAAAGAAGCCAAGGCGCTTCTCGACGAACTGCGTTAATGGAAGCCATCGCGCCAACCGGTGCCGGTGCGTGCCTGTCCGACGACGCTATTGCCCGCGCAGCCGCGTGGCTGCGGGCATGGGATGCGCAGGGTATTCATCGCACAGCTACAGTGGGCGATCAGGCCGGCGCCGATTGGCTGATCCAAGAGGCCACCAGCCTTGGCGCAGCACCCGCGGTCGAGAAATTCGCACTCGATCGGCTCGTTCCGGTTGACACATATCTCGAATTCGACGGTGCTCGTATCCCCGGCGTGCCGGTTTTCGACGCTCCCGCGACTGAGGACGACGGCGTCACCGGCATCCTCGGCCCGGTCGCCGCGCAGATGTCGATCGCCGTCGTCCAGTTGTCGCCGCGCGGTATCTACACCCCAGAATACGAGGAGCTGCGTCGCAACGCGGCGTGTCGCGGCGTCGTAATCGTCTGCAAGGGCGAAAGCCCGGGCCTCGGGCTGTTGAACGCCGAGCGGTTTCGCCAGCCCTATGGCGCACCGGCGATCCATGTTTCGAGCAAGTCGCGCGATGCGGTGCTCGCCGCTGCTGCTCGGCGGGCATCGGCGCGGCTCGTAGCCACGAGCCGGCGGACGGCAGCGCAAGCATGCAATGTCGTCGTCAAGATTTTGGGGCAGGATCGCGCCCGAGCACCGGTCGTCGTCATGACGCCGCGCAGCTCATGGTGGCAGTCAACCGCGGAGCGTGGCGGCGGGCTCGTCTGCTGGCTCGAATCGTTGCGCTCTCCGACCGCCTCTCCGCCACGCTGCGATGTCGTCTTTACCGCCAATAGTGGCCATGCGCTCGGTCATCTGGGTCTCGACGATTTCATGAGCCGCCGACCCGGCTGGGAGCGGCCGGCTGCCGAAGGAGGTGCAGTCTGGGTGCATTACGGCGCCAATATCGGTGCCGTTGGGGGTGAGCTCTCG
>Ga0182040_10001333_pt1 | contig 11447 bp, 12 predicted proteins | sample flu12Cox44000176_FD_125973 | JGI IMG/M metagenome (GOLD analysis project Ga0182040, IMG submission 125973) | Lab enrichment of tropical soil microbial communities from Luquillo Experimental Forest, Puerto Rico - flux8day.12C.oxic.44.000.176 | ecosystem: Environmental > Terrestrial > Soil >... | reverse complement strand
CCAATATCGCGAACTACCCAATTGCCGGCGAGCGATTGTCGACGTATATCTACCAGGAGACCTCATTGGGCTTGACGGGCTTTTCAGAGCGAGGTCCCTGGAAAATGTGCTGGCACTGACTTTGGTAGAAGCCGCCACGATCGACGGGTACAAGATCCTGACCGAGCTGTTAGGCTGCCAGAGCAATGCGCTCTATATCACGTGGCTATTGGTGCGACGACAACAGCGGACCGATCATCTGCTGACATCCATATCTTCGCTGGATGCCCGCGGCCGACTTGCGACGATGCTGCTGGATTTCTACAAGCGACTGTATGCCCGCAAGCTCATTGCCGCAAGGACCTACACGATGCCGTTGACTCAGCAGCATATCGGACAGTATTTGGGGCTCACGGTCGTTCATGTAAATCGCGTATTGCGATCTCTTCGGAGTGATAGGATTGCTCTTTTAGAGAAAATTCCGTGACGATCCTCGATCTCGAGCGGCTCAGCCAGCTGGCGCGAGAACGCGAAATGTCGTCTAACGATCGTCCGCCGGTGGTAGATCAATTTACCCCCGTCAAAGACACAGGTTTCCCCTCGCCTCCAATGGGTTCCTAGACAGGCTCGTCTGCGCCCACGACCCGGCACAGCAAGCGGTGGGCGTCTCCGCGAGAGCCTCCGCCTTCCGCTCGTCGGTAGGCAGTTCGAGCTTGTCGAGATCGGCACCATCGGCCGCTTGTCGACGAGCGATCAACCTACGGGTACCGGCGGATAGGCCGCTCCTCACGCGCTCCTCAAGAGCGAGCGGCAATCCTGAGGTCATTGCCCGGTCAACACCAAGCGCTTCTATCGGCTGATGAAAAAGCACGGTCTGCTGCTTGACGTCATCCCGGCTATCCCGCGAGCATGACGACCAGGAGGCGACGATCCACTCGAATTGCTGAGTGGCCCGAGCGGCTCCGGGCCCCTGCGATAGAGGCGAAGACCTGCCGGCCTTCAAGCTCATAACTTGACGACAAGCGTTACGCCCCGGTAGTCCGCTGTAACTGCTGTAACTGCGTGGGAGGGTACGGCACTCCCAAATATGGTCAGGGCTTCTTGCGCGCACGCAACGTTAGTGACCGTACCCAGCCGGGGCTGCCGATGAAGCGCGGCCGTTGCGGTACGATGACTCATGATTATAAGCCGTACGGGACAACCCGTTCGCCGCGCTCAACGTGCTCGACGGCAAGTTCGTCGGCCAGTGCATGAGCCGCCACCGGCATCAGGAGCTTATCCGCTTCCTCAACAAGATCAACCGTGAAACTCCGGCCGAGCGCGCAGTGCATCTGATCGTCGACAATTACGCCACACACAAGCATCCCAAGGTTCCGCCTGGCTCGGGCGGCACTAGCGCTTTCAGTTCCACTTCACCCCGACCTCCGCCTCCTCGCTCAACGCGGTTGAGAGCTTCTTCGCCAAGTTGACACGACGGCGGCTCAAACGCGGCGTCTTCAAAGGCATCGCCGATCTCCAAGCCGCCATCAACCGCTTCCTGCGGGAAACACTGCCAATCCCAAATCATTCGTCTGACCGCCGATCCCCGATGCCATCCTCGAGAAAGTCCGCCGCGGGAAACAAGTGTTAGAGTCGATCCGCTAGCTGTCGATGTTTAATTCGGCCTGCAGGCAGGCGCCCCGTGGCGCCAGAACGAACAACGTCTCCGCCTCACCTACCACACCGAGCCCAGCGCCACCGCCGACGCAGCGGCCTGGGGTGGTGACCGCAATGGTCAGGCGGACTGCCCGGTGCCCTCGGACGTCTCCTCAGCGGAAGACGCGGTTGCGGTGGCACCATCGGATGAAGACGTATATCGACCAAATCCGCGACCAGTAAATGCCGGGCGCCCCATCGAGAAAAGCTCGCCACAGCCGCTCCACGGCTGTGGGGTCGAGCCCGACTGGAGCGATAGCCTGCGGATCTCGCAGGGTCTGGTCCATGGCATCCTTCAGGCCGCGCCGGATCCAGCGATCGAACGGCAGCACAAACCCGCTCTTGGGTCGCTCGAACAGCGCCGAGTCGAGGCCGCGCAGACCGATGCGCCGTAACATCGCCTTCCGACCCAGCGGCCGATAGCGCGCCTGATCCGGCAGGCGGTCGACGCTCTCGAAGAGGATCTGGTCCACCAGCGGCATCCGCTGCTCCAGCGACGAGGCCATGCTGGCAACGTCGTTGTCGCGCAGCAGCCGCTCGCCAAGGAAAAGCCGCTGCTCCATGACGCTGATAGCGGAGAGGAGCGTGCGGTCCCGGCTCTCGGCGAGGATTCGCTGCCGCATTTCCGGGGGCAGGCCGTCGGCTAGCGCTTCGGCAAAGCCTGGCGCCAGCAGCTCATGCTGGAATCCGGGGAGGAACAGCGCGTAGGCCAGCTGGTAGAGCGCCAGCAGATCGTCGCCGTGCCGGACCATCTCAGGAAGTTTGGCCCAACGGGTCTGAGGCGGCATGGACCGGCCGGAGCATCGCAGCGGCCACGTCGCCAGCATCGCCGCCGCTGTCTGCAGGCTCTGCGGCACCCACGCGGCGCGCCGGGACCAGCGGTGCAGCACCGGCAGATCGCGGTAGGAGGTATAACCGCCGAAGAGCTCGTCGCCGCCCGTGCCGGACAGAGCGACCGTGAACCCGGCGGCGCGAATGGCGCGCGACATGTAATAGGCGTTAAGCCCGTCGAAAGTCGGCTGGTCCAAACTGTCCAATGCCGCCTCCAGGTTCTCGACAAAGCTCCCCTCCGTCAGCACCACCTCATGGTGCTCGGTCCCAATGGCGGCGGCAATCCGCCTCGCGATCGGCCCCTCGTTCAGCTCGTGCTCCTCGAAGGCCAGAGTAAAGGTATGGATGGGACTCTTTGAGGCGTGCTGGGCCAGGTTGGCAATGACCGACGAGTCGACGCCGCCGGAGAGAAACACCGCCAGCGGCACGTCGCTGGCGAGGTGGAGCCTCAGCCCCTCCTCCAGGATGGCGGCGAGATAGTCCTCGTCCATGATCGGATGGGGGGCGCGGTCGGGGATGTGCCAGAAATTCTCTCGGCGAACCTCTTTGCCGGCGCCGTCGAACTCGAGCAGGTGGCCCGGCCAGAGAAGCTCGACGCCTTCGACGGCGGCGCGGGGGCCGACGACGAAGCCATTCCACACGCAGCTGGCCACGGCCTGCGGGTCGAGGCGAGGAGTGCCAAGCAACCCGGATGCAAGAAGGGCACGAAGCTCCGAGGCGAAGGCGATCGACCAGCCCGCATCCGCGTCCGATGACCGTGCCAGGAAGAGAGGCTTGATTCCGAGAGAGTCACGGGCCAGCAGGAGCCGGCGCTCCTTGGGGTCCCAGCTGGCGAAGGCGAACATGCCGCGGAGCCAGCCTACGGCTCTTGGCCCGTGCAGGCTGACGGCGCGGAGCATGACGGCCGTGTCGCCGGTGGACCGCAGCTCTTGCACCTCGGTCAATAGGCGTCGGCGAAGGTCGCGGAAGTTATAGATCTCGCCGTTCAAGACGACCACGTGCCCGGTCAGTGAATCGACCATGGGTTGGGCGCCAGCAGGTGAGAGGTCGAGGATGGAGAGCCGGCGGTGGGCGAGCAGCGCGCCCCAGCCGCGGGAGTCCGGCGCGGAGACCCACGTCCCGTCGGCGTCCGGGCCACGGTGGACCATCGCCTCGCTCATCCGCTCCAGCGCGGCGAGGTTACGGTCGTCCAGTCGCCCGATGATCCCGGCAATGCCACACATCGATAGGCCGTTCGCGAAAGCCGGATATCGACTATGAGGGATGCACAGGCGGCGAAGAAGCCTCCCTTCCGGCCCCGACCGGGGCCTTAGCCGGCACGCGTGCTGCGCTGCCGCAGATTTTATGATTGTTCTTCCGCAAATCCATATCAATAATTCTTTTCGCTTTGACAAGGCCGCGCACCAACGCGAATCGTATATCGCGGTCTACACCGCGAAATAGAACAATAGTCTTAAAGATCGACAACAGGGTTTTTACGCTAAAGGGAGATTGTGGGATAATGTGCTGCCACTTGTACCGGAGCAAGGAATTTGATAAGCATGTCCCTTCGGCGAAACGGACAATATAGTCTTCCGAGACGCGGTGCTGCGGAATCAGATGGGTTATCTTAAGCTCTGGAAAGATTCCAACACCAAGGCCGCGACTGCAGCAGATGAATGATATTTCTGTATCTCCCCCGCCAACGAGAGAAGCTCCCTGACGATCGGTTATGTCAATCCACGACTGATCGCAGAATTGGCTATACGCGATTGCTACTTCCCTGCGAACGCATAATCCTGCACCCCAAGGGATCGCTTCTTCGGGGGATTCGCCAAGCAAGTGTAAGCCGGCAAGATTACTCCAGCGAGGAGCCGTTACCTCCCGTACCGGAAGCCAAGACTGTAACTTTTCCTGCGGTTCAACCTCAAAGTCGCCCCTGATGCAGCCGGCACCCCACACGCCTAAGGACGGCCGCTCCTGTTTGATTTTGATAGCTTCCGCCAAGTATGTCTCATTTAACACATTATCGTCATCGACAAAAATGATCAGGTCGGCGGACGCCTCCTGGATTCCTCGACGCCGGGCCCAGGAAAGGCCAAGTTTGCTCTCGAATATGTGGCGGGCGGCGGGATGCCATGAGATATCCCATCTCGAGGCCAAAGCGACCCGCGATGCGTTGTCTACGATCAGCAACTCCCATTTATCCAATGAAAGCGTCTGATTGCGCAGTGAATCCAGCACACGCGCGAGGTAATCTGTCCTTGGATTATGAGTACAAATAATAACAGAAGCATCGAGCATTGGATTGGCCGATCTAAATGGCATGGTTGGTTGACCCTCGGTGCAGACGACTCTAAATGTGGCGTGTCAAATCCCTTCTCTCACGCATTTCCCGCAGAATTAGGTTGTTGCACTACATAGAACGGATTGCGGCGGCCGCCGGCCTCATAGCATGCCACGTCCGTAATCCGCAGCCGCCCATTCAATTTCGCCACAGGTTTTTAGGTGACCCTTGTTTGTGCTGTGGCAGATCACGGTAACCGTCGGATTCTCCCGCATTAGCGTGGCCGCAACTTCCGCCGTCTCGTCGGGCGACGCATCGTCGATGACCAATACGCCAACGTGGACCCTGTGCTGATTCAGACGCTATCGACGCATTTGAGTAAGACGGCCATGGTTACAGCACGAAATGATCATACACGACTGAATGTGCCCCAGGTCGGGAACCCTCAGCGCAGCATGCAGAAGAGGAAATTGGTGCGTCGATGTCAAGCGGATCACGCCGGCATAAGCATTTTAGTTCGTCCCGCCGCCGGGACGAGGCCCTGCAGTGCCTCACCCGGCCGGCGTCGAGTGCAAAAGGCTTTGCAACACTTTGGATTAGCGCAGCCTCGAAAGTTAAATCGATTAACTTAAGTTAGTACGCAAATGGCAGTCGATCGATAGCCTGGTTGCCTATACAAGGCATTCGTGTCATCTCTTGCGCCGGCCCCAGCCCAGGTACTGTTGGGTACGGAACCATGGGCACTGCATCGCCGGCCAATAGGGTGGGAGTAACGGTGACTGGCGATAGCCGGCGGCACCAAAACCATTCCGGAGCCTTCACAGGCGACGCGGGCAACTTCGAGATTATCGAAACGCTTGGATGATCCTGCAACATTGTGATCGCGTACAGTTTCGTATGCCGGTGGCGTGTGAGCGATACGCAATATTTCGTTTTTGGCAAAGTACGCACGGTACCCCCTTCGTTTTCCGCGGTCGATTTGGGCGCGGACAACGGTTTCGACGAATTGGGATGGAATTCGGTAGCAGAACTGCCCGATAGGGGACGCTACTACCCAGTGACTTTTCAGCCGATCCCGACTCGAGCAGAGGCAGGGAATTCAGAGGAACCGAGCATGGCAACCGGGTACAGGTTCGGCGGAGGGGTCGAACGCGGAGTTCCCGCGATGGCGTTCGCTGCAGGCGACGCCCTTCGCCTCTCCGCTTCCCGTTAGCATCAGAGGCTGGGATGCGACAAGGACTCTTGTCGATCCTCTTCGCCTGCGGCAGGAGATCGGGTACGGGCGATTTGGCGGTTCGCACCGCGGATCTTAAAGCGAACACCATTCGCGGCGGTTTCGCACGACTAGGCGCCCTGGGTGCGCATTTTCTGGTCCGGATCGGCTCTCTGACGGTATTGGCCAGACTCCTGAGCCCGAAAGACTTCGGGTTGGTGGGTATGGTTACCGCCTTTACCGGTGTCTTGATGCTGTTCCGCGACTTCGGGCTGTCATCCGCCGTTGTTCAGCGGACGACCGTTAACGAGGAGCAGCTATCGACATTATTCTGGATCAACATGATGGTCGGAGCGCTGCTGGGGCTCGTGACACTCGCCATGGCTCCGGCGATCGCCGCCTTTTACCATGAGCCTCGCCTCTTTGCGGTGACGGCCGTTCTGGCGGCAGCGTTCGTGTTCAACGCGGCGGGAATCCAGCACGCCGCAATTCTCCAGCGCCGTATGCACTTTTCCGCCATCGCGATGATCCACGTCGTCTCGTTGACCGCGGCTGCAGCCATCGGCATTGGCCTCGCGATGGCGGGCTGCGGGTATTGGGCCATTGTTGCGATGGCGATCACCGCTCCGCTCGCTGGCACAATCGGTTTATGGGTCGCGGCGGGCTGGCTCCCCGGGATGCCGCGGGTTCGGGTCGGAATTCGTTCGATGATGCGCTTTGGCGGCATGCTCACCCTGAATGGAATCATCGCCTATGTCGCCTGCAATGCCGACAAAGTCCTGATTGGCCGCTTCTGGGGAGTCGATGCAATCGGGCTTTATGGTAGGGCCTACCAGCTGGTCAATATTTCGACCGAAAATCTAAACTGGACAGTCGGCGAGGTAGCATTTTCCGCGTTGTCGCGGCTTCAGGACGATCCGGTTCGTCTGAGAAGTTATTTCCTAAAGGGTTTCTCGCTGCTCCTGGGGCTCGCTTTGCCGATTACGATCGCATGTGGGCTCTTTGCCGATGAAATCGTTTTCGTCGTCTTGGGACCGAAATGGAAAGATGCGGCGACGATTGTTCGCTTGCTGGCTCCCGCGATTGTGATCTTCGCGATAATCAATCCGTTGGGATGGCTGCTCTGCGCGATTGGACGGCTCGAACGATGCTTGAAGATCGCCCTCGTCTTCGCCCCGCTGCTGCTTACCGGTTACGCCCTTGGATTACCATACGGGCCAATAGGGGTCGCGTTCGCCTATTCGGCGGTGATGATGCTGTCGGTCGTTCCGCATGTTGTGTGGTGCGTACATGGGACACCGATCTCCTTCGCCGACATCCTGCTGACGGCGAGCCGGCCGTTGGCGTCCGGTATCGTCGCCGGCGCCTGCGCTTTCGGGATCCGACTCTTTTGCGTACCACTGGGTTCGCCGGCCCTCACGCTCGCTCTCGAGAGCGGCGTTCTTTTCACGGTATTCGTCGGCACGCTCTTTATTGGCGCCGGGCAGAAATCCCTATACCTGGATTTGCTTAGGGGATTGACGAATCGACCTGCGGCTTCCCGACTCGACACTGGCGGGACCCTGACCGTCTCTCGTAGCACCTAGTGTCCCGAACCAAAAATTTGTGTATTGACGTCGACGACGGACTGCATCGGGGGCATACGAACTGGTCGTGAGCTGACGCTGATCCCGACCTGTTTGGCCATCATTTGGGCCGTCCAATGGGTCATCTCGCCCGGCGGATCGGTCTGCGTCAGCGCAACCGTCCGCTCGTGCACCGTTGCCGGCAGCCGCGGGATCCGCGACGGACGGGTCTTGTCGCGCAGCAGCCCATCGACCCCTTGCGCCATGAAACGCTCCCGCCAGCGCCACACGGTGACCTTGCTCTTGCCCGTCTGGCGCATGATCGTGTTCGTGCCGATGCCGTCCGCCGTCATCAGCACGATGCGCGCTCGCCACACATGTTTCTGCGGGCTATTCCGATCCGCGACGATCGCCCCCAAACGCACACGATCGTCCTCACTCACTTGGACTGTAATACCCTGGCGCATGCTCAGCCCCCATCACCCAGTGGAGCATACATCATGAGGACTCTTTTGTCAGATTTTATCCACTAGGGGTCGCGCTGGTGGTCTCAGTGACCTCGTAGCCGAAGTTTGCGACTTTCGTTGCTTCGCCAATGCGCGACAGCCGATGGCGTACCCCGGGGCTCGTGCCTTCCCGAGTATTCCTCCGGCAGCAGCGTACGCCACGGCGGGATCACCAAGCCGGCAATGTGCTGGCGCGGCGCGTGCTGATCGAGGGAGCCTAGACTCATCGCATGCGGCACGGGTGAGCCGGAAGCTGCACGATCGCAACGTCGAGATCTCGACGGCGATCCGCGACATCGCCTGGAAAGGCCAGATCTGGGTGTGCTCGCCCTATCGGCAATTGGCTGCGGCCGGCAACCCGAAGGTCGTGGTCACCATTGCAATCGCGCGTGAGCAGCTTTATCTGGGCTATTGCTCGGATTGCGCAGCCCAAATACCAAAACCGACGCAGTCTGCTTACTCCAACGCAAGGAGGTCGACAACAAGAGATCCGTAGGTGCGGACTGCCGGCGACAGGACCACGGTGGGGAACTCTGCCGGCCCCGGTCCCCGGACCGACGCTCCCCACTTAGAACGAGGCAGCTCCAAGACGGAAACCACGATCATGCGATAACCAATCCGCGCATGAGAGCTTGTTCAACCGACGTCTTCAGGTCCTGTCTCCGGCTGTGCGCACCTCTGGGCCGACCTCTTCCGCTGCCGCGGAACAAATGATTGCGTCCGAACCCTCGAAAGCGAACGTGAGAGCAGGATGCTGGAAAACAGCGCTCTTGTGCCGCATAAAAGGTTCCGGTGAATTGCCCAGTAGTCGGCGGCGGCTGTGCGGGTGTGTTAGTGGTGAGAGTAGGACGGTGCAGGCTCAATTGTCTAATTGGCAAGGCGAACCAAGCTCAAGCCGCCGGTTCGGCGAGCAATCTGGGCAATCCGACCAGATCATAAGCGGCCATCGTAGGGGTAGATTGACAATACATAAATTCGGCCGCCCTTTCAGGAGCCTACTAGGTCCCTTGAGAAACTCGGATATTAATCACGAGGGACGCACAGATTCCGAGGACATCTGCCTATCGGTCCCCACCGGGTCCGTAGCAGGCATGCGTGCTGCTATGTCGTAGATTTGACCATTGTTCTTTCGCAAATCTATCTCGATAAATCTTTTTCGTCCGGCCAGGGGCTGCACCCAAGCTGAGCGCAGATCACGGTCTAAACCGAGATAACGGAGAATCGTTTTCAAAACCGACAATGCCATCTTGACGCTATAGCGGATTGAGTAATAACGTGCCCCCACTTGTAGTCGAGCAATAAATTTGACTACAGGTCGCTTCCGCGAAGCGGACGCAGATTACATCTGTGATAAGTTTTTTTGTCCCATCCCGCCGCCGGGCCGAGGTCCCCGCAGTCCCCCACCGCGGCCAACGTCGAAGCCTGATGGTCGTAAAGCCGACGGTCATGATGAGCTTTTGAATTCCAATACCCTCTTTTTACTCCGTTTCGGGCTGTTCTTGAGCAGTGCCTTTCGTCTCCACGCTTCCCAATTTCTATGCAGGACCCTGCGGACTAGGCGCTCGCGCTTACGCCACGTGCCGGCTTTTAGATGAACGCCATAATTCCCGAAGAAGTGCCAACTGTTCGGGTCGAAGATATCTTTCGGAAATAACACCTTAACCTCTTCGCTGGCACCCGGATACTCCGCTAGTGTCCGGGACACTAGGCCAGGTCCAGTCGTGACGAGCACAAATTCCTCGCTCCGGAACATTCGGGGAATCGATTTCAACATTGTGGCTGCCCACTGGGGATGTTGCTGGGCCCGGACGCAGTTGTTTATGATCGCCTTGAGAAACGGATGGCCAGCCGCTGCACCAAAGGCATAGTTCCCGACCTCCCAGTTCATCCCAAACTCCTCAGAGAGAAATCTATTAATACCCAGGTGTTCGAACGGGAATACACAACCGTATTCAAGCAGATCGTTAAGAGGGGATGCAAGGAGCACATCTATGTCGAAATAAAAGCCACCTAAACGATAAACTGCCAGATACCTGAATAAATCATAGCGCTGAATCCGTACCGGGAAGGAGTCGATTATGGGCCGATATTGCGGGAACTCGCTGTCGATGAATTCCTCAACCTGGGTGTCATCGAAAAACAAGTATTCGAAATCTGGATTGAGCAAGCGCAAGTTCACAGTGGCTGCACTAGCAAGGAGCGATAGGTGTCTGCTCTTGTCCGTCTGGATAATCCGCCTCGGAATCTTTTCCGCCATGTCATGTGTGCCCAGGTATGGCCGGCGGTCGGCCCAGACGGTGAGCGACGATCTCCCGGCCGACGAGCCAGATGAACTCAACGTTGGTAGTGAGATAGCGCCTCCACAACTTGCGAGGTTTCATCAGAAGCCGCCAGAACCACTCCAGCCCCTTTGCCTGCAACCAGTGGGGGCCACGCCTGATGAAGCCGGCCAGTACGTTGAAGCTGCCGCCCACGCCGAGGATGATGGGCACCCCGAGGCCCCGGCGGTGGAGTTCGCACCAGATCTCCTTGAACGGAGTGGGCATGCCGACGAACAGCATGTGTGCACTGCTCGCCCGGATTTCTTCGACGATGGTCTGGTGATCTTCAAGGCCAAAGTAGCCGTCGCGGAAGCCGGCGATCTCGATGCCAGGGTACCGGACACGGGTTTTTTCGACCAGAGTCTTGCCCACCTCGGGCCGGGCGCCGAGGAAATATACGCGCAGCCGCTGCGCACCGGCCGCCGCCAGCAGGCGCGCCATCAAATCGACGCCGGCCACTCGCTCGGGTGCCGGTTGGCCCGATGCACGCAGGGCCCAGACCACCGACATGCCGTCGGCCACGGTAAGGTGAGCTGCCCGGCAGGCCAGCGCCAGCGCAGGATCATGGCGCATCATGCACAGGTGGGAGGATTGGCCGTGACAACCACGTGGGAGATGCGCGGGGCGCGGCAAAACCCAACGCATCAGGCCACTGCCGTCTCCACGGTCACCGCATCGAAGGAGAAACCCAGCAGCTCGGCCTGTTCAGTCCTCTTCATCTACGCCTCATCGAGACTCGGGAGCTGGGTGGCTGGCGTACCAGAGGTGGGCCCGCTCGGCGTCGACCCGGGCCGTCGCGGCCCGCTTGCCATTGCGCAGGCAGGCGTGCTGGTAGGATCGGAGAAAACGCCTGAACTCCAGGTCATCGTAGCGGGGCAGACCCTTGAGCCAGCTTGTGAAGTAACCCCACAGCAGGGCCACGCTGCCGATCAGCACTGGGTGAGTCGGCAGACGATGCAATGCAGCCGCGATGTAGTAGAGTGGCGAGGTACCCATGAAGTACTGTCCGAACCCAGCTCGCAGCCGCCCGGTCCAGATGCCATTCTGGCTGGTGCCCTGCGGACGCAGGTG
>Ga0182040_10001330_pt1 | contig 11455 bp, 11 predicted proteins | sample flu12Cox44000176_FD_125973 | JGI IMG/M metagenome (GOLD analysis project Ga0182040, IMG submission 125973) | Lab enrichment of tropical soil microbial communities from Luquillo Experimental Forest, Puerto Rico - flux8day.12C.oxic.44.000.176 | ecosystem: Environmental > Terrestrial > Soil >... | reverse complement strand
CGGTTCACCGGCCTTTACGCATCTGGTAATATTCCTGGTGGACTTTCCGCTCTTCGTGCTCACAGTCTTTTTCTACCGGAGGGCGAAAAGGGGCAACGCGGGATGGCTAGCACAGGTCTCCATAAGTGCCGATCACCTCGATATCTCGAACATGCCGATTTAACCTGGGTTCAGAGGATCTTGAGAAGAACTGCTAAATGAAAGCTGCTTACGATGTCGTCGTCGTGGGCTCCGGTTTTGGGGGAGCCATCACAGGGTGCCGGCTGGCGCAGGCCGGACGCTCCGTGTGCGTCCTCGAGCGTGGTAAGCGATGGGACAAAACCGGTTTTCCAAGGTCCACAGGAGAGGTTGCCAAATCGTTCTGGGTTAGGAACGAGAGCCTGGGCTTCCTGGAATACGACGCTTTCCGGCGTATCGACGTCATTCGGGGATCCGGCGTAGGCGGCGGTTCCCTCCACTACTTCAATGTCCATCTCCGAGCACCGAAAGAGATTTTCTCTCAGCCGTGGCCCGCGGAAGTCACGCGTGCTACTCTCGATCCCTACTACGCGCTCGCTGAGAAGATGCTTGAGTCCGTGCCGCTCACTCCTCCTCAAGGTCGTGAATTGCCCGATCGGACGAAGGCCTTTCTGGCAGCAGCGTCTGCTGTAGGGCGTAAGGCCGAGCTGGTTCCTATCGGTGTCTACACCGGAGAAGACCGCAAAAACCCTTATAGCGGTCTCGCGCAGACTGCTTGCGATTATTCAGGCAACTGTATGCTGGGTTGCGACCTGCACGCGAAGAACACCCTGGACCTGAATTATCTTCCGCTGGCCGAGAAGCATGGTGCGGAGGTTTACCCCCTCCATGTCGCCGATAGGATTGAGTCGTTGGATGCCAGCGGGTATAGAGTCTCGTTCGACCAGCTCGACCCGGCGCATCCGAATCGTTCGGAGCGGGGCTCGGTTGTGGGGCGGCAGCTCATTCTCGCCGCCGGGACTCTCGGGACCAGCGAACTTCTGCTGCGCGCCAAGCAAGTCCATCGGACTCTTCCCAACCTCAGCCAAGCGCTGGGAACTCGATTTTCGGGAAATGGAGACTTTATTCTGGCGGGTACCTTCGAGGCTGACCGCGAGGTGGATCCGGGTCGAGGTCCGAGCATTACCGTCGGAGCGGACTTCTCTACAGCAAACAACCGAATTTACATCGAAGACTTGGGATTTCCAGACCCATTCCTGTGGTTTCTGGAAGGCGCCATTCCGAATTCGCACCGCTTGGTTAACCTCATTAAAGCGACGGGATCGTATCTTCTGGCCAGCCTGGGGCTGGGACCTGACCGCGTCAGTTTCGAGGCCGACCGACTTTTCCGCCGTGGAACTACCACAAGGTTCCTCCCCTATCTCGGGATGGGCACGGACGCCTCGAACGGCCTACTGACGCTCAGAGACGGACAGATTGACATCCAATGGAGCCATCGCAAGAGCCGACAGATGTTCCGCGAACTGGAGAGCGCCCTAAAGGACCTGAGCCGAAGCCTGAACGGAAAATACGTCACCAGCCTCCTCTGGCATTGGCCCTTCCGGAAGCTTCTTACCGCTCATCCTTTGGGTGGCTGCGCCATGGGGAGCCGCATGGAAGAAAGCGTCACTAACCATCGCGGTGAGGTTTGGGGTTATCCGAATCTCCTGGTTGCTGACGGCTCGCTCGTTCCGTCTGCAGTTTCAGTGAATCCTTCTCTCACCATCAGCGCCTTGGCGGAGAGGGTCGCCTTTTGGCTGGTGAACGGGCGTGAAATGAATTAAGATCCTCCCCTCAGCCGTTTCAGCAGTCTCACCGCGGTGCACCCGGCCAGCATTCACTGACCCTCGCCAGGATGGTGTTCTGCGCACTGAATAGACTGCATCAATTGAGCTCGTATGCATCCACTCGCAAGGGGTCGCGCGAAGCCGGCTGGGTGTTCCCTTTGTCGTCGGTGACGCGAACGGAAAGGCGGTACTCGTCCTCGCCGGCGACCTCGAAAGGCGCCTTCAATATGAGGTGCGCTTTGCGAAGTTTTTCCTAGGGACGCTTCTGGACACTTACGCGGATGTGTTCGCGCGGGCGAGCGTTTTCAACGCCGACGCCCCACCGCGGTCCAAACGCCCACTCCGCGTGGGGGCGCCGCAAGTGGCGTTTTTCAAGACGATCGACGGTGTGGGTCTGCGCCTCACGCGCTACCAGGGCGGCACCAAGGGGCCGGTAGTTCTTTCGCACGGGCTCGGCGTCTCCAGCCTCATCTTTTCGATGGACACCATCGAAACTAATCTGCTTGAGTACCTCTTCGCCCAAGGTTATGACGTCTGGCTGCTCGATTACCGCTCGAGCATCGCGCTGCCCGCAGCCACGCTTCAATCGAGCGGCGACGACGTGGCCAGCAAAGACTACCCCGCTGCCGTCAGCAAAGTGCTTGAGCTGACGGGCGCCAAGAGCGTCCAGACGGTGGTCCACTGCTGGGGCTCTACGACATTTTTCATGGCCATGCTGGCCGGCCTCGAGGGCGTGCGGTCAGTCGTGGCGTCGCAGATCGCCACCCAGATTCGAGCGCCATTCGCCACCCATATCAAGACGGGTCTGCACGTGCCGTCGTTCCTCAAGGCCGTCGGGGTCGAAAGCCTCAACGCCTATGTAAACAATCACGAGGGGTTGCTGGGCAAGATTTACGACGGAGCGCTCAAGCTCTACCCGATCGAGCTGAACAATCGCTGCACCAACGCCACCTGCCACCGCATCACGTTTATGTACGCGCCGCTCTACGAACACGCCAACTTGAACGAAGCCACGCACGACAACCTGCATGAGATGTTCGGTGTGGCCAACATGAAGTCATTCGAGCACTTGCAGCTTCTCACCAACACCGGCCATCTGGTGGATTTCGATGGCCATGACGTCTACCTGCCCCACCTCGACCGGCTGGCGATCCCCATCACCTTTATCCACGGGGCGCAGAACGAGTGCTTCCTGCCCGAGAGCACGGAGATCACGATGAACGATCTGGTGGCAGCGAACGGGACCAGCCTTTACAAACGCCACGTGATTCCGGGCTACGGGCACATAGACTGCATCTTCGGGAAGAATGCGGTGAACGATGTCTTCCCCTTTGTATTGGAGCACCTGGAGGCAACCCAGTAGGAGCTGATTGATGAGCGTCCGAACGGTGTGCATCTGTCCTATGACACCATGGCCGGCTTTCTCGCTCCTTACGGAAGTTCAGACGCGCTGAAGGTCGCACCGGATCTCGACCTCAAGGTTGAAAACCTGCTTAAGGAGGCCGCGGCCTGAGGTCAGAAATTGTGGTCCTGACGCACCACCACGCGAGCTGGTAACAGGTCCTGAGTTCTATCCGGATCTAGGGCTTCGCACGTGCCACCCTGACACCCCTGTGGATGAGGTTCACGAAGCGTTCCATGGCGCGCGCATACCACTCGCGGCCGACGCCGAACCCGACACGGAAGTGATCGGGAAACCCCCAGCAGTCGCCGGGCGCCAGCAGCAGGCCATATTGCAACGCCTCTTCGCAGAGGCAGCGCGCGTCGCCTCCGCAGGCGAGGCGCACCCAAGCGGTCATCCCGCCCATGGGGCGAACCCAGTCGATGACATCCGCTGACTGAGTGACAACGCACTCGAGTAGCCGAAGGTTCGCGCCCGTCACCTCGCGGGTGCGTCCGAGGACCTGGTCGTGATGGCGGATGGCGATTTCACCGAGGAATTCCCCCATCGGCGTGTTCGAGACGGTAACGTATTCGCGCGCGTTCAGGTACTCCCTTCGACGGGCGGCGTCGCGTTCGACGATCCAACCCAGGCGCAGGCCAGCGAGCGAGAGCGCCTTCGAAAAATCACCGACGACGGTCGCATACGGGAGGCGCGCGGCGGAATCGGTTTCGCGGCCGTGATAAATCGGGTGGAAGACTTCGTCGGAGACGAACTGGATCCCCCGCGCCGCGGCGAAATCGTGCAATGCGCCCATTTCTTCGTTGCTGAGCGTGGCGCCGGTGGGGTTGTGTGGCGAGTTGACGACTAGAATCTTCGTGCGTTCGTCGGCGAGGCGCTTTATTTCGTCGAGATCGACGGCATAGAAATTCTCGCGGCGCAGAGGATACCGGCGGACTTCAAATCCAAGCGCTTCGGGCACCACTTGGTGGGCGGGAAAACATGGAAAAGGAATGATGACATTCGCTCCGGGTTCCGCTGCAACGGAGAAAATGTGCACTAACGCCTCGGCGCCTCCCGCGAAGACGGCTACTTCTTCTGCCGGAACCTGCTGCATTTCGGCGATGGCCTCTCGTAAGGTCGGCGCGCCGGCGCTTGGCGGGTAGTGGAGCACGAGGTCGAACATCTGCTGCGCCGCACGCTCGCTATCGCCGCTGAGCTCCAGCAACTCGCGGGCGCTCCAGCGGGGCCCCGTGCTGCTGCCGAGGTCGAATTTAGCGTCCGCGTGCTGCTGAAGCCACTGATCGAGTAAGAAGGCTTTGAACTTCACAGCAATCCCCTTCACGGGTACGGAATGCTGCCGCCCGAAGGCTCCACGCACTCCGCCTTTCTAGAGCAGTCTCCCTACTCAGGACCAAGTGTGATGCGATAGGCGCACCGGCGGTCGCCCGCGACGATATGCTCCGTACGCTCTACAACGGCCCCAGGGCCAAGAACCGCTCGGAAGAGGTCCAGTTCCGTTACACAAAAGCCCGTGCAAGCAGTGGCTGCCGCGCAGATCGGGCAGTGGTTCTCAACGAGGAGGAAAGCGCCCTTACCGAGGGGTTTGACCTCGGCCATGTATCCTTCCTCGGTTCGGATCCGAACCAGTTGCCGAACCTTCTCCTTGAGTGGCAGGGAGAGCTCGATTCGGCTCAAGTAATCCGCCTTTTGTTTCGCGTAGCGGGATTCCAGGACGCGTTTCAAGCCTGCCTCGCCAAAGGCGTCTCCTACCGCCTCGATCAAAGCGAGGCTGACCTCCGCGTAAGCGTCCGGAAAGAGCCGATCCGCTTCGCGAGTCAGTTGCCAGTACTTGGCGGGTCTTCCGAACGGTACAGGCCTCTCCTCGGCCGTCACCAGCTTCTCACGCTGCAACTGGTAAAGATGCTGCCGTACCGCCATAGCGGTGAGACCCAGCCGTGCCGCCAGGCGTAAGGCGTCCATGGCGCCCTCGGTCTTGAGCAATTTAACGATCGCCCGGCGAGTGTTGTTCTCCCGGGATTGAACCGCCGCGCGAGCCATAACTTTCTTTTTATAAAGTGAAACCTTTACAAAGTCAAGAGCATCTTCTAGGATGGGACTAAGTAAAGGCTAGACTTTAGAAAGGAGCTCTTATGCCAACCCCATGCGATCAAACATCGCCCACGCGCGATGAGACCGTACACCCGCCTTCTGCCGATCCGTTCGTCGGCTTGCGGGTGGCAATAACAGGAGGCACATCAGGGCTGGGGCTAGCACTGGTCCGGGAATTCCTCGCTCGCGGCGCCAGTGTCGCTTTCGTCGCCCGCGGCCGCGAACGGGTTGAGCGCGTAGCACGAGATCATCCCGGTTCGCATGGGATCGTCGGCGATCTTTCGAAGAAGGACGACATCTACCCCATTGCTATGCAGATGGCCGGCGAACTCGGAGGTCTCAACGTTTTGATCAACAATGCTTCTGATCTTGGGCCAACGCCACTGGCTTTGCTTGGGGATACCTCATGCGAAGATCTAGAGCGGGCGCTGGCAACAAACGTTCTGGGACCTTTCCGATTGACCAAGGCATTGCTGGGCGCGCTGGCGGCTTCGGCCCGCGACGGACGCGCCGCGGTAGTAGTGAACATTTCGAGCGACGCTGCCCTTAACGCCTATCCCCGCTGGGGAGCGTATGGCGCGAGCAAAGCCGCCCTGCACCACTTGACCTGCATCTGGAACGAGGAGTTGGCGGCCGAAGGCGTTCAATTCGTGTCGCTCGATCCCGGCGATATGGACACGCCGATGCACGCGCTGGCGGTTCCGGACGCCGACCCGGCAACGCTGAAAAGTCCGGAGGTTGCAGCCCGCGAAGTGACTGATGCCATCCGAGCGGTACTGCCTGTGCGCCCGGCAATGTAAAGGCGGAGATGGACAACACCGCGACCACTGGGGGACCTCATGATTGCAGCCTCTCAGCCGACACAACGCCCGCCGGGCGCAAAGCTTTTGGTGGTTGACGTGGGTGGATGCATCCATCATACCCTCCGGTCAGCCTTCACCAAGCTTCTGCGGCCTGGTGATCTAGTAGTCGCCAACGACGCGGCGACCCTACCGGCCAGCCTGCAGGGCGTGCACTTGCCAAGCGGCGGTGCTATCGAGGTGCGGCTCGCCGGCCGGCGCTCGCTTCACGTTGACGATATTCGGGAGTTCTCCGCTCTCGTTTTCGGTGCAGGGGACTTTCATACACGCACGGAGACCCGAGCACCTCCGCCGCTCATGGCCGTAGGAGATCGACTGGCGTTGGGACCACTTTCAGCGACGATCGTACGGTTCCTGGGTCACAAGCGTCTCGTTTCTTTACACTTCGATGGCTCGCCGGACGAGATCTGGGCCGGCCTTGCGCGCCACGGCCGCCCCATTCAATATGCCCACATCTCTTCTCCACTCGCGCTGTGGGACGTTTGGGCTCCAATTGCTGGCCGTCCGGCGGCATTCGAACCACCATCCGCTGGCTTCATTCTCGACTGGCAGACGCTGGCAGAAATGCGAGCCAAAGGGGTTGACTTTGCCACGATAACCCACGCTGCGGGCATCTCATCCACAGGGAGCGCAGAACTTGATCTTCGCCTGCCGTTCGATGAACCTTATCACATACCCGAAACGACCATCCTCGCACTCCGGCGCGCTCGGGCCAACAGAGGACGCATCGTCGCGGTGGGCACGACGGTGGTGCGTGCACTGGAACACGCTGGACGTCGAGGATACATCCGGCGGGGCGAGAGCTTGGCGACGCAACGAATCGGTTCTGGAACGCGGTTGCGGGTCGTTGACGCGATTCTTACGGGAACCCATGAGCCCGGCAGCAGCCATTACGAACTGCTGCGTGCCTTTGCTGACGATGCCACCTTGCGCCGGGTGAACATAGAACTCGAGTCCGGTGGATATCGGACCCACGAATTCGGCGATTCCTTGCTTATCGAACGCATGGCGAAGGCGGCAACGAAGGCTCACCGCGAGGCACGAGCAACACGCTTATGGCGGGGACTAGTCCGTGCAACAGCCTGACAAATCGTACTTTATCGCAGCTTCGCTGCGTTCACTTCTTTCAAAGTCCGCTCCGTCGCGCCGAGGCCGCTGATGGTTGAGAGACCATGATGAACGAGTCCACGCGCAGGCCAACGGGCAGTTCGTGCCCGTCATCCAGCTGGATGAGGGTTTCGAGAATCTTCTTATCCACGCGCTCGGCCGGCTCGTCGGTACGCACATTCTTCGGCCCCAGCTCCTCGCCAATGCGGACCACGCGCCCTCCGAACCTCCGGCCGCCGAACGCGTCGGCGGTTACATAGCCCAGGTCACCGACGCGAATCCGGGCCACATCGTCCTCATCAACGTCTACGCGCACGCGCAGGGCCGTGGTGTCGCCCAGGGTGACAATGGGATCGGGTGAGCTCGCCGAAAGGGTAACATTCTCGCCGGAGCGATGGTGTTTGCGTAGCACCACGCCGTCGATGGGCGAGAACACGAAGGTCTTCTGGTAGCGAGCGCGAGCCTCGTTCACATTGGCTTTGGCAAGCGCGGCTTCAGCCTGGGCGTGAGCGACGTCTTCCTCTCGTGAGGGATCGCTGAGCAGGGCGTAGTGCTGTTCCGCCGCGTCGTAGCGCGCCTTGGCCACCTTGTACTCGCGCTCGTAAGTCTCGGCTTGTTCACGCGAGACCACGCCTTCTTGGTTGAGCTGCTGGCGCCGCTCCATTTCGATACGCGCGTTCTCGAGCACGGCGCTGGCCTCGTTTGCCGAGGCCCGAGCTTCCTCGCGCTCTTCAGTGCGGGTCCCGTTGACGATTTTTCGCAGGTCCGCTTCTCTCTCCGAAAGCTGCGCTTCCGCCGATTCCACCTGGGCACGGTAGTCATCGTTCGAGAGCACTGCCAGCAGCTGGCCACAACGCACATGATCGCCGTCTTCGACCAGGACCGACCTCAGCTTGCCGTCCAGCTCGGCGCCTACCGCGATACCCTCCGAGACCGGCTCGACCCGGCCAGGTCCCGCAACCACCTCTCCATTCGAGCCGGCCACAGACTCGACGCGATCAGTCGCAGCTTTCACGGACTCGCCCCCACGGCTGCGGTTCATCAAGAGAAGGACGTTGAAAACTCCGGTTGCTACAAGCGAGATCAGGATCAAGTCTTTCTTCATGGCACCGTCCAGGTTGAAAAAGAGACTGTCTGAAAACTAGCGGCTGTGCCGCAATGCTGCTTCGAAAGCAGCCGGGTGGACCCCTCCCCTCACCCGTCCCGCTTCGCGGGACACCCTCTCCCCCAAAGGGGGCGAGGGCTGTAGTCTGGTTATTTCATGCAGGGTGGCGGTGTCTTCCTTAATCGCGCCGTCCTCGATGTGCACGAGTCGATCGGCGAAAGGCAGGATACGGATGTCGTGCGTAACGATCACCACGGCTCGCCCCTGCTCGCGCGCCAGAGTGCGTAGCATCTCGATCACCGCACGCCCGCTCGTGGAGTCAAGCGCTGCCGTGGGCTCGTCGGCGAGAATGACATCGGGCTCGCCGGCCAGAGCGCGGGCGATCGCCACGCGCTGCTTCTGGCCGCCGCTCAGGTCGGCGGGAAAGGTGTGGTACTTCTCGTTGAGCCCTACCTGAGTCAGCAATTCCTCGGCGCGCCTTTTGGCCGCCTGACCGCGGATGTTCTTCAAGTCAAGCGTCAGCTCTACGTTTTCGCCCGCCGTGAGGGTGGAAAACAGGTTGAAGCCCTGGAAGATGAATCCAATGTGATCGAGGCGCACGCGCGGCAGTTCCTTCTCACCGCAGTCGCTCACTAGGCGGCCTCGAATGCACACGCTGCCTGATGTGGGGCGCAGGATGCATCCCATGATCGAGATCAACGTGGTCTTGCCGCTCCCCGAGGGTCCCATTAGGAGCGTCACCTCGCCGCCCTGCACGTCGAGGTTCACGTTCGACAACGCTTTGACGGAGACTGGGCCTTCGGAGTAGATTTTGGTCAGGTTACGAACTGCAATAGCTGCTTTCATCTCCGTGTGCTCCCTCCCGGGCTGTCAGCCTTCACCCAACGCCGGCCAAGCGCCCACTTCCGGCGGAGACCTTCATTCCTTAAACACCATCGCCGGATCGAGGCGCGTCGCCTTGTTGATCGAGACGACGGCGGCGATGATACACATCAGCAGCGTCAGCCCAAACATGCCGACCCCCAGGGGCCAGGGCAGCAGGATCGAGGCGCCGCCTTTCTGGCTGCCGTGGACCACAAACAGGCTCACGATCATGCCGGCCACGTATCCGATGCAAGCACTGATCAGTGCCTGTTTGAGAATGACTCGATACACGAAGGCGTTGGGCGCGCCTATGGCTTTGAGCGTGCCGTACTCGCGCAGATGATCCACAGTGGTGGCGTAGATTGTCTGAGCTACCACGACAATGCCCACGACCAAGCCCAGCACCGCGGCCAACAACACCGCGATGCCGGCGCCGGTCGAGAACATCCAGTACGACCGAGTGAGGTGGCTGAATTCGGCCGCAGTGAACACATCCACGCCGGGCACGCGCTCTGCAATCCGGCGCTTGAGCTCCTGGAGACCGGCGCCCGGCTTGGCCTTCACCAGAATGTAGAGCGTCTGGTCCTCGCGAAGCTGCGTGTAGCCTAGCGCATTCTTAAAAGTGGTGAACACGTACGGCGTGGTGGTGAAGGCCCGGATGCCCTCGGTGAAGCCCACAACTCGCGCGCGCCGGCCCTGGATCTCGAAGGTCTGACCGGGACGCGCCACCCCAAGCTTGGCAGCGTAAAGTGTGTCGATCATTACCGCGTCCGGCTGTTTGAGGTCCATCATCCGGCCAGCCACCACGTTCCACGGCCCGCCGTACCGCAAGGCGAGATCGAAACCGACTATCAGGATCCCCTCGTGCCGGCCATCCCCCCGCTGCCAGTCGCTGAACCGCACGATGTACTTTTGCGCCTCGGCAACGCCGGGAATCGCGAGCACCTGGTACAGCTTACGTTCCGAGAAGGGCGTCGCCTGCTCAAGGTAAGGCACGCGCTTCGAGCCAACCCAAATGTCGGCGCCAGCGTGGTCGATGATGCCTGACGTGGTGGCGGTGAATCCGATGAAGAGACCGATCTGCACTATGATCAGCACCACCGCGAAGATAATGCCCGTCAGGGTTACAGCCAGCCGGACCTTGTCGTGAAACAGGTTGCGTTGGGCGAGCGGTGGCAAGGTGGAACCTCTCTTTGCAGTCAGGCGGCTACGGGCTACTCCTGGCGCAGCCAATACTCCGTGCGGCCAAGCAGGGAGAAGCCGATAAACCCACGCACTTTTAGCTTCTTCCCGTCTTGCTCCACAGTGATGGTGCACTTATAGACCTTGCCATTGTCATGGGTCCAAGATCTTTCCGCCGGACCACGCGTCGCCCTCATTCCTGAGATCCCAAAGAATGCGAAGTCCGATCAAGGGCTTGCCCTTCAGCGCGCCCTCACAACGGTCGCACCGTGGGTCCGGATCTTTAGGATCGGAGTTGATGAGTTTCTCGATTCGCCCGTACATTTTGCCGTTCTCTTCCCAGATGCTCACCACAGACGTGGCCTTGCCCGTGGCGTCGTCGAGGGTCTTCCAAAGGCCAACGGGAGAGGGCTGGGGAGCGGTTGGGGCGGCTGGTTCTTGACGCTGGCCCGGTGTGCACACCGGCGACAGGAGCATCGAAACGCACAAACACACAAAGACACTTGACCGCATGGGTTCCTCCGTTTTTCTATTGGTCTAGCGCCGTTGTCAGGAAAGGCTGTTGCGACTACCTGCTTGGAATTCGGTAGGTGTTGCGCCCACCAGGCGACGGAAAGTGCTGGTGAAGTGGCTCTGGCTCGAGAAGCCCGTGGACAGGCTGATGTCCACCAGGCTGATGCGCGCGTTGCGCAACATCCCTTTGGCGCGTTCCACTCGGCGCTCCAGCACGTACCGGTGCGGCGCCGCACCTACGGTCCGTTTGAACATTCGCGCGAAGTGGTGCAAGCTCAGGCCTGCGATCCTCGCCAACTCGCTGAGTGTCACCTCACGGCTCAGGTGGCATTCGATGTAATCGAGTACGAGTCGCGCTTGGTGGCGGGTTAATCCGCTTGATGGCGGAATACCAGTTGCCGCTGAAGCACCAGAGTGACGGCAGCCCATCAAAACAGCCAACTGTGCCACCAGCGACTCCACATAGAGGCGATCGGCCATGCCGCCGAGGCTGACTGCCTGCGAGAGACGATGGCATATCACCTCCATTTCGCGATCCCGGAAGAGG
>Ga0182040_10001314_pt1 | contig 11526 bp, 10 predicted proteins | sample flu12Cox44000176_FD_125973 | JGI IMG/M metagenome (GOLD analysis project Ga0182040, IMG submission 125973) | Lab enrichment of tropical soil microbial communities from Luquillo Experimental Forest, Puerto Rico - flux8day.12C.oxic.44.000.176 | ecosystem: Environmental > Terrestrial > Soil >... | reverse complement strand
CGCACGATGAACATCAATTCGTAAGTACGTTGCATTCGTTTTCTCTCCCAGCAACGAGTAACTAGCGACTAGCAACTAGTTCTTGTTGCCTCTAACTTCAATTCATTCAGCAAATCTTTAAGCAAGTCAGATCGAAAACACGCTCACCTGACTTCGTCGCCGAGCTAGCCGTCAGCTAGTTGCTAATTGCTAGTCGCTTCTTCCTTCCGGTTAAACCGGTTCATTGCCGCCTGCACGCCTTCGCTAAGGACGACCTTCACGGCTTCGGCGGCCGTATCCAGCACCTGGTCCACAACCGGGTACTGTGCTTTCTTGAACTGCGACAGCACATACTTCGCGCCGTCGCTGACCGGGAAATCCGGGGCCACGCCCATGCGGATGCGCGCAAATTCCCGCGTACCCAGGGCGCCGATCACCGATTCCACCCCGTTATGCCCTGCCGAGCGACCCCGCGGACGAACCCGCAAGGTGCCGAACGGCAAATCCAACTCGTCGTAGAGCAGCACCAAATCGTTCGCCGGCAGCGCTTGGTACTTTTCAACCAGCTCGCGGACCGACATGCCGCTCAGGTTCATGTAGGTTTCCGGCTTGGCCAGCACGACATCTTCGTTGTCGATGCGGGCCCGCGCCGTCTGGGCGTGGCAGTGACGGTTGTTCACCACCACTCCGCACTGTTCGGCGATGCGATCCACCGCCAAAAACCCCAGGTTGTGCGGTGTGAACTGGTATTCGATGCCCGGATTGCCGAGCCCGACAATCAGCCTCACGCCGTCTACTTCTTCTCCTTCTTCTCTGCCTTTTCGGCCTTTTCGCCGGCTTCGGCAGCTTCGCCTTCGGCTTCCTGTTTGCCCTTCTTGATGACCTCGGGCTCGGCAGGAGCAGCAGCAGCTTCCGCACCTTCCGCCGGGGCAGCCGTAACGACTTCCTTCACCGCCGTTACATGGGCGATGGCCTGGTTGTCGTCGGTGATGAACTTGATCTTGTCGCTGTGTGGCAAGTCACTGACGCGCAGCGTCTGTCCGAATACCAGCTGGCTGACATCGCCGTCCAGGAAGGTCGGAATGTCCGCAGGAAGGCACTCGATTTCCACCTCGCGCAACATTTGCTCGAGGATGCCGCCCTGGATCTTCACGCCCGGAGCCTCGCCTTTGAGTACCACAGGCACACTGACGACGAGCTTTTCGTTCATGGCGATGCGCTTCAGGTCAACGTGCATCAGCGCGCCGTTGATGGGGTCAGCCTGCCAATCGACGATCATCGCCTTGCCCGAGTCGCCCCCGGCGCTCAGGTCGAAGATGGAGTTGTGACCCGCTTCCGAAGCGAGAATGCGGTTCATCTGCTTGGGATCGACCGAGATGGTGAGCGGTTCGAGGCCGGCACCATAAATAACGGCCGGAATCAGTCCTTCGCGGCGCAGCCGGCGTGCATCGTTCTTCTTGCCGGCCTGACGCGGTTTGGTTTCAATGTTCTTCGGTTCAGTTGCTGTAGCCATAATCTCGTTTTCCTTACAAAAACAATCTGCTGACCGACGACTCTTCGTGAATCGATTCGATGGCTGCGGCGATGAGTCCGGCAATCGACAACTGCTCGATCTTGGGTTCGTTTCGGCCTGCCTCGGTCAGCGGAATAGTGTTGGTCACAACCGCTTTGACCAACCCCGACTTGGAAATTCTCTCGATCGCCGGCCCTGACAGCACGGGGTGCGTGGCGCAGGCATACACCTGCTTGGCCCCCGCGGTGAGCAACGCCTCGCAAGTTTTCACCAGCGTGCCTGCAGTATCGATAATGTCGTCGAGGACGACGCAGTTTCTGCCCTCCACATCACCGATTACGTGCATGACCTCGGTCTCGTTGATTCCCGTGCGGCGCTTGTCCACAATGGCCAGCGCCGATTCCATTTTCTTGGCGAAGAAGCGGGCGCGCTCCACGCCGCCCGCATCCGGCGAAACTACCGTCAGGTCGGGAAGGTTCAGTTCGCGAAAGTGCCCTACCAGCACCGGCGAAGCGAACAGGTGGTCCACAGGGATGTTGAAAAATCCCTGGATCTGTGGCGCGTGCAGATCCACTACCAGCGCGCGATCGGCGCCCGCTGTGGTAAGCAGGTCCGCCACCAGCTTTGAGCTGATGGGCACACGCGGCTTGTCCTTGCGGTCTTGCCGGGCGTAGCCGAAGTAGGGGATCACGACGGTGATGCGACGCGCTGATGCGCGCTTGAGGGCGTCAATCAGTAGCAGCAGTTGCATCAGGTGCAGGTCGACCGGATCGCAGGTTGGCTGGATCATGAAGACGTCGGCGCCGCGGACGTTCTCCAGGATCTGCACATAGGTTTCGCCATCGGAGAACCTGGTGATGTATGCCTGTCCCATAGGCAGGCCCAGCTTTTCGCAGACCTCCTTGGCGAGCGCGTCATTGGCCGTGCCAGAGAAGATCTTCCACTTGTCGTCAGTGCGCGGGCGAGGTTGCTTGGGTTTGGGCTCTGGCTGCTTCTTCTCGCCGTGACCGTCACTCGCCGCCCCGTGCAGCTTCTTTTCAGATGGCTGTACGACACCGGTAGAGGTTGCCGTCTCGACCGCGGCTGCGTGTATTGCGCCGGATTTTGACCCTGCTGGTTCCATCGTCTCTACACCCCCGGTAAACCTGGTTTGATTTACAAGCTGGGTGAAACTAGCAACTCGCGACTAGTAATTAGCTCTTGGCTGTGCGCCTTTCGCTCTTCACTTTATAACTGCGGACTGCTGCAAAACCTGAGCGACCGCTTCCGTAACTGGCCACTGGTTGCTGGGGCTACAACCACTGGCCACTGATCACTATGCACTGATCTTGGCTGGGCGGCTAGGATTCGAACCTAGACAAAGTGCTCCAAAGGCACTTGACCTACCATTAGTCGACCGCCCAATGAAGCAGCTAGCAATTAGCGAAATCTCTTCACTCACTGTCCAAACGATCTGCATTAAACGCAGGTTGCTGCCCAATATTCCGCCCTTCCCATCGTTCTCGTCGCCATGGCGGCATGCCCCTCCGCTCGCATGCGCATGGCGGCAGTTTCTGCTGCATGGGGCGAATCGAACAGCCCGTACAAGCTCGAACCGGAGCCGGAAAGCGATGCATAAAGCGCGCCTTCACGCTGCAAAACGTTCTTAACCTCACGCAACTCGGGATACTCAGGAAAGACGACGCGTTCGAAGTCGTTTTCGATCCCGGCTCGGACAAGGTCGAGAAGAAGTGTCTCGGCCCGGTCCCCGCCCTCAGCGGGAACACCGGATGCTGGCACTTTCGCCATACCACTCGGCGAAAGGAAACCTTTGCTCCACCAGGTATATACGGCCTGGTGGAACTCTTTTATTGTACCTGCCAGATTGGGGACGGTCAACGCAGATTGCCCGATCTCGTAGGTGGCGGCACCGATCGCCTCTTCTGTGTTTGCCTGCTCCACAAGCGCGTCCCAACGGGCAAAGGCCTTTGGCGTCGAGACGCCTATGGAGGGAGTCACAACCACCAACGGTATCTCAGGAAAGTCTTGCAGGGCGTAGACTTCCTGCCCACGATCGACGCCAAGAACGGTTCCGCCGATAAGGAACAGGGGAAGATCACTGCCGACCTCGGTCGCGATACACAGTTTGTCTTGCGGAGAGAGTGAGATACCGAGCGCGTGCTCGAGACCGAGCATCGTGCCGACAGCGTCGGATGATGCTGCGCCGAGGCCACCCTGCACGGGTAGTTGCTTTTCAATTGTGATCGCGACCCTGCGTCGGATACCGGTCGTTTTCAGGACGTGGTCGGCGATTTTCCAGCAGGTGTTGCGGGAATTGCATGGCACGCGTGAGTCGTCGCAACGAATTTCGATCCCCTCACCGGACTCAATTTCCACCCCCACCACATCGTGCAGAGCAATCGTCTGATAAATGGTGCGCAGCTCATGAAAGCCGTCGGCACGCAGCGGCCCGATTTTCAGCCCGAGGTTGATTTTGGCAAAGGAGCGCAGGGTGATGGACACGGGGAGTGGTCAGTGGCTGGTGGCCAGTGGCTAGTCTAAAGCAAAGAAAGTTTCAAGTTTCGAGTTTCGAGCAAAGACCGCATTCGATAACCCTTTGGTGCTCCCTGGCGCCGGGTTCACTCGCCGCGGCCGTGAGTCCGCCGCCCATTCCGGCGCGTAGTATGGTCGGCAGCATGCACGATCTGCCTCTACTCGACGAGCTGTGGTTTGAGCGCCAAGGGGTTTGCCTGCACGCTGTCGCTGCCGGACCGAAAGATGGGCAGCTGGTGATCTTGCTGCACGGCTTTCCCGAGTTTTGGTACTCGTGGCGCAAGCAGGTTGGCCCGCTGGCCGAGGCAGGTTTTCGCGTCGTAGTGCCAGATCAGCGCGGCTATAACGTAAGCAGCAAACCCCCGAGAATTGCGGATTATTCAGTTGGTAGTCTTGTCGCCGACGTTGTATTCATCGCCGGTCGGCTGGGGCGCGAGCGCTTTCATCTCGCTGGGCATGACTGGGGAGCTGCGGTTGCATGGATGACGGCGCTGTTGATTCCCGAGCGCCTGCACAAGTTGACCATCCTGAACGTGCCGCACCCTGCGGTGTTCCTGCGGACTGTGCGCACCAACCTGCGGCAGATGCTGCGCAGTTGGTATATGGCTTTCTTTCAGTTGCCGGCCATTCCCGAATTAGCTTTCTCGGCTAACAACTTTGAAGGTGGAATCAAGTCGCTGCTGGGCAGCAGCCGGCCAGGAACGTTCACGCCCGAGGATCTAGACCAATATCGCAAGGCTTGGTCGCATCCTGGAACGGTGACGGCAATGATCAATTGGTACCGCGCGTTCTTCTGCACTCGCCCGCCGCTGCCGGAGGACAGCAGAGTGCATGTTCCCACGCTAATTCTTTGGGGCGAGCAGGACATGTTTCTGCTGCCGGAGATGGCGGAGAAAAGCGTCGGGTATTGCGACTCAGGCCGGTTGACTTACTTCGGTAATGCCTCGCATTGGTTGCACCACGAGGAACCAGAAGCCATCAACGCGGCTTTGATTGAGCATTTTCGCGCATGAAGCAGAAAGAAAGCCCGGCAAACTTGCGGGGCTCTCTTTGGCAAACGATCCCTAATTAATCTAGTCACGGCTGCGGAATTTTGCCAGCAGGCGCAGCATCTCCAGATACAGCCAGATCAGTGTGACCATCAGCGCGAAAGCGCTATACCACTCCATGTACTTGGGAGCGTTGTAACGCGCGCCCTGCTCGATCAGGTCGAAGTCGAGCACAAGATTGAGCGCCGCGATGCCGACGACCAGCAGGCTGAATGCGATCCCGATGGGCGAGCCGCTGTTGACGGCGTGAAACGAGATGCCGAAGAAGCTGAGGATGAACTGCGCTAAATAGAACAGGGCGATTCCGCCGGTCGCGGCAACCACCCCGATGCGGAACTTGTCGTTCACCTTGATAATGCCGGTTCGGTAAACCAGCAACATGGCAACCATGGTCCCAAACGTCAGCATCACGGCTTGAATGGCGATGCCTTTGTACCTCATCTCAAACATCGCCGAGATCCCGCCCAGAACCAGGCCTTGGGCGAGGGCGTAGAGAGGGGCGGTGATGCCGGCCCAGTCCTTCTTGAAGATCGTGACGATCGCAAGCACCAGCCCGCCAATGGCACCGACCATCAGCAATCCAGCTACTGAGGCGGGATCGCGGGTGGTGAAAAAGCGGTTCCACGTCCAGGCGGCGGAAGCCACACACAACAGCATCAAGACGCCGGCCTTGTTCACCGCGCCTGAAACCGTCATGGATTCGCCGCCAAAACCGGCAACGTCACGGAAGGTGTTCTGTCCGAAGGCAGGGTTCGACGTCTTCATCAAATCGGCCATAGGAAAATTCTCCTTGCTACATCATCATCGGATGAATTGAAGTTGAGTTCGATGCGGCGTGTCTATGATACCTGTTTCACCGAACCCTAGCGCTGGTCCTAAAACAGCGTCTCTTGTCCATTGCGATCTAGGCGCGGGCGCTTTACGCCGAAGTGCTGGTAGGCGAGGTGGGTGGCCACGCGGCCGCGCGGCGTGCGGTCGAGAAACCCGATCTGGATGAGGAATGGCTCGTAGATTTCTTCGATGGCGTCCGGCTCTTCGGCGAGAGAGGCGGCGAGCGTGTTCACACCGACCGGCCCGCCTTGATACTTCTCGATGATGGTCAGCAGCAGCTTGCGGTCGACCTCATCGAAGCCATGACGATCGACCTCGAGCATTTCGAGCGCGGCCTGGGCGGTGGGTTTGTCGATCTTGCCGGTTCCGCGCACCTGCGCATAATCTCGAACGCGACGCAGCAGACGATTGGCGATACGCGGTGTGCCGCGGCAGCGCGAGGCGATCTCCAAGGCAGCCGCCGCATCGATCTCCACACTGAGAATTTCGGCCGAGCGTTCGAGGATAACTTTCAGGTCCTCATGCGTGTAGAACTCCAGCCGCAGGACGATTCCAAAACGTGAGCGCAGAGGCGCTGAAAGGAGCCCTGCGCGCGTCGTCGCCCCAATAAAAGTGAACGGCTTTACCTCGATGGTATGGGTGCGCGCCGACGGCCCCTGGCCGATGATGATGTCGAGCTTGTAATCTTCGAGCGCCGAGTAAAGCAGCTCTTCCAGCGCGGGCTGAAGCCGATGAACTTCATCGATGAAAAGCACTTGCTTCTCGCGGACGTTGGTCAGGATTGCCGTTAGGTCGCCCTTGATCTGCAGCGTTGGCCCCGAGGTCTGTTGAAATGGTACGCCAAGTTCGTTGGCGATGATGTTAGCCAGGGTGGTCTTGCCCAGTCCGGGCGGCCCGTAGAGCAGCACGTGATCGAGCGCTTCTCCACGCGACTTGGCCGCCTGGATCGCGACCTCCAGGTTGTCCTTGAGCTTCTTCTGCCCGATGAATTCGCGCAACCGCTGCGGCCGCAGCTTCAGTTCAAACGACGCGTCGTCATCAACCGACACCGCCGAAACGATGCGTTCGCGGTCAGGATAGTGCTCATCTGGAGACGAAACCACGATGGGGCGATGGTAAAGCGAAAGAGGAGGCGTGCGCAATGTACATCAAGAGTCGGCGGAAGCAGCTTATAAATTGTGAATCTTCCCTATGGCCTCCGCTTCTAAGCATTCATCGCAGTTGTTGCCTCGGCCCCTTCCCCGCGCGGTCCACAAGTATTGCCTCCATAAATCAATAGCTTCGGTTCATTGCACTCATCAAAAAGGAGAACGATCATGGCTTACATCACCACCCAAGACCGAACGCAGATTTACTACAAAGACTGGGGCAGCGGACAACCTGTGGTCTTCAGTCACGGATGGCCGCTCAGCGCCGATGCCTGGGAAGACCAGATGCTGTTTCTGGCCTCGCGCGGCTTCCGCTGTGTTGCACATGATCGTCGTGGACACGGCCGCACTTCGCAGTCGTGGAATGGGAATGACATGGATACCTACGCCGATGATCTGGCGGCGCTTGTCGCAGCGCTCGATTTGAAGGACGCTATTCACGTCGGCCACTCGACCGGCGGAGGGGAAGTGGCTCGCTATATCGCTCGTCATGGTTCAATGCGCGTGGCCAAGGCCGTGCTGGTCAGCGCCATACCGCCGCTGATGCTCAAAACCGATGCTAATCCGGGCGGCTTGCCGATAGAGGTCTTTGACCAGATTCGCGCAGGTATTCTCGCTGACCGCTCCCAGTACTTTAAGGACTTAAGCGCGCCTTTCTACGGCGTGAACCGCCCGGGCTCGAAGGTGTCACAGGGTTTGCGCGACTTCTTCTGGCTGCAAAGCATGCTGTGCGGAATCAAAGCCGCTTACGATTGCGTAAGGGTGTTTTCGGAAACGGACCAGACGGACGACCTCAGGAAGATCGATGTGCCGACACTGATCTTGCATGGTGACGACGATCAGATCGTGCCCATAGACGATTCTGCGCGATTGTCGGTTAGGCTGGTGAAGGGCGCTGTGCTGAAGGTCTACCGCGGCGCGCCCCACGGCATGTGCTCCACGCATAAAGACCAGGTAAATGCGGATTTGCTTGAATTTTTCCAGGGAAGCCTGCAAAAGGTCGCATAACGCTGACAATTGACGCAGAGGTCGTTATGATTCGCACACAGATCATGCGCAACCTCGGCATTCTTCTCTCTGGCCGTGGCTCGAACTTCGAAGCCATCGCTGATAACGTTGCCTCTGGCAAACTCGACGCGACGATTGCCGTTGTGATCTCAAACAAAGCCGACTCTCCCGGGATCGAGTCTGCCCGGCGTCGGGGGTTACAGGCGCTAGTAATTCCCTCGAAAGGCATGCCGCGCGAAGAGCATGATCGTTTGATTGTCGCCGCGCTGGAAGAGCATAAGGTGGATCTGGTCTGTCTCGCCGGATACATGCGGCTGCTGTCGCCCTGGTTCATCGGCCAATTTCCTAATCGCATCCTGAATATTCATCCGTCCCTGCTGCCCGCCTTTCCCGGACTTGATGCCCAGAAACAGGCGTTCGATTATGGGGTGAAAGTCTCGGGCTGCACGGTGCATTTCGTGGACGCCGATCTCGATCACGGCGCCATCATTCTGCAGAAGAGCGTGCCTGTGCTTGACACGGATGACGACCACACGCTGGCCGCACGCATCCTGGAGCAGGAACACATTGCCTATTCAGAAGCGATTCGGATTGTACTGGAGGGTCGCTACCGCATTATTGGCAGGCGCGTCATCTTGAACCATGAAGCTCCCGCTCCTGGGAACGATTAAGGGCGCCTGCTGGTCCTCAATTCACTCCAACTTCGTCGCATTCGGTCACAAAGGAGGTGTTTCCTATGCCTGACCGGGAATCCGACAACGTAAACCGTGCTCGCGCCTACCTGCACGCTATCGAGCGCGGCGTCAGCGAGGAAGAGCTGGCGTCCTTTTTTTCTCTCGACGTGGTGTTGGAGCAGTTTCCCAACCGCCTGGTTCCCAAGCTGCTGCAGTTCAATGCTGAGGACATCTTGCGCCAGTTCATGCAGGGTAAGAAATCCGTTTCCCGGCAAAAGTACGAGGTACACAACATCGTTGCAGCGGGCGACTGGGTAGCCATGCAGGTGCGCTGGGAAGGAGTACTTGCCGTCCCCGTCGCCGGCCTCGAAGCCGGCGCTACCATGCGGGCGTGGTTCGCCATGTTCCTCGAGTTCCGCAACGGCAAAATCACGCGGCAGAGCAATTATGACTGCTTCGAGCTGTGGTAGACAGCATGGGCAAAGAGGAAGAAACCGAGAGCAGCAAGGAGCCTTTCCGGCGTCAGGCGGATAGCGGCGGGCGAGTTCAAGGTGAAGTGCCTGCGCATTATGGACGAGGTGAATGAAACTGGCAGGCCTTTGGCGGTGGTGGGATGAAAGGCATAGTCGAGATCGTCAGACGCCGACGATTTGATCAAACCTGCAGTGCCGCTTGAAGACTACGACATGCTCGAATTATTTTTTTACCTCCAACTGAGTGCGCCCTGCCGGGCACACCAATAAATAAAGGGCGCGAAAACCGCGCCCTTAAGCGGCTCTGAGAGTAATCTATTGCACTAGCATCGGGGTCTCTCCGTTACCATTTCCTCCGTTGGCCTCTTCCGGCGGGATGACCGAGGCCGCCGCCACCCGGTCGCCTTGTTCGAGATGCAGCAGGCGGACGCCTTGTGTTGAGCGGCCGGCTTCGCGGATGTTCTTCGAGTCGATGCGGATGATCTTGCCGTACTGGCTGATAACCATCACCTCCGACTTCTCGTTGACCAACATGATAGAGACGACCTTGCCGTTGCGCGCCGTGGTCTTCACGTTGATGACGCCCTTCCCACCGCGCGACTGCAGCCGGTATTCGTCCACATCGGTGCGTTTGCCGTAGCCTATCTCGGCGACAGAAAGTATAAGATTAGCTTCTTCCTCGCCTTCTTTGCCCTTCTTGCGGACCTTTGGGGTGACGGCCATTCCGACGACGTAGTCGCCGCGCGAAAGATCCATACCGCGGACACCATAGGCTGGGCGGCCCATCGGGCGAACATCGCTTTCGTCAAAACGAATCGCCATGCCATCATGCGAGGCTAGAAACACAATCTGGTTTCCGTCGGTGCAACTGGCGGCAACCAGTTCGTCTTCTTTGTCGATGCCGATGGCGATAATGCCGCGCGACATGACGTTGCTGAAGTCTTTCAACGGCGTCTTCTTTACCGTGCCACTGCGGGTGGCGAAGAAAACAAATTTGTCTTCTTCCTCAAGGTCACGTACCGCCAGCACTGCCGGAACGCTCTCGCCCGGCTGCAATGACACCAGGCTGGCAATGGCTTTTCCCTTGCCTGCGGCGCTGAGTTCGGGAATTTCGTACACCTTCAGCCAGTACACGCGTCCGGTGTTGGTGAAGATGAGCATGTAATCGTGCGTGGAGGCGATGAACAATTGCTCGACGAAATCTTCCTCGCGCGTGCTCATGCCCTTGCGGCCGGTCCCGCCACGCCGCTGCTGGCGATACGTCGAAATTGCGGTGCGCTTCATATAGCCCGAGTGGCTCAGCGTAACTGCAACCTGCTCGTCTACGATGAGGTCTTCAAGGTTGATTTCGGCGGCTTCGTCTTGTATGACGGTGCGACGAGTATCGCCGTAATTTTTCTTGATCTCTTCCAGTTCCTTGACGATGACGTTGCGCAGCTTTTTCTCCGAACCGAGAATCGCTTCGTATTCCGCGATGCGCTCGCGCACTTCGGTCAGTTCTTTGAGGATTTCGTCGATGGAGAGTCGCGTCAGGCGGTGCAGTTGCAGTTCGAGAATTGCATCAGCCTGGGCCGCATCGAATGGTCGTGTCAGCGTCTTCGGCGTTACGCCTTTCAGTGTGGCCTGCTTGCGCGAGGAGGCATTGCCTTCAAACACCGTGATTGTTTTGCCCGAGAAGTACTCGACGAGGTTGGTGCGGGCATCTAGGCGGTTCTCGCTGCCGCGAATGATGCGGATGACGTCATCCACCCGATCGAGCGCCGCTTGATAGCCTTCGAGGATGTGTTCGCGATCGCGCGCCTTTTGCAGCAAGAAAGCCGTCCGCCGCCGCACCATGTCGATGCGGTGATCGACGAAGTGCTGGATGGCCTGCACCAGACCCATCTCCTTCGGCTGGCCATTGACCACGGCCAAGAAGATCATGCTGAAGCTCTCCTGCATGGAGGTGTGCTTGAAGAGCTGGTTCAGTACGATCTGCGGCTCGGAGCCACGCTTCAGCTCGATGACGATGCGCATGCCATCGCGATCGCTCTCGTCGCGGATATCGCTGATCTCGTCGATAACCTTGTTATTCACCAGCTCAGCGATGCGCTCGATCAGCCGTGCCTTGTTGACCTGATAGGGGATCTCGGTGACGACAATCGCATCCTTGTCTTTGGTGAGGTGTTCAATCGCCGCCTTGGCGCGCATCATGAATCGGCCGCGGCCCGTCCGATAAGCCTCGGCGATGCCGCTGCGGCCATGGATGAATCCGCCGGTTGGGAAGTCTGGGCCCTGCACGTGCTTCATCACATCGGCCAGAGTCGCGTGCGGATTGTT
>Ga0182040_10001313_pt1 | contig 11534 bp, 24 predicted proteins | sample flu12Cox44000176_FD_125973 | JGI IMG/M metagenome (GOLD analysis project Ga0182040, IMG submission 125973) | Lab enrichment of tropical soil microbial communities from Luquillo Experimental Forest, Puerto Rico - flux8day.12C.oxic.44.000.176 | ecosystem: Environmental > Terrestrial > Soil >... | reverse complement strand
TGGCTTCGAAGGCCTGTTTACTTATGTCGGCGGTCTTGGGGATCCAGATAAAGGGGTACGCCACCCGAGGGGTCATGAAGGGGATGTCTTTCTCGTCGGCCTGGGCGATGATCAGCCCAGACTGGTAGATACTGTCAATGAAACACATCCGGCAGCGGTTAATGGCCTGATCCATGTTGACAAGCAACCGCCCCAGCCCTTTGGATCCGAAGAGCTTGCAGTTGCCGGCCTGGAAAGTGAACAAGGAAATGCAATCCTTCATCTTGGTGGCCACGTCCTGGCCGTAGAAGAGCAGGGCGGGGTTATTCTCGTCATCGGGCGGGGTGGTCTTGCCGATGTCTTTCCAGCCGTCCGCCCCGTCGATGGGAGCGCCCATCCCGATGTTTAAGGAGCGGATATTGATCCACCAATGGTCCACGCCCTGGCCTTCGTATCCCATGACGAAGATGTGCGCCGTCTGGATCATCCGGCTTTGCCGGTGATAGGAGAGGTACATGTTCCCTTCACGCACCAAGTCGGATAACTGCCTGGGATTACTGAGAAACGATTCTTTCGGCGGCATCGCCGCGTTAATCGCTTTGCGGATGTTGTCGACTTCGTAACCAGTGTCTTCCGCCGCTTCGGGGTCGCGTAGGATCTCGGTGAGTTCATGGATGTAATAGTCCACTTTGACGCAGAAGATCGGCAACTGACCGGCCCACTGCGGACTGTTATCGTCAAAGAAGAGTTTCTCCTCCTGGAAAGTGCGCGGTCGCCAGTTGAGCTCGTCCATGAAGACACCCGCCGTGTAGCCGTAGATCACGTTCTCCTGGGCCACCTGGGCCACGAAATCGGCCCAGCCGCTCCATTCCCGGATCACCTTGGTGATCTTGTCCCGGAACACGGTGGTTTTATCGTCACTGTCTCCGTACTCAGGGGGAAGCCTGGAGGCCGTCAGGTACTTCATCGAATGAATGGCGTCGACGAACCTGGGGCAGACCCGGTCAATCAAGCTGGCCATGAACAGGGTCGAAAAGTTGCTGCGCCAGCCCTGGCTTGCCGCGTCCAGATCGACCTGGGAATAGGGTGCCTCGCCGTTGTAGGCGTCGGCGATCACCTTGTTGCGCTCCATGCGCTTCCTGTTATTGATTTCGAAGCGCCGGAAGATGCCCAGGGCCTGGGTGGCGTTCTCGATTGGGCGACGGTCGGGCTCGGCACCATCGTCCGGGATCTCGGCGGGGTTAAGCTGGGACAGCGTGCCGATCTGGTCGCCGCTCCCGATGTTGTACCCGCTGGTCCAGCCGTCAGAGTTCTCGCGCCGGATCCGCTCAATGGGTTTCTGTCCTTTACGCTTAGCGTTCTTTTGAAAGCGCCGGAGCCGCTCGTGCTGGGGTGGCATCTTTAAAAACGCTCCCTTCAATCAGACGGCTCACTAGGTTAGTTAGACACTCTGTTATTGATTCGGAACTCACGGGCGCTGTTGTGCTCTGCAACAGGTGCCGCTGCTCGGAATGATAATCGCTACTGAAACAGACCAGGACATTCTTGTCGTCACCCGCTTGCCGGAAGACGTCAAACTCAATATGCAAGCGGTCCAGAGAAGGGTTCATAGTCTCCAGCACATCGGCGGGGGTTGGTATTTGCGCTCGCCTCCCGGTTCCCGCAGCCAGACCGCCACCTCCTGCAGGGTGCCGAAGGCGCGGCATCCCCGCAAAGCGCCGTCCTGGGGCAGGCGTCGGGCCCCTTTAAGGGCCGCAGCGGATTGGAGCAAATTGGAGTTGCACGGGTCGCAGGTGGTCTGCCAGAGAACGTTCTGCGGACAGCTCAAACAGACGTTGGCCCGGTCAGAAGCGCTTTTGGGGTCGATCCAGTCTTGGGCATGGCTCCGGACCCCTTCCAGCCAGCGGCCCATGCGGTAAAGCAGCATCTCAAACCCGCTCGCGCCCCCCGCTTCAACTGTCACCGGCAAAGGGTCGCGCTGCGGCGTGCAGAGCCAGGGATACTTCGCACAGACCCAGGCGTGGTAATCGCTAGAGACCGCATCCGGAGTGCTGATGGTGCCAGCGGCCAGGATCATCCCGTTCTGTTGGCGGTACTTTAAGATCAGTTCCCGCACATGGTCGAGCGAGGCCCCTTCGACCCGGTAAAAGCTGCCGTCGGCCAGGGGCTGGTCATAGACAAAACCCCCTGGGGGCACCACGGCAGTGGAGAGCTGTGGCGGGTTGGACACTGGGTCTTCAGGCTCCTCAAGTTCCCGGAGGCGCTAGGAAAGTGGTCACAACAGGAGGTTTCCACGGGTTGGCATAGGTGCCAGCCGCCGCCGAGAGCACTCCGGTTGCGTGAAAGGCGGTCTTGGCTACCGCGATCCGTAACCCGTCCCTATAGATGTCGATCCGGCCTGTGGCCGCGTTGGCGCTCTGGGTGCAGGTGGTCGCCCCTGGGGGCGGCAGACTGGTGGGAGGCGGTGCCGCGTCGTACTCGTGCCCCGGACCTTTATGCGGAGGCGCTGCCATAAGCGGTGCCTCTCAAGGCTGAATGTGCAGCCCGGTGTCCTTCTTCTGCAACTGAGTGCCTAAATTGAACCCGATGTACTTGGCTTTGCCTACCTCGGTACTGTGATCAGTGGAACTGACCTTAGAGCTCGTCACTTGCGAGGCATCGGCGCTCTTCACACTTCCCGGCTGGCGGGACTTAATTGGGGGTATCCATTCTTGACCGTCCATATGAGCCTTTGACAATGCGCGCCTTATGTGCCGAAGTCAACGCCCGTCCCGCCTCTCCCACCCTCTTTTCTCACCCTCGCTAAAATGATCCGCCGCGCTTTGCGCACCTGAGCTCGTAACCGGCCACTCAAAGCCACCCAGTCCTCAAACTCCGCTCTGCGGCTCGATCCATAGTCGTCGGTGTAGACTAACAGCGCCCCGCACTGGATGCACACACTGTAGCTGCCCCTCAACTCCTTCACCCCAGGCCCCACCCCAGCCGCAATCTCATCCAGAGTGTGGTGCACATTAACCAAGTGCCCGCAGCAAGGATTCCTACGAACGGGGTGACTGGGACCCTGGTCCATCATGGCTGTGCCCCACCGGCATTTGCCCAGGCGGTATTATTCCAGGCACCACCGGACCCATCGAGGCAGCCACGTTGGAGGAGGCCGGCGCACTGGGCACCGCCATCCCAGGGTCATGCCCCAACCCACCACGCGCCATAAAGGCCTGCTGAGAGTTAAGCGCCGCAATAAAGAACTTGGTCGCCTCTTGATCCTGCCCAGCCCCGGCCAGGATCGTCGCCGCATGAATCGCCAGCGCGTTTAACGCTTCATACACCGTCTCCCGCCGGTGCGGACCCTTGAGCAAATGGTCCCGCACCAAGATCCCAATCTCAAACGCCAATTCAGTGGTCCGCTGGGTCCGTAAACTGTATTCCCTCGCTGTCTCACTCTCTGTCACCCACTTGATACTCATTTGGCTTTCTCCTTCTTCGTAAGCGCGTCCGCCCCACTCTCCAATACCTTCCTGTCCTCCATACTTAACACCACCTTCCTGTCCCGGATCAGCTTCATCAGCCCAGCTATAATCATCTTCAGTTCGCTCTTGTTCATACCGTTATCTCCTGCCTATGCCGCTTCTCATACTTGAGCCGCACCAGTTCCTTAGCCCGTTCCCGGCTTAACTTCCGCCCTTTCCCCTTGCCCTTTACCTTACCTCCCCGTTCCCCAAGAACTCGCCCGGCTTCCTCAAGAGAAACCTCTACCTCGTTCCCGCAATACTCGCATTTCACCGCTTCACCTCCCCCAGCCCCCACGTCCAGACACAGCCCTCACACCAAACCACTAACCCTTTCCTCTTACCTCTCCCATCCATCCTCACCCCTCCCATCCCCTCAATATGCATTACCCCAACGATTTCTTTCCCGCAGCCACTGCACCAGCGGTCCTCTAACCGCTCCGAATCAAAGATAATATTCATAAATTTTTAAAAAGATCCCGAGTGAGCGTGCGCGGCCTCCCGGAGTCCCGCTTCCTGGTGGCGGGGATAGCCTACCCCCCTTTCCGGGGTGGGCTCGCAGTGCAAGCTCGCGAAGCTTGCGTTGTGCGCTCCAATCTGGAGCGCCCAATGTGAATAAGTCGGCCTCATTGTGAATAACTCGCTCTTGGGGCCGGCGGCCTGGGGCGGAAGGCCATCCAGGCGCTTGTGCATCTCTTGGACCTCGGCCTCCATGGCCAGCCACTCCTCGTAGGTGCGCGAGCGCACCACGGCGCGAGACCCATCCTGGCGGGGATGACTCGCTCGATGTCGCACCGCCGGCAGCAACGTTTGGGCGAGAGCTTTTTGCCCCAACGAACCGGGCTGGTGTCCGGATTCGCACCCATCCCCTCTATGGGTGTGACGCAGAAACAGCACACTAGCAAATGAGCCTTGCCGGTACCGAAGTTAGCTTTACTAGTCATACCTGAATACTCTACGGCCAGCTAACTGTTAGCGTCAAGCGTTAGGCGCTCGGAAACCGCATTACAAGCCACTTTAGGGGCAACTGCTAATGCCTGCGGATCGGCTCTGGTGGCTGATCGGCAAGCCATCGCTCAAATGTAACAACGATTGTTACTGTATGGAACGCAAACCGGCCAAAAGGCAGAATGCGGGCCGCGCACCCTTTACGCACCCTTCAGGTGGCATTGGCACCCCTTTAGGCGGCATTCCAGGGGTGGGAAGCGCTCTAGCGGGCACTGGGAGGGGCGCTTTGGTGAGGGTTGATTGGCGCTTTCTGGAGGTTCAAGGCTTTAGCGTCATTGGGAAGCGAGGAAGCGCGTGAGCTCTTCAGTAACGGTTGCCTTGAGCCAGTGAGCGCGTTCAATGAAGGCTGGGTTACTGGTGAGGGTATGGAGTTTGGTTTGGCAACGCACTTGAGCTGCGAGCCAATCTTTAGGATCCGGGCCGAAGCCTGGATAGGAAGCGCCTTTGCGCATCGCCTTCTTTAAGCCCAGCGCTTTGATCAGGCGCATCGCGGACAGGTCGCGCAAGTCGCTAGTGAACTCTTCTGAGCGCTCCGGTTCAGGACCGTAGCGTTGGGTCATCCTGGCATTGACTCTTTCTCTGACCTCGGGCGGCAGACTCAGCCAGGGCGGCATTTCCTCAGGCGCTTTCATGAGTGGAGCGAGCGTCAAAGGTTTGGATCTTGCTCTGGGTGAGACGACAGATTGTAAGGGACCAGAGCGGCTTGGGTGATTGCGTTGCTGACGAGGATAGCGCTGGCCAGGATGGCAAGGCTGGGTTGTTGGATGGGGTAACCGCTCTTAGAGAGGGCCTCTTCAGCTTGGGCGATTGCCTCTAGTGCTTTCATGGTTTGGGATGGGAGCTTGCTTCGATTAAGGTGACCAGTTGGCTTAAAGCTTCGCACAAGCTGGATGATGGCTTCGCGGTTGGTCTCTTCAGTTGAGGGGTTCGGAATTGATCAGGGCTTCGGCGTCAGAGAGGCGCGCTTTGATTTGGTAGAGGGTGGTCATGGGGGTCTTCTTCGAGCAGTTCGAGGGTTAAGGCGTAGAGGCAACTACACAGCGTTGCCAGGGTTTGGTGCTGGTAATCCTGAGTCAGGGGCTGGTTGGCCAGGATGGCCTCGGCTTCGGCCAGCCGTGCTTTGATCCCTTGGAGGGTTTGTTTAAGACTCATCCTTTCAGTTCCTTCAGGCGCGCTTCCAAGGCTTTAATGAGCTCCTGGCGGAACTGGGGGCTTAAAGCGCGAACGATCTCGACAATACTGTAGAGCAGTTCTTTGGCTTGCTCTTCGTCTTGGTCTGGAATGCGGGCCAGGGCGTTGAACAAGACAAAGAGCTGAGTGCGGAGTTGGGTTTCAGATGGCATTGGAAGTTGAGGTTGAAGGTTGCACTTGAGGAGGCGCTTTGGCGCTTAAGGCTTTGTAGATCGCGGCGGCGTCAGCGGCGATTGTTTGCGGATCGATCTGCCACAGGGTGGAGACCGCTTTGGTGCTTTCGCCCTGGGCGGCGTAGACGGTTGCTCGCGCCACAATCAGCGCATTGGCAATCAGGCACAGGTCATGGAGGGCTGCGTTGGTGGTCATAAGAGCTCGCTAGTTGGGGTTGGGTGAGTCATCGCGCAAGTCACTGAAGGCGCGGCCCTGTAAGAGGCACTGCGTGAAACCCAGTTTCCAGCCCGCTTCAAAGATCCGCCCTTCGTACTCCCCCATGGGACCGAGGTCTTCGGCCACCCGCTCAATCCCGCCCACCCGCACAAAGCGTTCCCAGCATTCCAGGGCGAAGTCACTTGCGATCTTGAGTGCGTGTTCGTCACTGATGTTCATTGGTTCATTTACGAGTTGCGCTCGGGGAACCTACCACAAGAGCCAGTACAGGTAAGAGATCACGAGTCCACATTAATCACCACTGCGCTCGCTCATAGCCAGCCTCCAATCGTTTTACCGGTGCCGTAATGGCCTCCGGGCAGCTTGGCCGAGAGATCTGCGAGGTAGGCGTCGATCATCTTGAAGAGGCCGTCCTTGGTTTGCTCGATGTCGGCTGGCTTCACGTTGCGCACCCTGATGGCGCGTGGGAAGAACCTGGGCCGCTTGTACAGGACGCCAAAGACTAACAAGGTCTGAGTGTCGCCGGTCGCTTTCCAGTAACCTTCCCACAAGAGCCACGTGGGCGCACGCTCAGTCTTGGCGTAGGCAAAGAAGCGCTCGGCGAACGCTCTCGCCAGTGTGGCGAAGCCTTCCTCGACCAGAGTGCCGGCCACTTGGTCCTGCATGATGAACTCAGGCTCCAGGCCGCTGGGCAGATAGTCCGGGATCTCGATCTTCATTTGTCCCATTTGCCTCCGGTGATCCAGACCATGAAACGCACGACACAATAGATGATCCCGGCCTGGAGCAGTTTGATCGGGTAGATCCAGAACAGGATGATGAAAGGGACTGCGACCAAGCCCCAGAAGAAAGCCCAGAAAGGGTGGAGCATCTGGTAGGTATGCGGATCCATCAGGTGACCGTTGCGATCAAAGAAGTCGAACATCAGCTTTTGGCCTCTTCCTCGGTGTAGCCTCTTGTCATATACGGCTCGATCCAGATCAGGTTCGACCGCTCGCTCCAGGCCGCTGGATCCTTGCCCAGACCCGCTTTGCGCCTCCAGTGGCCCCAGCGCATGTGAGCCGGCAAATGAGCGCCGGTTAACGGGCCCGGCACATAGTTGGGGCTCTGCTCGCGTCTGATCTGTTGCTGGCCGACAAACAGGGCGTCGGAGAGCTCGGGCTTAAGGTGTTTACCCTCCATCTTCAGCCGCCGGACTACACGTGACACATAGGTAAACTTGATACTGGAAAGGAAGGTCAGGGTGTTGACGCACAAGAGCTTCAAGCGCTCCAGAAAGGCTTCGTCGCTGGTGTCGCACTCTAGCGCCGTGTTCATGTTGCCCTCGTAGGAAACGAGCCTGCCAAGAGTCTGATCTTCCCAGGGGGCCGTGTAAGCGTACAGGGTCGGGCCGAAACCGTACTCGCTGTAGTCAATCGAAGTGACGGCCACTAAGAAGTCCTCGCCCATACAAACCTTCAAGACGTGCAAAGACTTGCGGTCGGGGTCAGCCGCGTAAGGGCCCTTGTCGATACTGGCCTCAATCTCGCGAGCGAAGGCCTCCGGCATCATCACGCCGCTAGCCGGGATCTTGGCGATATCCAGATACTGGGCGCTCTGGGGTTCGCCTCGGCGCTCAATGGTTAAGAGTCCGTGCGGCAGGATGATTCGCACCCCAGGGAAGCGCCAGTGAATGTCTTCGGTGCGCAGATCGGCTAGCATTTTGGTCTGCAAGAGCTTGCGGCCTAGCTCGCGTTCCATAAACAAGACCGGCCTGCCGTGGTGCAGGGCCGTGAACATCGCCCCGGCCTGGGCGTTGTGGACGTCGTCAGAGTAACCGAACATGCCCAAGGCCATGCAATGGAGCTGTTCGCTGAAGTTCTGGTTCAAGATGTCTTGGCTGGGGTAATCGTTCGGGCGGTGGTGAGGCAAGAGGAACCGCCGACCGTGAATGGCCCGGTAAAGCAGCGGACTCTTGCGAGCGTACTTGTCGAGAGCTTCGATCAGGCGCTTGGCCGGCAAGATCGTCTGTTCGCCTGGGCTGACCGCTTTGCCGCTTGAGACAAACTCAGCCATTGGGTGCTGGCTCGGATTCTCCTCCGCAGTCAGGTTGCCGGTTATATCGATGGGCACCGTCTTGCCAACTCCACCCATGATCTCGGTTCGGGTCGCTTCGTAATCGGCTTGGCTCTGCCTCGCCTTGGCGTAGAGCTCATCCATCTCGGCACTGATCCCTGGAACATACTTCTCCAGGCGCTCGTCTAAGCGCTTAGCCATCGCCCTCATCTTCTCGTCGGTCTCACCCTTGGACATGACAAGCTCGTGGATCGCCGCGCCCACCTCACTCTGTGGGCTGAAACTCTTGCCGGTTGCGGCCTCCAGCTTGTGGCGCGCATTCTCTTCCACGAGCCACTGATTGGCCGCGATCTTGGTCACCGGATCGTCCAGGAGCTCTTTAATGATCTCCCAGGGCGGTCGGTTGGGATCGAACTCCTTACCCGCCGCTGCGCACAGCGCGGGGGCAATCTCCGCGCACGCCGCTTGACTCTCGGTGGTGAAAGGCTCGGCTTTGCCTGCTCCTGGCTTGGGTTCGTTCATAAAGTTATTCACAAAAGGGTCGACTTATTCACATTGGGCGCTCCAGTTTGGAGCGCGGGATACCAGTACTTATGGTACACTTTCCACCTCGTTGCCAAGCTGGAACGAGCGCGGGGTAATGATCCAGGTCAGCGCGGCAAACGCGGTCACGGTCACAAAGGCGAGAAGCGCCATCTGGCGCAGGACGCGTTTTAATTGGGGATCGGCTATGGTGATACTGCCTCTAGCTGAAACGGGCCCTAGCGAGCTCCTAGGGGCCTCAGTGCGCCTGTAAATGGCTCTGCTCACCCGCAATAGTACGCACCCGGCCAGGGCCCAGGTCATGGTCATGTGCCACCAGTTGGTGGCCCAGGGCTGGGGATGGTTGCCTAAAACGATAAGGCCCAGGATGAGCAGCGTGATGCAGGCGCTGATTGCCCCCAGGTAAAGCCCGATGATGGCGGCGTAGGTTCTCATCTCATTAACAGTTCGGCCATCCAGGAGCTTGAGGTGGTGATCTCACTCATGTCGTCCGGGACCAGCTTGACGATCTTGCCCTCCCAATCGCGTTGGATCTCCCAGGTTCCATAGATGGCGCGGGTCTTATCAGCAGCCAGAGCCGTGACCACCTCGCGCCGGTTAGGCCGGTTGCGTGCCCGGAGCGCTTCCGGGATCTCGCCGGTCTCCGGGTCGTACTCGCCAGGGTCCAGCCACGCGCTCCAGGCTTCGCAAACAAAGCTGTACGCCACCGTATGCTCCCGGCGCATCCGCAAGGCCAGCCTCTTGACCTGCCGCTCCTTGTCGCGCTCATCCTGCCAGGGCGTGCCCACGATATGGCAGGTGCCGTCTGAGTTGATCAGGAGCCAGCTCGGCAAGAGCTCTGGAAAGCCCATCTCAACTAAGACTATCCGGGCATGCTTGCCGGCCAGCTCCAAGAGTGATTCTAGGTTTGTGTTCATTAGTGTCCAGAGCATAGGAGCAACGCGATGAGCAACACTAGGGACAAGATCACTGAGAGCCACAGAGGCAGCTTCTCCAGCTTCTTGCCCACCCAGGCACCGATGTCTAAACAGATGATGATCCCGATGGCGGCTAGGAATCCGATATGCATTAGAGCACCTCTTTCCGGCTGAAGACTTCGAAGGCGAGCTGGTTGTCGACCCTGGCCTGCAGGACCGTGGCCACCTCGATGGCATGGCGCATGGCCATCTTATAGCCATCGAAGAAGTCCTGGTTGATCAGGCCTTGGCCGTAGCGCTCGCTGGTGGCGAGCAGGGTCTTAAGTGGTTGAACGATATCGATAGTCTGCATAGTGAATGTTGGTTAAGGTTCAGAGAGTGAAATACAGCTTACCGCTGCCCTTTACGCCGCTTCGGCGGGTAGAGAAGACTACTCGCGCTTCGCGCTCGGTGTAGATCTGGCCGCAGCCAGCGCACTGGACAAAGCCGGCGCAGAGTCGCGAAACATTGTCATTGCCGCTGTGGTTCTTCCCGCAGCGAAGGTGCCTGAGGGAGTGAGAGTTGATTCTTGTCTGCATAGTTGGGTTGGGTTGCGGGCCCGCCGGAGCGGGCCCTGGTTAAATCAGTCGTTGAGCGAAAGGGTGTCGGTCCACGCGTTGATCGGAGCCAGCACAGGCTCCAGGGACAGACCGTAGTCGGCTATCACGTCCCAACCGTCGTTGCCGTACACGAGGCACACAAAGCTGCGCTCCGGGCTCGCGCCGTGCTTGCGAGTGAGCAGCCACTCTTCATCGCAGGCAAAGAGGTTGCTGGTGACGGTCTTGAAGTCCTGGGACCAAGGATTGAACTCAGCGCCGTCATAGGTAACGGCCAACTCGTAGCCAGCGGCCAGCAGGTCGCGGACGAGTTTGCGCACGATGCGCTTTTCAAGGTTGATTCGTTTCTGAAGTTGAGTGGTGGTCTGCATAAGTGAATTCTATACTGGTTGCCAGAGGCTGTCAAGTGCGGATTTCTAGCGGTCGGCCCGAACTTTGAAGTCGATTGCCTGGGCCGTCCCTGCACCAGTGCCCAGGACCATGTCGGCGGTCAACTCCCGCAGGCTGGTGCCGTCCTGGTGCATGGTGTAGCCGGTCTTGTCCTCCAGCGCGATGTAGGACTGGAGCAGCTTAGGGTTGTGTTTGGCACCGTTGCGGCAGTCGTTGAGCGAACCCATGATGCAGAACACGCACGATAGGCGCTCGTTGCCTAGGTCGTAGGCGAAGTGGCGTTTGACACCGCTGCGGTCAATCAGTGCCCAGACTTCATCGACCAGCATCTTGTGGATCGGGAGCCATTCCCACACGTCCCGCTTCGAATTGGTCTCGCGAGTGTTGACCGAGAACTCAGGACGCAGCTTGCGGGCCGTGGACTCCTGGCCGCGCAGACCGAGGCAGTTGACGATCCGGGTGTAGCCGTGGGCGTCAGCGTAGTGCCTCATCACCTTGGCAATCGGGTCACGCTTGAGGTCGCTCGTGCATTGCCGGTTGCTGGCGGACGGCCAGGAGGGCGCATCAGGCCGGGTCTCGAACCGCCGGTTAACCATATCAAACAGAGTCTTGTTGGCCTTGGCCACGAAGAAGGGCAAGTCGTGCTTAGCCGCGTGCTCCTGGGCTTTCTCCAGCGCGCCTTCCCATTCCATCTCACCAAGCGAGGCGTGAACCACAATGAGCTGGCTCTTGGGCACGCGGCCCACCAGGGTCTCCAGGAGCGCCATACTGTCTTTGCCGCCGGAATGGTTGGCGACGAAGAGCGCGCCGTAGGCGATGAGTTGTTCGATTTGGTCTTCGGTGGAGATCGTCTGCATGTGTGGAATATGGACTGGCTCCCAGCACCTGTCAAGTGCTGAGAGCTACTTTTATTCAGTTTTTTTCAAAGGGTCAGGTGAGCTTCACCCAACCCAGGGGAG
>Ga0182040_10001308_pt1 | contig 11553 bp, 11 predicted proteins | sample flu12Cox44000176_FD_125973 | JGI IMG/M metagenome (GOLD analysis project Ga0182040, IMG submission 125973) | Lab enrichment of tropical soil microbial communities from Luquillo Experimental Forest, Puerto Rico - flux8day.12C.oxic.44.000.176 | ecosystem: Environmental > Terrestrial > Soil >... | reverse complement strand
TGGCGAGATCGCCGATGTGATTCTGTACATAATCGGCGTCGATCTTCACAGTCTGCCCGCCGAGATCGGAGGCGCGGTAGGACACGTCGTCGAGCACGCGCTCCATTACCGTCTGCAGCCGACGCGCACCAATATTCTCGATCGCGGTGTTAACCGATACCGCGATGTCGGCGAGCGCATCGATGGCGTCCTCGGCGAATTCGAGCGTCACGCCTTCGGTCGACATTAGCGCCACGTATTGCTTTATCAGCGAGGCTTCGGGCTCGGTCAGAATGCGGCGAAAATCGTCGCGGGTAAGCGCCTTGAGCTCGACGCGGATCGGCAGGCGGCCCTGCAGCTCGGGCAACAGGTCAGACGGCTTGGAGATGTGGAAGGCGCCGGAAGCGATGAACAGCACGTGGTCAGTCTTCACCGGTCCGTGCTTGGTGTTGACGGTGGTGCCCTCGATCAGCGGCAGGAGGTCGCGCTGCACGCCCTCGCGCGACACGTCGGCGCCGATGCGGCCTTCGCGGCCGGCGATCTTGTCGATTTCATCGAGGAACACTATGCCGTTCTGCTCGACAGCGCGGATTGACTCCTGGATTACCTGCTCGTTGTCGAGCAACTTGTCAGATTCCTCGTTGACCAACAGATCGTGCGATTGCTCGACGGTGACGCGGCGCATCTTTGGCTTACCGACGCCGAGCTTGCCAAAAATGTCGCCGATGGAGATCGCACCCATCTGCGCGCCCGGCATGCCGGGAATCTCGAACATTGGCAGCCCGCTGGTGCCCGACTGCAGTTCGATCTCAATTTCCTTGTCGTTGAGCTCGCCGGCGCGCAGCTTCTTGCGGAAGCTTTCGCGCGTCGCCGGGCTCGCGCCCGGGCCGACTAGGGCGTCGAGTACGCGCTCTTCCGCCGCCTTATCCGCGCGTGCCTGCACGTCCTTACGCTTGCGCTCGCGCGTGAGCGCGATGGAAATCTCGACGAGATCGCGCACAATCTGTTCGACGTCGCGGCCGACATAGCCGACTTCGGTGAACTTGGTGGCTTCGACCTTTAGGAACGGCGCGCCGGCGAGTTTGGCGAGGCGGCGCGAGATCTCAGTCTTGCCGACGCCGGTCGGGCCGATCATTAAGATGTTCTTGGGCAGCACTTCCTCGCGCAGCTTCTCGTCGAGCTGCAGGCGGCGCCAGCGGTTGCGCAGCGCGATAGCGACGGCGCGCTTCGCGTCGTTCTGGCCGATAATGTAGCGGTCGAGTTCGGATACGATTTCGCGCGGGGAGAAGTCGGTCAACTCAGCACTCGTGTCAGGATTTCAGCGATTCGATGGTGACGTTGCGGTTGGTGTAGACGCAGATGTCGGCGGCGATATCGAGCGACTTGCGCACGATTGCCTCAGCGTCGAGCGGTGCGTCGAGCAGCGCGCGGGCGGCGGCGAGCGCGTAGTTGCCACCGGAGCCGATGCCGGCGATGCCTGCTTCGGGCTCCAGTACGTCGCCGGTGCCGGTGAGCACCAGCGAGACCTGCTTGTCGGCGACAATCATCAACGCTTCGACCCGCCGCAAGTAGCGGTCGGTGCGCCAGTCCTTGGCGAGTTCGACCGCGGCGCGCAGGAGCTGGCCGGGATATTGCTCGAGCTTTGCTTCTAGCCGCTCGAACAGCGTGAAGGCGTCAGCGGTGGCACCGGCGAAGCCGCCGATCACGTCGTCCTTGCCGAGCTTGCGCACCTTCCTAGCGTTGGCCTTGACGATGGTCTGGCCGATTGACACCTGGCCGTCGCCGCCAATAACGACGGTGCCGTCCTTACGGACGGTCAGGATGGTTGTGCCGCGCCAGGCGGGCGGGGAGGAGTCTGTCATCGGGACACTCGCGGCGGGACGCTGCGCACATTTAGGCACTCACAGGCGCGCTTGCAAATGTATCCGAGCGGCGAGGGACTGGCCCGCCGCCAAAAGGCGGCGTCACATCATCGTGTTAGATCGGCGGCGCGCCGACATGCACGTTGTTTCTCCGTCGGTCTGGGTGCGCTTTTCGTCATCATCTTCGCCGCCAAATTCACACGGTGGCACGCCAGTGTGCTAATGAGCGATCGATTTACTACAGACCATCGTCGGCATTACCTAAGCCATGGCCTTCCTGGCAGCGCTGTTATTCAAGTCTTTGGTAAAAATTGAGATTTACCCGCTACCCGAGGTGGCGAATCCCGGCAACCCCTGATAAAAGGCGCGCCAATAAAGGGTTTGCTGGACGCTCGAATGCGCAAAGCCGCGGTGAAGCGCAAGACCAAGGAGACCGACGTCGAGGTCGAAATCGATCTCGACGGACAAGGTCGCGCGTCGGTCGCAACCGGCATCGGCTTCCTCGATCATATGCTCGATCTGCTGGCGCGGCACTCGCGCATCGACATCACGGTCAAGGCCAAGGGCGACCTGCATATCGATCATCACCACACCACCGAGGACGTTGGCATCGCGCTCGGCGCCGCCGTGCGCCAAGCACTCGGCGACATGAAAGGCATCACCCGTTATGCCGATGTGCACGTGCCGATGGACGAAGCGCTCACTCGCGTGGCGATCGATATTTCCGGGCGACCGTTACTGGTGTTCAAGGCGGAGTTCGTACGCGACAAGGTAGGCACCTTCGACACTGAACTGGTGCAGGAGTGGTTCCATGCCTTCGCTATGAATTCCGGGATCACGCTGCACGCCGAGTGCCTCTATGGGACGAACGACCACCACATTGCCGAGTCATGCTTCAAGGGCCTGGCGCGCGCGCTGCTCGCTGCGGTGGCGATCGATCCACGTGCCAAGGACGAGATACCGTCGACCAAGGGCTCGCTCGGGCGTTAGTCGTTCGGACCGGCGCCGTCGGGACGCCCTGGAATGACCGAAGTGAGTTGAGAGTAACAATGTCCACATTCACCGTGCACCAGCCGCCGCCGAAGCCGGGCGAAACGACGAGCACCCCCGGGCGCTTCCTGTTCCTGCGCGACGGATTCCACTTCTGGGCCTTCGTGCTAGCGCCGTTCTGGCTGCTACGTTACCAGCTATGGGTCGGCTTTGCGGTCTATCTCGCGGGCAGCGCCGTGATTGTTGTCGTGCTCAGCGTAGTCCGCGCGCCGTTGGCGGTGCAATTGCTCGCCGGCGTGCTGGTGGCGTTGCTGATCGGCTTCGAAGGGACGACTATTCGCCGCCGCAAGCTGGCGCGACGCGGCTGGAAGATGCTCGGCTTCGTGGTCGGCGACAACACCGAGATGGCGGAGCGCCGTTTCTTTGCCGAGTGGGTAAAGCGTGCCGAGACGCCGCCGCCAAGCGCGCCGCTGGTCACGCCGGAACCGGTGTACGCTAAGCCGCCCAGACCGCCGTCGCCATCGGACGTAATCGGATTATTTCCGAAACCCGGTGGCGGCCGATGAGTGTCGTCATCGTCGACTACGGCTCGGGCAATCTTCACTCGGCAGCCAAGGCGTTCGAGCGCGCCTCGCGCGAGAGCGGGCACGACCAGCCGATCCGAGTCACCAGCAATCCGGTGGAAGTCACGTGTGCAGATCGCGTGGTGCTGCCGGGCGTCGGTGCCTTCGCCGACTGTCGGCGCGGGCTCGACGCGATCCCCGGCATGATCGACGCGCTAGAACGCGCGGTGCGCAAACAGGGCCGGCCGTTCTTCGGTATCTGCGTCGGGATGCAGTTAATGGCCGAGCGTGGCCGCGAATATCAGGTGACGCCGGGGTTGGGCTGGATCTCCGGCGAGGTCGATCGCATCGCGCCGAGCGATCCGAATCTGAAAATCCCACATATGGGCTGGAACACCCTCGACAAGCTGAAAATGCACCCGCTGCTCGACGATATAGCGCTCGGGCCGGATGGGCTGCACGCCTATTTTGTGCACTCGTATGAACTTAAGCCTGCGCACCGCGGCGACCTGGTGGCGCAGGCCGATTACGGCGGCCCGCTCACCGCCATCGTCGGCCGCGACAACATGGTCGGTACGCAGTTTCACCCAGAGAAGAGCCAGCGCCTCGGACTGAGGCTGATCGCGAATTTTTTGAAGTGGAAACCGTGATCCTTTTTCCGGCCATCGATCTGAAGGAAGGCCTCGCCGTGCGGCTGCAGCAGGGCGACATTGCGCGCGCGACTGTGTTCCATCGCGACCCGTCGGCGCAGGCCCGCGTCTTCGAGATGCAGGGCTTCGAATATCTGCACGTCGTCGACCTTGACGGTGCATTCGCCGGCAAGCCGGTGAACGCCAGCGCTGTCGACCGCATCCTGGAGAGCATCAGCATCCCCGTGCAGCTCGGCGGCGGCATTCGCAACACCGCGACCGTTGAGACTTGGCTCGAGAAGGGCGTCAACCGCGTCATCATCGGCACTGCGGCGGTGCAGGATCCGCCATTCGTCAAGCAAGCGGCGCGCGACTATCCGGGCAAGATCGCGGTCGGGCTCGACGCGCGCGATGGCAAGGTCGCGGTCGAAGGCTGGGCGGCGACTTCCGAACTGTCGGCGCTCGAGATCGCCAAGCGCTTCGAGGATGTCGGTGTGGCCGCGATTATCTACACTGACGTGACGCGCGACGGCATGCTCCAGGGCCTCAACCTCGACGCCACGATCGCGCTCGCGGAGGCGACCTCAATCCCGGTGATCGCCTCGGGCGGGCTCGCTTCGCTCGACGATATCCGGGCCCTGCTACAGCCCCGCGCCAAGAAGCTCGAAGGCGCCATCGCCGGCCGCGCGCTCTATGACGGACGACTCGACGCGGCGGAGGCACTCGAGCTCATCCGCGAAGCCAAGGCCGCCTGAACCATGTTCAAGGTCCGCTTGATTCCCTGCCTCGACGTGAAGGATGGCCGCGTCGTTAAGGGAGTCAACTTCGTCAATCTGCGCGACGCCGGCGATCCAGTGGGGGCGGCCATTGCCTATGACGGGGCTGGCGCCGATGAACTGACCTTCCTCGACATCACGGCGAGCCACGAGAACCGCGACACCATCTTCGACGTGGTGCAACGCACGGCAGAGGCCTGTTTCATGCCGCTCACGGTCGGCGGCGGCGTGCGCACTATCGGGGACATCCGCAAGCTACTCACCTGCGGCGCCGACAAGGTGTCCATCAACACCGCGGCAGTAAACCGGCGCCTCTTCGTGAAGGAGGCGGCGGAGAAGTTCGGCGACCAGTGCATCGTAGTGGCGATCGATGCCAAACAGGTGTCGAAGGCACCGGCGCGCTGGGAGATCTTCACCCACGGCGGCCGCAAGCCGACCGGCATCGACGCGGTCGCCTACGCCAAGGAGGTGGTCTCGCTCGGCGCCGGCGAAATCCTGCTCACCTCGATGGATCGCGACGGCACCAAGATGGGCTACGACGTTGCGCTCACCCGCGCGATCGCCGACACCATTGCGGTGCCGGTGATCGCCTCCGGCGGCGTCGGTACGCTCGAACATTTGGTGGAGGGCATCCGCGACGGCCATGCCACCGCGGTGCTAGCCGCCTCGATCTTCCACTTCGGAGAGCACAGCGTGCGGCAAGCCAAGGAATATATGGCCAAAGCCGGCCTGCCGATGCGGCTCGATCCGTGATAGAGAACCGCGCATGAGCAATTTCACGCTGGCCGATCTGGAGAAAAGGGTTCACGAGCGTGCCAAGGCGAGCGCCGCGGAATCCTATACTCGTTCGCTGATCGATAGGGGCGTCGCCCATTGCGCAAAGAAGCTGGGCGAAGAGGCGGTGGAGACCGCCATGGCCGCCGTGCAGAAAGACGATAGTCGCATGATCGAGGAAGCGGCGGACCTCCTCTACCATCTGTTCGTTCTGCTGGAGGCGCGCGGCATCACGCTCGCCGAAGTCGAGGCGGAGCTCGAAAAGCGCGCGACGCAATCCGGCCATCAGGAGAAAGCATCGCGGGACAAATAGCCTAATGGAACAGCGCACCGAAGAAACTCTCTCGCCCTACCGCACCTTCTCGCGTGCAGAATGGGCAGCGTTGCGGGCTGACACGCCGATGACGCTGATGTCGGAAGAGGTCACGCGACTGCGCTCGCTGCATGACCGGCTCGACCTCAACGAGGTCGAGGAGATCTATCTGCCGCTGTCGCGCCTCCTCTCGCTCTATGTAGCGGCGACGCAGCGGCTGTTCCGCGCGCAGGAGCGCTTCCTCGGCACCGAGGAGGTGAAAATGCCGTCTATCGTAGGCGTCGCCGGTTCGGTCGCAGTGGGCAAGTCAACCACAGCGCGCGTGCTGCAAGCCTTGCTGGCGCGCTGGCCGAACATGCCGAAAGTCGACCTCATCACTACCGACGGCTTTCTTTATCCGAATGCGATTCTCGAGCGCGAAGGGCTGATGGAGAAGAAGGGTTTTCCGGAAAGCTACGACCTGCCAGCACTGCTGCGATTCCTGACCGACGTGAAAGCCGGAAGACGGCCGGCCCGCGCACCGGTCTATTCGCATCTGATCTATGACGTGATGCCAAATCAATGGATCGAAATCGACCGACCTGACATCCTGATCGTCGAGGGGCTGAACGTGCTGCAGACCGGCCGCGTGCCCAAGGACGGCAAGGCGATCCCCTTTGTGTCGGACTTCTTCGATTTCTCGGTCTATCTCGACGCCGCCGAGGATGTACTCAAATCCTGGTACGTGCACCGCTTCCTGACGCTGCGCAGCACCGCCTTCCGCGACCCGAAATCTTACTTCCACCGCTATTCGAACTTGTCCGACGCGGCAGCGATCGAGACCGCTTCATCGATCTGGACGCGCATCAACCTGGTTAATCTGCGCGAGAACATTATCCCGACGCGCCAGCGCGCCGACCTAATCCTGAAAAAGGTCGAAACCCACGAGGTCGAGGAAGTATCGCTGCGAAAGTTGTGAGCGTCAGGCGGCGCGCCTGCTCACATCAAAATGCTGGAGATAGCGCTTGCTGATCGCCGTTACCGGCAACACGATTAGCACGTCGGTGGTGCCGAATTCACGGTCAATTACCGCGCCGTCGCCGATATAGGCGCCGAGCCGCAGGTAACCCTTAATCAGCGGCGGCAGCACGCGCAGCGCTTCTTTGGGATCGATTGATTCTTTGGACATTCGGTTCATCTCGACATAGCGCTTGGGCAACGCCCGCGCCCGCCACTCCTCCGGCGCTCGCGCATAGTGGTGCAGGAAGGACAGCGGCAGCGCCAGCTGCCTGGGCTCGGTGCCATCCAGACTGGCGCAGCCGAACATCACGTCGGTGCGGTTTTGCTGGATATAGGCAGAGATGCCATACCACAGCAGCTCGACCGTGCGCTTGTTGCGATAGGGCGCGAGCACGCAGGAACGGCCGAGCTCGAGGAATTGGAAATTCTGATGGCGTTGTATCAAACCGCCGATGTCGAATTCAACGGAGGTGTAGAAGCCGCCGTAATCCTCGGCCAAAGGTTGGCGTAACAACCGGTAAGTGCCGACAACCGCCGGACGGTTGGCGTCCTTTGCATCGCGCGAGCCGTGATCTAGCACCAGCAGATGGTCGCAGATCGCGTCATAGGCATCGACATCTCGGCGCGCGAACAGGCGCCCAGGGTTCGCGATCGCCGAACCTTCTTGATAGAAAACGCGGTAACGCAGCTTTTGCGCCTGCCGCACCTCTGCGGCGGTCTGCGCTAGGCGTACCTCAAGCGACCCGATGCTACCCAGGCTGCGACTCGGCCGATGCGCACGTGCAGCCCAGGCTTGCAATCCGCCATAGGCTTGCAGCGCCGAGATCAGGCTGGGGACCGCCGACCTGGCGGAGGTGGGATTGAAACGTTCGAACAGATTACGCGGGGAACTGAGCCTATCCCGGCGTGCCATGCGTTACTTGCCCCCGTTCCGAAAGCCGTGCGCCCGCCGACGAATCAAAGGTCGACGCTGGTTAACCAGACAGCATGGTCGGGACACGGAATTATGACAAGGCGGGGAGACGCACTCAGGCGGCCAGTCTGGCGGCCGCCGCCTCCAAGGCCTCACGTAGGCGCTCGCGCTCGAGCGGTTTGACCAGCAGACCGTCCATGCCGGCGGCAAGGCAGGCTTCGCGGTCTTCCGCCTGAGCGTTGGCGGTGAGCGCCAGCATCCGTGTCGGCCGCTCGTCGGCTGCGGCTTCGGCCGCACGGATGCGGCGACCGGCTTCAAGACCGTCCATCACCGGCATCTGCACGTCCATCAGCACCAGGTCGTAAGGCGTGCCGGCGGCGTGCGCGGCAGCCCAAGCTTCAACGGCGGCTTTGCCGTCGCGCGCGACCGTCGGTCGATGGCCGAGCCGCGTGAGCAGCACACGCGCGAGCAATGCGTTGATCTCATTGTCCTCGGCCACGAGCACCGACAGCCCCTTGCCGCGCGCGGCGGCGCCAACCGCGTCGGCTGCGGACATTTCCCCCGGCGCGTGCTCGAAAGCGTCGCCATTGCGCAGGCGTGCGGCGAGCGAGGCGACACGCACCGGCTTGACCAAGTAGCCGGTGAAGCCCGCCGCCTTCAATGCGGGAAGCTCCTGTCGGTCCGCCGGGCGGATCAGCACGATGCCGCGCTCTACGTTATGCCGTGTGAGGTCGCCGTCGACGATCAGACTGCGCGCGATCGGATAATCGACTAGCAGTGCATCCCAGCGCCTTTTTGCTAGCAGCGCGGCGGTGCTTCCCTTGTAAGTCGCGGTCTGCGTCTCGGCGCCCCAGCCACCAACCTGGCGCGCCAGCAACGACGATTCGATTTGCGTGGCCGTAGCGATCAAGATGGCCTGGCCGCCGAGATCCGGCGCCGCGCATTGCGGCGTCTCGGCGTCCGGCGCAGGCGACAGCGGCAGAGTGACAGTGAAAGTTGCACCATGCCCCGGCTCGCTGTCGACGACGATCTGACCAGCCATGCGTTCAACGATGCGCTTGGAGATGGCGAGGCCAAGGCCGGTACCGTTGAACTTGCGAGTCGAGGAACCGTCGGCCTGCTCGAAGTCGCGGAAGATGCGGTCGTGGTCCTCGGACTTGAGGCCGATGCCGGTATCACGCACCAGGAGTCGAATCTGATTGGCTCGTTCGTCAGGATCGACGATCACCGCGACGCCGCCTCGCTCGGTGAACTTGATAGCGTTGCCAACGAGATTGAGGAGCACTTGACGCAAGCGTGCTTCATCGCCCATCAACTTATCGGGCAACCGGTCATCGATGAACGAAACGATGTCGATGCCCTTCGCCTGCGCTCGCGGCGCCAGCAGCTCGACGGTTTCCTCAACGAGCGCGGTGAGCGCGAACGGACGCACTTCCAGCTCGAGTTTGTCGGCCTCGATCTTGGAGAAATCGAGAATCTCCTCGATCAGAGACAACAACGTTTCGCCCGAAGACTTCGCCATACTGACGTAGGTGAGTTGTTCGGCGGTGAGCTCGGTATCGAGCAGCAGGTCGGTCATGCCGAGAATGCCATTGAGCGGCGTGCGGATCTCGTGACTCACGGTGGCGAGGAAACGCGACTTAGCGCGGTTGGCGGCCTCCGCCTGGTCGCGCGCCGAAGCAAGCGCCTGCTCGGCCTCAATACGATAACTGACGTCGCGGCCGACGGCTTGCGTCTCGGCGCCAACATCGCCGCGCACGGCGACTTCACGCCAGGCGATCCAGCGGGCGCTGTCGCCGCTAGCAACGCTTTGGTCGTGCACGCGGGTGCCGTCGGCGAGCACGCTGACCGGCCCTTGCGCGACCACAGGCATTTCCGCCGCGGTACCGATCAGTTCCTCGCGGTTGACCCCGGCGAGCGCGCAGAAGGCGTCGTTGGCATAAGTGATGCGACCGTGCGTGTCGCGCCGCACTATCAGATCGCCTTGCGCTTCCAGGAGGCTGCGCGCGCGCTCCTCGTTCTCGCGCAATTCCCAATAATCGTCGGACAGCTCCTCGATACGTCTCTCCAGACTGCGGATTTTCTCTACACGATCGCGCTGGCGTATCATCATGAAGGCGATCCCGGCGCAGGCCGCGGCGAACAGGGCGCCGACGCCGGTCGCGTAGGCATAAGGATCGTAATGCGAACCCTGAAGCCGGACACTGGTCACGAAGCCAAGCCAACCCGATACGACTGTCATGGTGGCAACGACCGATCGGCCAAACAGCATTAGCGCTGCCTTGTTGCGCGCACGCTTGCGTGCCCGTCGGGTGTTCGAATCGGCTGATCGCGACCCCATGTTCCGCGCCTGTCCCCGTACGTTTTGCGGGACATTAGAAGCCGGGAACGTTGCAATTCTGTTCCTCTATGCGCGCACGGCGCGAACGTGGTGAAGGGGCCGTAAAAAGCAGCAACCGCATCATCCCGAATAGTGGGAACCAGTTATCAAAAGAACATTTAGAATAGAAACCGGTGACATCGACTTCCGACCACGCCTTAAGTGAACAATTATGAGCAGAAACAACGGCTTAGCGCTTGTGCTCTTGATAGTCGGCTGCGCCGCGGCGCAGGCGTAGAAGCTTAAGCTCTGGCGGCACGGGCTGATCGACCTAAGGGCGACGCTGGCTTTTCGATGATGGTCGGGCGCAACGACGTAGAATGACGAGAAACGGAACAGCCGCGAGGCATAAACCGGCAGGCCGACGATGTCGGAATTTTCTCGCGTCACCTGCGCGGTGAACTTGGCGAAAGACAATTCAGAGACATCCCATTCGCGATTGAAGGTAAAGCGCGAGAAGATTTCGTGATGGCCGAGGGTGAGCCAGTTCGCCTCGATGCCTTCCGCGCGTACCAGGCCGAGCCGGAAATCGCGGAAATGATCGTAGTCGATGGTGGCGATGGTTAGCTGTACGCTCACGCTGCTACGCTGACGGCTTGCGCTTGGCTTCGATTTTGTCCCAGAACAGCTCGGCGACATCCGGGCCGCCGAGACTCTTGATGGCGCGAATTCCTGTGGGAGAAGTGACGTTGATCTCGGTGAGATAGCCGTCGATCACGTCGATGCCGACAAACACAAGGCCGCGCTCGCGTAAAGGAGGACCAATGCGCTGGCAGATTTCCTTCTCGCGCTTAGTGAGCTCCGTCGCTGACGGCTCGCCGCCGCGCACCAGGTTGGAGCGCAAGTCGTCGTCGGCCGGAATGCGGTTGACCGCGCCGGCGAATTCACCGTCGATCATGATAATGCGCTTGTCGCCGTTTCTGATGGCGGGGAGGAACTTCTGCACCACCCACTGCTCGCGGAAGACGGCAGCAAACATGTCATAGAGCGAGCCGAAGTTGAGGTCTTCTGCGGCCAGCCGGAACACCGCTTCGCCACCTTTGCCATAGAGCGGCTTCATCACGATGTCGCCGTGCTCGGCACGGAATGCCTTGATCTCGGCGAGGTCGCGGGTGAGCAGCGTCGGCGGCATCAGGTCGGGAAATTCGGTGACGTACATTTTCTCCGGCGCATTGCGAACGTGCGCCGGGTCGTTAACCACCAAGGTTTTTGGATGTATGCGCTCGAGCAGATGCGTCGTGGTGACGTAAGCGAGGTCGAAGGGCGGATCCTGGCGCAACAGAATCACGTCGAACTGAGAAAGCTCCACCCGGCGCGGCTCGTCCAGCGTGAAATGGTCGCCTACCTGATCGCGTACGTTGAGGTTTTCGACCGT
>Ga0182040_10001306_pt1 | contig 11559 bp, 11 predicted proteins | sample flu12Cox44000176_FD_125973 | JGI IMG/M metagenome (GOLD analysis project Ga0182040, IMG submission 125973) | Lab enrichment of tropical soil microbial communities from Luquillo Experimental Forest, Puerto Rico - flux8day.12C.oxic.44.000.176 | ecosystem: Environmental > Terrestrial > Soil >... | reverse complement strand
CGCGCTGCGCGCGGGCGAGGTCGCCTACGCGACCAAGCAGAAGGGCCGCGTCTACGTGTCGGTAAAGCCACACTAGGGTCTCTGCCTTCAATTTGCCTCCGTCTTGTCTCGCCCGCGGGCGTGCTAGCGTGTAGCCTCGCCCCCGTGACCATCAGAACAGCAAGATTGTTGTTGCGCGCACCCGAGCTTGCGGATGCAAGACCGATCAGCCTGCTCGCCGGCGACTACGAGGTGGCGAGCATGACTGGCACGATCCCTCATCCCTATACCGAGCGCATGGCCGCCGATTGGATCGCAAGCGTGCTCGACGGCGAAGAAGGCGTCGTGTTCGCGATCGTGCATTCAGACACGTTGATCGGCTGCACCGGCTACCGCGCCTTCAGCCAGGATCATGCCGAGCTCGGCTATTGGATCGGCAAGCCTTATTGGGGCATGGGCTACGCCACCGAAGCCGTACGCGCGCTCGTGCGGTATGCCTTCTCGACCGACGGCTTTGCCTATCTCACTGTAGGCCATTTCAGCGACAACCCAGCCTCGGCGCGGGTGATTGCCAAAGCGGGTTTCGCGAGTGCCGGCAAAGAGCTGCGCGACTGTGCGGCGCGGGGGGAAAAGGCCTATTGCCTGACCTATCGGCTCGACCGCGAGAGTGCTCTTGCGGAGCTTGCCAAGGCACAAGCCTAGCGCGGGTTTCTATCCCTCACGATATTCGCTGTTCACGTAGTGTATTGGAAAGCCGCTAGTGCTAATGCCTCCCCATGCAATTCCTCGACGAGGCCAAGGTCTATGTCCGCTCAGGCGATGGCGGCAACGGATGCGTGAGCTTCCGGCGGGAGAAGTTCGTCGAATTCGGCGGACCTGACGGAGGCGCTGGGGGCCGGGGCGGGAACGTGATCGTCGAATGCGTGGCGAACCTCAACACGCTTCTCGACTACCGCTATAAGAAGCACTTCAAGGCGAAGAAGGGCGGCCACGGCAAGGGCCAGAACCGCGCAGGCGCCAAGGGCGCCGATGTAGTGCTGAAAGTGCCGCCCGGCACGCAGGTCTTTGATGAGGACGGCGAGACCCTGATTGCCGACCTGATCAATCCAGGCCACCGCATCGTGCTGTTGCGGGGCGGCAACGGGGGCTTCGGCAACGCGCACTTCAAGTCATCCACCAACCAGGCGCCGCGCCATGCCAATCCCGGGCAACCAGGCGAGGAGCTGAACATCTGGCTCAGGCTGAAACTCATCGCCGACGCCGGTATCATCGGCCTGCCTAACGCCGGCAAGTCGACCTTCCTCGCCGCGGTGAGTGCGGCCAAGCCCAAGATCGCCGACTATCCCTTCACCACGCTTCATCCCAATCTCGGCGTGGTGCGGATCGACGGCTTCGACTTCGTGCTCGCCGATATTCCCGGCTTGATCGAGGGTGCGCATGAGGGGGCCGGCATCGGCGACCGCTTCCTCGGCCATGTCGAGCGCACCGCCGTGCTGCTCCATCTCATCGATGCCACGCTTCCCGACGTGGCAGAGGCTTACGCCATCGTGCGCGGCGAGGTGGAAGCCTATGGCGCGGGACTTGAGGACAAGCCGGAGGTCGTCGCCCTATCGAAGGCCGACGCCGTGCCAAAGGATGAGCTCAAGAAAAAAGCCCGGGCCCTGAAGAAGAAGGCACGCACTGCGCCGCTCATCGTCTCTGCCGCCGCCGGAGAGGGCGTGCCGCAAGTCCTTCGCGCGCTCGCCGTAGAGATCAAGTGCGTGCGCGCGGCGACGAAACAAGAGACAGCGGCTGCGGCTTCGCCATCGCAAAGGTGGCGGCCTTGAGAGAGGAATGGACCAAAGCGAAGCGCGTCGTCGTCAAGATCGGCTCCTCGCTTCTGGTTGACGCTGCAACTGGCATGCTCAGAGGCGCCTGGCTCGCCTCGCTTGCCGACGACGTCACCGCGCTTCGCAAAGGCTGCAAGGATGTGATCGTAGTCTCCTCTGGAGCGATTGCGCTTGGCCGCAACGCGCTCAAGCTGCCCAAAGGATCGCTCAAGCTCGAGGACAGCCAGGCCGCAGCTGCGGTTGGCCAGATCGACCTTGCTCATGCCTATGAGGATACCTTCCGCGCCCGCGGCCTCGTCACAGCACAAATTCTTCTGACGCTCAGCGATACCGAGGAGCGCAGGCGCTACCTCAATGCGCGCAACACCATGACCACGCTGCTCAAGCTCGGCGCGGTGCCGGTGATTAACGAGAACGATACGGTGGCGACGACCGAAATCCGCTACGGCGACAACGACAGACTCGCCGCGCGCGTCGCCTCGATGATGAGCGCCGATTGCCTCGTGCTCTTGTCTGACGTGGATGGCTTTTACACTGCGCCACCCGATACAAATCCCGATGCGTGCAAGCTAGACGAGGTGGTAGAGATCACGCCTGAGATCGAAGCCATGGCGGGCGATATCGGCTCGGAGCTCTCCAAAGGCGGCATGGTCACCAAGATCGAGGCGGCCAAGATCGCGGTCCATGCCGGCACTGACATGGTCATCGCCAGCGGCAAGGTGCTGAACCCGCTACAGGCGCTCGCCAAGAAAGGAACCGGCACCTGGTTCCTGGCACGCTCGGACCCGGTGACAGCGCGCAAGCGTTGGATCGCAGGCACGCTCGAGCCAAAGGGCGCCTTCATCGTAGACAGAGGAGCTGCGGCGGCGCTCGCCTCTGGGAAGAGTCTGCTTCCGGCCGGCGTCACTAGCGTCGAGGGGAGCTTCGAGCGCGGCGATGCGGTGGTGATCAGGAACGGCGAGGGCGCCGAGCTTGGCCGCGGGCTCGCCGCCTACGACCACGAGGAGGCGAAAGCCATCATCGGCCGCAAGAGCAGTGAAATTGCTGACATTCTCGGCTATTTTGGCCGCCCCGAGCTGATCCACCGGGACGACATGGTCCTGCAACGGAAGATGTGAATTGAGCGCCCTCGCTGACAGACCCGAAGCGAGCATCGAGCCGATAATGCTCGATATGGGGCGGTTTGCCCGCGAGGCTGCGCGCGAGCTTGCGCTCGCCTCGATCGCGCAGAAAAACGAAGCGCTCGAACGGATGGCCGCGCGCCTCGAAGCTGGAAGCGAGCAGATCATCGAAGCCAACCGCCAGGACCTCGAAGCCGCGCGCAGCAAGGGCCGCGATCTCGCCTTCCTCGACCGGCTGATGCTGGACGGATTGCGAGTGGCGGGCATGGCGCGCGGTTTGCGCGAAGTTGCAGCGCTTCCCGATCCCGTGGGGCAGACCATTGCCAAATGGACGCGGCCGAACGGGCTCGAAATCTCGCGCGTGCGGGTGCCGCTCGGCGTCATCGGCATCATCTACGAGTCGAGGCCGAACGTGACGGCAGATGCCGCGGCGCTCTGCCTCAAGTCTGGCAACGCGGTGATCCTGAGAAGCGGGTCAGACAGCTTCATCACCTCACTCGTCATCGCGAATCTGTTGAACGAAGCGGTGACTGCAGCAGGTCTACCGTCGGCTTCAATCCAGCTTGTGCCAACAACCGACCGTGCCGCGGTTGGCTACATGCTCAGCGGTCTTGGCGGCGCCATCGACGTGATCGTGCCGCGCGGCGGCAAGGACCTGGTCGCCCGCGTGCAGACCGAGGCGCGCGTCCCGGTATTCGCGCATCTCGAAGGCGTCTGCCATGTCTATGTGCAAGCCTCTGCCGATCTCGACATGGCAAAACGGATTGTGCTCAACGCCAAGATGCGGCGCACTGGCGTATGCGGCGCGGTTGAGACGTTGCTCGTCGACCGTCGGGCTGGGCCTACCCATCTCGGCCCGCTCGTCGAAATGCTGATCGAGGCCGGCTGCGAGGTGAGAGGCGATCCCGAGACGCAGCGCGCCGACACGCGCGTGAGGCCAGCGAGCGACGACGATTGGCCTAAGGAGTTTCTCGACGCCATCATCGCGGTGAGAGTCGTCGATGGCCTCGATGAGGCGATCGATCACATCGCCCGTTACGGTTCGCAACACACTGAAGCGATCATCACCGAGGATCGCGCTGAGGCAAAGGAATTCCTCGCTCGCGTCGACAGCGCAATCGTGCTGCACAACGCCTCAACTCAGTTCGCCGATGGCGGCGAGTTCGGCATGGGCGCCGAAATCGGCATCGCTACTGGCCGCTTCCACGCGCGCGGGCCGGTGGGCGTTGAGCAACTCACGACCTTCAAATATGTCGTACGCGGCTCGGGCCAGACGCGGCCGTGAGCCTTTTCGTCTTTGCTTTTCGGGGGAGGGGCGAACTTGCCTAAGCAAAAATCGAAGAAGCTCAACAAGCAGGCGAAACAGGAGAAGCGGGCCAAGGCGAACAAGGCCCCGAAACCTGCGAAACTCGCAAAGCAACTAGAGCGCGCCGAGCAGAAGCAGGCGAAGCAAGTCAAGCGCAGCGAAAAGAAGCAGGCAAAGCGCGCCAAAAAGGGCGCCCACGCGGTGAAGCGCTCCTCAAAGCGGAGCAAAAAGCCCGATCGAAAAGAGAAAGGGAAGGCTCACGGGTCCCTGCGGGATATTGTGCAACTGCCGATGGTCGCACCGAACATGCGCATCGGTCTCTTGGGAGGCTCATTTAATCCGCCGCACCAAGCTCATGTCGAAATCAGCCTCGCGGCGCTGAAGCGGCTTGATCTCGACCGGGTGTGGTGGCTCGTCACCCCGGGCAACCCGCTTAAGAACGGCTCAGACCTTCCAGGGCTGGGAGAGCGCGTGCAAGCTGCCAGGAATCTGGCCGCCAGGCACCCTGGCATCGGGGTCACAGGCTTCGCCGGACAAAGAGCCTCCCCGTATACAATTGACGTGCTTGTCGAGTTGAAGCGCCGCTTTCCCGCTGTGAAGTTCGTTTTGCTAATGGGGGCCGACAACCTCGCTGACTTCCACCGTTGGCGCGCCTGGGAACATATTTTCAGGCTGGCGCCAATTGCCGTTCTTGATCGTCCAACATTCCGGCTCAAGGCCCGCGCGAGCAAAGCCGCGCACCGATTCTCGGAGTTTCATGTGGACGAATCAGATGCGTCCGGCCTCGCGCAGCTCGCGCCGCCGGCGTGGACCATTCTCACGCACAGGCTCTCGCCGCTTTCGTCCACAACGCTCCGAGCCAGCAAGCCCAAGAAGGAGAAGGGGAAAGGCAAGCACAGGAAGAACGACAAAAAGGGCAAAAACACTAGCTATTGAAAGCATAACGCCGCCCATACTATCTTTATGGCGCGAAGCGGCAACCAACACGTCTAATGCGCGTTTAGGCGAGGCTGGATCCTCAAAACCGCTTCCGCAAGGAGCAATGGCAGAAGGACAATCACCACAACATGCGCTCAGCTAGAGAGGGTGCCAGACGTGGCACGCCTCCCTCCGGACTTGCGTCATTTCGCGCCAGTCCGAACACTCTCCTCGATGTCGTGCTCGACACGCTCGACGCCGCAAAGGCTGAAGACGTCGTGACCATCGACCTCCAGGGGAAGACCTCGATCGGCGACCATATGGTGCTCGCATCGGGGCGCTCGCAGCGGCACGTAGGGGCCGTCGCGGACCAACTCATCAAAAAGCTCAAAGATGAAGGCTATGGCCGCGCCCGCGTGGAAGGGCAACCCCATTGCGATTGGGTGCTGATCGACACCGGCGACGTCATAGTGCATATCTTTCGGCCCGAGGTGCGTGAGTTCTATAACCTCGAGAAGATGTGGTCTGCTGACCGGCCCATGGAGCGGCTTGTGATCTGATTAGCCGCCTCCGCCGCAAGGCCTGAGGGCGAGTCATGCGGCTCCTGATCGCTGCCGTTGGCAAGCTCAAGCAGGGGCCTGAACGCGAGCTGTTCGCGCATTATCTCGACCGCGCCCAATTGATCGGCCGGAAGATCAGTCTCGCGCCGCTCAGTGCCATCGAGATTGCGGAAGGCGAGGCTGCCACTGCGCAGGCGCGCATGGAAGCCGAAGGCAAGAGAGTTCTCGCCAAGCTTCCCTCTTCGCATAAGCTGATTTGCCTCGATCGCGGTGGCGACCACCTCGGAAGCGAGGACTTTGCGCAAGTGCTGGCAAAGTTTCGCGACGGCGGGGCCGAGGGTCTTGCCTTCTTCATTGGAGGCGCGGACGGCCTCGGGCTCGCGGCCCTGTTTAAGGCCGATCGGGTCCTTTCCCTAGGCCACATGACCCTGCCGCATGGGCTCGCCCGCGTAGTCCTGGCCGAGCAGATCTATCGCGCTGCGACGATTCTTAGCGGTCACCCTTATCACCGTGGCTGAATGCTCCCCAAGGTTAAGCATTGCTAAGCGTTTTGCCTTGATTCTGCCGTACCGCTCCGTTGTCGTTGCCATCGGCTGAACGGCCAAGGCGCATGGCGCAACCCGGTCGATTGACTTCCTCACTGTGTAGATTTCGATCAGCGCTCCTCGTTATCGGCCTGGTTTGCGCTTTGCCGTGGCTTGCTGAGGCTCAAGGCGACCTGTCCCGCGAAGAAGCCAGGGAGAAGCTCAATCACACCGAGCAGCAGCTTCAGTCGAACCGGGCCAAGGAACAGGGTCTTACCCAGGATTTGGCTACTCTCGCAGTCGAGCGGGCGAAGCTGAACAACGATCTGATCAACTCCGGCAAAAACGTGCAGGCAAGCGAGGCGAAACTTTCGGAGACTGAGGCAAAACTTGCCGAGCTCACCGATCAGGTGAATCTCATCAAGAACTCGATCACCGAGCGAAAGGAAACCATCGTCAAAATGCTGAGCGCCATGCAGAGGATCGGACGCACACCTCCGCCTGCGCTCGTGACCCGACGTGACGATGCCCTTGCCGTCGTGCGCAGCGCCATGCTGCTCGCCGACGTGTTCCCCGAGCTGAAATATCAGGCCGACAATCTGTCGCACGAGCTTGTGGGAATGGTGACGCTTGAGAATGGCATCAGGGAGCAGCGCGACGCGGAGAAGAGCGAGCGGGATAGGCTCGCCTCCGAGCAGGCCCGGCTCGATCGCCTGTTGGAAAAGAAGCGCCGCGCCATAGCCCAAGGCGAGGCCGAGCTCGCGTCGATCAAACAGGCCGTTGCCGACCAGGCACAAACTGTTACCGACCTGAGCGAGCTCATTGATCGCCTCGATGCCCAGATCGCCAAGGTCGAGGTCGCCCAGTACGATGCCGAGATTGCGGCGGAGAAGGCGCTTCGCGCGCGCGAGCAGCAGCGGGCCCTCGCCACGCCTGCCAACGAGAGCGTGGTCGAGATCAAGCCCGAATCGACCAAAGTCGCCTTCGCCACCCCCGACCGCCTCAAGCCCGCGATGCCCTTTGAGGCGGCGAAAGGGACCCTGAGGCTCCCTGTCCAGGGACGGCGGGTCAAGCGCTTTGGCGACGCCGACGCCTCGGGAGGCACGGTCAAGGGGATTTCGCTACAGACGCGGCCCGAAGCGCGAATTACCGCTCCGGCCGACGGCTGGGTGGTATATGCGGGCGAGTTCCGCTCTTATGGGCAACTCTTGATCATCAATGCAGGCGGAGGCTATCATGTTTTGCTTGCGGGGATGAGCCGTATAGACGTAAGCCTCGGCCAGTTTGTCCTTGCCGGCGAGCCCATCGCGGTGATGGGGAACTCGACAACACCGGGCCAAGGCGATGAGAGTTCGCGCCCAGTCCTCTATGTCGAATTCAGGAAGGACGGCAGGCCAATAGACCCTGACCCATGGTGGGCCGAGGCTTCCGAAAAGGTGCAAGGATGATGCGGAAATCCGAATACGCGCTGTGGGCGCTTCTGGTGTTGGCCGTGCTCGCTGCCGGTTCGACGATGGTGAGCTTGGCGCGAAGCCAGTCAGCATCGGCCGCCAATTCGGAGATTTATCGCCAGCTCGATTTGTTCGGCGAGGTCCTTGAGCGCGTGCGCTCCGACTATGTTGAGAAACCCGACGATGCCAAGCTGATCGAGGCCGCCATTAACGGCATGCTGACCGCGCTCGACCCGCATTCGGCCTATCTCAATCCCAAGCATTTCCGCGACATGCAGGTGCAAACCCGTGGCGAGTTCGGCGGGCTTGGCATCGAGGTCACCATGGAGAACGGCATAGTCAAGGTCGTATCCCCCATCGAGGATACGCCAGCCGCACGCGCCGGGCTGATGAGCGGCGACCTAATTACCCATCTCGACAAAGAGCAGATTCTCGGCCTCACATTGCAAGAGGCGGTCGAGAAGATGCGCGGGCCGGTCAACTCGCCGATCACGCTCACCGTTGTACGCAAGGGCGTGGACGATCCCTTCGATGTGAAGGTCGTGCGCGATGTGATCCACATCAACCCGGTGAAATACGACGTCGAAGGCGGTGACATCGGTTATATCCGCATTACCACTTTCAATGAGCAAACCACCGCCAATTTGCAGAAGGCGATCGAGGATCTGAAGAAACAGCTCGGTCCGAATCTCAAAGGGTACGTCATCGATCTCCGCAACAATCCAGGCGGTCTGCTCGACCAGGCCATATCGGTTTCGGATGCATTCCTCGATCAAGGCGCCATCATGCTAACCCGCGGGCGCAATCTCGAGGAGACGCAGCGGTCCAACGCCCGGGCGGGCGACGTCACTGACGGAAAGCAGCTCGTGGTACTGATCAATGGCGGCTCGGCCTCCGCATCCGAGATCGTGGCCGGTGCGCTCCAGGATCACCACAGGGCGACTATCGTCGGCACCCGCTCGTTTGGCAAAGGCTCAGTGCAAACCATTATTCCTCTTGGCTCTAACGGTGCGCTGAGGCTGACCACTGCGCGCTACTACACGCCATCAGGCCGCTCGATTCAGGCCAAGGGCATCGAGCCAGAGGCTGTGGTCGAGGAGGAGCTGCCCGACGATCTCAAGCAGAAGGCCGAATCCCAAAGCACCCGTGGCGAGGCCAACCTGCGCGGACATCTCAAGGGCGGTGACGAAAGCGACAGCGCCAAAGCCGATCAGGAAGAGTCGGGAAGCTCGTCCTATGTGTCGCCGGAGAAGGCGAAGGACACGCAACTCAACTACGCGATCGATCTGTTGCACGGCATCAAATCGGTAGACACGGAGGCTAAGAAGAAGGCCGAGGCCAACTAGATACGGCGCCTGGGCCGACAAGGTCGGAAAGACCGGCCATCACAATGATAATGGACGCCGGAGAGAGGAGGCTTAGCCCTATGACTGGGCCGGCGGGCGGGGAGGTGAAGTTGAGATGAAGGCGCTGGCCATAACCGCTGGCATCGTATTTTGGACGCTCGTGCTTGGCATCGCGTGGCTCGCATTCTTTCCGGGAAGCGAGTCGAGCGGACCCGTGGCTGTTCTGCAAATCGAGCCGGCAACGGCCCCTGGCGTGGGTGAAGCTGCCCAGGGTTCTGCCTCCACGTCCGAGTCGGCACCGACTCCGCCATCAGAAGCGGCCCAGGAGCCCGCTGCAGAGGGCACTCCCCCCGCAGCCGAAGCTCAGCCACCGGCTCCTGGCGCGCAAACCTCCGGTTCCAACGTGGACCTCCCGCCGGGCTTTGAGGTCGCCGGACCCTCTGGTCAGCCGCAAGCCCCAGCCGTCGAGCCGGGGCCTGGCCAAGACACCGTGGCGCCTCCCCCGCAGGCTGCACCGGCTGTACCGCCGTCAGAATCTTCAGAACAGCCGGTCCCCTCTTCACAAGAGGCGCCGTCAACAAGCCCCGACGAGAAGCAGGCGGCGCTCGGCAATGAAGCCACTCCGCCGGCTGCCGATGCTGCGAAGCCGGCAACAGTGTTGCCTTCGCCCCCATCAAACGAGGCTGGCCCGGTGACGCTTCCCGAAGTGCCGGTCGCGGAGTTAATCGAAGAGTCCCAATACGGTCCGCTGCCCAAGGTTGCCACAGATGGCAGGCGCCCGATTGAGGTCTACGCCCGCCCGTCGTCCTATGCGGGCAACGGGACTGGAGGGCCGCCGCGCGTTGCCGTGCTCCTCGTCGGCCTCGGCCTTCCGGACAGCCCGCCTGCGAGCGTGATCAAGGGATTGCCCGGTCCGGTGAGCATAGCCTACGGCGCCTATGGCCGGTCTTTACAGGACGCAGTCAAGTTTGCCCGCGCCGACGGCCATGAAGTGCTGCTGCAAATCCCCCTCGAGCCGAACAATTATCCCACGGAGAATCCAGGCGCGCACACGCTGCTAACGAATCTTCCACCCGAAGAGAACATGAAGCGCTTGCAATGGATGATGTCGCGCTACACGGGCTATGTCGGTGTCACCAATCTCATGGGAGCCAAGTTCGAGGCGTCACAGGAAGCACTCACGCCGGTGCTCGAGGAACTCAAGAAGCGTGGCCTTCTTTATGTTGATGACGGCAGCGTGCATGAATCGACCACGAGTCAAATTGGCAGCACGATCGGCCTCGACTATGCCGTCGCGACCGTTCAGAGCGACGGCAGCGATGTCGCGAAGCAACTGGCCAAGCTCGAAGCCACCGCCAAGGAGCGAGGGGGCGCGATCGCCGTGGTGAAAGTCAAACTGGGCACCGCCAAGCAACTGGCGGACTGGGCAGCGAAGCTGCAGAGCAAAGGCATCGTCCTCGTGCCCGTAAGCGCCGTGGTGCGGTCCCAGCGGCAAAGCTGATTTACATCCCATGATCGATCGAGAGGCGCTGCCCTATAGGCCTTGCGTGGGCGTCATGCAGCTCAATAGCGACAATCAAGTGTTTATCGGCAGGCGCACCGACCACCCGGAAGAGCCTGAAGGCCCCGGAACTTGGTGGCAAATGCCGCAAGGCGGTCTCAATCAGGGCGAGAAACCCGAAGATGCCGCGCGCCGCGAGCTTAAGGAAGAGACCGGCGTATGCTCGATCAGCATGCTCGCACGCACCCGCGATTGGCTCACCTACGATATCCCCGACGAGCTCTTGGGTATTGCCTGGGAAGGTCGCTATCGCGGCCAAAAGCAGATGTGGTTTGCCGCGCGGTTTGAGGGTCATGAGAGCGAAATCGATCTCGGCCCACGCGAAGGCCATAAGCAGGAATTCGACGCCTGGCGGTGGGCTCCGCTTGCGGAGCTCCCCGCGCTGGTGGTGCCGTTCAAGCGCGACGTCTATGAGCGCGCAATCAGGGAACTAGTCGCGCTGCTCGACTGAGCACGACGGTCTCAGGCCCGCGCCCTCTTGTGAGCTGGGGCCGGCTGCAGACGTCGTATGAAGCGCCGATAGAGCAGAACGCTAGCAGGCAGAAGCAGAAGATCGCCTATCAGAGCGGCCACCAAGGTCAGCGCCGAAAGTTTCCCGAATAACCGCAACGAAGGCAGGTCCGATAAGATCGTGACGCCGAGACCAAACGCGAGGATCAAAGACGTAAGCACGAGCGCGGGGCCGATAAGCACTGTGGCACGCTCGACACCGATAGCGGGGTTCTCCCCCAGCCGGTCCTCGAGCCGCAAACGATTGAGGTAGTGCACGGCGGCGTTGAGTGACAAGCCGAAAGCCACGATCAGAGCCACGATGCTTGCGAATTGCAGCCCTTCGCCCGAGGCGGCGAGCACGGCGCCGGCAGTGAACACAGGGAACAGGGTCGGCAGCACAGTGACGATCGAAACCATGATCGAGCGGAAGGCGAGCCCCAAGAAGATGCAAATAAACACAATTTCGGTGGTG
>Ga0182040_10001302_pt1 | contig 11581 bp, 10 predicted proteins | sample flu12Cox44000176_FD_125973 | JGI IMG/M metagenome (GOLD analysis project Ga0182040, IMG submission 125973) | Lab enrichment of tropical soil microbial communities from Luquillo Experimental Forest, Puerto Rico - flux8day.12C.oxic.44.000.176 | ecosystem: Environmental > Terrestrial > Soil >... | reverse complement strand
CGCCGAGGGCAAGGGCTGGCACGACGCCAAGATCACGGCGCGTGAGCCACTGACAATGGATCCCGCCGCGGCGGTGCTGCACTACAGTCAGCAGATCTTCGAGGGCCTGAAGGCCTACCGCACGGCCAAGGGCGGTGCCGTGATGTTCCGCCCGCTCGAGAACGCGCGCCGCTTCCAGCGCTCGGCGGAGCGCCTAGCGATGCCGAAGCTGCCCAAGGCGGCGTTCGTAGAGGCCTGCGATCAGCTGGTCAAGATCGACCGCGACTGGATCCCCGAGGGCGACGGTAGCCTTTATCTGCGCCCCTTCATGTACGCCAGCGAGGTGTTCCTGGGCGTCAAGCCGTCGTCGGAATATCTCTTCCTCGTGATCGCCTCGCCGGTCGGCTCGTATTTCAAGTCGAAGGACACATCGATCTCGCTCTGGGTGTCGCAAGAGCTGACGCGCGCCGCGCCGGGCGGCACCGGCGCCGCCAAGTGCGGCGGCAACTACGCCGCCAGCCTAATGGCACAACTCGAGGCCGCCCAGCACGGCTGCGAACAGGTCGTCTTCCTCGACGCCGTCGAGCGCCGCTGGATCGAGGAACTCGGCGGTATGAACATCTTCTTCGTGTTCGACGACGGCTCGATGCAGACGCCGCCGCTCGGCGGCACCATCCTGCCCGGCATCACGCGCGCTTCCATCATCGAGCTGTCCAAGGACAGCGGCATCACGGTGCGCGAGGAGCCCTACGCCTTCAGCCAGTGGCGCGCCGACGCCGCGAGCGGCCGCCTCAGGGAGACCTTCGCGTGCGGCACCGCGGCGGTGCTGACGCCGATCGGGCGGGTCAAGTTCCAGGACGGCGAGTTCACCATCGGCAACGGCGACTCGAGCGCCCAGACCGAGGCGCTGCGCGCCGCGCTGATCGACATCCAGCGCTGCCGGGCCCCCGACCCCCATGGTTGGGTGCATCGGGTGTTCTGATGCATGATCGCTGGTCAGCAGAAGAAGCGTAAAGCCGCCCTCCCCGGGTTGGGGGATTTCAGCCGCGCCGTCGGCAAACAGGACGGAACGCCAGTTAACGGCAGCTCTCTACGGGTGCAGCTTCCAGCCCTCTCTCGCCGCGTTATCTTCGGTTCGCGCTTCGACCCAGCGCTCGCCGGCGGGGGTTTCTTCGCTCTTCCAGAACGGCGCGTCGGTCTTCAGCCAATCGATCAGGAAATGGCAGGCGGCGAGCGCAGCTTCGCGGTGCGCAGAAGCGGTGGCGACGAGGACGATGCGGTCGCCCGGCGCGAGCCGTCCGTAGCGGTGAATGATCAGCACCGCGTCGAGCGGCCAGCGCCGATGCGCCTCGGTCTCGATCTCAGCCAGCTTCTTCTCGGTCATGCCGGAATAATGTTCTAGCGTCAGCGCTGAGACGCGGTCAGCCCCACCTATATTCCGTACCAATCCGACAAAGCTCGCGACCCCGCCGATGTGGTGGTTGCCGGCCGCAAGGCTCTCGAGCGCGGCACCGACATCGATATCCTCGCGCTGCACGCGGATCATCGCCTCAGCCTCCGGTGACCGGCGGGAAGATCGCGACCTCGTCGCCTTCCCGCAACGGATGTTCACTCCCGACATAGTCCTGATTGACCGCTACCCGGACGATCGAAAGGTCCCGCAGCGCTTCGGCGTATCCGCCGCCCCGCGACCTAAGCCAGTCCAGCAGACCGGCCACGTCACGAACCCGGGGCGGCAATTCCACCTCTTCCTCGGCGCAACCAATGCGCGCCCGCAACCAAGCGAAATAGAGGAGTTTCAACCGATCACCTCAGCGAAAGGCAAGAAATCGACTGTTGCACCTGGAGCGAGATCGCTTGTCATCTCGTCGAGAACGACGAGGCCCTCCGACTGCACGATCGAAGAGAGGATGCCGGCGCCATCCTTCGGAAATTTGACGGCGACCATGCCGTCCTCGTCACACCGCAGGCTTGCCCGGAGATACTCGCGCCGCCCCCGCTTTTTGCGGTAAGCAAAGCCGGCTCGGACGGGGTATAGCCGTGGCGGTGACACTGTCGCGCCGCCAAGCTTCAAGATCAGCGGCCGCCCGAGAACGATAAACGTCACGACGACTGCGACAGGGTTTCCCGGTAGCCCGATCAGCGGGATCCCGCCGATCTGGCCCAGCGCGACGGGGCGCCCCGGCTTGATCGCCAACCGCCAGAAATGCAGGCTGCCCAACCGCTCGATCGCCGGCTTGATATGATCCTCATCGCCCGTCGACACGCCGCCTGAGGTGACGATCAAATCATGTTCGGCGACCGCAGCGGCGATTGTATCGGCAAGCGCCGCCTCGCGGTCGGGGCGGATACCAAAATCGGTAACCGTGCAACCCAAACCCGCGAGCAGTGCGGCAAGCATGAAACGGTTGGCGTCGTAGATCGTGCCGGGCGGCAGCGGTATACCCGGGTCGATGACTTCATCGCCGGTTGACAGAAGCGCGGCGCGCAGACGGCGGAACACCGGCAGCTGGCGGTAACCGAGCGCGGCTGCAATACCGAGATCCGCAGCATAGAGCCGCCGGCCGGAGGCGACGGCAACCGCACCCGCGGCAACGTCTTCTCCGGCATGACGGCGGTTTGCGCCCTTTTTGATCCCCGCCTGCAGCCGGACCCGTCCGTTCTCAACGACGCAATCCTCCTGCATCATTACCGTGTCCGCTCCTGCCGGCATCGGCGCTCCGGTAAAGATCCGGACCACCTCACCGCGCGCTAACGGCCGTCCGAGCGGGTGACCCGCCGCGGCCCTGCCGGAAACTGGAAGCGCGGTTTCGCCCTCCGGCCCCAGATCGACATGGGCGAAGGCGTAGCCGTCGACCGCACTGTTGGCATGCGGCGGGAGGTTCATCGTTGCGACGAGATCACGGGCGAGAATGCGCCCGTGCGCCGCCGCCAGCGGCACCGTCTCGGTCTCGACGACAGCTGTAACCCGCTCCTCGATCCGAGCGAGCGCCTCATCGACGCTCAGCAAAGCGCCGCCAAAGGCAAAGCAATCATCGCTCAGCTGCGTCATCGAACCCTTCCCTCGTGCCGGAGCACAAACCCGGCTATTGCACCGGGATCGGACAGTGGCAGAAACGGCACTGAGAATGCAGGCGACATCTCGTCGGCGGCGATAGCGATGACGTAGGGATCCTCGGGGTGCAACAAGGGCTTTCCGAGGGCGCCGCGATAGACCTCGATCTTGGTATGAGGGTGCTGCTTGAAGCCTTCGACAAGCACCAGATCGACCGGGCTCAGCCGCTCCAGCAATTCGTCGAGCGGTGGTTCGGCGGCACCGCGCAACTCGTGCATCAATGCCCACCGATGAGCTGATGAAACCACTACCTCCCGAGCCCCTGCTTCGCGGTGTCGCCACGAATCCTTGCCCGGCTGATCGACGTCGAAGGAATGGTGGGCATGCTTGACGGTCGAGACCGAGACCCCGCGCGAAACGAATTCAGGTATCAGCGCCGTCATCAGAGTCGTCTTGCCGCTACCGCTCCACCCGGCGAGGCCCAAAATCCGCATCATTCCGTGTCCTCAGACGTCACTTGGGGCGGACAGGAAATGGCCGCAACATGCTCCTAAGCCAGATGCTCGGATTTCCGGTTGCGGATCGCGGATGCCGCCCGAGGATGCGCCATGTGGCGGAGCCCCGCCCGCAGATAGTCATAGCCGGTTACCAAGGTGAGCAAGGCGGCGATCCACAGCAACAGCTCACCAATCGCGGTCACCGGCAAAAAGGCGGGCCCGGCATCACCGACAATCAGGAAACCTATCGCAACCATCTGGATTACCGTTTTCCACTTGGCGAGCCCGGAGACCGGCATCCCGACGCGCAACCCGGCGAGATACTCGCGCAATCCGGAGACCAGAATCTCACGGCATAGGATGACCAGCGCCGGCAGCACCGCCTCGGCCGACAATCGGTCGAACGCGGTCAGCATGAACAACGTTGCCGAAACCAGCAATTTGTCGGCGATCGGATCGAGAAATCGGCCGATTTCGGATTGCTGCTCCCAACGCCGCGCCATGTGCCCGTCGAGCCAATCGGTCACTCCCGCCGCCGAGAATAATGCGCAAGCAACCCACCGCGCATAACCCCCCGGCACGTAAAATGTTGCGATCACCGCCGGGATCGCCAGGATGCGCGACAATGTAAGCAGGTTGGGCAGGCTGGTAATGGGCACACATCACTCCGGCTTATGAGGAAGGCGCAAATGATAGCTTAGCCGTCGGGGTGGAAATGATCATAAATCTTTTTGGCGACGGCCTTGCTTATACCGGCAACGCGTTCGAGTTCGCCAAGACCGGCCCGAGCCACCGCTCGCGCCGAGCCGAAATGGTGCAGTAGCGCCTGCTTGCGGCGAGCGCCGACACCGGCGATTTCATCGAGCGGCGATCGCCCAAGAGCCTTGGTCCGCTTGGCGCGATGCGTACCGATGGCAAATCGATGCGCTTCGTCACGCAGCCGCTGCAGGAAGTAGAGCACCGGATCGCGCGGGTCGAGCGAGAACGGCGCGCGGCCCGGCACGAAGAAGCGTTCTCGCCCGGCGTTGCGGTCGGGGCCCTTGGCGATACCGACGACCGCAACGTCAGCGACACCGAGTTCTTCGAACACGCGCTGCGCCACATTGAGCTGGCCCTGGCCGCCGTCGATCAGGATGAGGTCCGGCCAAGCGCCCCGGTCGCGCTCGGGATCCTCCTTCAACGCCCGGCCGAAGCGGCGCAGCAGGACCTCGCGCATCATCGCGTAATCGTCGCCGCCAGCCAGGCCCTCACCCATCCAGCCCTGCGGGGTAGGTCCCCCCGCTCCGGCATTGCGGGTGAGCGGCGGACCGGCCGTATGTGCCGGTGCAACGCCGCGGATCGTGAATTTGCGATAAGCGTTCTTCAAGAGCCCGTCCGCGCCGGCGACGATCATTGCACCGACCGCATTGGTGCCCTGAATGTGGCTGTTATCATAAACCTCGACACGGTTCAGCGGGCCTTCGAGGGCGAAAGTCGCTGCGACGCCGTCGAGCAATTGCCGCTGCGAAGCGCTTTCCGAAAGGCGGCGGCCGAGGGCCTCGCGCGCCGTTGCGAGAATGCGGTCCGTCAGGCGCTTTTTGTCGCCGCGCCGGGGTACCCCGAGGGCAACCCTTCCGCCGCCGATCGACAGAGCCTCTTCGACCAGCTCGTGCTCCACGAGCCAATGACTGAGCAGAATGAGAGGGGGCTTCAGGCGATTGTCGTAGAATTGACCGACAAACGAGGTCAAAACCTCCTCGACTGAGAGCTGGCGATCATGGCTCGGGAAGTACGCCCGGTTGCCCCAGTTCTGTCCGCCTCGGAAAAAGAAGACCTGGACACAGGTCTGCCCGCCCCCTTGATGCGCCGCGATGACGTCGGCGTCGATGACCCCCGGAACATGGATGTCTTGATGCCCTTGTACCAGCGATAGGGCCCGAATCCGGTCGCGGATCAGCGCCGCCGCCTCGAAATCCAGAGCATCCGCCGACGCTTGCATCTCGGTTGCCAGCCGCTGCTGCACGGCGTCGCTTCTCCCAGAAAGGAAGACGCGGGCCTGGTCGATCAGCGCCGCATAATCCTTGCCGCTGATGCGGCCGACGCATGGAGCGCTGCAACGCTTGATCTGATAGAGGAGGCATGGGCGCGTGCGGGTCCCAAAGACACTATCACTGCACGATCGCAGCAGGAATGCTTTCTGCAACGTCACCAGGGTGCGATTGACAGCCCCGGCCGAAGCGAAGGGGCCGAAATAGCTGCCCTCCTTGTTGCGCGCACCACGATATTTGGTGAGCTGCGGGAAATCGTGCCCCGCGGTGAGATGAATGAACGGAAACGACTTGTCGTCGCGCAGCAGCACATTGTAGCGGGGCATCAGCCGCTTGATCATGTTGCATTCGAGCAGCAGCGCTTCCGCCTCAGTGTGGGTGACGACGATCTCGATCGTGGCGGTCTCAGCGATCATGCGCCGTAGCCGGTTCGACAGCCCGGCCGGATGGGCATAGTTCTGCACGCGGCTTTTGAGGCTGCGCGCCTTGCCGACATAGAGTGCGTCCCCCTTGCGATCGAGCATGCGGTAGACGCCGGGAGTGGCCGGCATGGTCCTGAGGGCCTCCCGGATCGCAGCAATCCCCGCGCCGATCCTGGTGGACGCTGTGTTCGCCGTCGTGTCATCTTCCGCCGGTATTTCATCCCGGGACTCTACTGTCTGTGGCGAACCGGCGAACGCTCCAGGCGCTCGGCGCGGGTCCGTCGGCGGCAGCATACCGCGGCGGGAAATTCGTCGCCGCGAGGTGCGCTCAGTCCCGACCTCCGTCAGCGCGGCGTCATGAGTTTCCGTCATCGTTTCGTCAACAGGTTGAGTTGACAGGTAGATTCGGGGTATCCACGAAATCGGTGGATAACACTGTTGAAAAGGTGGAGTGAGCGACGCCAGACAACTGGCGAACTTGGCGTTTGTGACATTTGACCAAATTTTGGGCAATCGTCTAACAAATTGTTTTGCATACCTTTTTTCAGATGATGGTTAATGTTTTTAACAAAATGTGACAGGAAAATGATCTCGCTCATACTGCCGCCATTTTTCAGATACCTGTGAACAAGTCCCGGGCCTGCGCAGCTCTGATCCTTGGTCGGCGCGCTCTCGGTAATTTCCTATTCAACGGGCGGTAACCTCTGCGGTTGAGCCCAGCCAAGATGCTGCCCGCCATCGAGCGCGATCATCTGGCCGGTCATCGCCGGCGCCGAAAGGATGAAACGCATCGCCATCGCAATTTCTAGCGGGCTGGTGCCGCGGTGCAGCGGCAACTGCTCGCATTGGCGGGCGAATTGTTCGGGGCTCTGCCGCGAGCTCGGCAAAGTCGGGCCGGGACCGATCCCGTTCACCCGAATGCGCGGTGCCAGAGCGAGCGCCATAGTCTGGGTCAGCGTCCACAGCCCTGCCTTCGCCAGCGTGTATGACACGAAATAGGGCGTCAGCGACCAGACCCGCTGATCCAGCAGATTGATGACCACGCCGCCCGCCTGCGGCGGTAGCCTGGCCGCGAAGTTCTGCATCAAGACGAACGGTGCCCGCAGATTGACCGCCAGATGCTTATCCCAGCTCTCGCTCGTCACGGTCTCGACCGTGTCGTTGGCGAAAACCGCGGCGTTGTTGATCAGGCAGCCGAGCGCCCCGAGCTCGCGCTCCGCCCGCGGCAACAATTCTTCTACCGCCCCCTCATCGGCGAGATCGGCTGCGAGCGCAACCGCCGCACCGCCTTTTTGGCGCACCGTCTCGACCAAAGTTTCGGCCGCCTCGCGCGAGCGGTTGTGGTGGATTGCGACGGCAAATCCGTCTTCGGCGAGGGCAAGCACCAAGGCCCGGCCAATCCGCTGCGCGCCGCCGGTCACCAATGCCGCTCTGGGGATAGGCGGAACCGCGAGGCCTCCGGTCAGATCGGGCTCACCAGCGGGCACGACGCTCCCTTCGCTCTTTCCGCGCCCGCATCTTCGCGCGTGTGACATCGCGTGCCGAAATGCCGGCGCGCCCTGCCGTCGAACGGCCCCGAGCCCCCTCGGAAGTCTTCCCCCGAGCAGCAGCACCGTTCGAGTGCTCTGCGGGCAGACCGAGATCGGCTTGCTCGAGACGCCGGATCTCGTCCCGAAGCCGCGCCGCCTGTTCGAATTCCAGCTCGGCGGCGGCTTCGCGCATTCGCTTCTCGAGATCGCCGATGACGGTTTTTAAATCCGCTCCTTGGTAATGCGCGGCTTCGCCTTCCGACAACCCGAGCGTCACGTGGTCGCGCTCGTAGACGCTTTCCAGGATGTCCGCAATTCCCCGCCGCACACTCTCGGGGGTGATCCCATTGGCCGCATTATAAGCCTGCTGTTTCTCCCGCCGGCGATTGGTTTCGTCGATCGCGGCTTTGAGGCTGTCGGTCATCCGGTCGGCATAAAGGATCGCTCGGCCATCGATATGGCGCGCGGCGCGCCCGATCGTCTGGATCAGCGAGGTGCGCGAGCGGAGATACCCTTCCTTGTCGGCGTCGAGCACGGCCATCAGCGCGCATTCCGGGATATCGAGACCTTCGCGCAGGAGATTGATCCCGATCAGCACGTCGAACACGCCGAGGCGCAGGTCGCGAATGATCTCGATGCGCTCGAGCGTATCGACATCGGAATGCATATAACGCACCCGCAGTCCGGCCTCGTGCAGGTACTCGGTCAGCGCCTCGGCCATCCTCTTTGTCAAAGTCGTGACCATGACGCGGTGACCTTTGACCGCCTCGTCGCGGCACTCTGCCATCAGGTCATCGACCTGGTTCTCGACGGGGCGGATGATACAGGGTGGATCGACGAGGCCGGTCGGGCGGACGATCTGCTCGACGAAGACCCCCCCGGTGCGTCGCATCTCCCAAGGTCCCGGGGTGGCGGAGACGAACATCGTCTGGCCGCGCAACGTGTCCCATTCCTCGAATTTGAGCGGCCGGTTGTCGGTGCAGGAGGGCAGGCGGAAGCCGTATTCGGCCAGTGTCGATTTGCGCGTCCAGTCGCCGCCGAACATGCCGCCGAGCTGTGGCACCGTGACATGGCATTCGTCGACGAAGACGAGCGCGTCGCGCGGCATATATTCAAAGAAGGTGGGCGGCGGCTCGCCCGGCTTGCGGCCGGTCAGGTAGCGCGAGTAGTTCTCGATCCCGGCGCAGCTGCCGGTCGCCTCGATCATTTCGAGGTCATAAGTCGTACGCTGCTCGAGCCGCTGCCCCTCGAGCAGTTTGCCGTCGCGGGCGAACTCGTCGAGACGGATCTTGAGTTCCTGTTTGATCTGCTCGATCGCCTGCAGCAACGTCGGGCGCGGCGTCACATAGTGACTGTTGGCGTAGATCTTGATCGAGCGCAACGTTGCGGTTTTCTCCCCGGTCAACGGGTCGATCTCGTGGATCGCCTCGATCTCGTCGCCGAACAGCGAGATCCGCCAAGCACGATCTTCGTAATGCGCCGGAAATATCTCGATCGTGTCGCCGCGCACGCGGAACGAACCGCGAAAGAAATTGTGGTCGTTGCGACGGTACTGCAGTTCGACAAACCGGGTGAGCAGCTGGGTGCGGTTGATACGGTCGCCCTTGGTCAAAGACAGGGTCATCTGCGAATAGGTCTCGACCGAGCCGATACCGTAAATGCACGACACCGACGCGACGACGACGACATCGCGCCGCTCCAGGATTGCGCGCGTCGCCGAATGGCGCATGCGGTCGATCTGCTCGTTGAGCGACGATTCTTTCTCGACATAAGTGTCGGTGCGCGGAACGTAAGCCTCGGGCTGGTAGTAATCGTAATACGAGACGAAGTATTCGACCGAGTTCTCCGGAAAGAAGCTCTTCATCTCGCCATAGAGCTGCGCCGCCAAGGTCTTGTTCGGGGCGAGGATAATCGCCGGCCGCTGAATGCGCTGAATGACATGCGCCATCGTAAAGGTCTTGCCGGAGCCGGTGACTCCGAGCAGCACCTGGTCGCGCTCACCGGCAGCGATTCCGTCGCACAATTCTTGGATCGCCTCAGGCTGGTCGCCGGCCGGCTCAAATTCCGAATGAATCGCGAATGGCCTGCCGATATCGCTCTGCGGGCGCTCGGCGGCCATCAGCGGCAGCATCGTGATCAAATCGAGAGTGTCGGCAGATTTCATGCCAGCTACCGGATCAGCAGAGCCGTCAGTGGGTATATAGGATGGGCCAGCAGCGCGAGCTATCGGAGAACGATCCCGAACTTAAGGTTACTCGGCCTCGAAGGGCTGCGCGTCGTCTACGCCCGGTGATGCCGGATCTCGCCGGTGGCAATTTAGGACTCGACAGCTAATCGAGCGCCACCCTGCCGGCTCGCCGCCAAAAGAGACGAGGGCTCAGAGCGGCGACGGTCCGAGAAGCTCCCAGCCATGGCGCTGGAGTATGTCCGCCAATTCGCGCTCGTTCATCGATCCAAATTTGCGACCGGTGCGTTGCTGCTCTTCTATCAACCCGCCAGCCTTGGTCGGGGTATAGAGAAACAGCACGCGTCCGGTTTCGGCACCGGTGCTTTTCCAAGCATGAGGGACGCCGCGCGGCATGAAGGCGCAGGAGCCGGCGCTGCCGACCGTGACCTCGTCGCCGATCCTGAAGGTGATCTCACCCTCCAGGACATAGGCCACCTCGTCGCTGTCGTGATGCAGGTGGAATGTGCTCTTCGTCCCGGCGGGAATGGTTTCCTCGAACATCATGTTGCTGTCGCCGGTCGCTCCGCCCAGCAGCTTGAGGGTGTAGGACCGGCCCGACGTTTGGCTTCGCACCGGGCCTTCTCCCGGCTGTACGACGATACCCTGCGCGCCCATCGCTGATTTCTCCGCGTCAGAACACCATTATTGTAATTGCTCATGCCGGCTTGTGCTCGACAGTGCGAGGATCGTCGAATCGAGTTCGATCACCTCGCTGGGAAAGGGTGTGGCGGTCATCAAGGTCACGCCCTCCGACGAGTGAAAACGGTGCCAAGCACCCTGCGGGTTGACAGCGATCATGCCCGCGCGGAGCCCAAAAGACCTGGGCGGCCCGTCATCGCAAACGATTTCCAGCGTCGCAGTGCCGTCGAGGATGTAGATCAGCTCGTCGCCGGCGAGATGGGATTCCCAATGGCCCTTCCCAGCAAACTTGGTGGCGAAGAGGCCGCCGTCGCGGTAGGGAGCCAATCGTCCGCCGCTGCCCTTGCGATCGGCCATCGTCGATTGCGGGGTCCGGCCACGGAACATCGTCAGCTTCGCCAGTTCCGCGTTGAGATCGATGATGCTGGGGGTTCCGCTCGGCATGACCCTCATTGGCTCTGCCGTCCGCGGGTCGTCGACATCGAGCTCGATGTGGTCGCCGGGAAGCGTCGCGCTCCAGGTCGTCCCGCCCTCCGCAGAGCGAAAGCGGTGCCACGTGCCCTTTGGCACGATCGCGATCATTCCGGCGCGAACCTCGAAGGACTTCGGCGGACCGTCGTCGCAGACAATGTCGAGGATCTTCATGCCGTCGAGAACGTGAACCAACTCGTCCTCGGCATGATCTTCCCAATGGCTTGTCCCCGCGTTCTTGCCGGCGAAGAGGATACCGTCGCGGTAAGGGCCCAATTGCGTCGCACTGCCCCGGCGCTCCGCCCGTGTCGTTGTCGGCGTCAGCCCACGGAACATCGTCAGCTTTGCGAGTTCGGCATTGAGATCGATGATGCTGGGCGCTCTGCTTTCCATTTCTCTCTCCATTTGTTACTCGCCTGTACGGGTCACGCCTATTTCGTGGATACCGGCTGGAGCCGAGTCCCGTCGCCCACCGAGAGCGGCCATAGGTAGCGATCCCACTTCGCACCGACTACGTGCATTTGGCCATCTGGCCGCGCGCTCGACCGTTCGGCGACGCGACGCGACCGCGCGTTCCGCGGCAAAATAGCCGAGATCGCGTAGGGCCACCGCAGCACATCGCGCGCGTAGCAGCTAACGCAGCGGGCCGCCTCCGTCGCGAAACCCCGGCCCCAGACGGCGGGGTCGAAGGTATAGCCGAGCTCACATTCGAATGTCAGCGCGAGCCCGGCGGGG
>Ga0182040_10001298_pt1 | contig 11598 bp, 10 predicted proteins | sample flu12Cox44000176_FD_125973 | JGI IMG/M metagenome (GOLD analysis project Ga0182040, IMG submission 125973) | Lab enrichment of tropical soil microbial communities from Luquillo Experimental Forest, Puerto Rico - flux8day.12C.oxic.44.000.176 | ecosystem: Environmental > Terrestrial > Soil >... | reverse complement strand
CGTGTGGCGCACGAAAGACGGTTATTACGTCGGATCAAACTTCGCCAGCGATCCCAAGCTGATCAAGGAAGAGACCGACTTCGACCCGAACAATCCGGGCAGCTCGATGAACGCACGGCACGTACGCTGGGACCAGTTGATGGACCGGTACAAGGGACAGATCGATGTGGCTATGGCGCAGAAATTTCTCGCCGATCACTACGACACGTATGAGAAAAAAGAACAACTGAGCGAGCGCACCTTGTGCGGACACGGGCCAAACTCCCCGCGCGGTACTCCCGAGTGGGATGCTCCGCCGTACTATCCCAGCGGGGCAGTTACCGCGCAGGTGGCAGACAGCACCATGGCGAAGAGCATGTCTTTCATGGCGCGCGCGGGGTATCCGTGCGGCGGAGATTTTCTGGCTGAGCCTTTCCTGAAAGAGCATCCCGAGTTCGATTGGGAGAAGCCCGTGCTTCAGGACATGAAGGGCAATTCCTGGGCGGAGTTCAGGGCGGGGGAGAAGGCCTACGGTTCGGTCAGGGCGGGAGAAAAGTAAGTGCGGCCACGGATCTACAAGGACGACCAGGGTCCAAACCCAGATGCTTCCGATGGCCATCTGGTGGCGCTCGACAGGCAGTAGGCCCCACCCCCGAGCAGAAGCCCGAGGTCGGCGCCGTGTTCGTGCAGGAGGCGAAGGCTCTGTTCGCCGTCTTTGCGAACAAAACCATGACGCAGGAACTGAAAGCAGGACACGCATCCAGCAGATCGATGTCACGGCGCGCAGGTCGTAGGACCTGCTCACCCGCGGGCAGCGCAAACTGATGAACCAAGGCTCCACGCCGCTGAGACCCGGTGGCCTAAGCCATCCCACCCTTTCCTAAAGAAGGGAAAGTCCTTCGCTCAATTTTGTCGGAGAACGAGTTTTTCGGGACCCTTGATGGTTTCGGCCGGATTCCAAACAAAATTCAGCTACATTTTCGGCAACCTGTGTGTTATAACACGCATCTTATAGATGGAATAGGGAGCAAAAGTCTCTCAAACTTCAACAACTCGCCGCACAGCCCGCTCATCGCATAACACAACCACGGTTCGGAAAGGAGAAACCCAATGTTTCGCAAACTGGTTTCCACACCCAACGACTTCACCTACACCATCGTTCGGCTGGCTCTGGGTGTGGTGTTCTTTGCCCACGGAGCCCAGAAGATGCTCGGCTGGTTTGGCGGCTACGGCTTCCACGGCACCATGGGCTTTTTCACCCAGATGATGCACATTCCCGCTCCACTGGCCTTCCTGGCGATTTGCGCGGAGTTCTTTGGCGGCCTCGGATTGATCGTCGGCTTGCTGGGCCGAGTCGCGGCGCTTGGGATACTGTGCAACATGCTGGTGGCGGTCTTCACCGTGCACATTCACTACGGCTTCTTCGCCAATTGGTCGGGGCAGCAAAAGGGTGAAGGCTTCGAGTATCACCTTCTGGCAGGCGCGCTGTTGCTGGTGACCATCATCAAAGGATCGGGAGCGTTTTCGGTTGATCACGCACTGGCGGGCTCATCTGCGGCCGAACAGACCGCAGTACCTTCATCCGCGCGGAGCCGGGCCGCCTAAAACGGGCGCCGGCGGTTCTGGTCGTCGGAAGCATTCACACGCGTTGCGGCAACTCGATCGTCACCATGCAGCCACGTGTATCTTTGCGGTTGGCAAGCTGAATGGTGCCACCGTGTGCTTCCACGATTTGCTGTGAGAGCACGAGACCGATGCCGGAGCCACCTTGCTTAGTGGTGTAGAACGGCACGAACGCGTTGCTGGGGTTGAGCAGTCCGATACCGTTATCCTGGACCATGAGTTGCACGCAGCTGTCGTGCTGCTGCCAGCGCAGCACAACTTCCGGCTCTCCTCCAGTAGCGGACTGCGACTGCTCCAGGGCCGAATCCACCGCGTTTCGAATCAGGTTGATCAGCATCTGTTCGATGAGATCGGGGTCCATCATCATTACGACGTCCGGCCCACGGTCGATGCGCACCGGTAATCGCGTCTCCAGGATCGCTACGCGCTCGGCAAGCTGGCAAAGTTCCACCTGCTGCAGCTTCGGAGACGGCATGGTCGCTAGCCGCCGGTAAGACTGCAGGAAGCGATGCAGCGCCGCGGTGCGCGACTCGATGATGTCCAGGCCGCGCTGAAAATCGGACTTGGTTTGCTCCGGCAGATCGAGTTGAGGGAGCCGCGTCGCCAGGCTTCCCGCAATCGACATGATGGGCGCCAGCGAATTGTTCAGCTCATGACCAAGCACGCGAATCAGCCGCTGCCAGGCGCTGCGCTCTTGTTCACGTAACGCGCGGCTCACGTCAGAGAGCACGATGAGCATATGCGGGACGCCGTTCTGGCGGAACGAGCGCTTGCGCACCATCCAGCGCGCATTGGGCGTGGAGTACGGCAGGCTGACCAGAGTTGCGTTGGCGGCTTCAAAGCAGGCGTCCAGACCGAGTTCGCTCGCCGTTCGCCCCAGTAAACGTGCGGCAGGCTGTTGCAGCAGTCGCTCGCCGGCGGCGTTGACTAATCGTAAAGACTGTTGCGGGTCGAACGTAAACAGGGGAACATCAATTTCGTCGACCACTCTTCGCAGAAGCGCGGTGGCTTCGATGGTCTGGATGCGCTGCTCGGTGAGAATATCGGCCAGCGTGTTGATCTCCAGCGACAGCTCGCCCAGAGCGTCGTTGGGATTTGCCTCACGCGCGCGAAACGAATAGTCCTCCTCGCGGAGCGCGCTGACGACGTTGGCCAACGTCTGTAAAGGTCGAACAATCTGCTCCAGCAAGGCTAGTGTCAGGAGAAACCACAGCAACAGCTCGAAAATTGTGGTTGCAATCTTGACATCGCGCGACCAGAGTTGCACCCACACGAGCACTGTACCGAGGACCACTCCGGGAAGAGCAGCGAGCACGGCGAACAGGGCCATACGCCGTTCGTAGATCAGCCGGTGAGTTTTGAACTGCTCGCCGGTGCTGCGGTCCCGCCTGCGGTAACCGCTGCCGGAGCTAGAGTCCATAGCGTTCCATGCGACGATAAAGCGCGCCGCGGCTCAGCCCGAGGGCTTCGGCGGCCTGGCTCACGTTTCCATGGAAGCGCTGTAGCGCTTTGCGCACCAGGATGCCTTCGACTTCCTCGATGCTGAGCTCTTCCAGATTCTGCCCCTGCGGCCGCTGGAGGTTCAAGCCCAAATCCGAGACCTGCACCTCGTCTCCGCGCGCCATCAGGACCGCGCGCTCCAGCGTGTGCTCCAGCTCGCGGACGTTGCCTGGCCAGGCGTACTGCATCATCGTCTGCATAGCCGCGGGAGCGATCCCCTTTACCTGGACGCGATAACGCTGCGCATAACGGGCCAGGAAGTGAGCCGCGAGGGCTGGGATGTCTTCTCGACGTTCGCGTAGTGCGGGCAGGTGGATTTCGACTGTGTTGAGGCGGAAGAGCAGGTCTTCGCGGAATAGTCCGCCGGCAATGGCCTCACCTAGATTGGTATTGGTTGCCGAGATCACGCGCACATTGACTCTTTTTGTGCGCGAGGAACCTACACGCTCGACTTCACCCGTTTCAATAACCCGCAGCAGTTTCGCCTGCTGGCGCATGGGAACGTTGCCGATTTCGTCGAGGAAGATCGTGCCGTTGTCGGCCAACTCAAAACGGCCTATGCGGTCGGTGCGAGCGTCGGTGAATGCGCCCTTCACATGCCCGAAAAGTTCGCTTTCGAACGTGCCTTCCGGCAGAGCGCCAGTGTTCACGGCCACCAATGGCATATTGGCGCGAGGCGACAATACGTGGAGGGTACGCGCGACCACCTCCTTGCCGGTGCCATGCTCGCCAGTCACGAGAACGTTTGCATCGGAGGGACCGATGCGCGTCATGGTCTGCAAAACTGGCTGCATGGCAGGTGCAGAAGCGATGAACTCAGGCGCACCTTCGGCGCGGAGCAGGCGGGCTTCTGCTTCGAGCTGCTGTGTGCGCTGCAGGGCGCGATGCAGCTCGACCTGGGTGCGAATGATGGCCAGCAGGCGCTCGTTTTCCCACGGTTTTTGAATGAAGTCGCGTGCGCCGCGGCGCATGGCTTCAACAGCCAGTCGGACGTTACCCCACGCGGTCATTACGATGACGGGAAGATTGCTATCGAAGGAAACGATTTCGGAAAGCAGGTCCAGGCCTTCCTGTCCCGAGGTGGTATCACGCGTGTAGTTCAGGTCGATAAGTACTGCATCGTAGAACTCAGAGGCGAGACACTCGCGCACGGCTGCAGGTGACTTCGCCGTGTCAACTACAAAACCCTCGGGCCGCAGCAGCAGTTCGATGGCTTCCAGGATATGGGTCTGGTCGTCAGCTGCGAGAATACGCGCCGCACGCTGCGGTTCGGCCGCTTCCTCGGTTTCGGTGCCTTTACTTTGTGTCTGAACTCGGGCCAACGTGCTCTCCGGGCGATGCAATGCCATCTACCGCATCCTGCACTTGAATTCCATTATCCGCCAGAGTGGTGCCGGTGGCGCGCTGCAACTCCACTCTGGACTTCTGGTAAGCGGTATTTGCCGTCACCAGGTCGAGTTCGGCCACTGCCAGATCGCGTTGCGCGGTAAGTGTCTGGAAGCTCGAGCCCGCTCCCAGATCCTGTTCCTTCTGCATGATGGCGAACGTCTTCTGTGCCAGCTCGCGCGCCTTGCGCGCCGCCTCAACGCGGGCGCGGCTTTGTTCGAACGCATAGAGGGCGTTGCGAACTTCGATGCGAATCTGTTTCTTGAGTTGCTGCTGGCGAAGCTCCGCCTGGCGATATTCCAGCTCGGAGCGGTACTGGTCGGCCTTCGCCACCCGGTTGCGAATCGGAATGTTGAGGTTCATTCCGATGAAATAATCCGGCGACGTGTTGTTGTAGGCGTTCTCAAACGCGCCCCAAAAGTTCGTAGGCAATGCAGATGCGTTTGGACCACCCTGATAGTTTGGATTCAATTCGCCGGCCAGTCCCGTGCCGCCGTAGAACCCAACGGCGGAAAGCGTTGGGAGCAGCGCGTTTTTTGCCGCCTGCCGGCTGATCTGGCGGTTCACCAGGTCAATGTCGGACTCGGCCAATTCCGGGCGTCCCTGTAGAGCTTCTTTGATGAGGTCCTCCACCGGTTGTTCGGTGAAAGCGCCAGTCACCTCTGAGGTATCGGTGGGAACCACAGGCATCGATTCGAGCACCGGATCGTCGAGATTCTTGGTGATCGAATTCTTCATCAGCGATTCCTGCAATTGCAGGTTGGTCTTGGCGATAAGCAGATCTTGATCGCGTCGCGAAACTTCGGCCTCGGCGCGCATCACGTCCATCGCCGGAACGGCTTCTAGCTCCAGCTGTTTCTGCGTGTTCGAAAGGTTCGTCTGCGCGAACCCGTACGACTGTTCAGTCACACGCTCCTGTTCATAAGCACTGACCAGGTCCCAGTAGATGTTGGAGATTTGCGTAATTGTGGCGATGAGCTGGTCTTTAAACGAAATATCAGAGATCTTCTTGTTGTTCTTGGCAATGCGCAGAAAGCGCAGGTTGGGACCTAAACCAAAGCCCGCCAGCAACTGCTGCTGGATCGTAACTCTGTAATACGAGCCGAGCGACGGAACCAGGCTGGTGAAAACGCTGTTCGTCGTCTGTCGGTTGTTGTTCGACTCGAAGCTGACGCTGGTTCCCGTCGGGAATGCCTGCTGATAAGTAATGTTGAATATCCCGGTGTTCTGCTGCAATGACGGAACACCGTAAATCTGGATGTTCGAAAGGGGCGTGGTGAGATGCTCGATCCCCATGTTGCCAAAGATCGACGGGTCATATGATTGCACCGGCGTACCAATGCCGAGCGTTGATTGCACCAGGCCGGCCGCGCCAGCGCCTGCACCACCCGCACCGCCGGTCGTGCCGCCCGCTCCTGCGCCAGGAGCTCCCGTGCCAAATCCACCGACTCCACCTCCGGGCGTGCCTTGCACCACACCGGTGTTAACGCCACGAAACGAGCCGCCCGCCTTGGTACGCAGCAGGTCTGTATCGGCAATCGGCAGGTTGTAACGCGCGATGGCGACGTCCAGGTTGTTTTCGATGGCCAGCGCGATAGCTTCCCTGAGTGAGATATACAGTTTGCCATCGCGAATCAGGGTATTCAAACGCTGTGAGTTGGTGAGGTTCGGCTCAGGAACCGTGCTTGATCGATACGCGCCGAAGGGCTCCCAGGTGTGCGGCATCACAAGCTGCGAAGGCGTCTTGATATTCGCCTGGGCACTAGCTGTGACCTGCGCAGGATTGATCTGGCTTGCCGTCTGAGCCTGTCCGCCCACCAGCAACATGCACAGCGTGACAGCAACCAGGGGAGACCGGGAAAGTCGTTCCATCATGAGCGGACCGCCTCGCCAGGGGCCGCAACACTGGTACTTGTATCGCTCACCAGCCATCCATCACGCAGGTTGATGGTACGACTGCCGTACGAGGCGTTTACGTCCGAATGCGTCACCTGCACGATGGTCGTGCCTTCGCGATTCAGCTCGGTAAAGAGGTCCATGATCTCCTTTGCCTGGCTGGAGTGCAGATTGCCCGTCGGCTCGTCGGCCAACAGCAGCGCAGGTTTGTGAATCACCGCCCGCGCAATGCCGACAAGCTGCTGCTGCCCGCCCGATAGCTGGTTGGGGTAAAGATCTTTCTTCGCCACGATCTGAAAGCGATCGAGCGTATCAGCCACCATCGCCTGCCGCTCACTTCGGGGAATGTCCTTGTACGACAGCGGCAGATCGATGTTCTCGGCTACCGTCAGGTCGTCAAGCAGGTGATAGCTCTGAAACACCATGCCGATGTTGCGCTTGGCCAGTTCCGCACGGTCTTTCCGCTTCAGCTTGTGCACCGCTTCGTCCCGAAACCAGTATTCGCCCAACCACTGATCATCGAGCAGTGCAAGCACATTGAGCAGGGAAGATTTGCCCGCGCCCGACGGGCCCATGATGGTGAGGAACTGTCCCTCGGGAATGGTGAGGTCGATGCGGCGCAAGACCCAAGTCTCGCCGGCGGCCGTTTTGTAACTGCGCTCGAGATTTTTGAGATGGATCATGGTAGCAACTAGCAACCAGCAATTAGCAAACAGCAATTAGCAGCTACAGCTACCCTTCCCGGCCTACGAGGTCGCGTAAAACATCGCACTCGGTGTGCCCGACGCCCCGTTGCTTCCTGGCACGGGCATGAGCAAGAGCTAATTGCTAGTTGCTACTTGCTTACTGGGCCTCCTGCATCAGTCGCTTCAATTCGTCTTCCGCGACAACCTTTCCGTCGAACAAATGCACCTCGCGCTCGGCGTGGGCAGCAAAGCGGGGGTCGTGCGTCACCATGCAGATGGTCGAACCTTCGCGATGCAGCTTCTGCAGCAACTCCATCACCGCTTCACCGTTACGCGAGTCGAGGTTTCCGGTAGGCTCGTCGGCCAGCAGTATGGACGGTGAACCCGCTAGCGCGCGCGCCACAGCGACGCGCTGCTGCTGACCGCCGGAGAGCTGCGACGGATAGTGGCGCAGACGGTGAGCCATGCCGACGCGCTCGAGCGACTCCAGCACGCGTTTCTTCCGCTCGGCGGCGGGCATGCCATCGCGGTACGTCAGCGGCAGCTCGACGTTCTCGTAAACGGTGAGATCGCCGATCAGGTTAAAACTCTGGAAGATGAAACCAATTTCGCGGTTGCGAATGCGGGAGCGATCGCTGAAGTCCAGGTTCTCTACGGTCTGGCCGTTCAGCTTGTATTTCCCGTCCGTGGGCGTGTCGAGCAGCCCGATGATCGAGAGCAGGGTGGATTTGCCGCAACCCGAAGGGCCCGACATGGCCACATACTCACCCTTGTTGATCTTCAGGTGTACGCCGCTTAATGCGTGGGTCTCGACTTCGTCGGTGTAGAAAACTTTTGTCAAGTTTTCGATCTCGATCAACGGTGCTGTTGCTGTGCTCATTTTGTCTGTCCACTCTCTCGTGATTTTTGGCTGGTTGCCGATTCGCCGGCTCTTCGCTTAAACCGCAATCGTCATCGAAGCCAATGGCGTCTTTAATCCAACTTCACCCGGTCCGTGTTGTCCCATCGCGACATATCGGAGAGGATCACCGTATCGCCTTCCTTCAACCCCGACTCGATCTGGATCAGGTTGACCGAAGCACGTCCGGTCTTGACCTGTGTCCGCGAAGCGCCATTGCCTTCCCTGTCTAGAACGAACATGGAAATCGTGCTGTTCTCCTGGCCGAAGGCTGGTCTGCCGACGTACAACACATTTTCCAGCTTTTCCAGGTCGATGGTGCCGTCGACGCTTAAGTCCGGACGGGCGCCTTTGGGCAACTCGCCAGTCAGTGATACGTCAACTGTGACGGTTCCGTTCTGTACTGCAGGATCCACGCGGCTTACGCTTCCCGCAATGATTCCGTTATGGGTGTCAATCGACGCCGGTTCGGCAATCTGAATGTCGCGGGCCTGGGTTTCCGGAATCTTCAGCGTCGCCATCAGGTGGTTCGGCTGAACCACCTTGGCCAATTCCGCGCCCGGAAGCACGTGCTGGCCGACTTGCAAGGGAACTTCCACCAGAACACCGGCAACGCCCGCACGCACTTTCATTTTCGCCAACTGCTCTTGCTTCAGTTGCGCCAGCGCGCGCATCTGGTCGACCTTGGCTTGCGCTGCCGCCAGTTGCGTCGCGATCGCCTCTCTGTTGATCTTCAGCTTCTCGTCTTCGAGCTGATTTCGTGTCACCAGCTCATCCGCGCGCTCCTGAGAGGCTTTGGCGGTTTGTCCGGAAACCACGCCCAATTTGTAAAGTGCCTCGTCAGTTTTGGCTTTGCGCTGGGCCTCGTTGTTGTCGGTCGTGACGGTAGCCGCTCCCGCGCGTTGCGTCATCAGGTCGCTATCCAGCTTGACCTTCAAGCTCGCGTACTCAGCTTGGGCGGCTTTCACCTGCAACTGGGCGTCGAGCGCCTCTTGCTCCAATTCAGGGTTAGTCATCTCCACCAGAATCGTATCCGCTTCCACCTGCGAACCGGGCAGCTTCACAATCCGGATCACCGTCGCCTCCGTCTCCGCAGGAATTTGACGGACATCCTCATGACTTGGCACCAGGGAGCCAAGACCGCGCACCTGGCGCAGCATCGATCCTCTCTTTACAGTGTCGGTCCAGATGGTGGCGCGCTCCACGGTGGGAGCTGCAGGCTTTAGTCGTGCTACACCTAAGAAAAGTGCGAGCAGTACGATTAGTCCGACGGCGCCCCAGATAATCTGGCGGCGGCGCTTCTGCTGTTTAAATTCAGGGCGGGCGATATCCATTCCGTCAGGACAAAAGCACGCGCCTGACCAATTGCCAAATCTGCTACTGACTGAAACCAAAGCAGATGTGGGGGCGGTCGGGTGACGGGTTGAGCACGCACTGTTCTGAGACAAGCAAAAGTGTCCGGATTCGGACAAGAGTAGGGCTGAACTCCCGGTTTTGCAGAGAGTTACCGATGTGTTCCTATTTCGCTACGGGACCTTGGCGGCCTCCTCGACGGCCTTCCGCAACTGCTGAACCAGCTGTACGTCCGGAGCATCGAGCCCCCCGGATACGAAGTTTCTCCAGAGGGCAGGGCCATCCAGACCCTTTTCGGCCTCAAACATCGCGAGCATGTCGCGCGCGTCACCCGCGTTAACCGGAGCAGCCCTGCTCACCTCCCACGGTGTCGTCGAGCTCTTGCCAAGCCGCATCTGAGGTTGGGTTGCCACAATCCTTCCTTTGCGCACGAGCAGGATGAGGTCGGCGTCTTCCGGCTTGTAGGCTAACTCGTATTTTCCCCACTTCTTGATTGCGTTTTGTACCGCGACAACCGCTTCGCGATCGTCCGGCATCACATTGGGACCGGCTAGGTTATAGCCCTGATACGTGGGTGACCAGCACGTATTCAGCTTGTACGACGAGCTTAGGCAATGGTTTGAATCCGTGCTGGGAATAAGCGAGCGACGACAGCGCCATAACGGCCAGCGGCGCAAACCGGGAAAAGCGAGCAGGCATGCTTTCACCTCCGCAACATAAGCTAGCCTGATTTTCTAACCCACCACAAAGCTTATTGCTTGGCCGTTATTAGCCCCTCAAGACCATTGAGGCATTTAGGATAAGGAAATACCACCAACTCTCGCAAGTTTCCATGTCTACCAGCACCCAGGCAACGAACGTAACCATCGAATCAAAGCCGAAATCTTCGGTGCGCCTGTATTCGCTCGACGTCTTTCGCGGCACCACTATCGCCGCAATGATTCTGGTGAACAACCCTGGCAACGATTCGGCGTACGCTCTACTCGATCACGCCAAGTGGAACGGCTGGACCCCAACAGACCTCATCTTTCCCTTCTTCCTTTTTATTGTTGGCGTATCGCTGGTGTTATCGTTTCGTGCGCGTGTGGAGAAAGGGGAATCAAAACGGACGCTGCTGCTTCACACTTTGCGCCGCAGCGTCATCATCTTCTTAATCGGACTCTTCCTGAACGGCTTCCCGCATTTTCACCTGGCAACGTGGCGAGTCGCTGGCGTGCTGCAGCGGATCGCGCTCTGCTATCTGGCGGCGGCGATCATTGCGTTGTATTCCGGAACTCGCGGCATCTGGCTTTACATCGCCGGGCTGCTAATCGGCTACTGGGTTGCGATGCGCTTTATTCCAGTGCCGGGCATCGGGATGCCCACCGTTGACGTGCCGATCAACGATCCCAATGGCAACCTCTCGTGGTATCTCGATAAGCTCTACCTTCCTGGAGCGATGTACGAGAAAGTCCGCGATCCAGAAGGCATTCTCAGCACCTTCCCCGCGATTGCGACCACGTTGATCGGAGTACTGACCGGTCGGTGGCTTCGTACGGATATCGCTGCAACGAGGAAGACTCTCGGCATGCTGGTCTTCGGTGTGGCCGGCATTATCGCAGGTGAGATCTGGAATCTCTGGTTCCCGATCAACAAGAAGCTCTGGACCAGCTCGTTCGTCCTATTTACGGCCGGATGCGCGCTTGTCGCGCTTAGCGCCTGTTACTGGATCTGTGATGTCAAGCTCCGCCGCGGCGGGTGGACCAAGCCGCTCATCGTTTTCGGCACCAATGCTATCGCCGCGTATACTCTGGCCGATCTTGTAGCTAGTTCTTTCTCCAACATCCATATCCACGTCGGACTGCAAGCTCTCACCTTGCAAGATTTTCTCTACCGGAAGCTCTTCGGGGCGATAACCCCCGCCCCGCTCGCGTCGCTGGTGTATTCCCTAGCGTTCGTAATCGTCTGCTGGCTCCCAATTTATGGGATGCACCACAAGCGGATTTTCCTGAAGGTATAAGGGCAGCCTAACCAACCTTTGCTTCCTATCGCGCCACGAGTGCAGTAAGCTACTGACCTGACTACGAACTAATGGCAGCCAACTTGCCTCTCTACTTTGGATGGTTGGGAGGCTGCAGTGCCGAAGTCTGCGCATCGCATTGAAATGACGGAACGTACGTTTAGTCCGGGCGATGAACTTGGCCGTTACCGCCTAATTGAAAAGATAGACAAGGGCGGCCAGGGTGAGGTGTGGCGTGCCAAGGACGAACGCTTTGGACGCCATGTCGCCATCAAGGT
>Ga0182040_10001297_pt1 | contig 11601 bp, 10 predicted proteins | sample flu12Cox44000176_FD_125973 | JGI IMG/M metagenome (GOLD analysis project Ga0182040, IMG submission 125973) | Lab enrichment of tropical soil microbial communities from Luquillo Experimental Forest, Puerto Rico - flux8day.12C.oxic.44.000.176 | ecosystem: Environmental > Terrestrial > Soil >... | reverse complement strand
CGCTCGAGCCTCAGCTCCGCGCCGCTCTCGCCGGGCGCTTCCGCCGCGGCAATTTCTCCGCCAGCCTAATGGTGACCCGTACCGCGCCGGCGGCGGTACGCGTGAACCGCGAGACATTGGCTCAGCTCGTTTCGCTGATGAACGAACTTGCAGGCGAAATCGAAGCAGCGCCGCCCCGCATCGACGGATTGCTGGCCTTGCGCGGAGTCGTTGAGATGGTGGAGGACGAGCCAGAGGCCGTTCTCGAGGAACGCCGATACGCTGTTCTCGATAGTTGGGGGTTTGCGCTCGATCGATTGGCCGAGGCCAGGGCCGAAGAGGGCGCCCGTCTCGGTGTGGTTTTGCACAGCCAGCTCTCCGAACTCGACGGATTGGTGGAGGCGGCGTCGGAGTGCGCCGCGGCCCAGCCGGCGGCAATTCGCCAAAGGCTGTTGACGGCGCTCGCCGGCCTTTCCGATCTTGTCCCGGGCATGCCGGATGAACGGGTCGCACAGGAAATGGCGCTGCTGATTGCCCGCGCGGATATTCGCGAAGAACTCGATCGGCTGCGGGCGCATATTGAGCAGGCCGCCGACTTGCTGAAGCAAGATGAAGCGGTTGGACGTCGGCTTGATTTTCTGTGCCAGGAACTCAATCGCGAAGCCAATACGTTGTGCTCGAAATCGGCTGACATCGAATTGACGCGAGTAGGGCTCTCGCTTAAGGCGGCGATCGAACAATTCCGCGAGCAGGTGCAGAATATCGAATGAGCCCTGGACTCATCCGCCGGCGTGGTTTTTTTCTCGTTCTTTCCTCGCCCTCGGGTGCCGGAAAGACAACGATTACGCGGCGGTTGGTCGCGGGCGATCCGTCGCTTTCCTTGTCGGTCTCGGTGACGACGCGTCCGCCGCGGCAGGGCGAAACCGAGGGGGTCGATTATTATTTCATTGACCGGACCCGCTTTGAGGAGATGAGCGCGCGAGGGGAATTGCTGGAACATGCGATGGTTTTCGGAAACTGCTATGGCACTCCGCGCGCCCCTGTCGAGGAGGCGCTTTCGGCCGGGCGAGATGTCGTCGGCGAAGTCGACTGGCAAGGAACCCAGCAGCTCGCCAACATTGTTCCACGCGATCTCATCTCGGTGTTCATCCTGCCGCCGAGCGTCGCTGCGCTCGCCGACCGGCTCAGCACTCGCGCCCAAGACAGCGCCGCCATAGTCGCGGCGCGCATGGCCAAGTCGACAGAAGAAATGAGCCACTGGCCGGAATACGATTACGTGATCGTCAATCGCGAAGTCGAAGAAAGCGTCGCGCAAGCTCGTGCGATTGTCACGGCCGAAAGACTCCGGCGAACCCGCCTACTCGGATTGCCCGATTTTGTCGTCAGCCTGGGCTCCGATCGCCAGACCAAGCTCGGGTAAGTTCGCCTCCGCCGCACGGGCCAACGCGCAGAACTCGGCTACGGTAAGGTCCTCCGCGCGCGCCGTCGGTGCAACGCCGGCTTGTGCGAGTAGCGCGTCAACGGGGATCCCGAGCGATCTCAGGCTGGTGCGCAGCATCTTGCGGCGCTGACCGAAAGCGGCAGCGGTGACGCGTTCAAGCGCGGGCTTTTGTGCCGGCGCGAGTGGTTTCGCTCTCGGGAGAAGGCGGACGACGCTCGATGTCACTTTGGGGGGCGGGGAGAAGGCGCGGGGCGGGATGTCGAACAGGATTTTCACCTCGGTGAGCCATTCAACCAACACGGTAAGCCTGCCATAGGATTTGCTGTGCGGCGTCGCGGTAAGTCGCTCGGCAACTTCACGCTGGAACATCAGCGTCAGGCTCTCATAGTCGCGGATTCGCGCCAGCCATCCAAGGAGCAACGGCGTGGCGATGTTGTAGGGCAGGTTCGCGACGATTTTACGGGGCGCATCCGAGAGCTCTGCTGGATCGAGCCGCAGTGCATCGCCCACAACCAGTCTGAGGCGCTCCGGGTAGGCTGCAACCAAGTCGCCAAGGGCGGCGAGACAGCGTGGGTCGCGCTCAATCGCGACGATCCGGTGCGCACCGGCTGCAAGGAGCGCCCGTGTCAGGCCGCCCGGGCCGGGGCCGATCTCGACAACCGTTAGATGATCGAGACGCCCGGCGGCGCGGGCGATGCGACCAGTCAGGTTGAGATCGAGGAGGAAATTCTGCCCGAGGCCCTTGCGCGGGACGATGCCATGTCGGGCGATGACTTCGCGTAGCGGCGGCAGCTGGGGTTGAACGGGTTCGCTGATCAGCTGGCGGCCTGCCGCCTGGCTGCCATTTGGGCAGCCAGCCGTAGAGCGGCGATGAAGCTGTCGGGGCGCGCGGTACCACTGCCGGCTATCGCGAAGGCTGTTCCATGATCGGGCGAGGTCCGCACAAAGGGCAACCCCAAAGTGACGTTGACGCCGCCGTAAAAATCGATCGTCTTCAATGGGATCAGCGCCTGATCGTGATACATACAGAGGGCGGCGTCGTAAGAGCCGCGTGCCTCGGCATTAAACATCGTGTCGGGCGGCAACGGGCCGCGCGCATCGATGCCCGCAGCCCGCAATTCGGCAAGAGCCGGTTCGATGAGCTCGATCTCTTCGCGGCCGAGGGTGCCGGCCTCGCCGGCATGAGGGTTCAACCCCGCGACCGCGAGGATCGGCACCGGGATGCCAAAATCCGAGCGCAGCGCTGCACTCGTCACGCGGCCCGCGTGAACGATATCGGCCGAAGAAAGGCTTTCGATTGCTTGACGCAGCGCCTGATGAATGGTGACCGGGACGACCCGCAAGACGGGACAAACGAGCATCATCACGGGCGACTGCGAGCTTCCAGCGAGTTCTGCGAGAAACTCGGTATGTCCGGGATGACGGAAGCCAGCGCGATAAAGGCTGTTTTTGTGGATCGGGTTTGTCACGATCGCTGCGGCGCGCCCGCTCCGCACATCGCCCACAGCGGTCTCGATAGCACCGAGGATAGCGGGTGCATCGGCGGGATCGGGGCGGCCGGGCTGGGCGCGGATCGCGCTGCCGATTGGCGTGACCGGGAGCGCGTCGCCGAAGGCGTCGATAGCTTGATCCGGAGCGTCGATGGCCCGGACCACTGCCGGCCAATCGAGCCGCCGAGCTAGCGAAGCCAGGCGATCAGGATCGTCGATGACATAGAAAGGAGGAATACCGAGGCTGCGGTTGAGCCAGGCTTTGAGCGTGAGCTCGCCGCCGATCCCCGCCGGCTCCCCCATCGTTACAGCGAACGGATGCGTCATCCAGATCAGAGCCTGACATCGACAAAGGCGGTGCGCCGAAGGTCGCGCATATACCGCCGTGCCAGTGTTTCGAGGCGTTGCCGCATCAGGGTTTCGCCAATTTCTTCACGGGTCGGGATCGTCGGGGCGCTGGGCGCTGCCTTTTCGCAAACCATGATCACCCCAACACCGTTTTTTTGGACGATCGGCTGCGAGGCCTGTCCGGGCTCCAGCCCGAGCACGATATTGCGCATCCCCGAAGATATTTGGTCGACCCTGAGTCGACCTTCGCTCGACAGCTGTGGCGAACCCTTTTCCTTGCCGATCTTAAGCAGTTCTTCACAGTTCTTCGCAGTCGTCTTGGCGTTCTGCGCTTCCAGGATGGCAGCACGCCGCATCGCTTCCGGTGCCTGGACCGGCAGCGGAAATACGATCTGCACGAGATGCAGCAGCGTATCATCCGGGCCAGGCGAACGTCCCAAACGCCGGTCAAGAACGAGCAGCAAGTAATAGCCGGCACCGGTCCGGATAGGCGGTGACAACTCCCCCGGGCGCATTTGAGCGACCGCCTTGCCGAGTTCCGGGCTCAGTTGTTCAGGACGTATCCAACCGATATCGCCGCCGACGGCCGCGGTGGCGGATTGGGAGAATTGCTGGGCCACAGCAGAAAAACGGGCGCCTTGATGCATTTGCTCGGAGAGGCGCACGGCAAGATTACGCACCTCCGCCTCCTGTTGCGGATTGTCGACAGCGAGAAAGATTTCGGCGACCCGGCTTTGCGGCTCGTTCACTGCTTCCGCGGCACGTTTTAGCGCGTAATCGATTTCCTCGTCGGAGACGACGTTAGTTTGGGAAACGAGGCGTCGCACCAGCTTTGCCCATACGATAGACGCTGTGAGCTGATCGATCAGCGCGGCGCGCTCGATGCCACGCTGCTTCAGAACCTGATCAAGCTGCCCGGCCTGCATATTGTTCTGCTTTTCGATCTGAGCGACCGCTTTGTTGATTTCCTCGTCCGTCGCGGTGATGTTTTGGCGCTTGGCCTCCTGCGTTTGGAGTTTTTCGTCAACGATCGTCCGCAACACTTGGGCGGCGACCCGCTGTTGCGTATCGGGAGAGTCGGCAAGGTTCGACGAAAGCATGACCATCCTCAGACGCGACCTGACGTCAGCAACCGATATCACCTCGTCGTTGACGACCGCGGCGATTCTTGTTTCTGGCGTTTGACCCGAAGGCGGCTGGCCTGTCGGGCCCCGCAGTGCAGTCGCGGCCGGAGCGGAAGGCGCGCGGGCGGCCATGGCTGAGTTGGAAAAGCCGCCCGACAGAACCAACAAGACGCCAAGCCAACGAATAACGGTCATCGGTGGTAGATCCCGCTCCTTGAAGCGATGCAATTCAGGTTACACCTTTGCGGCGACAAAGTCGTCAGTGGTCAGTATCTTAAACCTGTGCTTCACCCTCGGTGTGGGCGGGCTGATCGACCCTACTGCGAAGGGGTGGTTGAAATAGAGGCGAGAGTGGCGCCGATCTCGCCGATATTCTTGAACACTACACTGAACAACACCGAGTATCCCGGTGTTACATCACCGCTGCGAATTCCCGACTGTGTGACGGTGCCGATAAAGGCCATGCATTCGTCTTGGTAGATCGCCGACGCCGAACCGTAAAGACTCGCGCTCGAAGCCTGCGGTGTTGGAACGTTGTTTACCAGGGTAGTGCTGCTAACTAGGTTGACCGTTTCTGCAATCTGCATCGACCAATACCGCGTTAGTTTGGCAGTCGCAGAAACGGAAAGCTGCTCGCGCTTTCCGTAAAGTACGTTCTGACCGGTTGTGGGGTTAGTCACCTGCTCGCCCTGAGCTTGCGCTGGAAGGTAAACAAATTGGGTGGCGATGCGCAACGACGGCGGTCCAGCGCTCACGCCAACTTGCTGAGTTTGAGTGTTCCAAGGGCTCGTATCAAAGCGGAAACGATAAATCAGATCGAGATAGCTATTGGGGGACAATGTCAGCCGGCCCGCCATGCTAGAAAGCCGCTTTTCCGCACCCGAGCCGATGGGCAAAAACGGGTTGGGCTGGGCACGGTAGCTTTGGCCGATCAGCAGTCGATAGCTGCCCCCTCCTTTGTCATAGAGCCCTAGCTTGGTTCCGTAATCGACTCGCTGGCCGGTATCGAGAATATCGTAGCCGGCCAAGCGATCGCGGCGGAACAAATCGGTATCGGCAAACTGGAACGACAGACTGTCCTCATCTGGTATATTCCGCCGATTGCCACTGCTGGGCGCGACAAAGCCGCCGACAATAGGCTCGACAATCTGCGTCATTTCCTCGCCGCGATGGATCAGCGGATAACTCCAGATAAGACCGGCTTGCGGGAAAGCCCGGCCGGTGACGAAATTGGTAGCGGTCGGCGCTAACGCCGGCTGTCCGTTTTGCGGGAAGAACGCGGACGGGAGCTCGGGGTTCGATACGTTGCTGAGATCGCCGATCGAGTAGCCATCACCGCGCACGCTCACCGAAAAATTGTATTGTCCGCCGAGCGAGTCGCGAAAACTCCGATCCCATTCGGAACCAAGCGAGAGTCGGCGGGTCTGGGTGCCGACTTCGCGTACGATGTTGAGCAGGTTAGCATTGAGGTTCCACCGCCCGCCGAGCGGATCGGGCTCACTTTGCCAATTCCGGTTGGTTACCGGCAACACAATCGGCTGTGTCGAATCGCCAAGGCCCGGCAGCAGCGGTTGGAACAGGTAGGCGTTGACGTCGGTGGAAGCACGCGGGTCGAAGCCTTCGAGATAGGCGCGACTGATCATGGCATTGAGCAAAGGGTTGCCAAAACCAAAGCGCAGCAGATACGTCTGATCCGAGACGCGCTGGACGTCGAGCCCGGTGCGGTAGGTCTCGTTCAAATCAAAGACACTGTGTTCGTCAATGTGACCGCGCCATTGCTCGCCCTGACTGGATGAGCTGTCTCCCGAACCGACATTGCTGTGATTGAGACTGGCGATCGCGTTGAGCGTGCCGTTGCTGAACCGTTCTCGATACTCTGCCTCGGCTAATGGCCCGGCCTGAGTATAGAACCTTGGGGCGAACGTCAGATCCTTGTCGGGCCCCAAGACCAAATAATAAGGAATCGTGATGTGTGCACCGAGGGTGTTTGAGCTGCCGACGGAGAGGGGCAGAAAACCGCTCGCACGCTTCACGGAAGGGTCTGGAATCGACACGTAGGGGGTGTAGAAGACTGGCCAACCGTCGATCTCCATGACCGCATCGCGAAACTCGACTAGCTGCAACTCCTTGTCGTGGTCAATCTCACGCGCCTTCAGCTGCCATGCCGGGGGAGCGCTCGGGTCTTCCCTGCAAAGGTCGCACGGTGAGTACACTCCGCGCTTCAGCTCGGTGCGATTACCGTTTGTGCGCCGCGCGGTGTTGGCGGCGAGCCGCGAGCGATCGGCGAGCAGCATCCGCACATTTTTGGCAAAGCCTTCATTCATCGAGTCCCGCAACTCCATGAAATCTGCAAAGACAATTTCGCCGGTAGGCTGCGAGAAAGAGACGTTTCCTGATGCGGTAACCGTGTCAGTTCGCTGGTTGTAGGAAACGGTGTCGGCGAGCAAAACCAGCCCGTTCTGAGAGATTTCGACATGACCGCGAGCGATCGTGAGGGCGAGCTGCTCGTCGTAACTGATTTCGTCGGCGCGGAAGACGATGGGCGCGTCCTTATTCTGCGAGCTACCACCCCCAAGAGTAGTTTCGGCAGCAGCTGGGGATAGGTTGGGAACCACCACCAGGATGAAGACCACGCCCAAGAACCGGATTGCCAACCGCCGGCCGAACCTGCAGAGATCGAAATTCGGCGATTGCCGCATCAGCCGTCTTCTAAATGCAGCAACATCGAAACGCCAAAGACGAGGCTCACCCCGGTCGGGGTCCAGGCGGCAAGAGATACGGGAATCTTGGCTGAGAGCCCGAGCGCAAAGATCACATCCGACAAAAAGTACAAAAGGAATCCACTGACCACGCCACCGATGATCATAAAGGTCACGCCTCCACGACGTTGCATGCGCAAGCTGAAAGTCGCGGCGACCAGAACCATTGTGCACAACAAAAACGGGCGAGCCAAAAGAACGTTGAACTGTAGGCGGTGGCGTTGCGCCGAAAAACCGGATTGCTCGAGTAAGCTGATAAAACCAGGTAGATCCCAAAAGGACATCGTATCTGGAGACGCGAAACTCTCTTCGATCTTGCGCGGCGTCAGGGTCGTCGCCAGGTGCAAGTCTGTAAAAGCTTGCGGCGGCTCATCGGGTGACCAGCGTATGCCATTCTCAATCACCCAATCGCCGCTCTCGAGCCTCGCCTTTTCAGCGTCGATCCGAGACGTAAACTGCGTCGCATCGTTGAAGAAAAAGAGGGTAACCGGGTCGAGGACCAGCTGCTGTGAGCTGGTCTTCCCGGCGTGAATGACGATTTGATTGCCGTGGCGGTCGCTTTGTCGCAGCCAAAGCCCTGAGTTTGACAAAGAGAGCTGATCCGACCCTTGGCGGAGAACGTGACCCTCGAGCCTTTCGTAGGCGGCCTCGCTAAATGAGGCGATCGGGTTAAACACCGTCACCGCAGTGATGCCGACGAGAATCGCAACGACCACTGCCGGGGTCAGGAACTGCCACACCGACACACCTGCGGCCCGCGCGACAACAAGCTCGTTGTTTCGTGTGAGCCGCCAGAAAGCAAGCATCGTGCCGAATAAAACGGCAAAAGGCAGTACATCCTGCGCAGTATGCGGCAACTTCAGTGCCGCCATCTCGAACAGTAGCCACAAAGTGGCTTGGACCTTGGCACCACTGCGGCGGATCAGTTCAAGATAGTCGAGCAAGAACGTAATGAAGACCATGGCCAAAAATACGCCGCAGAACCAAGCGAAAAACTGGCGAGCGACGTAGGCGGAAAAGGTCTTCGCGAGCAGCAACGGCTTCCCCTCCGGACGTTCCGGGTCCCTGTTAGTGCGCCGGCCGAATCGCGAGCATAGATCGGTAAAAACCGAGCCTGATTCCCCCTCGGAACAGAATTCCAAACCCGAGCGCGAACGGCAAGAGAGTGGTCGCATACATCAGCGGGATCACTGCGGCAGAGCGAGAAGCAATATTGTTCACTCCGAGGTCGACCAGCTCGAAGAGGAAGGCGAGAGCGATCGCCAATAGGACACGTTTCAGCTGGCCACGCCGATTGAGTTCCCCAGGCAGTAGGCAGGCGAGCGGAATAAGAGAGAAGCTAAAGGCTGACAACGGCCCAAGAATACGCTGATGCCCCTCGACGATGAAGCTCTGCCGGAGCGGGCCGTCGGCCTCCGGCGGGGGAGAGAACAGCTCATAGAGAAAGCGCTCCTGCGCTTCTCGAAAGCGGACGATCGGTGCGTCCTGGAGGGTGTTGAGATCGAGGGTGTAGCTGTCGAAGGTCAGCAAGGAGAGCTTGCGGGTTACCGGGTCAAATTGCTGTCGATTTCCTTTCACCATAACGATGCGGGCCCCGTTCGGCGAATCGACGAAAGCGCCACGTTCGGCCACAATCGTGACTTGTTTCTCCGGATTCCGGCTATCATTGATCAAGAGTCCGGTCACCTCTCCCCGATCGCTTCGGCTTCGGACATAGATCGTGATCTTGTCCGCGATCGTCGTGAAGGTGCCTTCCTGGACTAGGCTCGCGACAAATCGGTTGCGGATCTCAAACTGCAGATCCTTGAAGGCGCGATTCGATGCCGGGAGGAAATAGACCGATAAGCTCATCAGGATGAGGAAGGCAACCCCAGCCAGCATCATCACCGGCTTGGCCAGCGCGACATGGCTCAGCCCGGCGGATCTCATTACGACTAGTTCGCTTTCAGTGATCAGGCGATTGAAAGTGAACAGAACGGCGATGAATGCGCCGATTGGCAACACAATGTTGAGAAAGCGCGGAAGGATCAGGATCGCGAGATAGAGAAATACGTCCGCCGACAAGCCCCGGTTCACGATCAAGTCGATCAGCCGAAGCGATTGGGCAAGCCAGATCGCCGCGCTGAGCGTGGCGGTCACAAAGATCATCACGCCAAAGCACTGATGCAGGATGTAGCGGTCCAGCCTTGCCATCGTCAAAAGATCATAAGGAGCCCAGCGGATGCCGGCCAGATCACTTTTCCGGGAGGGGCAATCCGCTTCCTGCCGGCTGGCACTAATGCCTGCGCTTCATTATGTATCGCAGGCCCGCCGTGAAAGACCGCCGCGTTTGTTCAATATTGTCGAGGTAGACCCATGAAGATCAGTTTTGCCGAACCTGACAAGCCTCGGTCCGGGGCGGTTGTTGTGGGGGTGTGGGAAGACGGAGTGATGACCCCAGCCGCGAGACATCTCGACGAGGCGAGCGGCGGGGCAATTACGCGTGCCATGTCCGCGGCAACCCGGTTTCGTGGCAAGAAGGAGGAGTTACTGCCAATCATTGGTCCGGCCAATCTGTCGGTTAGCCGAATCGTGCTCGCCGGTCTCGGCAAGCCGGAGGCATTGGATGCCCTGTCGATCGAGGAGCTCGGTGGAAATTTGGCCGCTCACCTTAACCGAGCTGGGGAAACACAAGCGACCTTTGCGATAGAAGTGGGGGACGAGATAGCGATCGGTCAGGCCGAGGTTGCGGCCCGGCTAGCCTTTGGTGCGCAGCTCAGAGCCTATCGTTTTGACAAATACAAGACCCAGGAGAAACCCGAGCGGAAGCCGTCCCTCGCAGATCTAAGTGTGATGACGGCCGCGGTGGGAGCTGCACAGCGCGCTTTCCAGCCCCTTGCAGAAACAGCGGATGCCGTGTTCGTCACCCGCGATCTCGTTTCAGAACCGGCGAATGTGATCTACCCCGAGACCCTGGCAGCGAAGGCGAAGCAGCTCGCGGAGCTCGGCGTCAAGGTCGAAATACTCGATGAGATCAAGATCCGCGATCTCGGCATGAACGCGCTATTAGCGGTTGGACAGGGTAGTGCGCGGCCGCCGCGGGTTGTCGTCATGGAGTGGCAGGGCGCCAAAGCGGGCGGCGATCCGGACGCCGACAAACCATTGGCTTTTGTAGGAAAGGGGGTCACGTTCGACACTGGAGGCATCTCCATCAAGCCCGCCGCCGGCATGGCAGACATGAAATGGGACATGGCCGGTTCCGCCGTGGTTATTGGCCTCCTGAAACTCCTTGCCGCCCGAAAAGCAAAAGTGAACGCGGTCGGCGTCGTTGGTCTGGTCGAGAACATGCCTTCCGGCAATGCCCAACGGCCTGGCGATATCGTCACCTCGATGTCGGGTCAGACCATCGAGGTATTGAACACCGACGCCGAGGGTCGCCTGGTGCTCGCGGATGCCCTTTGGTATTGCCAGGACCGCTTCAGACCCCGGCTGATGATCGACCTCGCGACCCTGACAGGCGCAGTCATCGTCGCGCTCGGCCATCATCGCGCCGGGCTTTTCTCAAACAGCGACGAGCTCGCCGAGCGGCTGATCGGGGCCGGTAAGGCGGTTGGCGAGCAGATCTGGCGTTTGCCGCTCGCCAGAAGCTACGACCGAGAGATCGACAGTGATGCAGCCGACGTAAAAAACATCGCCAGCGGGCGGGCCGGCGGCAGTATCATTGGCGCACAGTTTCTGCAGCGCTTTGTCAATGACGTACCCTGGGCGCATCTCGATATCGCCGGAACAGCCTGGTCGACAAAGGACACAGCAACCGTTCCCAAGGGTGCGACCGCATTCGGTGTCAGGCTCCTCGACCGCTTCATCTCGCAACACTACGAGAAGAACTAAAGGGGGGGCGTATTTGTATATGCGCTTGGATCAGTAGAGCTTGACCGAAATCGGTTTCTACCATCTGGTGGCGACCTCTCTCGAGCGGGCTTTGCCGAGGCTCCTCGATCGTGCATGGTCACAGGGTTATCGCATTGTGGTCAGAGCAGCTACGCCCGAAAGGGTAGAGCATCTCAATGCGGCACTGTGGAGGTTCGAAGAGGCATCTTTCCTCCCGCATGGTTCCGCGCGCGACGGCAATCCCGAGATGCAGCCGATCTGGCTAACTCATCGGGATGAGAACCCGAATAATGCCTCGATGATCGTCCTCGTCGACGATTTGGAGCCTGAGGATCTCCAATCCTTCGTGCGTTGCGCCGATCTTTTTGACGGTAATGATGCCAGCGCGGTAGAGGCGGCTCGGGGCCGTTGGCGCCGACGGAGGGAGGCAGGACACGAACTGACCTACTGGCAGCAAACAGCAACGGGGTGGGAACGGAAAGCGTAAGGGGATGGCCTCCCGCCGGTTGCTGGAGGCGCGGTGGCCCGATATAACCGGCTAAGTTCTGCCAGGTGAGCAACGGTATGGACATAGAGCGGACACTATCGAT
>Ga0182040_10001296_pt1 | contig 11604 bp, 10 predicted proteins | sample flu12Cox44000176_FD_125973 | JGI IMG/M metagenome (GOLD analysis project Ga0182040, IMG submission 125973) | Lab enrichment of tropical soil microbial communities from Luquillo Experimental Forest, Puerto Rico - flux8day.12C.oxic.44.000.176 | ecosystem: Environmental > Terrestrial > Soil >... | reverse complement strand
CGTCCTTGAGCGCGATCAGAAAGTGGCCGTGCGGCGGCGGGGCGCTATGGTGGCCCCTCCACGTATTGCTGCCGCTCCATGTATTGGCATAGAGCGCGCCGTTCGGCGCCATGACCATGTGGCGGACGGGGCCGAGATTGTCGGCAAACACCGTTGCGCAAAAACCGGACGGCAGCGTAATGCCGCCATTGTCTCCGGTACAGGACGTCGCCTGCGCCGCCGTTCCGCCGGTCTGGGCGAAGGCCGACGCCACGGCCGCGAACAACGTAAATGATAACACGGTGGAAAACGGTGCAGCACAAGCAACCGCAAGACCCCGGCTGTGCCGCCTGTGCAGAGCCACTCGCTTCGACATGGCAGTCCTCTCCCAATTGCCCGGCGCGACGATTTCGGAAACCCGCCCAAGCTTAATTGCGCTGCCGGCACAATCGACACAGCGTCGCGGAAAGTTGGTCGCGCAATGTCGGCCGCTTTGCGCGCTGCAATTTTTTGCAATTCGTGGCGTTCGGCCGCCGTGTAAGCGCCTTTCTTTCTGAGCGGGGGGCGTCCCATGGGCTAAGTTTCGTGACAGGGTGGGGTCACGAAATAAATTATCAACTGGACGATTTCAACACCGCCTTGCGGAAGCGCGTTGTGCGTTGCCGGCATTCCCACGGACCGGCGATTGTACGCGGATGAAAACCGGTGTCTGTTAAAGAATTCCCGGCGGTTTACCAACCATCAGCGTATCGCTCTGCGTCAGCACTTCGGAAAACTTCCAGATATAAAGCAGCGCCATCGAGCACTCCTAATTTAAGTTCTGGAACGCATACGGCACTTGGCCGATCACATTGTTCGAGCACGTCGCGCCACTGAAGTTCGGTACGATGTTTCCGCCCACATCATGATCAGCCAGAAATAGACGAGCATAATGCAAAGTAAGGTGCGCTTCTGTGATAATGAAGTTTTCTGCTGTGGTGCATCCGGCCTGCGTTCCAGCGAGGTTAACGCCTAAGCCGGGAAACAGAAAACCAACGCCATTCGTTGAATTGGTTTGCACGAACGGGCTGTTATTTTTGATCTGCCACGTCAATCCAGGCGCGCTTGTCGTCGTGATATTTTGGCCGTAACTAAATCCGATGCCGTGATTGCTAACGAACCCGTAGTGCAGCGGTTGCCACCACGTTGCATTCGGCGGCGTGTGACCAATATTGCTGTTTTGCAAACTAGAATAAGTGACACTGCTTTGCGTAACGAGATTGCCTTGGGAGTATGTTGTGCCTGCATTGAACGCAGTTGGCGTCATATTCCAGTCGCACACCTTATATTGTTGCCCAGACCAAATAGCCGGGTAGGGCACACTCCAACCATGCGAGGTAAGTGTGATTGGTGGTGGATTGAGTAATTTGGCGAGCTGCGACGGTGCCACACAGGGAGTAGTCCAAGGCGCTGGTCTGACACCTATATAAGGACCAGCATTGAAACCTTGTGTACGATCCGGCCAATCATTGTCTCCAGAAAACTCCATTGGATTGCCCTGCCATGGCGTAACATCATATTTGCCAGCGCCAAAGCCAGCGCTGCCGCTGGCACCGTAGCCTCCAGTGAAATTGGGAACGTTAGCATGGGGATCGGAAGGGAACCGGTGATTAAGACCTGTAAAGGCGCCGCCACGGATTTCTAATTGACCTCCGTTCGCAGCAACACTAGGCACGAAGTCAACCAGTAAGTTATCAAATCTAGAACTACAGCAGATGTTGTCGAGAATAATGTTGCCGCCTTGGCCGCCATTGACCTTGATATAAGAGAAAGCGTTCTGTGCGAAGAACCGCGCATCGTTCCCGTCGTTAGGCGTGGCGAATGTGAGCGTAGATGACGCGACCGTCTGCGAAGCATCGATTTTATATACGCCGTTGCCTCCCGTCGTGCCGCTCGTCTGCGACAAGATGAAAGTGCCTTTGGTCACGCCGGTACCAGAGACGGTGTCACCGATGTTGATTGTAAAGCCAGGGGTGCCCGTAACGGTGAGGTTAGTCCCTGAGATAGATGCAGTAGTAGTGCCGTTTGGTGCTGCGGTTCCCTGCACACCAAATATATAGCCAGGAGGTACGTCTGCACCGCCCATTGGATCAGCATTGATCTTCAGGTTTTTAATCTGCATTGGCTGATTGGCACCAAAAGCCCAGCCGTTGTCAGCCAACATCGACGGGTTTGGTGCAGTCTCGGTAAAGAGATCGGTGGCATCAATCCCGGCACCATAAAACGCGCGCGATATTACCGTGGCGTAAACCCTCGTCTGCGCCTGTATCTCAGCTAAGAGCGCCGTAGCGTCGGGACCGCCGACCCCATTTCCCGGCGAGCCCCACGCGGTCCACCATTCATCGAGTACGCGGAATTTAGCAGCAGCGGTCCCTGGAGCTGTCTGCTGGTACGCTGTCAACGCCAGGGGGATTACCCCAAAGTCGGGCGTGTACAAACTCCAAGCGTTGTATTCATTTCGGATGCAGTTATTTAGGATCAGATAGATGGACTCCATGGTCGCAGGAGTGCCGGGATCGGTGCAAGTATTCCCTGGAGTCAAGAGCGGATCAGGACCAGAAGCGCAATCGCCGCTGCCGACAGGCGAGCAATTCGTGTTCAATGTCGCGGTGAACGTAAGGCCGATGTCATCATATTGAGCGGCATTCGGGCCTGTACCAATCACCATTGCGAATTTTTGCGCGTCTTTGTCGCCGCCGACGCCCTCTTTTGAAATGTTGCCGCCATGAATTGAAAGACCAACTTCGTTCGGCATAAAGATTGCGCTGTTCACATCAAAATCTACGTTCTTCATTATGTTTGCATCGGTTTGCGTTCCGGCGATGATCGCGCCGAAACATCCGCTCGCAATACTGACGGTGTTAAATCTATTCTCGGCACCTAGCGCTGAGCCAGCGGCACTGATGCCGGTATTGTTAATATAAAGCAGTCCTACCGCCATGTTAACGAAGAAGTTGCTCACCCCAACATTGTCAAACTGAGCGCGATTGGAGCCGCCGCTAGCTGCCTGGATCGCAACGCCAACACCGTTGATAGACATTGCGCAATCTTTGTATTGGCCATTGGGAGCAAGCCCTTGGATATTGACCGATGATAGCGTGGGTGCTTGTCCCGGCGTCATGATAAAACCGTTGGTGTTATTGTATGTGAACTGCAGTGTGCAAGTCGGACTTTTAGTTTCACCAGACGGCGCCGATGGCGGTCCGTAAAAGAGCGCGCCTTGAGTAAAATTAGTTACCGGGCCAGTCGTGATATTCCAGTATTTTTCGTCAACGCGACCTAACTCTGAAACTGGATCAACGGGAGTAGTACCGGGGCCGCTGGGAGCAACCGCTACCCAAGGAACGCCGTGCGAGTAGGCCACATTTCCAGCAACATAATTGGTCCCGCTACTCCAGTTTGCTGGCGTCCACAGCGACGGTGCCGCTGTGGCGAAGCCAGCCGCCTCGGTATAACCCCACGCTGATGTCCTGCTATCGCCAACGCTCACTCCTGGGTCACTCATCCATCCAGCGAAAATAATCTCGTTAGCCTGCGCCAGCGTGCCTGTTGCGACAGACGGTGAGGTGGATGGTGACGCTATAGTGTTAGCAATGTGCGTCGCGGGTGCATCGAGGCCACCATTGGCACCAGTGACAGATTGCACAAGCGACACATAAAAGACCACAGTAGCGCTATTAACTTGGATCTGGCTAATCCCCGACATGGACTCACTACCGAATGTCTGACTAGTGTTGACAGTGTAAGTGCCAGTGCCCCCAGACCCGGTGCCGTTCGCAGTGATCCGAGTGCCAGCAATAAGATTGCCGGTCGTATCTGTCAGCACTAGGCCAGGACCAACCGTGCCGCTTTGGACCGACGTAACTGTCAACGTCGTGCCAGAGATCGAGCCGGTGAACTGCGCAGGCCCCAATAGTGGGCTCGCAATGTTTGACGAATACCAAAGACCAAGACCGCTAGCCCCCCAACCGCTAACCATGCCTGCGTTAACAGGAGCCGAAACGGCTTTGGTATAAGTGTGCCCAGCGGTGTCGGTGACCGACGTGATGTCGCCACTGCCTTGGATGCTTAAAATCGTAACCACGATCAGCGACCCCGTTGGCGCGGTGGTCTTAATCGTCATCGGACCAGCGCCAGCGGCACCGATAGAATTAAATTGATTGATGCCAGAACCTTGCGTGCCAGCAATTGTAACAGGCTTACCGATGGTGCCAGAGGCTTTGAAAGAGGCCACCAAAACCATATCGGTATTGGCGAAGGTGTGCCTCGGTTGGAAAGTTACCGATGCAGTTGACGCGGAAATGTGATAGGCGGCGTCAAAGGCTAGCCCAGAATAATTTGGCCTCGACGGTGGCTCGCCGAAGGCTTTAAAATACGGATCGTTGTTGAGGTAGAATGTGCTGGACCCAGTTGAAGGCTGAATCTCCATAGGGCCTGCCCAAGCAAACTGGGTTCCTGGCGGCACCCACTTCTGTGTCGATATTCCGTTTAGATAAATGCCGATGCCACGCAGGTTGCCGGGCGGATCATCGAAGATCGGAACAGATACTTTATAATTGCCGGAGGACAGAACGTGGTGGGTAGACCGCCGTTAACAACGCTGTTGAACCCGGCGTCAATCGCAGCCTGAATAGCGGCCGATGAATCGTTAACGCCATTTGGATCAGCACCAAATTCCAAGATATTATTGCCGTGGTCGTTCCAGCGATCAGCATCAGAACGCTGCACCGTACCGCCAGTAATGGCGTATTTACCAACCGAGAAAGTCTGCGCCATGATCAATGGCAAGCACAGCAACAAGCCGATCAGGAAGAATTTTTTATTGGTCATTGCAAACCTATTGAATAGTGATCGGTGGCGGAGGTTGTGCCGGTGTGGGGAAATGCGCTTGCACGGCCTGGATCATGCCGTTGACCCAATTTTGCACAAGGCTCAGCAGCACCTGCAAGCCGTCACGGTATATGGCGGCGAGCCCGACAAGTTGGCCTGCGCATTATTGACATTAGCGGCCCACACCAACATGAGCTGATAATCGACATCGCTGATAGTGTAACTCTTGCGCCTGTGACGATCAAACATTCGCGCGACATGGAGCGGAGCGGTGAGCAATTCACGGCTGGCGTACTCAAGCCAGAGGCTGCATTTCAGTGCACCGCCGCATGATTGCAGAATGGTATCCCTCCCCCCGCTTACCGGCATAGATCGTCAGCGGGCTTGAGCCCGTTACTACAATATCACCGGGCGCAAAATCGCCATCGAACGTTCCAGTGATCCCAACGCAGCATTGTTCGACCAAACTGCCGGCGTTCACGGTTCCGGTGACGCCGCCCGTGCTTATGAAGTTCTGTGGATATATTAGGGGTGCCGAGTGTGCTCCAGTAAACGATATTCCCTGTCGACGGTCGCGCCGTGAGTTCAATGAGGCTCGCCTGAACTTCCAGAGGGAAGAAAAAAGTCAGCGTAAATGCGCCATTCCTGTTGCGAAAAATAAGGGAACAGCCGCAAATCCTCTGCTTCTATTGTTGTGGCTCCGCATAATCCCCGCTTCCATAACGACGCACAAAATTCCACCCAATCACAAAAGCAGCGCTTACGGCTTGTTAAATTGAGCCGACAAGTTGCTTACTTGGGCCAGCGGCGGGAACATTTGCGTTCGCCACATTAGCCGCTCGACCGCGACGAACAGCGGCGCCGCCAAAAATTTTGGCGCCGGAAATAACGATGGGTGCCTCAATAGTCGTGCGGCTGCGTCCCGACGCTCTAGCGTGCGCACCGAGATGGGTTTTTCTTGGGGGGCGGCAGAGCACTGTGGTGGCCTCGACTTTCGTTCGGCTGCGTCCTGACGCGATGGCGTGATCGGTCTCGCGTGATGAGACGCGACGGATCGCCGCCAATATCGCCAAGCTGGCCGAGCTATTGCGTTAGACTGGGCGAGCCACGCCGCTTTGACACGATCCTCGCAACCGAGCGCGCAAACGTGCTTGAAGACAGTCACAGTCGTAGTGGACGTTGAAAGCTCCCGGTGCAGTAGGCCAACGCCGGTTTACGCTGTTCGAAGCGGAGTGCTGCACAAGTCTTTGCCGTCAATCTCGATCAGATCGAACGACTTGGGCGGCCTAGAATGCTGGGCGCTTACTAAGTATCAACCTATAACTTCCAAGCCAAAGTTGCTGGCTGTACATAGATAGGAATTTTCTAGCCGCCGATAGCAGCTCATCGCGCCGTTGTGGCAAGCTGCATTAGCTGACGCGGCACCGATGGCTCAAGGGTGCCCCCAGCCTCCTATCCGGGAAGTAAAAGCGTGCTCATTTTATTTCTTAACATTTCAGCTAAGTGCCGGACTTGATAAAAAACTCTTCGAATTCGAGATCGTGGGTGAATCACTCTCCCCATTTGGGATTGCTGGCGGATTCGATAAATAACTCTGCGCATTCGGGACCGCTCGAGCACCTTGATGTCCGGTCGGCGTTTTAACTCTCGCAAGATCGGGGGAAGTTCTTCTTGGCTAAGCAGGTGGGTATTTCCCTCGCGTTTCAGGCGCTCTAGACATGCGGCTATGAGCTTTTCCGAGTCGGATCCGGCCGGTTGATTTAGATAGCTCGGATAGCAAATAATTCGCTCAAAAATGGCTTGCTGAAAAAACCGACGCTCCTCTGGCGTACGACAGAATGGTATAGCGGCCTCGAGTAATCCTGTGAACATCGTTGTCCACGCGCCTCGCTTCCGATTCTCCGGCCAGCCCTGGTACTCCTTGCCAGTAAAACCATGCTTGTTGGTGTAACTATGTACGTGGGCCATTCGGTAATAGAGCGGTTTGGCGACTCGCCTAAAATTGCCCCAGCGCACAAGCTTAGCTAACCAAACAAACAACTCCGAAGCAGCACGATATTCGTCAGAGCGCACGAGACCAGTTTGTCGGATCGCCTGATTGCGTATAAGACCTCTCACCGGCGTCGCCGGCAGGCGTTCGATATACTGAAGCATCCGATCTAAGGGTTCGCCTTCAATGGACGGGGCGATTTCAATATGGTTGCATTCGCCAATGTACTGACAGTCGCAGTAGACGGCGGCGGCGTTCGGTGCCCGATCCGCGGCTTTCAGGAGCACTTCGAAAAACTCTGGAGCTGTGGTGTCGTCGTGCTGTCTGTAACAGAAGAATTCCCGCAGATCTTGCTGCAAAAGCCAATTGAAATTGCCGGACCAGTCTAGCCGTTGCGGATGAACGACCATTCGGAAGCGAGGATCGGTCAGGAAAGGCTGGCAGGCGACAGCTGTCTCCACGTCGTTACCGTCAACAGAGATGATGGCTTCGAAATCACCGAAGGTCTGTCGTTGCAGGCAATCAAGAGTTTTGACGATGAGATCAGCGCCCTTATAGACCGGCAATCCCACGGTAATGCGTGGAGTCGGCAAATTGCATCTCCTAACAACTTAGCCAGAGGGTCTGACCCGCTCGGCGCAGATTTCCGCAAAGTAGGGCGCCATGGTCAACTTTCCAGGATCGACGGAGTGAAAGCGGCCTACGGAAGTGACACCGATCTCGAAGCGACGATGCAACTCGCTTGCAGGATCGTATATATCCGTTTTGCCCCATGCTGTGATCGCGCCCCCTTTGACGCCGGCCTCGGGAAGGCTTTCGGCATTTAGATTGCGAAGCGATGTAACGATACCGGAGAGCGCGTGAAGCGTTCCCGCGAGTATGCGAGAGCGCAGTGGCTCAGGCGGATATGTGGCCCAGTCGGGTGGCGTCACATCTGTGGAGATCGCTTGTAAGCACTCAGGATACCATGTCAGATAGATGAGCCCATCACCATAGGTGACCACCTCGCCGAACGGACCGAGCACAAAGGTCGCGCTCGGAGGCGGTTTTACGTCCGGTGGGAGGCGGAAGCTCACGCCGTATTTAAGGCGATGCAGCCAAGGCCGGTTAGGCCGAAAACCCAGCGTCTCATTGAGTCCAAGGCGCCCGTCCCACAGTGCATTCACAACATGATCAAAGCTGTCTGTGGAGGACCCGTCATTTCCACTACTCAGGACCCGGATTCCGTTGCGTCCCTCCTCGGCTCGAACAACTGTGCGACCGCAACGCACTTCTATTAGTGGATGAGACGCAGTGCATTCCCGAACGATCTCGGCGAGCGCCGACGGATTAATCGCGATTTCGGGGGTGGAGAAAACAGCGAGCACGATGGCCGGATTGAACTCCGCCTCTTTTTCAACGGCTGACCAGGGCCGGAGCGCGGCGCGTAAATCCATTCCGAAATAGGCTCGACTCCTACCGACTGCCGCCTCGTTAATCAGGGCATGAACGGTTTTCAGATACGCACAAACGTCGTCCGCGCTTCGCTGACTATCGCGATGGATGACGTAGTTTGCGGGAACCGACACCGAAAATGACTGAGCAGGCTGGCCCATGTAACGTTCTAGGAAAGTCGCGAAGGAGAGTGCGCCGGTCATCATGGTCTTGGCGGTCGAAAGCGTGGGATCGCCAGCATACATGTAGCCAAGATGGATCTTCCCTTCGTTGGCGACGGCCGTCCTACTGAGTAATGCGTCATTTTTGTCGAAGAGAATGACCTCTGCCCCCCGCTCGGCCAACGCAAGAGCAGTACAGCAGCCCTGCAGGCCGCCCCCCAAGACTCCAACACGCATTGAAGACCCGTAAATTAGCCCCTTTGACGGTACCGCGAACACTGCAGGAATCTGCAGCCAATGTCCATTGCCAGTGGAGTGCGAGTGCCGCAGGCCGAGCAGCGGGAGGTGGTACGAGAGCTCTACGTGCAGACGCGATGGCAACTGAAGGCGCTATCAGCGACGCTGGAGCTCGAAGGGCTGGAATGAACATACCCAAAGCTACTTCCAGTTATCGGATGGACCGAAGTTGTGCGCCCGTATCGGATAATCCGGCAACCGTGAGGTCGTCGATCATATGCGGCATTCTGTTGGCGTTGAACCAGGCATGCTGGGCGCAGGAGCTTTCCGTCGAAGACCGAGCATGCATCACCGCGGCCGCTGGCAAGCTGCCGGAAGTCGTTACCATCGAGGAAAGCCGTGTGGTGCCGCAACCGCAGGCTCAGGGTCGGCATGAGCAGGACCTGTACCATGTCACGGTTGAGATCGACGCGAGTGTGGCAGGACAAACTTCAACCTATATCTTTAACTGCATTCGCAGTGGTGCATTGACGGTGATCCAACCTCTGGGAATGCGGTGAGTGTCAGCACAGATCGCAAGTCGCTTCGTAAACAGAACGACGTAACTTTATTTTCGGCTAACAAACCTGAGCCACAAATTCTTCCGCTCAACTTCGCGCAACTGCCGAGCTTGTGCGAGCGCTAGCGAGCACGCATGAGGCGCGGACTGTCGTGATGCGCGCATCACTTGCGCACTAACTCGGCAGCTTGGCGATATTGCTGGCGATCCGTCGCGCGTACCTGGTCCTCCTGACCATGGGATTTCGTTAAGCATTTAATTTCGCGGATCTTTAAGCATTCCGGTTTACCAAAATGTTTGCAGTTGCCCCGATTTTCCGATGAACAGGATATCCCATGAGTTTGAAAAAACGGCTAGTTACGCCGTTCTTGCCCGTCTTGCTGCTTTTAACATCATGCGTCATCGCCACCCCATACGTAAACCCGGCCAAGCTCGAACCGCCCGCGCAGTACAATCATCCGTATGACGGTCAGGTCGTCGAGCGCGTTATGCCGTTGGCCGAGGTGCGCACGCTTTGCATGTCAAAGGGTACTCCTTTCAATACCCTGGCTTGTTCATGGCAGAGTGACGGCACCTGCTATATTGTTTTACCGAACTATAGAATGGCGCCGGTTTCTGCTTTCCGTCGGCACGAAATTGCCCATTGCAATGGTTGGCCAGCAAATCATCCTCGTGATGACATTTCCTCGCTGCCAGATAACCCAGAAACGACGAACTAGATCGTCTCATTTCCAGCAGACTTAGTGACCCGAAATCCTTTCGCCGCGATCCGACGCGCCTCATCCTTGCTGAGCAACTTGGCGGCCGATCGCCGGCCCGGCTCATCCTCGAAATAGGGTAGTGATTCAGTTTGAAATCAGGCGACCCGGCGATATCCGTTTACGAAAGCCGAAATGTACCGTCCCGACCCCAAGGGCGAACCCGGCGGAAAACACATTTAGGCTATGCAGCCGATAACGACGCCGATCCCGTAGACGGTAAGCGTGCGCATTTGGCAATCCCTCTTTCTGTCGTCCCGTTTCGAACGGTTCGATCATAGATGCAAACTGAGGCGCCACCCACGTCTCACGCTGCCAATTGTTCGATCAGCGCCATCGCTCCAGCCGGCGATATGGTGTAGATAACCCACGCTGCTGCAACTGATCCCTGCTCAATCATTGTCGTTGTTGGACCTTCCACCGAACCTTGGCGCGCGCGTCAGAACTTATCAAAAAACATTTCCGCGAATTGAATTAATGCGCTGTCCATGTCCTCGTAAGTCAGCCGTTCTTATGGTTTGCGGTCACGAATCCATCGGGATGGGGTGATGCCATGAACAAGATTCGGAACGCTGTCGTCGCGGCAGCAATCATTGGTGCGACGGCATTGGCAACGTTGAGCCCCGCGAATGCGTGGTGGGGGCGCTGGGGCCCCGGTCCGTTCTTTTGGGGCGGAGTGGCGGCTGGAGCCGTAACCGGCGCCGTCGTCGGGAGCGCAATCGCATCAGGGCCGTATTACCCTTATGGCTATTACGCACCACCGCCTCCCCCGCGCTGTCCAGTCGTGTGGAACGGTTACGCCTGGGTACGTAGCTGCTACTGAGCCTGCGCGGCGCCATCAAATGGCTTTCGCTGCTAAACTTCAGAGCACAATCATGCGCGCAACCATCATATCGCTAACTCTAATGAGTCTTTTTCTTGCGGGGCCGTTGAACCCCACGTTGGCACAGCCCGCTCCGCCTGCGCCCGCTGCACCCGGACAATCTGCGCCCGTTCAACCTGTGCCGAGGAGGGGTGGCCCGTGCGCCCAGATCGCGGCAGCATGCAAACAGGCAGGTTTTGTCCCCCAAGGCGCCAAGAGTGGTGTTGGGATAGTGGTGGACTGCATCCGGCCAATCATGGTGGGCACGCCACAGGGTGTGCAGGGCACCAAGCCCTTGCCGCAAATTGACCCGCAGGTTGTGGCGGCCTGCAAACAGCAGAATCCGAACTTCGGAACGGCCCGCCGGGCGAACCCACAACCGAGTGGCCAGTCGACGACAAAACCGTCGGGCATGTAGGCAACCGCGCCCTCCTTTCGTTGGGGGCGACCGGGAAATGAGGGAGGCTAGTTTAATGCGCGCGAACATTTTGTCGGCCGCGTCGGCTGCGGTTTTGCTCTCAATCGTCTGTATTGACAGTGCCAGTGCTGAGGGCGGATGTGGTCCCGGCTTTCACCGTGGTCCTTATGGACATTGTCGCCCTAACGGGCCAGTCGTAGTCGCACCTGCGGCCCCGGTTGTTGTAGCACCAGCTGTCGTAGCACCAGCCGTCGTAGCACCGGCCCCGGTGGTTTGCGGCATTGGTTATCGCTGGCACCCGCACCTGAGGCGCTGCGTCGTTCTTTAAGACATGTGT
>Ga0182040_10001293_pt1 | contig 11608 bp, 9 predicted proteins | sample flu12Cox44000176_FD_125973 | JGI IMG/M metagenome (GOLD analysis project Ga0182040, IMG submission 125973) | Lab enrichment of tropical soil microbial communities from Luquillo Experimental Forest, Puerto Rico - flux8day.12C.oxic.44.000.176 | ecosystem: Environmental > Terrestrial > Soil >... | reverse complement strand
GATGAGCCCCGTGCGCGCGACGGAAAACGAACCGCCGCCGTAAGCGCTCGTCGTGGAAGCAACATGGTCGGCGACCTTTTTGCAGTTTCCGTCGCTCGTGCAGAATCCAATCTTGGTATCCCCCTGATCGGCATACTGGAAAAACACGCCGCTGTTGTCGGGAGCCCATTGCGGACTCTGGATATCGCGATCCAGTTTGTCGGAAACCGAGTGCGAGCCCGTACCGTCGCGGTTCATCAGATAAAGCTTGGTCGTTTGGTGGCCCTGGAGGCGGTCGTCAAAGCCGGTGTATGCAATCCATTTTCCATTCGGAGAGATTTCCGGTGCGTTGTCCGGTCCTTTGCGGTTGGTGAGTGCGCGCACCGCGCCGTCGGCGAGGTTGAATTCGTAAACTTCCGTGTCGAAGAACGCGTGGTCCGATTCCGGATGACGGTTTGCCGAGATAATCAGATACTTGCCGTCGGGAGTCCAGTTCGCGCGCGTCGGGCTCCATTCATTTCCCCCATTGGGGAAGTTGCCGTTGCTGACTTGCCGCGGCGCGCCGCCATCCGCGCTTACAACAAACACCTGCATGAACCCGGGGTTGAGATAACCCACGCCATTGAACCGATACACGAGGCGATCGTACACCTTCGGCGGATCCCCCCACTTGGCTCCGGCGGGTGGTGCAGGAAGGTCAGCGATGTGCGGGCCCTTGCCGGGAACCAGCGCGGAAAACGAAAGCATCTTTCCGTCCGGCGACCAGGCGATGGCTTCGGGTGAATCCTCGAGATCGGTGATGCGCGCCGTCTGGCCGGTGTCCATCCAGCGAATGTACAGCTGCGTTTTGCCGTCGGCGTCGGAGAGATAAGCGATGCGCGTGCCGTCTGGCGACCAGTGCGGCGAGGAATCGCTGCGGTTACCCGTGGTTAGTGCCCGGTGGTCGGTACCGTCGCTACTGATGATCCAGAGATTCGCATAGCGTTTGTCCGTTGTTCGGTCGGCAAACCTTCGCACGTAAGCGATTTTCTTTCCGTCGGGCGAAATCTGCGGGTCAGTAGGCGTTTGAATTTGAAACTCATCCATGACCGTAAGCTTGTGCGAAATCTCCTGTGCCCGTAGCGACGGGGCAGCGCCGACGATCAATGCCGCCGCAGACAAGGTACCGGCTACTCTCAGTGTGGCAAGCAAGCGCACTTTCGGTGTCATCGTTATCATCAAGGCCTCCTCGCGCGCCGAGTTAACAACCGAACCGCGGCCGTGTCAAGAAGGCGAAAAGGCACCGGGGTGAGTTCGTTTTGAGAGCAGGCGCCATATGTCCGCTCCGGTCGCGGCGTGATCCGGGAAGACGCGGAAGAACACCGCAGTTTGTCAGCCGAGTTCGCGCAGTAAGGCTTGCCAGGTTTCGCGCTCGCGGGCCGCGCCGACCAGCGAATGCAGCTCTGCCACCTGTTGTTGGATGTCTCGATAAAACCCGTCGTCAGATTCCGCGCGCTTCAATTGCTCTCGCAGGGCAGCGCTGTCGCCGACGGGAAAGTATCCGGTATAGTCCTTTCCCAAGATGCCAACCGAGCCCGGTATCTGCGACGAAATCACCGGAGTGCGGACGGCGATAGCTTCGCTGACGACGTTGGCACCGCCCTCGAGGTGCGACGTGAGCGCCAGCAGGTGCGAGCGCGCCAGCAGATCGAGGGCCTTCTCGTGCGTTAGCGGTCCCAACCACCGGTAGCGCGGATTGGCGCGCTGCTCGGCTTCCACTTGCCCGGCAAAATCCGGGTCAAGAATGGCTCCTGCGTGCTGCACCAGAATCCTTGACGAGGCCGGCAAGTCGCGTACTGCATACGCCGCTCGCAGCGGGTCCTTGACCGATCGCAGGTGCGCCAGCACGCAGACCTGGAACGAGCGCACGTCCCGCGGCGGAGAAGTCAGAGGGGGCTCGGCTGATTGGTAAATCACGCGCACTTTTCCTTGCGCGCCTTGGGGAAGAGCCGCAACGGCGAGGTCTTGCAGGACAACAATCCTGGTCGCCAACTCCAGCGAACGCTTTGCCTCCGCGTCCTTCTCCAGGTCGCCGTAGACGTCGGTTCCGGTCAGCGCGAGAATCAGCGGGGTGCGCGGGTGCGCCTGGCGGAAACGTTGTACCGAAGGAAAGCTGCGCCGGGCATGCAGCGCAATCAGCAAGTCGCATTCTTCGCCGTTCCAGTCCTGATGGACGCCTACGTCGTTCCCCAGTTCTCCGAGCAAGCGCGCCCAGCGGTCCGCGGTCGTCCGGTTTCCCGTGTGGACCCGTGCGGGTGCTGGCGTGACTAGCTTGATTTTCACTCGTTATTGTGGCGCGCGGCAGGTGCGGAATCCCGCCCAAACGTCGCGGCGATCCGGGGTGTAGAAGTTCCGCCAGGTATTGCGGAGCAGCCGCGGCTGCGTCGGCCACGCGCCTCCGCGCAGTACTTTGTGCGTGCCGAACCAGGGCTGCGAGTATTCGCGATACGGATCGACTACAAATCCCGGATAGGGCGCGAAGTCGTTGGCCGTCCATTCCCACACATTTCCGATCATCTGGCGGCAGCCGAAGGCGCTGTCTCCTGCTGCCATCGCGCCAACATCTACGGTGCCCATGGCCCGCCAGCCCAGGTTGGCGTGGTCCGCGCGGGGTGAATCGTCGCCCCATGGAAAGCGTCGCTTCACTCCCGCGAGTTCCCTGCGCAAATCCGCGGGTTCGCCCGCCGCGGCCACTTCCCATTCCAGTTCAGTCGGCAGCCTTCGTCCCGCCCACTTGCAGAATGCCTCCGCCTCCCACCCGTTCACATGCAGCACCGGGAGGCGCGCCTCGAGCGGCACCCACTTGTCGAAATTACGGCGCAGCCAGCGTCCCGCGCTCTCGCGCCTCCAGTACACGGGATGCTCCGCGCCCGCGTTCTCACGCCAACCCCAGCCTGGCTCGCTCCAGAACTCCCTCCGGCGGTAGCCCTGGCTCTCGACGAACTCCAAAAACTCCGCCTGCGTGACCGCCGCGCGGGCGATCGCAAACGGCTGCACCTCGACCGCGTGGGCCCACTTCTCGTTGTCAAAGACAAAGCGCTCTTCGCGAAGCGCCCCCAGCAGAAACCGTCCCCCGGGAATTTCCACGTCTCCGCGTAGCGGCCCAGTCTCGCCGGAACTTACTGGCTCCAGTCCGGAAAAAACCGGCGCCCTCCACCCGTGCGTCTGCCGCGTATAGGTGAAGGCTTCCGTGTGCATGTCTTCATGGAAGACTCCCAGGGTGATGAAGTAACGGTCGCTCTCGGTGAGGTTTCCCCGACCGATCCGCTCCAGCACGCGATCCCGCACCCCAATCATGTAAGCCAGCGTGTCATCACGCGAAGGTAGCGGCAGGTCCCAACGTGTATCGTGTGGGATGGCCGCCGAATCATACAGTGAGTCGCCGTCAGCCCGCATTGGCGCCGCTCCACCCGCTTGCCGCAGCGCCCACTTTTCCTGGAACCAGGTGACATGACCGATTTCCCACAACAAGGGATTTACGATCCGCAGTTGCGGCCCGAGGAGCTGCTCGTCGGACAAGTCCTCGACCACTTCCAGTGTCCTTTTTCGAGCGTCACGCACCCACGCGGCGAGCACCGCGTCCCGCTTCACGGGATCATCGGAGGCGGCTTGCTGAGGAGTTGCCACGCGTCACCTTCGGACTAGAGGAATCGGCAAGAAGACTTAGCCAATCAACAGGCCCGGCCTACCGTCCGGTGAGCGGGAGAATGGAAAGTAGGGCCCGAGCACTGAGGCGACCTGTCCCCGCCACTGCCAGCGAAGGAAGTATGTTCGGACATCCCTCGAGATGCGGGAAGGAGAAGGATACGAGTGTTACGGCCAGAAAACAAGCGATCGAAACTTCGTGAACTTCGTGCCCGCGTCAAACCGCTCAAATAACCGCCGCGCCGCTCCGAGCATCACAACGAGAGAAAGGCCGGAGTTCACCGGTTCCGTCACGCTCTAGAGACGCAGCTTACCCATGAAGCCCGCTTTCTACTGCCTGTTTGAGACTCCGCTCGGCACGTGCGGCATTGCCTGGCGCGAACCGGCGGATTCTGCTTCACGACCCGTGGTCACTGCGGTTCAGCTTCCGGAAGCCGCGCCCGAAGCCACGGAATCCCGCATCGCTCGGAAGTCCAGCGCTAACCGGCCGAGCCTCCCGCCGCCGGAGATCGTGGCCATCGCAGAAAGAATTCGGCGTCATCTGGGAGGGGAAGTTCAGGATTTTCGCAGTGTCGCGGTGGACTTAAGCGATGTGGCTCCGTTTTTCCGCCAGGTGTACGAAGCCGCTCGCGAAATTCCTCCGGGACAAACGCGCACCTATGGCGAAATCGCGAAAGCGGTCGGCCAGCCCAATGCGGCTCAGGAGGTCGGCCAGGCGATGGCAAAGAACCCGGTCCCGATCCTCATTCCCTGCCATCGCGTCGCCGCTGCCGGCGGCAAGCCTGGCGGATTTTCTGCGCACGGTGGACGCTCGACCAAATCGAAGCTCCTCGCCTTAGAGGGTGCTCCCGTCAATCTGCGCCTTTTCTCTTGATGCTTTCCGGGCGCGCGCTATATACCAAAAACCTGCGCCTTCGATCCCCGTTCTCAAGAACGGAGCCTTACGGCGCATTTGGTAAACTCTTCCTGTTCTCTTGAGAGCGTGAGCGTGCTTGACCCGCGTCAAGAATACTCGAGCAGACTGGACTCGCGTCAGAAGACGCTGTCAGCCAAAGATCTCCTTCACGGGAGAATCGGAAACCTGAAATTGTTGGTTGTGGTGGCAGGCTTTCTGGTGGCGTACCTGTTTCTGTCGAGGGATTTGCTTCGCGGATACTGGGTGCTTGTTTTGGTCGTGGTCTACTTGGCCTTGGCGCTTGTGCATGAATTCGTCATTCGCGCGAAAACCCGCGCGTCCGCCGCAGCGGACTATTACCGCCACGGCATTGCGCGCATAGAAGACCGCTGGCCTGGAACGGGGCAAAGTGGCGACCGGTTTCGCACTGACGATCATGTTTACGCCGAAGATCTCGACCTGTTTGGCAAAGGCAGCTTGTTCGAGCTGCTTTCGACAGCACGGCTTCCCACGGGCGAGAATCGCTTGGCAGACTGGCTCCGCCGGCCTTCCCCCAAACCGGTAGTTCTTGCCCGTCAGGAGCTGGTCGCTGAGCTCCGCGAAAAACTGGATCTTCGGGAAAACCTGGCCGTCACCGGCGAAAGATTGCGGCCTCGCCTGGATCCCGAATCCTTGGTAGGTTGGGCCGAGGATGCGCCTGGGCTACCCGGGAACGTTTGGCGGGGCCTTGCTTCTGCCTTGGCAGTCGCCGCCGTTGCCACTGCCGTCTATTCCTATCGGACCTCGATCGTCTGGCCTCTCTTCTTCGTTCTGCTGCTAGAAGGGATCCTTTATCGGCGGCTGGGAAAAAGCGCCAAAGCGGTGATCGAGGGAGTCAACTGCAATGCCGAAGGGCTGGTCCTTTTCTCGAACATCCTCAACCTGCTGGAAAGGGAACCGTTTGCCTCGCCTCGGTTGCAGAAGCTTTGTGCACCACTCAAGGCTCACCTAAAGTTGTCCTCGAGGGTGATGCGAAGTCTGGCGAATATCATCTTTTGGGTCGACTCCCGGCAAAATCTTCTGGCGGCCCTCGTTGACCTTCCACTCCTCTACACTCTCCAGGTTGCATTCACTGCGGATGCCTGGCGCCGGCGCTGGGGGCATAGCATGCGTGCCTGGGTGGACACCGCAGCGGAAATGGAAGCGCTGCTTTCTCTGGCTGCTTATTCGTTCGAACATCCCGCCGATCCCTTTCCTGAGTTCGCCGATGAATCGTCCACGACTTTCATCGGCGAGAACCTGGGGCACCCCCTGATTCCGGACTCCAAATCTATTCGAAACAGCGTGCGGCTCGACCGAGACATACGCGTGATGCTCGTGAGCGGTTCGAATATGTCTGGAAAGAGCACGTTGCTTCGCACCATCGGTAGCAATGCGGTCCTGGCCATGGCCGGCGCGCCCATCCGGGGGAAATCGCTTCGCCTTTCACCCCTCTCGGTGGGCACGAGCATTCGAAGGACCGATTCTCTGCAACAAGGCCGCTCTGGCTTCTACACCGAGATCCTGCAAATCCGGCGGGTGTTCAAGTTGACCGAGGACGCGACAACCCTTTTGTTCCTTTTTGACGAATTGTTGGAGGGCACCAATAGCAAGGACCGCCGAATCGGCGCCGAAGGTTTATTGAAAGCTCTCCTCAACCAGCGAGCCATTGGCGTCGTCACCACTCACGATCTGGCCTTAACCGAGATCACGGGTTCCGCGAACGGCTTTGTGCGCAACATGCATTTCGAAGACCAGGTCAAGGACGGGAAAATGTTTTTCGACTACCAACTCCGCGAAGGAGTGATCGCAAAAAGCAACGCACTCGAGCTCATGCGTCTCATGGGTTTCGAGATCTAGCCTGCTCTGGCCTTTACAAAGGATAAGAAATGCCGGCGCCTCAAGGCAGGACGGGCAGGACCACCGCCGAGGGATGCGCCTTGTCGTGATAAACCGCGTTCGTGGCTTTGATCATGCGCGTAGCGCGCGCCTGCTCTTCTCCCGTATTCATGTTGCGGTCGAACCGCGGGAAATTGCTGCTGGAAACCTCCAGCCGGAGCCTGTGCCCAGCCAGAAACACGTTGCTTGTTGCCCACAAATCCACGGTGATGCGATACGTCTCGCCCGGATTTGCCGGCGCCGGTTTTTCCTGCGAATTGCGGTAACGCAACCGCAGGATTCCTTCCGTTAGGTTCTGCGCAAAGCCATCCGGCCAGACGTCCACGAGCTTCCCGGTAAAATCCGTGTCCACTGCCGAGCTGCTTACGTACAAATCAAGTGAGACTGGGCCGGTCACTTCGGTGTCCCTCGCGAACGGCGTCGCCGTATAAACCAAGACGTCATGGCGCTCCTCGGCCGGCCGCTGATCCTGCGGGCCAATTCCCGTTGGCAACGCCTGGCAGCAGAGTGGCCCGCCGATTGTCGGCACGGCATCACTCGGATCATACACATACTGGTCGGCCTTCTCCTCTGCCGGGCGAACCGTATTCAACACCCCACTCCCGCTCAATCCATTCGCGGCTCCGGCCGAGTGCAGGTAGTAGCGCGTGCTCTTCGCGCGGGCGAGCGGCCAGTCGTCTTCCTCGCGCCACTCGTTTTTTCCCATGACAAAGATTTTGACCGGTTTCTCTTTCTCGATCCCGTTGGCTTCGCCCTTCAGCAGCCAGTCGTACCAGCGCAGCATCGCTTCTTCATCATCGTTCGGCAATTTTTCTCCAAAATCGACCGCTCCGATTTTTCTGCCGCCTCCGGCGTGTCCGCCAACCGTGACCTCGAGTCTTTGTCCTTTCCGCGCCGCTTCCGTTCCAGCTTCCGTCTTCAACGTCACGTAATTGCGCAGCGTTCCGCCCAGAAAGATGTCGTACCACGCGCCCACTCCGAACACCGGTACCTGGATGTCCGCGTAGTGGTCTTCAATCGAAATCGGTTTCCAGTAACGGTCGTAGTTCGGATGTTCCAGCCAATCCGTGAAGTAGGTCGCGACGCCGTTGGACGAAGGCGCTTCGAGCACCGGGTAGGAAAGCAGCGGCAATACCTTGCTTCCGTCTAGAGGGTTCATGCCTTTCGCGGTGCGCCGCCGCATGGTATCCAGTGCTAATCCGCTGGACCACGACTCATTGAACCACTGCTCGAAGGCTCCCCCTTGGTAGGTCCATCCGTCGTGATAATTGGACGCCGTCACCGTGGGACAAATCCCGGCCAGATGCGGCGGTTTGGCAATCGCCGCGAGGTATTGCGTCGCTCCCACATAGGATCCGCCGAACATCCCCACTTTTCCGTTCGAGTATGGCAGCGCCGCCGCCCATTCCACCGTGTCGTAGCCGTCCTGCGATTCATTCTTGAACGTATACCACTCGCCCTCGGAAGTGAATCGCCCGCGCACATCCTGGGCGATCACCACGTAGCCGCGCTCCGCTGCCCGGAGTCCAAAGTCGATAATCCCCTGCTTGTCGTACGGAGTTCGCACCAGCAACACCGGAAATTTTCCTTCCGCCTTCGGCCGGTAAATATCCGCGCGCAGCGTGACGCCATCGCGCATCTTGGCCGCGACGTTTCGTTCGACGGTCACTTCATGCTTGTCGGTGTCCGCGCGGCTTAACGGCGTGAGCTGCGACGCAGCAACTCCGAAAAGGAAAGCAGCCAGAACTCCGCGAGCCGCAAATCTTAGGATTCTCATGCTCGTGCTGTTCATGTTTGTGCTCCCTGCGCTCTGTCCATCCTTCCGCAATAGGTGTTGCAGCGTAGGTCCTCGCCCATCCTCTGTCAAGGCGCGTGGATCTCAGTCGCAGACCTCGAATCGATTCCCGGGTTTCCCTTGCGCCCGCATCGAGGTTTTCTAAATTTAACAAGGTTACTCGCGCCGCCTAGCTCATAGAAAAGCCATCGAAAAGGCTCTCACTCAGCCGCGCCTGCGCGTTTGGCGCTTTAGCTTCCTCTAAGAATCTTTCTAGAAAAGTTTAAGGTGATTGTTCCCGCCAAGATTCGTCTTCCCAATAGTCCCGGACCAAGGTTCAACCGCTCCTTGGAGGGCCTCCGGTTGACGGCCATCAGGGGAAAACTCCAGAGCGGTCTGTGGTGAGTTACACGTCCGGGCGGGAGACCAGAGATGTACCCCGTTCGAAGGAGCGTTCAGGCCGTCGTTGTTCTTTTTGCAGCAGCTTTTTTCGGTTCGCCCGCGTTTTCCCAGTCGGCGCGATTCTTCAGCGTGGAGGCGAGCGCGGTCGGCCTTCCAAGCCCTGCCTCTTCGCCCGATCCTTGCTCTGTCAATGAGAATCGTTCCATCACCGCGCGGCCAGGTGACCCTTACCGCAACGGCAGTGCCTCTTGCAGCCATGCGCTGTCCACCTCCGCCCCCCTGCCCGCTGTTCCCTGCCATCGATCGACTCAGGCCATCACCCCGTGCTCGGCGTCCAGAGACGTCGTGCGCGACGATCTGAACACCATGGGAAAACAAGGTCAAGTGATCCTTCGGGCTCGCGACAAAGTACTGCAAATCCTGCAAACGGAAAACGCCTGTACCGGTTGGTACCGCACCAGGAATTCCGATCCCGCAGGCGTCTTTCGAACCCTTACCTACTCCGTCGACCGCAAGGGGGAGTCCTACATTCGGAAAGGCCCAGCGGCCGCCGGCTTCGAGATGATCTACAATCCGTACGTTGCCAGCGTCGAACAAGACGGGGGGCCTGACTCGACCGTGATCATCAACGCAAACGGCGCCTTCTTCTTCCCGGCCGCGAGTGTGGCCGAGGATCGATTCCAAGGGGGACCCCTGACCCTTCACGGTACGCGCTGGATCCAGGTCGGACCCTACGTCGGCGGCTCATTTCGTGCACAGGTCGTAGTCCTGCTGCATGAATTCGGCCATGTGATCGATCTTCTGCCCGAGGATCGTGAAGATCGCGATGGCAAATCTAGGCAGAACACTCTCGATGTGCTGCGCGCGTGCCGCGCCGAAGTGGAATCCAAGGACTTTCTCGCGTCGCGTTGACACCGAGATTCTCGCTTGTCGGTTGTTCCGGCCCTGCTACGTACAGGACTCCGTCGGGGACCAGGATGAAATGATTGGGCGCCGTGGCTCACTACCCTCTATGCCGCAACCCCTCGGAACTTCCGGCCGTTACTCACTGACGTGCCTCCGGCCTCCCTTCCTAGGAGTTCGCGGGTCTATGGGCGGAGGCCAATGCCTCCGCCCGTCGACGCTTTCGGCTCTTTCCGAAGCGGTCAAGAGCTGGTGCGTCGGCGGGCCAGAAGGTGTGCGAGCAGGGCAAAAATGGCGTAATAAAACACCCCGTTGCTCAGGATAGCAATGCGCAGGAACCAGCCAAACGTCCACGCTAGCGATCCGTGCGTTTCCGGCATAATCAGCTCAGCGAGTTTCAAACCTGGGGAAAGGAGAACCAGGAGTGGCCCAGGAACCTGCGGCTCGAGAGGCGCGGCAATCGCCAGCGCCAGAAAGCCGGCTACCAGGCCCAGCCCTGCCAAAAGCACATTGCGCAACAGTTTCGCTCGAGGCATCAGCATCATTTTAGGGTGGCTGTCTTCTTTCTCGCCAATCGAACCTCGGCAAGTTGCCCAACCGCAAACTCCCCATTCCGCATGGTGTTCCGTATGGAAGAGCCCGGCAGACAGGGAGGATTTCGAAAGAGTCTGCTAACCCTCCTGTGCGAAGATAAGTCCTACACGAGGAGCCTCGGGGAACTTCATGAAATTCCATCGCACTCTCATTCTTGCGCTCGCCATCGCTGCCTCCATCTCCCTCTTGCTGCTGATGCGTGCGCGCGCCGGGACGCCGCTGCAAGACGGGGCGGCAAAGAACTACACCCACACGCCGAGCATTGAGGAGTACCAGCCCAGATCCACGCTGGTCACCAGGGAACACAAAATCGAACGCGCGAGGTTTCCGTTCATCGACATTCACAGCCATCACTCGAACCCAACGCCGCAGCACGTGGATCAGCTCGTCAAGGAAATGGACACGATCAACCTGCGCGTGATCGTGAACTTGAGCGGCGGCACCGGAGACCAGTTGCGGCAAACCGTCGCGACCATGAAAGGCCGCTACCCGGATCGCTTCGTGGTCTTTGCCAATCTGAGGTACGACGACCTCGACACCCCCGGCTACGGCAAGCGCGCAGCCGCGCGGCTCGAGCAGGACGTCAAGAGCGGCGGCGCGCAAGGCCTGAAAATATTCAAGAATTTCGGGATGGATGTGAAATACGCCAACGGTCAGCGCGTGCACGCGGACGATCCCGAATTCGATCCCGTGTGGGACAAGTGCGCCGAGCTTGGCATTCCCGTGCTCATCCACATCGCGGAGCCCTCGGCTTTTTTCGATCCCTGGGACTACCGCAACGAGCGCTGGCTCGAGTTGAAGCAATTTCCCGGACGGGCGCGACCGCCGGATAAATATCCGCCGTTCGAGACGCTTATCGCCGAGCGGAACCATCTCTTCGCCCAGCATCCGAAAACCAATTTCATTGCCGCGCACCTGGCGTTTCACGGCAACGATCTCGAACGCCTCGGAGAAACGCTTGAAGCGCTGCCGAATATGTACGTGGACATTGCTGCCGTGCTTGCCGAGCTGGGCCGCCAGCCCTATTCGGCCCACGATTTCCTGGTGAAGTATCAGGACCGCGTCTTAATGGGCAAAGACATTTACGAACTGAACGAGTACAAGGGGTATTTCCGCGCGCTCGAAACCCGCGACGAGTATTTCGAGTATTACCGCCCGCGCCATGCCTTCTGGCGCATCTATGGTTTCCAGGTACCCGACGAAGTGTTGAAAAAAGTCTATTACCAGAATGCCTTGAAACTCGTTCCCGGCATCGACCGCAAGGCATTTCCCGACGAACAAGCCGGAGGCGGCCGGAGCGGATTCTGAGCATTTTTTTAGAAGACTTCCATGCAGATGGGATTGCTTCTCCAAGACCTGAAATATGCGGTGCGGTTGCTCGGCAAGGCTCCGACATTCACGGCCGTGGCAGTGCTGTCGCTGACCCTGGGCATCGGCGCGAACACTACCATCTTTACGAT
>Ga0182040_10001292_pt1 | contig 11609 bp, 9 predicted proteins | sample flu12Cox44000176_FD_125973 | JGI IMG/M metagenome (GOLD analysis project Ga0182040, IMG submission 125973) | Lab enrichment of tropical soil microbial communities from Luquillo Experimental Forest, Puerto Rico - flux8day.12C.oxic.44.000.176 | ecosystem: Environmental > Terrestrial > Soil >... | reverse complement strand
GGTCTTGCCTTCCCCCAGGAATTCTTCCCCACGTTCGGAGGGGCGGAAACACGAAGGCGCAGACTCAGAAAGACTCGTTCAGTGCGCCGAAGATTTTTTTTCAACAGAGGCGCGGCTTGCGGAGCGGCCTTGCAAACAGAATTGCCGGACTCTCTGCCGAAATCCTTTGCCAAACGACACCGCCAGTCAAAACACAATCGATGGGCATTGCACGCCCTCGGCTCAGACAACTTGGGGGGCCGTTTCGTTTGCGAGCACGGAGCGCGAACCAACTGCCAAGCGAGTAACCTAGAAGATTTGACGAGGGTGGGCAATCGGGCGATGAGTGGATTTCAACGCTGGGTGACAACAGGATTCTCGAGACCGAGAGATTTACCGAGAATGCCCGCAAGGAATCACGGGGGTACGGAAGCCGAATTTATTTTGCTTGACGTTCGCTTTCTTTTCGCCTAAAGTGCCGGGGAAGAGTCTTTGAGTGGAGGCGCCCTATGCCCCTGACCAAGCGGCAAAAAGAAGTTCTCGATTATCTCGTGGCCTTTGAAACCAAGCACGGCTACGCGCCGAGTTTCGAAGAAATCGGCAAAGGCATGAAACTCACCTCGCTGGCAACCGTGCATAAGCACGTCACCACGCTCGAGAAGAAGGGCTTTATCCGCCGCGGCTATAACCAGAGCCGCTCGATCGAAATCGTGCAATTGCCGAAGCCGGTGAAGGAGCAGGTGATCGAGCGGAAGGTTCAGGAGCTCCCACTGGTCGGACGCATCGCCGCGGGTCGCCCACTCGAGGCGATCGAGGAACGGGAAACGCTGTCGCTCGGGGATTTCGCGAGGGGCGGGAATTCTTACGTGCTCCAAGTGAAAGGGAGCTCCATGATCGAAGACCACATCATGGACGGAGATTACGTGGTTTGCGAACAAACGCAGGTGGCTAATGCCGGTGACATCGTGGTGGCGCTGGTGGGCGGCGAAGAAGCCACGCTCAAACGGTTTTACCGCGATGTTCCTGGAAAAGTACGGCTGCAGCCTGCAAATTCGGACATGACCCCCATCATTGTTCCCGCGAACGACGTAAAGATTCAAGGCCGGGTCATCGGCGTGCTGCGTAAATACTGAGTGCAAATCCCCCAATGGAAAAAGGTCCGGCGCGGTGACGAGTGACCGGCGTCGCCGCCCGCCGAACCTGGCTTGCCAGGAAGACGCGATTCCTTTTCGCTCCCATCGCCTCAACCTTCCAAATTGCATTATGCTTAGTGCCAGTTGCCGTGGGGACTTTTGTTTCTTAACCTTGGTCGAGATGACGAACCGATTCTTTGCGCGGGTCTGCCCCGTTTTCGTTTTTCTGCTCGCTGCGGTGCTGGTTTGGCCTGAAAGCGCCCCGGCCTATGCGGTGCTCTCCCATGAAGCGATCATCGACGCCGCATGGGAGAGCCACATCAAGCCCTTGCTCTTGAAAAAATATCCGCAAGCCACGGAAGAAGACCTGAGCCGGGCGCAAGCTTACGCGTACGGAGGATCCATCATTCAAGACATGGGTTACTACCCGTTTGGCAGCCCGTTTTTCAGTGATCTCACGCACTACGTGCGCAGCGGCGATTTCATCCAGGCGTTGCTGCGAGATTCACAGGATCTCTACGAATATGCCTTTGCGATCGGCGCGCTGGCGCACTATGCGGCGGACAACGAGGGACATCGCATCGGGACGAACCGGGCTGTGCCGGTTCTTTATCCAGGGCTCGGAAGAAAATATGGCGCCAGCGTGACGTATGAGGACGCCAAGCTCGCGCACGTGAAGACGGAATTCGGCTTCGACGTCCTGGAAATCGCGAAAGAGCGCTACGCGCCGGACGGCTATCACGACTTCATCGGATTCGAGGTGGCCGGGCGCGTGCTCGACCAGGCTTTCCTTGAGACGTACGGACTGGAACTGAGAAGCGTGCTCTTAAATGAAGACAAGGCCCTGAATTCCTACCGCCGGGACGTGAGCAAGCTGATTCCAAAAGCCACGCGCATTGCCTGGCAGCTGAAGAAGGATGAAATCAAGGGCGATATCCCGGACGCGACCGAGAAAAGGTTCCTTTACAATTTGTCGCGGTCGAACTACGAACGCGAGTGGGGCAAGAATTACAAAAAGCCCACACCCGGCGAGGTCTTTCTCGCGTTTCTCTACCGGCTGGTTCCGAAGTTCGGCTCGCTGAAGGTCCTCGAGTTCCGCACGCCCACACCCGAGACCGAACATATGTTCGAGGCCAGCTTCAATTCGACGCTCAGCCGCTATCGCAAGTCGTTGAACGAGGCAGGCCAAGGGACGCTCGCATTGGAGAATGACAATTTTGACGTGGGAGAGAGCACCGCGCCCGGAAAGTACCGCCTGAACGACGAGGCACACGCCACGCTGCTCGACAAGCTTACGCAGACAAATTTTGCGAACCTCACTTCTGATGCGAAAGCGGAGCTTTTGCGCTTTTACGCCGATCCGCATGCCCCGTATGCCACCAAGCGCAAGGCCAAGGCCTGGGCCAGAGTACAAGCGCAACTGCTGCAGCTCGAGTCCGCACCGGCGACGCTGGTCACGGTGGGTTCCGGCGTGAGCGGCGAGCCGCGGGCCAGGCCGCTTCGCCAAACTGGGGATCTGTGAAGGGCCGCCCTTGTCCTCCAAACGAATCGAAACCCCGTGCCATTTTCGCTTTTGCCAACAGTGGGCTGCGGCAACCTCTCGCTCTCGACGGGGTAAGGCTGCGCCCTCGAACTGCAGCCGGGCCAGGCGGCTCATCACGCCTTTGCATTTGGTGCATCGAAAAAACGGTTCCCGTCTCGTTCGACGGCTGCGGACAATATAGAATTTTGGTAGACCTCGGCGGCCCATGATGAGCAAAGTGAAGCCAATTCGCAAACTGCTGGCTGCCAACCGCAGCGAAATCGCCATTCGCATCTTTCGCGCCGCCAACGAGCTTGGCTTGCGCACCGTGGCCATCTATTCGCAGGAAGACCGGCTTGCCTTGCACCGCTTCAAGGCCGACGAGGCGTATCAGGTGGGTTCCGGGAAGGGCCCCGTAGAAGCGTACCTGGATATTGCCGGGTTGGTTGCGCTGGCAAAAGGTAAGGAGGTCGACGCGATCCATCCCGGTTATGGCTTTCTCTCCGAAAACGCCGAGCTCGCGCGCGCCTGCGAGAAGGCCGGCATTACCTTCATCGGTCCCCCGGCCAATTTGCTGGAATTGCTCGGAGACAAGACCGCGGCGCGAAGGCTGGCAACCTCGGCGGGCGTCCCGGTGCTGCCGGGAACGGAAAGGCCGGTCAAGTCGGCTGCGGAAGCACGACAAATTGCGCAGGAAGTCGGCTACCCGGTTATCGTGAAGGCGGCCATGGGCGGCGGCGGCCGCGGCATGCGCGTGGTTCCCGACGCCGCGCGGCTCGATGCGCGGCTCGAAGAGGCCCAGGGTGAAGCGCGCTCGGCTTTTGGCGACGCCTCCGTGTTCCTGGAAAAGTATTTGCCGCGCGCGAGGCATCTCGAGGTGCAAATTCTTGGGGATCAACATGGCAACTTGTTGCATCTTTACGAGCGCGATTGCTCCGTCCAGCGGCGCCACCAGAAGGTCGTCGAGGTTGCGCCCGCCGCAAACCTTGCCCCGGGCATTCGCGCGGAGCTTTGCGATGCGGCGGTCGAACTGGCGCGCAAAGCCAGGTATTGCAATGCGGGTACGGTGGAATTTCTCTACGACGTGGATTCGCAAAAGTGGTATTTCATCGAAGTGAATCCGCGTATTCAGGTGGAGCACACGGTTACGGAAATGGTGACCGGCATCGACCTGGTGCGCTCGCAGATTTTGATCGCACAAGGTCACAAGCTGCATGAAGCGCCGCTTGCCCTACCCAAGCAGGAATCGGTGCCGCTGAATGGCGCTGCGCTGCAATGCCGCGTAACCACCGAGGACCCGGCTAACCAGTTTGCGCCGGACTACGGGAAGCTTTCGACGTATCGGTCGCCTGCGGGCTTCGGCATTCGGCTTGACGGGGGAACCGCCTATGCCGGGGCCGTGCTCACCGCGTACTACGATTCGTTGCTCGTCAAAGTCACGGCGTGGGGTGCACACCTTCCGGAAGCGTGCCAGCGGATGGACCGGGCGTTGCGCGAATTCCGGATTCGCGGCGTCAAAACCAACATTCCTTTCCTGGAAAACGTGGTGAACCACGCGAAATTTCAGGCTGGGAAAGTCTCGACTTCTTTCCTCGACGATTCACCAGAACTCTTTCGCCTGCCAGCCCGTGCCGATCGAGCGACCAAACTGCTTTCCTATCTTGGCGACGTGATTTTGAATGGCAACTCCGAAGCAAAAGGGAAGCCGATCTCGAAGCAATTCGAGACGGCCGGGGCGCCTCCCGCGCCGGGAATTGAGCCGCCGGCCGGAACCCGGCAACTTTTGAAGAAGCTGGGGCCAGAGAAATTCGCGGAGTGGGCGCGAAACGAAAAACGCTTGCTTCTCACCGACACGACCTTTCGCGACGCGCACCAGTCGTTGTTGGCGACACGCGTGCGCACGTACGATTTGCTCGCGACCGCCGATGCGCTGGCCCAGAGACTGCCGAAGCTCTTCAGCTTGGAAATGTGGGGAGGCGCCACGTTTGACGCAGCGATGCGCTTTCTGCACGAAGACCCCTGGCATCGCCTTCGCGCTCTCCGCGGGCACATTCCCAATATTTGCTTTCAAATGCTGCTGCGCGGGGCGAATGCCGTCGGTTACACCTCGTATCCTGACAATGTGATCGTTGAGTTCGTTCGTGAAGCGCATGCGCAAGGCATCGATATATTCCGTATCTTCGATTCGCTCAATTCCATCGACAACATGCGGGTGGCCATTGACGCGGTGTTGGAAGCGGGGGCGGTGTGCGAAGCCGCGGTTTGCTACACGGGCGACCTCTTGGACAAAAGCCGTCCGCACTATTCGCTCAAGTATTATGTTGCCCTGGCCAAACAACTCGAAAGATTGGGCACGCACTTTTTGGCCATCAAAGACATGGCGGGCTTGTGCAAGCCGTATGCCGCGTTCGACTTGGTGAAGGCGCTGCGGGAAGAGGTTGGGGTCCCGATTCACTTCCACACCCATGACACCAGCGGCATCAACGCGGCTTCGGTCCTCAAGGCAGCAGATGCCGGAGTGGACGTTGCCGATGCGGCAGTTGCGGCGGTCAGCGGAGGCACGAGCCAGCCGAACCTGAATTCCATCGTGGCGGCGCTCGCGCACACGCCGCGCGATACGCAGCTCCCTATCGAAGCGCTCAACGAGTGCTCGGATTACTGGGAGACGGTGCGAACCTATTACTTGCCGTTCGACTCCGGACCGAGGGCCGGCTCGGCACGGCTGTACCAGCACGAAATTCCCGGCGGGCAATACACGAACTTGCGCGAGCAGGCCAACGCCCTCGGGTTGGGCCACCGCTGGCGCGAAGTGGAAAAGATGTATGCTGAGGTGAATCGACTTTTCGGCGACATTGTGAAAGTCACGCCCTCGAGCAAAGTGGTTGGCGACATGACGCTGTTCCTCATGGCCAAGGAGATGCAGCCGAACGACGTCCTGGGGCTCGATGAAAAGCACGACGTGCCTTTTCCAAATTCCGTAATCGAGATGTTCTCCGGGGCCCTAGGAGTCCCGCCCGGCGGCTGGCCGAAGAAACTGCAGAAAATCATTCTTCGCGGGGGTCCGCCATTGAAGGGCCGGCCAAGCGCGAGCCTGCCCGCAGTGAATTTCGAACAAGAACAAAAAGAGTTGGAGCAAAGAGTGGGTCACCCTGTTCGACGGGATGACCTACTGAGCTATCTGCTATATCCCGAAGTGTTTTCTAAGTTTGACCGATTTCGCCAGACCTACGCGGACATCAGCGTGTTGCCCACACCGGCGTTTTTCTACGGGTTGAATTCAGGCGAAGAAATAACGGTGGAGATCGAGTCTGGAAAATCGCTGGTCATCAAGTTCTTGACGTTCAGCGAGCCGCATCCGGACGCCACCCGCACGCTCTTTTTTGAGCTCAACGGGCAGCCGCGAGAAATCAACGTGCGCGACAAGGCTTTGCGAATCACCGAGCGCACTCATCCAAAGGCGGATCCGGCCGATCCCGGCCAAGTGGGCGCTCCGACGGCCGGTGTCGTCAGCAGCGTGGCCGCGCAGGCGAATCATGCGGTGGAACGCGGGGCCAAACTTCTTACCCTCGAAGCCATGAAGATGCAGTCCAATATCTACGCGCCTGTTTCCGGGCGCATTGCACGAGTACTCGTGACGGCCGGCCAACAAGTGGAAGCCAAGGACCTCCTGGTGGCGATCGCACAGTGAGTTCCGGACAGCTTCGCAAGCACGAACGGTTCCGGTCGCGCTTTCTGCGCAACCAGCGCGACCTTGTCGTGTATACGCCCCCCGGCTATGCCGATCAAACCGCGAGGAGGTTTCCGGTTCTCTACCTGCAGGATGGCCAGAATCTCTTTGACGGCGCAACATCCTTCATCCCCGGGCAAGATTGGCACGTTGGGCGGACCGCGGACGCTGCGATCGACGATCGGGCGGTCGAGCCGCTGATCATCGTGGGCATATACAATACGAGGGCGCGCGTCTCCGAATACACGCCAACGCATGTGCCGAAGCTCGGCGGAGGCCGCGCGGATCGCTACGCGAAATTTCTCATTGAGGAAGTGAAGCCCTTCGTAGAGCGAGAGTATCGGGTGCTTCCCGGCTCGCTGCACGCCGGCATTGGTGGCTCGTCGCTTGGGGGGCTTGTCTCGCTTTATCTCGGGCTGAAGCACTCTGCCATTTTTGGAAAAATCGCGGCGCTCTCGCCCTCGGTGTGGTGGAACCAGTTGTTTATCCACCGTTTTGTCAAGGCGCTGAGGGTAGAGCGTCGCCCACGGATCTGGCTGGACATCGGCACGCGCGAAGGAGCGCGCATGGTCGAGGACGTCGAGCGCTTTCGCGACCTACTGCTTCAAAGAGGCTGGCGGCTCGAACAGGGTTTGCATTACGAACGGGTCGAGGGCGCGGAGCATAACGAAATAGCCTGGGCACAGCGCGTCCGGCCGTTTCTCGAATTTCTGTATCCCGCTTCGCCCGGCGCAGTATAATCCGCGCTCGAATCGCTCTTCTGCTCGAGGCATCCATGCCAGATAACCGGTCGCTCACGATTCTCTGCATCGGTTCGTATGAAAAGGGCCAGGAGTTCATCCGCACCTGCAAAGGCATGGGCTGCCGCGTTCTGTTGCTGACGGTCGAGAAACTGCGTCACGCCGACTGGCCGTTCGAATGCATCGACGAAGTATTCACCATGCCGGAAGAATTGCCTTTGCAAAGCTTGCTCTACGCCGTGAGCTATACGGCCCGGTCCCAGCCGATCGACCGCATCGTAGCCCTTGACGAATTCGACATGGAAAACGTCTCGGCGCTTCGCGAGCATCTGCGCATTCCGGGGATGGGCCTGACCACAGTTCGCTATTTTCGGGACAAGCTGGCCATGCGCGCCCGCGCGAAGGAGACGGGCATTCTGGTGCCCGAATTCGTGCACGTGCTGAACTATGACAATCTGCGTGATTTCATGGCGCGCGTGAGTGGACCGTGGCTACTCAAGCCGAGGTCGCAAGCTTCGGGCATTGGCATGAAGAAGATTCACACGCCGGAGGAGCTTTGGCCGTGGCTCGATACATTAGGGGATCAGCAGTCGTTTTATCTGCTGGAACAGTTTGTACCCGGTTCGGTTTATCACGTGGACAGCGTGACCTCCGAGCGCGAAGTGATTTTTGCGGAAACTCATGCTTACGGCGCGCCGCCGCTCGAAACCTCGCATCAGGGCGGCGTTTTCACGACGCGCACGCTTCCGCGCGAAGGAGCAGAAGCTCGGGCACTCGACAACATCAATCGAGATTTGATCGAAGCGCTGGGGCTGATGCGCGGCGTGACCCACGCGGAATTTCTGAAGGCCCATGCCGATGGAAAATTTTATTTCATTGAGATTGCCGCCAGGGTCGGCGGCGCTTACATCGCCAATGTGATCGAAGCGGCTACCGGCATCAATCTGTGGCGCGAGTGGGCGCGGCTCGAGCTCGGCGCAGGCTTGGACACTTACGAACTCCCTGCCGCGCGGCGCGATTACGCGGGAGTGATTCTTTCCCTGGCGCGACAAGAACATCCGGACACCTCGTCCTATACCGACGAAGAAATCGTCCATCGCGTCAGCAAATTTCATCACGCCGGCTTTGTTTTGAGATCCCCGAGACATGAGCGGATCGAGCAACTGCTCGATTCCTACTCACGCCGTTTCACAGAAGATTTTCTTGCAACCCAGCCGGTTCCGGATAAGCCCTCCCATTGATCGGATGGGCATCGGAGCCATTCTTACTTCGAATATAGATGGCTGCAGAATACCTGCTCCACCAGCCCTGCCCGAAGGTCTAGGTAACTCTCAAGCACGACGCGTCCAGAGTTTGTTTGCCGAAGTTTCTTTCAAGGAATAAATTTGCATTACCCCTGGCGGAAATCTGCATGGGGTTTGCTTTCCCTTAGGGAGGACCGATGTGGGGCAATAAGAAACCGGATGCACCGCACGCCGGGCAACCGGGCCAAGGAAATTCCATTTCGAATCAGCCGTCGAAGTCAGCTTCGGCGGCCTGGGAGGATAAACCTGTAATGAGCACAGATGCGATGCGTCCATTAGGCGGGACCGCCGATCGCGGCACAGCGCGCCTCGGGGCTAGCCTGCATGTGAAAGGAGAGATCTCCGGCAACGAGGATCTGCTCATCGACGGCTCAGTCGAAGGACTGGTGCAACTAGATGAGCGGAAACTCACCGTCGGAGCCGCGGCGAAAGTCACTGCCGATATCATCGCCCGTGAGGTGGTGGTGTATGGCACGGTGAAGGGCAACCTTCGCGCCAAGGACAAAATTGAAATCAAGAAAGATGGTTCGGTCAACGGCGACCTGACCACCGCACGGATCATGATCGAAGACGGCGCTTACTTCAAGGGTTCGATCGAAATCGACAAGACCGAGCAGAAGGAATCCGGCAGCAACGCGTTTAGCAGGAGTTCCGCAGTTCCGGCGGGCGTCACCGCAACCAAGACGATTTAAAGTTCTGATCCACCTCGAATCCCTTCCGGAGAGCGCCCCGACCTGGTCGGGGCGCTCTCCCGTTTTCGCCCGACAGACGCTGGCCTTCTCCTGGATACCACACTCTCCTATCCGCAGTTATTCTGTTAACGCCCCTGCGCTACCGCCCTAGATCGGCAAAGCGATCGGGTTGTCGCCGGGTGCTTTAACTTTTCTTTCTTTCGGTTCATCCAATTGGGTCGGAAGAAAGAGAAAGAATGATCAGCGGAGCGGCAATGCCCATCCGGAATGCGCTTCCGAGCGCGAGGATCGCAAATGGAAACGAGAAAACTTGGGAATTCCGATTTGAACATTACGCGGGTCGGCTTTGGCGCCTGGGCCATTGGCGGTGCTGGCTGGGAATTTGCCTGGGGTCCGCAGGAGGACCAGGATTCGATCGCGGCGATCCATCGCGCACTGGAGTTGGGTGTCAACTGGATCGACACGGCTGCAGTCTATGGTACGGGCCATTCCGAAGCGGTCGTCGCGCGAGCGTTAAAACCGTGGCGCGGCGCTCGCCCGTACGTTTTCACCAAGTGCGCGCTGACCTGGGACAAGAATCGCAAAGTGCAGCCCGATCACTCGGCAGCCTCGATCCGCCGCGAATGCGAGGATAGTCTCGGCCGCTTGCAGGTGGAGACCATCGATCTCTACCAGATGCACTGGCCTCCGTCCGACAATGGCCCTTCGCTCGAGGAAGCTTGGCGCGCGATGGCGGACCTCCAGAAAGCCGGAAAGGTCCGCTGGATTGGCGTGTCGAACTTTGACGCGGTGCAAATGGAGCGCGCCGAAAAAATTGCGCCGGTCACCTCGCTGCAGCCGCCGTATTCGCTCGTTCGCCGCAAGATTGAGGAGGAAGTTCTCCCGTATTGCCAAAAGCGAGATATCGGCGTGATTTCTTACGCCCCGATGGCTTCCGGACTGCTCACCGGCGCGATGACCCGCGAACGCGCAACCAAGTTGCCCCGCGATGACTTCCGCAGCCGCAACAAGGAATTTCAAGAGCCGCGTCTTTCCAAGAACCTCGAACTGGTCGAACGGCTTCGCCAGGTGGGCGCGCGCCATGCCCGCGGGCCAGGCGAAGTGGCCGTCGCCTGGGTGTTGCGGCATCCGGCAATCACCGGCGCGATCGTTGGCGCGCGGAACGCCAAACAGGTTGAAGGCGTGATGCGCGCCGCCGAGTTAAAGCTAAGCGCAGAGGAAATTGCCGAAATCGAAGGCGCTGCTGTCATCGCTGCTTCTCGATGAGTTTCCCCGTTCGCGAAAAACGGAGTAACCAGATGGACCTCGGACTCAAAGGCAAGACCGCGGTCTTGTCTGGCTCAAGCCCATCCCGGCCGTTGCCGCTACGCTGGCTGGCGAAGGCCAAGGTCGTGCTTAACGGCCGCACCGAAGCTCGCGTCAGCGCGGCGCTTGCGCAAATCCGGCAAGGCGTCAAGAATGCCGATGTTCGCGGTGTCGACGCGGATCTCGGAACTTCCGCTGGCGTCGAATGCTTGTGAAACAGGTTTTCGACGCCGATCTTCTGGTGAACAATCTCGGCATCTTCGAGATCAAACCGTTCGCTGAAACTTCCGACGCCGATTGGCTGCGATTGTTCGAGGTGAACGTGCTGAGCGGCGTTCGACTCGCGCGCCATTACCTGCCTTCGATGCTCGAGAAGCATTGGGGTCGCATCATTTTCATTTCCAGCGAATCGGGACAGCGCATCCCGGCGGAAATGATTCATTACGGAATGACCAAGACCGCACAGGTGTCCATTGCGCGCGGACTTGCCGAGTCTGTCGCGGGCAGCGGCGTAACGGTGAATTCCATCCTGGCGGGACCAACGGCATCGGAGGGAGCCGGAAGGTTTGTCGAGCGCATGGCCAAGGAACAAGGCGTGACGCCGGTCGAAATCGAGAAGCAGTTCTTCGCCAGGTGCGGCCCAGTTCGCTGCTGAAGCCCTTCGAGACACCGGAAGAAGTTGCCGCGGTAGTAGCTTTCGTCGCCAGCAGGGACGCCGCCGAAGGCGGCGTGGTGCGCAGTATTTTCTAGAAAGGCTTGGTTCTAGGCGCGCAAAGAATCCGGCCGCCAATTCTTGATAAGCTCTTTGATGGCCTTGCGCTTGGTCAGCTTGTCGTGCAGCACTTTTTGCATCAGTTTCTCTAACTCCTCGTCACTGGCGAACCGCAAAGAAACAAATTGGTCCACCGTGAGTTCATCGACACGCCAGCCGAGTTCTTCGGGCAGGACCTGCTCGTAGCGCAAGCGCTCTTCCAATCGAATGACGCGGTCCTGCACGCTCAATGCAAAAATCCTTCCGTACAGCGCGCCAAAAAACAAGGCAGCGGAAGTCAGAACCCATTCCAAACCGCCGATGGAAAACCCGGCCGCTATCCACCGATAAATCGACCACCCGAAATGGATGATCAGCATAGGCAAGACAAAGAAATGGTACAAAGGAACAAACCTTACGTGGTTCTTCAAATTCTGTTCGCTCACGGCTTTTCTC
>Ga0182040_10001291_pt1 | contig 11614 bp, 10 predicted proteins | sample flu12Cox44000176_FD_125973 | JGI IMG/M metagenome (GOLD analysis project Ga0182040, IMG submission 125973) | Lab enrichment of tropical soil microbial communities from Luquillo Experimental Forest, Puerto Rico - flux8day.12C.oxic.44.000.176 | ecosystem: Environmental > Terrestrial > Soil >... | reverse complement strand
GTCGGCAGCCGCTTCGCCCGCACGGTGATCGCGGCCTCGTACGGGCCGTGCTTGCGGGTGAGCCACGGCAAGGTGCCGGTCTCGGCAAACGCCGTCTCGGCGCGGTTGCCGGCGTCATGGGCGGCCCGCGCGAACAGCACCGAGCCGAAGGTGCCGGGCGGCAGGAACACGACCTGGCCGTCGGCGAGATGGGGCGCCAGCGCCGCCGCGATGTCCGCCTGCGCGTTCGCAGGCACCGGACAAAGGATCAGCTCGCAGCCGCGCACGGCCTCCGCTATATCGTCGGTGATGAGGCTTGGCCGCGCTTGCCGGCAGCCGGAGAAATCCTTCACCGCGATGGTCCCGCCCGCCGCGCAGTGCGCCGCCACCGCCGCCTTGTCGCGCCGCCACATCCGCACGTCGTGACCGGCGAGCGCCAAGTCGCCCGCGGCCGCGAACGCGCCATTGCCTCCGCCCAGGACAGCAATGCGCATCAGCACGGCCCCGTCATTTGCCTGAGCAGGAAGTGCTGTACCTTGCCGAGCGCGTTGCGCGGCAATGAATCGACGAAGATGACGTCGCGCGGCACCTTGAAGCGCGCGAGCTCGCCCGCGACGTGGGTCGCGATCTCCTCGCCGCTCACCCGCGCCCGCGCGCGACGCACGACGTAAGCGACCGGAACTTCCTGCCATCTCGGATCGGGGCGCCCGATCACGGCGGCCTCGGCGACGCCGGGGTGATCGAGCAGCACGCGCTCAATCTCGGCCGGATAGATGTTCTCGCCGCCGGAAATGATGAGATTCTTCTTGCGGTCGACAATTGTGAAATAGCCGTCGGCATCGCGCCTCCCGCTGTCGCAGGAGAGATACCTTCCCTCCCGCAGAGCCTCGCCGGTCGCGGTCTGGTTGCCCCAGTACTCGAAGAAGACGTTGGGGCCGCGCACGGCGACCTCGCCGGCAGTGCCGTGCGGCGCCTCGGCCCCGCTCTCGTCGACGATGCGGGCCTCGCAGCAAAGGCCGGGAAGCCCGGTCGACCCTGCGCGCGAGAGATCGCCGCCGAGGCGGGTGTAGATGGCGATCGGGCTGGTTTCGGTCGAGCCGTAGACCTGGAGGACCGGCACGGAGCGCGCGGTGAGCGCATCGATGAGAGCCTGCGGCACCTGCGTCGAGCCGGTGCTCACCGCACGCACGCTGGAGAGATCGGTCGTCGGGAAGCCGGGGTGCTCGATCAGCGCCTGGATGGTCGCCGGTACCAGGACGAGCAGGGTAGGGCGCTCCGCTTCGATGGCCGCAAGCGCCGCGCCTGGATCGAAGCGGGCGTGCAGGGTGACGCTCGCGCCGAATTGCAGCGCCGGCGTGGTCTGGATGTTGAGCCCGCCGACGTGGAACAGCGGCAATACCGTCAGCACATGATCGCTCGCGGTGAGGTCATGCATGTGCTGGCTCATGACTGCATTCCAGAGGAGCGCCTCCTGGCGCAGCACGGCGCCCTTCGGGCGTCCGGTGGTTCCCGAGGTGTAGACGAGCAGCAGCGGGCTGCTCATGTTGACGTGTGGGTTGCGCTCGTCGCCGTGCCCCTGCGCCAGCAGGCCGTCGAAGGTGTTGCCCTCCGTATCGTCGGCGAGCCGGAGAATGCGAACGTCAGGATGCTTCTTGCGTAACGGTGGCACCAGTGCCGCAAAGGCGTCCTGCAGCAGCAGCACCTTCACCGAGGCGTCCGCGAGAATGAACAGCTGCTCGGGCAATGCAAGCCGCCAGTTGAGCGGGAGGAGCAGCGCGCCCAGCCGCGCGCAGGCATAGAGCAGCACCAGATAGTCGGGATGATTGGCTGCAAGAATAGCGATGCGGTCGCCGCGGCCGACGCCGAGCACCGATTTGAGCGCGCGCGCGGCGGCCGCAATCCGCTCGGCGAACGCGGCGTAGGTCAAGCTGCCGCCGTCGTAGCGCAACGCCACCTTGTGCGGCGTGAAGGCGGCGTTGCGCGCGATGAGGTCGGACAGATCCATGGGCACTTGTAGCCCGGATGGAGCGCAGCGACATCCGGGTCAGGCAAGGTCGGGAGAGATCCCGGATTTCGCTAGCGCTCAATCCGGGCTACGCAATTTCATTAATCCTTCTCGCCTGGCTGGTAGAGCGCCTCGCGGCCGATGCGGTCGATGCAGATTTCGGCCGTCCAGGGCAGCATCAGGGAGCCGCAGCGGCTGTCGCGATAGATGCGCTCGAGCGCAAGCGGCTTGAGCATCGCCTGCCCGCCGCAGGTGCGCAGTGCCTTGGCGGCAATGGCGTTTGCGTTCTCCATCACGGTGGCCTGCGCCGCATAGGCGCGCAGCACCTGCTCCTTGCTGGGATCGGGCCGCGCCTCGCTGATCGCCTGAAACCACAGCGCCTTGGTCTGCTCGAGGGCAATATGCATCTCGGCGACTGCGATCTGCTTGGTCGGATACATGCGGCGCTTGACCGGCGGCGTGCCCGGCATCTCGCCGCGCAAATAAGCGACAGTGAAGTCGTAGGCGGCCTGGGCGAGCCCCATGTAGGTCGGAGACAGCGTCAGGAACATGTGCGGCCAGCGCGTCGCCGCCTGGAAATAGACGCCGTGCGGCATCAGCATTTCCTGCTCCGGTACGAACACGTCTTCGAGCAGGAGCGTGCGCGAGACGGTGCCGCGCATGCCGAGCGGATCCCAGTCGCCCACGACCGACACCCCCTCGGCGGCGGCGGGAATGGCGAGATAGAGCGTGTTGCGCCGGCTCGCCGTGTCACCTTGCGCGCGCTCGGTGCACAGCACGCCGTAGTAGTCGGCGGCGCCCGATAGCGAGGCGAATATCTTCTTGCCCCCGACCCGAAATCCGCCCTCGACCGGCCGCGCTTCGGTGCCGAAGGCAACCGCTCCCGCGGCGGCCGCGCCCCCTTCCGAGAACGGCTGCGCGTAGATCGCGCCGTGATCGAGGATGCGCCGATAGTGCATGCGCCGGCGCGCGTTGTGCGCGCTGCGCTCGGCTTCCGACATCGGCAGATCGTCGGCCAGCGCGCCCGACCACAGCGTCGAGCACACGTGCATGTTCCAGGAAAGGGCGGTGGCTCCGCAGTAGCGGCCGAGCTCGGCCGCGGCGAGACAATAGGTCGCGAAGTCAGCACCCAAACCGCCCTCCTCCCTGGGAATGCAGATGGCAAGCAGGCCTTCGCGATGCATGTCGCGGAAGTTCTCGATCGGGAAGCTCGCCTCACGGTCGTATTTGGTGGCGCGCAGCGCCAGCACGCGACGGCCGAAGCCGCGCGCCTTGTCGAGAAGCTCGGCCTGGAATGGCGTCAGGCGGAAAGCGTCGGGTGCAAAGATCGGCGCATCATGCGCGGAGCTTGCGAGTGAATCCTGCATGGCCTGTTTATTTGACCAGCTTGTTCGAATAGTCGGTAATGAACCCCTTGATCTCCGGCCTGATGCTTCCGAGCTCCGCAAGAATCGCCTGCCCTTCCTGGCCGGTCACCAGCACGGGGTCGGTCTTGACGATGTTGGAGTAGTCGCGAATGAACGCCGCGTCCTGCCACAGCTCGACGAACGCCGAGCGCATGACGGCGACCGCCTCCAGCGGCGACTTCGGCGGCATCACAGCGGTGCGGAACATGGCAAGCTGCGCGTCTGCCCCCGCGCGCAGGGCCTCGTACAGGATGCCGGATGGCCTCTTGCCACCGTTGACGCTGGCATAGAACTCCTCGAAGGTCGGCAGGTCGGGAAGCGCGCGGGCGCTCGGATAGTCTCCATCCTTGCCGCGCGGCGAAAGTTGCCACAGCGGAATGACGACGTCCGACATGGTGGGCTCGACCGAGCCGGTCCAGCCCGGAAGCGACGTATTGGCGAGCTGCCCCTGGTTCTGCAGGATCGCGGTTTCCACATCCTTGAGCCCGCGGAACGCCGGCACTGGCTGGTTCTTCACGCCCAACAGATCGAGCATGAGTGCCTGGTTGACGGTGTTGCTGCTCTGGATATTGAGCGAGAGCGCCTTGAACTCATGCGTTCTCATGATGTCGGTCGCGACCTTGATGCCCGGCGGCGTATCGCGCCGCATGTAGACCACCAGCGGATTGGCAATGCCTGCGATCAGCACGAAATCGGTGTAGCTCGTGCGGATGGCGGGATTTCCTACGATCTGGCCGATGGTGTCGAGCGTGAAGAAGCCCATATTGTCGCCGTTGGGCGCCGCCTCGCCGAGCTGGTTGGCGCCGATCACGCCGCCGGCGCCGCCCACGTTCTTGATGATGATGCTCGGGTTTCCGGGGATGTGGGCGGGCAGGTGCTGCGCCACGATGCGCCCTTCGATGTCGCTCGGGCCGCCGGCGGGATAATTGATAATCATCGTGATTGTCTTGCCCTTGTAGAACTGGGCAATGGCGCGCGCCGGGAAGGCGGCGGCAAGCGCTATGGCGATCACCAGCATTCTACCGATCATGGATGCGCCTCCGACGTGTGCGGTCGCGGCAATCCCGACTTTATGGTTTCTTGGCCGCCGGACGCGCAGGCTGACCGCCGGCTGCAAGCCGGAACGGCTCAAACGTCGGCCGGTAGGACTTCTCGTCGAGGAATTGCCGCAGGCCCGTATTGTAGGAATCCTCGGCATCGGCGACCTTGATTGCCTTGCCCTTCTCCGCGAGATAGTCGTAGGCCTGCGCCACATCCATCGTGCGCACGTGCCGGATGGCCTGCTTGGTCGCACGCAGCACAGCAGGGCTCTTTTTCATGAGCTTGTTCGCGAGCTCGATGGTTGCTGCTTCGAGCTTTTCGTCGGGAACGGCAAAATTGATCATTCCGATGCGGGCGGCCTCCTTGCCGTCGAAGGGCTCGCCCGTGCAGGCATAGAAGAGCGCGTGGCGCGGCAGCACCATGTCGGCGACCGCCTTGGAGACCAGCGCGCCGGGCAGAATGCCCCAGTTCACTTCCGACAATGAGAAAGTCGCGCTTTCCGCCGCGATGGCGAAGTCGCAGGCGAGCAGCTGCATGAATGCCCCGCCGACGCAATATCCGTGTACCATGGCGATGGTCGGCTTGTCGAAGCCGTAGAGGCGCTCCCACCGCCAGCGGTTGGCGGCGGCCTGCGCTTTCTTGCGCTCGGCCGGCTTCTTCTCCAGGTCGCGGAAGAACATTTTCAGGTCCTGTCCGGCGCTGAAATTGCCGCCTTCGCCGGTGACCACGACAACCTTGACGGTGTCGTCGACCTCGAGGCGCGCGAGCGCGTCATCCATGTCGTAATGCAGCGCGGGCGACATGGCGTTGCGCTTCTCAGGCCGATTGAGCGAAGTCCAGGCGATGCCGTCGGCCAGGCGCACCTTCACGAAATCGTACTTGTACTCAGACATCGGCCGTTTTCCTCCAATTTGTTGCCTTCCCAGTCACGCTTCTGCCCGCTCCGGTCCGGCAAGGACGCTCCCGCTTGATATAGGCAGCGGGATCAACCGGGTGCCGCGGACATGCGCACGAGCCTGGGCAGGCGCGAGCTCCGTTTGCGGAGGTACCATGTCGGTGGCCGGAACTGTTGCGCGCTATCCTCCGTTGCGGTGCCTGCCCTTGATCACCTCCCCCTCCAGCTTGGTGAACGGCACGAACGATTCCGGGTGGCCGTCGTAGATGTCCGAGCGCGCCACGCTGATGGCGCCATCCGCGTCCTGCTGCTTGGTGATCTTGAGCACGTGCTGGATGCCGGGCGGGCCGATCGGGATGACCATGATGCCACCCGGACGAAGCTGCTGAAGCAGTGGCGGCGGAATGTGATCGATGCCGCAGGTGACGATAATCTTGTCGAAGGGCGCCTGCTCCTCCCACCCGTAGTAGCCGTCGGCCTGCCTGGTGGTGATCGCCTTGTACTCGCTGTAGCCGCGCGCAATAAGCGAATCGTAGAGCGTGCGGGTACGCTCGGCGAGCGGCTTGATGATCTCGATCGACCAGACTTTCTCGGTCAGATTGGAGAGGTAGGCGGACTGGTAGCCAGAGCCGGTGCCGATCTCGAGCACCTTGTCGCCCAAGCCTACGTTCAGGGAATTGGTCATGCGGGCGACGCTGTGCGGGCCGGTGATTGTGACCCCGAAGCCGATGGGAAGATAGTGGCCCTCATAGGCGCGCTTGAGATTGGCGCTGGTGACGAATTCCTCCCGCGGCGTGAGCAGGTAGGCCCGCTCGTCACGCGCGTCCCAGAGGTCGTGCTGCGCGAGCAATTGCTGCAATCGATCCCAGCGCTGGCCGAGAAAATCCGCATCCTCGCCGCGATTCTTGACCATCCACTCGATGAAGCTTTCCCTTGGCTCCATCGGCGGCGATGCGTTCCAGTCGTAGGGGACCGGGACGCCGGCGCGCGCCCGCGTGTGAAGAAATGGCGCTGCAAGGAGTACGGCGCCGCCCATGACGACGCGTCGCCGATCGAAAGTTCCTGGTTTCCTGCTTGACACGGTCGAAATATCCCTCACTTCCCTGATTCGCGAGCAAAGGCATCTTGCTCAATCGGCAATGATATTCAAGCATGTGTGACTAGATGAGGATAAGTGAGCGCTCAATGCCTTGCACGCACGAGGCCGCCGTGCAGACGGCATGGCATTGCGTGCGCGGTGACTACGGATTGCCGCCTGGCGAAGTCCATGTCTGGCGAGCCAACTTGAATCAACCGCAAGACCGCTTGAATTTGCTCGGGCAAATCATGTCGCACGAGGAGCGTGCACGCGCGCTGAGGTACCATTTCGAGGCGGATCGCAACCGCTGCACCATCGGGCGCGCGCTGTCGCGGCTGCTGCTGGCGCATTGCCTGGGCGAATCCCCGCAAGGACTGCGGTTCACCAATAATCGGTTCGGAAAGCCCGCGCTTGTTCCGGGGCATATCCCGCAGCTCGAATTCAATATCTCCCATTCGGGGGACTGGATCCTCATTGCGCTTTCGCGCGGCCGGGCGCTGGGCGTCGACGTCGAGCGCCAGAAAGAGGATATGGCGACCGAGGCAATCGCGGCGCGCTTTTTTTCGCCGATCGAGTGCAGCGCGCTGGCCGCGCTTCCAGCGGCGCTTCGCTGCACGGCCTTCTTCTCCTGCTGGACACGGAAGGAGGCCTACATCAAGGCACGAGGCGATGGCCTGTCGCTGCCGCTCGATGCGTTCGACGTAGCCTTTGTGCCCGGAGCCAGGGCGCGGCTGATTGCGACCCGGCACGATCCGGGCGACGCGCAGCGCTGGACTCTCAGCGAGCTGCAGATCGGGCCCGATTATGCGGCCGCGCTTGCCGTCGAAGGCGCGGATTGGCGGCTCAAATGCTGGCACTGGCCGGCGAAGGGACCCGTGCCCGGCTTCAATTAGGGCATGTTGGCGCGGCGCACCTTTTCGATCGGTGCCGGCGAATGTCAGGGACCTGCGCTTGCCATGCAGCGGCCTAGCGCGCGGCCCGCTCAATCGTCGTCGCCGAAGCCCATCAGCGACAGATGCTCGCGCACGACAATCACCACGGGCTGCGCCGTGGATTTGACGGTCCCGGCCTCGACCAGATCGTTGACGATCTGCTCGACGTGGGTCATCAGCTTGCCCTGGCCCTTGCGCAACTGCTTGACGTGGTGGGACGACTGCGACTCGGCGAGATCGACCACCACGATCTGAGGCTTCACGCCCGTGCCTTGCGACTGGGGCGTGCTCGTTGCCGCTGTTGCCATCTCAATCTCCGTGACCTTCGTCTTCCTCTTCGTCGGACCGTGACCCGAACGGCACCGATTTGCGCATCTCCTTGGCGGCCTTGCGGGTCGCCTTCACGATATTGCCGGGAGCCTCCGTCACCCACGCCATCCCGCCTTTCCCCGCGGAGCTGAGATGCCGTTGATACGCCTCCTGCGCCGCGATGACCTGCGCTTTCAGCATGTGGCGGATGCTGCGTTCCAGACGCTGCAAATTCGGCTTGTCCTCCTCGTCCTCATGCTCGCTTTCGTAAACGACTTCGGTGCGGCGATTCTCACCGCTGCCCTGCACGACGGTGACGCGTTTGACGAGCTTGTCCATATTGTCAATGGTGCCTTTCTGTTCCATGGCGTTCGTACCTCGCTTGCGGATGACGCCTGAATGAACCCGCCGCAGGCGCTGCTCCGGTCGTATCCCGGAGGCGTCGATCAATCGCAAACGATTGCCTGATCAAAAACCTGCCTGTGGCTGCTTCATCAGCGGCCTGATCAATGGTCGCCTGCGCTTAGGCGATCCTATAACAATGGCGGGACATTCGGCAACCGAGCATGCTCGGGAAAATCCGGATTCGGTCCGCTTGCAAACGCGCGGTTGCGGCAGACGCCGAAAGCAAGCGCATTCCGGCAAGGATTTGCCCTCGCACCGCTCTGCGGCTAACTTATCCATCATGGGGTCGGGTCGAACCTTGCACCCCACAAGGGCAGGAATGATTGCTTTCCGACACAGGATGCACAAGCCGGCACTGGTACGAGAGTATCTCTCTTCAAACCTCATCGCGCTCCATCGGTTTGTTTGAGCATGCCCTTTTTTGCAAAGCCGGGACCCGCTTGTGCGCGACATGCTCCTGCATTTCTCGCCATGACCGTTCTCGGCCTCGGCTGCGCGGCAGCCCCGGCGTTCTCGCGATCGCTGCAGGTTGCCGGCAGCGCCGGGTATTTGTCGGAATGGGAGTTTACGGGGGCCGCTACCGAGACAAGTTCGGCAGGCAGCAGCGAGTACGGGGGCCCGCTGACGTGGAAGCATGTCGGCCTGTGCAGCGTGAACGGCCCGCAGGAAAAGCCCGGCGCAATCCGTTTTCGGCTGTCCCGCCTGGGTTCATCGTCCCATATCGATGCGACGATCTCGTTCGACGGCGCGCAGTGCATCTACCGCGGAGCTCTCTCCGACGGCTTCAGCGGACAGATGGACTGCGCAAACGCCAAAGGCGTCCCGCTTTCGCTCTCGATCAAGTGATCACTCCGGATTGAGTCTGGTGTCGGGCAGGCTCAATCGAATCACAATCCTGCGAATGACGACCAGGACGAGCGCGACGCCTCCCAGCAGCAGCCAGCCGGACGCCATCGCCTGCTGCAGGAGCGTGTCCAAATGGAGCTCGTAGCCGAACCAGCGCCGGGCAATCGCTCCCGCGATCAGGCCAAACCCGAATAATGCGGCGACCAGATAGCCGAGCTTGAGGAACAAGGATGCAATGTAGGCGATCTTTCCGACAATGTTCTTGAAGTGGATGATCGGGTTCTCGATGTTCCGCTGCAGCTGGAAAATGCCCTGCGTGACCATATCGCCGAACTCCTCCAGCTGCAGATAGTCCATGTCCGTGAGTCCCCAGCGTCTCTTTCGCAAGCCGCTTTGCACGCGTCGGCGCGCTTCCCTGGCGGCCTGCCGGGCATAGGCCTGCAGCGCGCTGGCAACGTCGAGATTCTTGTCAAGGCGGGTGATGATGGCGTCGTAGGAAAAACTTGTTCTGAAAAACTGGATCATCTCGCCGCTGGCCGGTATGCGGAACTCCCGCGCCACTTCGAGGAAGCGAAGCCATGCCTGCGCCGAGCTCTTCTCCCACCACTCGGCATCTTTGCTGTACACCGCATAGATCCAGTCGGCGTAGATTTTTTCCAGCTCATGGCGGATCCTTTCAACGTCCAAAGGCGGAAGCGGCCCGAGCAGGCTGAGCGAGCAATTGACCATCCGCCCGATATCTCCCTTGAGAGCGTGGTGCTGAAATTCGCGCAGTATCTTGCGGACCTGCGTCGAAAAGCGGCCGATCGCTCCAAAGTCGATGAAGCAAATCTTGTTGTCGGGCATGATGACAAGGTTTGCCGGATGCGGATCGGCATGGAAGAACAGCTCCTCCTGGATCTCGCGCTGCATGATGACCACAATCTTGCGTGCCAGCGCTCTTGGCTCAATTCCGATGCGGGCCACCTGCGCCAGAAATTCCTGGTCGTTGCGGTCGACGGCCGCCATCAGCTCCCACATCCACACGCCCGAGACGAACTCGCTCACCAGCACTTCATCGCTGCAGTACTGGAAATAGACCCGCGGCGCCGTGACGTCCTTCTTGTGCTTGGCGGCGCGGCGCCGGAACAGGTCGGTGTAGCGCGCTTCGGCGCGGAAATTCATCTCGTTGAACAGGATGGTCTGGAACTCGTCGCGAAAATTGCGGGCGATGCCCGGCGGTATGACGGTGAGCGTCTCGCCCACGATCAGGAGCCAGTCCAGCGCACGCAGGTCGGCGGCAATCAGCGGACCGATGCCGGGTCGCCTGACCTTCACGGCCACCCGCGTGCCGGTCCTTAATCGAGCCTGGTAGACGCAGGCCAGCGACGCGGAGCCGATCGGCTCCGGATCGAATATCTCGAACACGTCAGCGAGCGGCTGCCCAAGCGTGCGCTCGATGATGGCAATGGCCTGCTCCAGCGGGAAGGCCGGAGCCTGGTCGAGCATCTTGCCCAGCTCGGCGCAATAGGCATAGGGCAGCATGTCGGCACGCATGGACACTTGCTGCGCCAGCTTGGCGAAGGTCGGTCCGCCATCCTCCAGCACACGACGCAGCCGAACGGCGCGTCTCTGAACGCTGGCGCGACCCCGCAATACGTCAAGCAGATTGCCGGAATAGAATCGCACGAAGCCCCAGATCCAGACCAGCAGCCTGCTGACGGTCAGCATCACTCCGGCGTGGAAGCGAACGCGCCGCGCGCGCGGCAGAGCCACATTCACCTCGTGGACCGAATGCGAAAACTTGCGGCGCGGCATCGGGCGCACAACGCTCGGTTCCGGCGTCGTCATCGGGACCGCGGCTGCCGGCACGATCTGGGTCTCGGTCGTTATTGTCACCGTTGCTCCTGTCGGCATCGAAAGGGAGGTTTACGGTCGGCTGAGCCGTTGATGGCCGCACAATGCCCACACCGGCCATTCTGACATTCATCCATGGTTTCAGGACAAATTCAATTGAGCTATAGATTGAGCCAGGCGTTGGCGGCTGTGGATTGCGAAGGGATGGGACTATACAAGGCCGTAGCATTGTCAATTGCGATGGCGCTTACGCTCGGCGCCATCATCGCAGTGGCGACCTGGGATGCAGATCCCGATGAGCTGTCGGCAAACGACGTCCAGTTTCACGTTTCCTGCGATGACTGGAGCCAACGACAGTTCAACCATGCAACCTCGCTCTTGCACTCCCTGCGATATGCATACTCGCTGCGCGCCTACGCCGCGATAGCCGGCCACCAGCCCGACTGCGCGATGGCGTACTGGGGAATCGCAATGAGCCGGCTCAAGCGGCCGATCGCAGTCCCCCCGTCGGTCGAGGACATTCGGGCTGCCGCGCAAGCGCTCCGATCTGCGGCGCATGCACGCACAGCGGGCCCGCGTGAGCGGGGATATATCGATGCTTTGACCATCCTGGTCGCGGAAGGCGCGCCGGCGGTGTGGCATGCGCGGACCCTGGCGTACGAAAAAGCGATGGAGACCCTCGCCCGGCTTTATCCGGAGGATCGGGAAGCCGCCATCTTCTACGCGCTGGCGCTCAATATGGCGACACCGGCGTCTGACAAAAGCTATGCCAAGCAGACCAGGGCGACCGAGCTGCTTCTGGTAACGCTCAGCGAGCAGCCCAATCATCCCGGAATCGCCCACTATCTGACCTACTGCCTCAACAACACCTCCAGCACGACT
>Ga0182040_10001283_pt1 | contig 11660 bp, 12 predicted proteins | sample flu12Cox44000176_FD_125973 | JGI IMG/M metagenome (GOLD analysis project Ga0182040, IMG submission 125973) | Lab enrichment of tropical soil microbial communities from Luquillo Experimental Forest, Puerto Rico - flux8day.12C.oxic.44.000.176 | ecosystem: Environmental > Terrestrial > Soil >... | reverse complement strand
GGTGGCCACACCGACGGCATCACCGGAAAGGACTGCAAGTGGAACGTCTACCGGGTCTGCAATACGACGCGCGCTGAGGCCAACTCGGTGTCAGAGTTGCTGTTCACCAAGTACGGCAAGAAGTGGCACTTCATTACGCCTGACTATTCCTTCGGCCACACGTTGCAGCAGGCAGGTTTGGCCAATCTTCAGAAACTCGGCGGTACTATGACTGGCAACGAGCTCACGCCGCTCGGTACCAGCGACTTCTCCGCCTATCTTATTAAGGCGCGCGCGGCCAATCCGGACGTCCTGCTTGTTTTGGTGCAGGGCTCTGACATGGTGAACTGCTTGAAGCAGATCGCCCAGTTCGGCATCGACAAGCAGATTCACGTCGCCGGATTGCAACAGGAGCTCGAGTCGCTCGAGGGCATGCCGCCCGAGGCGCGCGTCGGCAATTGGATGTTCGAATGGTACTGGAAACAGCCGGGCGTGCCGCATGTCGAGGAATTTGTTGCCGACATCCGCAAACGTAGCAACGGCAAGGTGCCAACGGCGCGCACCTGGTTCGGTTACACCTCGATGCAGACCTATGCGCTCGTTGCCAACCACGAAAAGACACTCGACGGCGTCAAGCTCGCCAGAGCGCTCGGCAATTTCGAGCTGCCGCCTGAGGTTAAGCTGCAGCCCAACAAGGTCTATTACCGCGACGGCGATCATCAGCTGATGACTTCCGCCTTCGTCGGTCAGGCCGTACAGAAGCCCGCGGCGGATCCGGAGGATCTCTTCCAGGTCGATCAAGTGCTCGCGGGGGACAAGGTCAATCCGGCGCAGACTGAAACCGGCTGCACGCTTCAGTGGCCGGCTTGAACTAAGACCCGCCGCCTGTTGCGCCTGGGGAGTGTAATCGCTCTCCAGGCGTGCCATGTTGAATGCAAGGTCTGGGGAGCCCGAACGTCGATCTATGCTGCAGCTGCTGCTGTTCAATGTCACGAACGGACTGATCATCGGCGCCTTCTACGTGCTGATGGCGCTCGGCCTGTCGTTGATCCTCAACCTGAGTAACGTGATCAACTTCGCCCATGGTGGTTTTCTCGTCGTCGGCGGCTATATCGCATATACGATCACGCCCTATGTCGGTTTCTGGGGCGCACTGCTGATCGCACCCCCGCTCACCGCCATCATCGGACTCTTGGCCGAACGAGTCCTCATCCGACCGCTCTACGGACGCGACCCGCTCTACAGCCTGCTGTTGACGTTCGGCCTTGCCTTCATCTTCGAAGACGGCACACGCTTCATCTGGGGAGCGCAGGGTAAGCCGGTGACCGTGCCGGCCGTCCTGGCGCAGCCATTGAGTTACGAATTCTTCTTCATCACGGGCTACCGCCTTTTCATGGTCGCCATGGTGGTCGTAGCAGTCGCCGTGCTCTTCGTGCTGCTGCGCTACACCCGTCTCGGCATCCGGATTCGTGCTGGTACGCTCGATCTCGAAACCGTATCGGCGCTCGGTGTCAACGTGCGCACCCTGCGCTCGCTCAATTTTGCCGTGGGCATTTTCCTTGCCGGCCTGAGCGGCGTGCTGGCAGCCGGTCAGCTCGGCCTCGAGCCGACCATGGGCTCAGGTCTGCTGATGCCGAGCTTCATCGCCATCATCGTCGGCGGCGTCGGCAGCCTCACCGGCACGTTGCTTGGGGGTCTGCTGATTGGAGTCGCTTCTGGCATCACCGCGGTGTTTCTGCCGGCGGCGAGCGAAGCGATCATGTACGTGCTGATGGCAGTGGTGCTGCTGATTCGCCCGCGCGGATTGTTGGGCGAAGAGGGCATGATGACATGAGCGATCAATACGACGCCCGCAAGCTGCTTGCGCTTGCCTGCATTTGGGCGGCCCTGTTGCTTGCGCCCTACTGGATGCCGCCCCTTGGTGGGTATACCGCCCTGGGCACGCGTGTGCTGGTGCTCGGATTGGCTGCTATGTCGTTGAATTTTCTCCTGGGCTTCACCGGCGTCCTGTCATTCGGCCATGCCGCCTACTTCGGCCTCGGCGCCTATGGCGCGGGCCTGTCGCTAAAGTTTCTTGCAGCCAGCAGCCCGCTTGCCTTGTTGATGGGGATGCTGCTGGGCGGGGTCGCCGGGGCGCTGCTCGGGACGCTGATCGTTCGGCGCCGCGGCGTCTATTTCGCGATGGTCACGATAGCCTTCGGTCAGGTCTTTTATTACATCGCGTTTCAATGGAGCTCACTGACCGGCGGCGATGACGGCTTGCGCGGTTTTTCCCGCCAGCCGCTCGATTTCGGACTGTTCAAGATCGATATCCTCTCCAACGCCGATTATTTCTATTATTTCGTCCTGTTCTGCTTCGCGCTCATCGTCGCCATAATGAGTTTTATTCTCCGCTCGCCGTTCGGGCGTACGATGCTGGCCATCCGCGAAAACGAGAGGCGTGCGCGCTTCCTCGGAATCGCGATCGAGCGGCACATTTGGATCGTGTTCACGCTGTCTTGCTTTTTTATAGGCTTTGCCGGCGCGCTCTATGCGCTGTTGAATAATTTCGCCGACCCTAGAGGCTTGCATTACAGCCAGTCCGGCGATTTCGTCATGATGGCGGTCATGGGCGGCATGCGCAGCTTTTGGGGCCCGCTTCTCGGTGCCGCCGTGTTCGTGGTTCTGCAGGATTATCTGTCGAGCGTCACGGTGAACTGGATGTCGTTTGTCGGGTTGCTGTTCGTACTTGTGGTGCTGTTCTTCCCGCGCGGGCTGCTGGGCATGGTACGACGGAAGCTCGCCTCATGACGCTCCTGACCGTCGATAATGTCTCCCGGCATTTCGGCAGCCTGATTGCAGTCGACGACATATCGATGACGGTCGCACCCGGTGAACTGCGCGCCGTGATCGGCCCCAACGGCGCCGGCAAGACCACGTTTTTCAACATGATCAGTGGCTTCCTGATACCGACCTCGGGCCGCATAATCTTCGACGGAGAGGACATCACGAGGCTTTTGCCCGCCCGCCGCGTCTGGCGTGGCATCGCCCGCACTTTCCAGATTACCGAGGTTTTTCCCGAGCTGACAATCCGCGAAAATCTGCGCATCGCGGTGGAGTCGGCGAGTGGCTTCCGTCTGCGCCTCTGGCAAACAAGCGAGGAAGACCGCAAGGTGAGGCAGCGCGTCGACGAGCTCCTGGAGATGAGCGGCCTGGGCCAAAAGGCACACCGCCTGGTGGGCGAGCTCGCGCATGGCGATCAGCGCGCCAACGAGATCATGATGGCATTGGCGCTGCGGCCACGCCTGCTACTGCTCGACGAGCCGACCGCGGGCATGGGCGACCAGGAAACCTACGACATTACGCAGCTGATCCGCAAACTGCACCGCGACCAGAAGCTGACGATCGTGCTGATCGAGCACGACATGCGCGTCGTCTTTCACCTGGCCGATCGCATCATGGTGCTAGCGGAAGGCAAGATGCTGGCGGAGGGCACTCCGAAGGAGATCGCAGCTAACGAGGCGGTGCAAGCGGCCTACTTAGGGAAGGCAGCGGCATGAGCGGCGTGGCCCTGCAGGCGGAAGGCCTGCACACCTTTTACGGCAAGAGCCACATCCTGCACGGTGTCGGCCTGGAGGTGCGCGAGGGCGAAATCGTCACGCTATTGGGGCGCAACGGCGCCGGCAAAACCACGACATTGCGCAGCTTGGTAGGACTGACCCACGCTCGCCAGGGTACGGTGAACATTTTCGGACAAAACACCACCGACTGGCCGCCTTTCCGCGTCGCCGCGCTCGGCGTCGGCTACGTGCCGGAGGGCCGGCGGATATTTTCCAACCTGACGGTCGAGGAAAACCTGAAGGTGCCGCTGGAAAAGGCGGGCCCATGGACCATCGCCCGCATCTACGAATTGTTCCCGCGGCTTGCCGAGCGCAAAACCAACAAGGGCCGCCAGCTCTCCGGGGGCGAACAGGAAATGCTGGCGATCGCACGCGCCCTACTGCTGAACCCGAAGATCTTGTTGCTCGACGAGCCGAGCCAAGGCCTTGCCCCGCTGATCGTTCAGGAGGTTTTCAAGATCGTCAGCTCAGCGCGCCAGCAGGGCATTTCCGTGCTGCTCGTAGAGCAGAACGTGCGCGCCGCGGTAGAGATCGCCGACCGCGCTTACGTGCTCGATGACGGCAAGGTGGTTTATTCTGGCTTAGCCGCAGAGTTTGCCAAGGACGAGGAGCGCGTGCGGGCGCTCGCCGGCGCCAGCGCCGAGCAGTGGGAGGCGGACGCGCCGGCCTGATCCCGTTTGCCGCCCTCGGGGAGGTTGGCATCGTGAGCAAAACCGATCTGATCGAACTCTCCGCAAGCGACGCGCGTGCGCAAATCGCTCGCGGCGCGATCTCAGCGGAGGAATATACACAGGCATTTCTTGATCGCGTCGCGGCGGTTGAAAAAGACGTGCAGGCCTTCATCCAGTTCGATCCGGATTATGCGCTGACGCAGGCGCGCACGCTCGATGCACATCGTTCGAACGGTCGGGCGGTTGGTCCATTGCATGGCATCCCTGTCGCCATCAAGGATATCTTCGATACCAAAGATTTCCCGACCGGCTACGGCTCTCCGATCTATGCAGGACACCGGCCGGGCTCGGATTCGGCTGCCGTCGCGCGGCTGCGCGCCGCAGGTGCTGTGATCCTCGGCAAGACGGTGACCACCGAGTTCGCCTATTTTCATCCGGGCAAGACGCGAATCCGCACGACCCGACACGAACGCCGGGAGGGTCATCCTCGGGGTCGGCTGCGGCCGTCGCGGCAGGCATGGCGCCGCTTGCCGTCGGCTCGCAAACTAACGGCTCGGTGATCCGACCGGCGGCCTTTTGTGGCGTGTTCGGCTCAAAACCCGGACACGGCGTCATTTCCCGTGCCGGTGCGTTGACCCTGTCGCGAGCGCTCGATCATGTCGGCATCTTTGCGCGTACGCTCGATGACGTAGCTCTCATCCTCGACGTGCTCGCCGGCAACGATCCCGCCGATCCCGACACGCTTGCTTTCACCGTAGCGGCGTTTCGCGCAACGCTTGCAGATGCGCCCCCAACGCCGCCACGTTTCGCCTTGGTACGGACGGCGATGTGGGACAAAGCAGACTCCGAAACGCGCGCTAAAATTGAGCAAAGCGCCAAGGAACTCGGTGCTTTCGATGTCGAACTGTCCGCGGACTACGCTGCCGGTTGGGACGCCCAGCGCGCGATCATGGCGGCCGACATGGCGCACAATCTAGGCGCCAATCTCGACAAGGGGCAGGTAAGCCCACAATTCCGAAGCTTGGTGGAAGAGGGTCGTAAAGTGACGGCGGTGCAGTACCTCTCAGCCCTGCGTGACGCGCGCCGTTACGCCGCTGGAGTTGCCGAAATCTTCAAGCGCGCCGACGCAATCGTCACGCCATCCGCCCGTGGCGTGGCACCGAACGCGTCTTCAACCGGCGATCCGGTATTCTGCACCCTGTGGTCATTGACCGGATTGCCGGCGTTGAATGTGCCCATTCTGGCCGGTGAAAATGACTTGCCGATCGGCCTGCAGCTTGTCGGCGAGCCTGGTCGCGACGAACGATTGCCCCGCATAGCGCGCGGATTGCTCGAACGGCTCGGGCTTCACAATCATTTTTCGAAGCTAGCTCCCGCGCGCCGCTGAACCTCACGCTGACCTGCCGAGGTGCTCTTTGAAGAAGGCAACAGTGCGGCTCCACGCTAGCTCGGCGGCCGCTTTGTCGTAGCGGTTGCTGGTGTCGTTGTTGAAGGCGTGATTGACGTTGGGATACATGTAAATCGTATAGTGCTTGTTGTTGGCCTTAAGCGCCGCCTCATAATCTGCGATTCCTGCGTTCACGCGCTGGTCGAGCCCGGCATAGTGCAGCAGCAGCGGCGCCTGGATCGGCTTCACCTGATCGGCCGGCACCTGCAGCCCGTAATAGATCACGCCAGCTTTCAAGTCGGGTGCCAGCACGGCGACCCGATTGACAATGCCTCCGCCCCAGCAGAAGCCGACGATACCCACCTTGCCGGTGGATTCCGGATGCTGCTCGAGGAATGGCACGGCAGCGGCAACACGGCGCGCTGTATCGGCGGGATTCAGTGTGCTGATCATGTCACGCGCCTGGTCCTCGTCCGCCGGCGTGCCGCCGAGTGGGGATAACATGTCCACCGCCAGGCAGAGGAAGCCTTCCAACCCGAGGCGCCGGGCCACGTCCTGGATGTGCGGGTTAAGACCGCGGTTCTCGTGCACGACGATGATTGCCGGGCGTTTTACTTTCTCCTTGAGCCGCGCCAGGTAACCGTTGATAGGCGTTTCCGGCGCCTGGTAAGACACCGTACCGATCGCCAGCCGCGCATCGTCGGCCGGAACAATTGCGGCGCGTGCGTAATCGTTCTGCAACAATGGCAGCAGCGCCAGCGCCGCCACGTTCGATCCAGCGATGGTCGCTAACCGATCGAGAAAACTGCGACGGTTGATTTCGCCGTGCGTGAAGCTGTCATAGAGATCGATGATACGCTGGTCCACGGGTGACTGCCGCGACTGTCCCCTAACTCTAACCCCCGTTTTCGGTTGTTTAGTCCGCAAGGCTGCCCTGTCCTGATGACAAAACGGCGCGCGAAAACCAAGAGACGAAACTTGGTCTTGGCCTTGGCTTCCTCGTCCTTTGGCCAAGTGGTGTCAAGGACGGCACTGGGGCAAGACCAATCAGCTTCTGCACGGTGTCTATGGACCACCGCGACAGCCGCCGCTCCCCCGTGCGGGCCGTGCCCTTCTAGACTCCCAGCGGCACTGCCATCATCAGTGTAAGAGGGTTGGTCGGCTAGACGAGGCGGGAATTGGGTATTTCCGAAGCCGCAACCCGCTTGCGCTGCCCGGAATTGACCCGCAAAGTCCCCTTAAGGAATCGGAATGAACCATCAACGACCCTTGGCGAGTGCCCTCGCTGTGGCCTTGCTGTCGCTCATGTTGGCCGGCTGCGCGACCGTCCCGCCGCCGCAGCCACAGCCTGCGGAGCCGGCAGCCGTTCCATTGATGCCGCCGGCCTTCCCGCCGCACGACCTTGTCGGGCGCTGGGGCCTTGCCGCCTATCATAAGATCGAAGACCGCAAACGCATCGAGGCGGCTGCGGCCAACCAATGCCAGCAGCCTTACGTCATCTCGCTCGGTCCTCATGGTGGCGTAATGATGCATCTCGCCGATCAGGCGACGCCGGAAGAGCTGCAGCTGAAAGGCGCTCCAGGCGGAAAAACTTATATCGGTCCGGAAGGCGCGCCGGCCCAGATGCAAGATCGCGAAGTGGTCTCGTTCGACGGCCGTATACTGATCCTGCGCTGGATGGATCAGGAGGTGCAGAGCCGGTATGGCACCATGGTCTACGTACGTTGCCCGCCGGAAGGCGCGAAGCGGTCGGTAAAGCCGAAGCCTAAGCCGACACCGAAAACCGCGCCCCAACCGGCGCAGTAAGGCGCCTCGCCAGCGCCGTCTGCGATGCCCGCTTTCCGCGACTTCATTGACGGCAGCTGGCGCGCCGTGCCGGTGCTCGGTGTCACGCAGATTTTGTCCTGGGGCACGATGTTTTACACACCGGTGCTGATTGTGCCGTTGATCGCGGCCGACCGTGGTTGGTCGATTTCCTTCGGCATGGGCGGATTCTCGGTCGGACTGCTGGCCGCCGGCTTGAGCGCACCTTACGTCGGCCGTTCAGTCGATCGCTTCGGCGGTCATGTGGTGATGACTATAGGCTCGCTAATCGGCGCCCTCGGGCTGGTTCTGATCCCGCATGCCGCTGACCACGTCAGCTATCTTGCGGTCTGGGTTGTGCTCGGTATCGGCATGGCGGCGAACCTTTACGATTCCGCCTTCGCCACGCTCGGCCGCATCTTCGGCGTCGATGCACGGGCTCCGATCACCGCTCTCACGCTCGCCGGCGGATTCGCCTCGACCGTAAGCTGGCCGGCGACTCATTTCCTGCTGGAAGCAATCGGATGGCGCGCCACCTATTTGGTCTACGGCGCGCTGCTCGCCTTCGTCTCCGCGCCGCTTCATGCTCTCGCGCTACCACGCAAACGCTTCGGGGCGGATGTCAAACCGAGCGACGACGTGCCGGAACCGAAAGCGGTGCTGCCGCCGCACGGCCTGCCATTCACCCTAGTCGCTTGCGCCTTCGCCACTTACGCCTTCGTTCCCTCTGGCCTGTCCGCGCACCTGCTGGCGATCTTCGCGCGCTCCGGCATGGATGCTGGAACGGTGGTGTGGATCGGCGCGCTGTTCGGGCCGGCGCAGGTTGGCGCCCGTCTGATCGAATTCGCCTTTGGCCGCGCTCTGCACCCCTTGTGGGTTGCGCGCGTCGCGTTATCGATGCTGCTCTGCGCGTTTATGATGCTGGCGCTCCTCGGAATTGCGCCGTCGGTGGCGGCGGCTTTCGCGCTGATGTTCGGCGGCGCCAATGGTCTCGTCACCATCACGCGCGGCGCCGTGCCGCTCGCCCTCTTTGGCGCATCCGGCTACGGGCGTCTGATGGGTCGGCTCGCCGGACCGTTTCTACTGGTGCAGGCGGTGGCGCCCCTAGTCATGGCGTTTGTCGTCGATCGGGTTTCGGACCCGGCGGCGTTGACGCTCGCCGCGACCTTTGCGGCAACGGCGCTGATATGCTTCGTGCTGATCAGGAGGCCGAACTAACCGAACAGCGCGTCGATATCGCTCTGCGTTGCCCGGCGAAGCTGCAGACGATCATGGATAGCGCGCGTTTACCGTGCGGGGGTCCGCCGTTTCATAGACAGAGGCAAAGCAGTAAAGAGAGATACCGAGGTCGTGGTGTTTTAAGTCTCCGCCGGAGTCGCTAGCGCGATGCCGTGCTGGGCAAGCACGCGCGGAAATTCCTCGGAATTGAAGAAGGCCAACTCGCGCTCGCGCTGATGCGTGACGGGATCGATTTGCTGCAATTCGGCGTCGACGAAGCCGGGGTGGCACATCACCAGCCCGCCGTCGGGGAGTCCTTCCAGGAAGCGCGGAAACACCTTGGCGAAACCGGGCTTGTCACTGAAGTCATAGACGCCGGCAAAGGCGGGATTGGTAAGAACGCCGAGCTGGTTGGCCTTGCGCCGGAAACCGACACTCAGGACATCGAGCAGCAGATCCTTGCCGTCCTTCAGCCGCATCGCGCCGCGCGCCCGCCCGCACTGTCTGACCCAAGCTTGCGGCACAGTCTCGGCGATCACCTTGAGTACAGCGTCGCGCACCTGTGGGAGTAAATGCACATGCTGATGACCGTCGACGAAATCGGGCGGCTGGCCGAAGGCCTCGATGAAGGCTTCGAGCTGTGTCGCGACTTCGATCATTAGCCGCGCGGGATCAAGCCGACGCGCGACAGCAGTGCGGAACATTTTGTTGAGCGACGCAAACTTGCCATGGCTAAGCGGCGCGAAACTCTCGCTCATCGGCTTGAACGGCGTGGTCAGTGTGACGTGCAGGCCGAGAGCGGCCCGTTTTTGTCCGGAGTTCAACGTATCCAGCGCCTCAATTTCGTCGGGGCTGAGATACGGCGACGGCATCATCACCGAGGTGGCGTTGATCCGCCGACGCAAAATCAAGTCGCGGATGCCGGCACTGACGGCAGGTGACATCCCATAATCATCCGCGCAGAGCCAGATCTGGCGGTCCGCTACCGGCACTGCGTGCTCACTCCGCCGCGCGTGATGTCGTATGCTCCTTGGAATCCTCGGCACTCTTCAGGTTGTGCTCGGCCACGAAATAGACCGGACGCGCTTTGATCTCGGACAAGAGCTTGCCGATGTATTCACCTAGCACGCCAATCATGATCAATTGTACGCCGCCGAGCACCATCAGGCCGACCACGAGCGACGGATAACCCGGGACGTCCTGGCCAAAGATAATGGTCTCGAACAGAATCCAGGCGCCAAAAAACAGTGCGCTACCCGCCAGTAGCAATCCTAGCAGGCTGGCCACACGCAGCGGCGCCACTGTGAAAGAGGTCAGGCCTTCGATCGACAGGCCGATCAGCGCCCACACGTTCCACGTTGTCGTGCCGTGTGTGCGCGCCACCGGCGTATAATCGACGCGCACCTGGCGGAAACCGATCCAGCTGGACAGGCCCTTGAAGAAGCGGTTGCGCTCCGGCATCTGCCGCAGCGCTGCCGCTGCGCGAGGCGACAGCAGGCGGAAGTCGCCGGCGTCTTCGGGAATCTTCTGCCGCGCGCCCCAGTTAATCAGCGCATAGAACCAATGGACGCCGAGGCGTCGCAGGAACGTTTCGTTCTCGCGATGCGCCTTGGCGGTGTAGACCACGTCGTAGCCGTCGTCGAGCCAACGCGCGACCAGCGTGTCGATGAGGTCCGGTGGATGCTGGCCGTCACCGTCCATGAACAGCACGGCGCCGTAGCGGGCATGATCGAGGCCCGCGAGAAGCGCGGCCTCCTTGCCAAAATTGCGCGACAAAGTGACCACCTGGATGTCCAGCGGTTCGGCTGCCAGCGAATTGGCAATGCTATTGGTGGAGTCAGTGCTGCCATCGTCGACATAAACGACTTCCGTGTGCAGGTCATGCTTTGCCTTTAGGCCGCGCGCCACCTCGGTAATGCGCTCATGCAGGGAGGCCAGACCCTTGGCCTCGTTGTAGACCGGCACGATGATCGACAAACCGGACGCGGTGCGCGATGGTCGCGCGCGGGTGGCTGATTTGCTCGGTTTCGACGGCATTTCCCCTTAACCTGTCGCTTAGTGTCGATGCGATCTATAGCGCACCGGACGGTTCCTGTCGCCCACTCAAAAAGGGGTCGGCCAAGGAGCTTAGCGATGTTATGAACGAATGATGATTCTGGTGCCCTTGCAGAAATTCCTGGACCGCCTTCGTGTGGCCTGGCATGAGCGCGCAATCGCCCTCAAAGCGATCAGCTTCGGACTTGTCGGCGTTGTTAACTCAGCCGTCGATTTCGCGGTGTTCTCATTCGCCTACTATTATCTGGGTCTATCGATTGTCATTGCCAATACGCTGGCGTGGGTCATCGCCGTGAGCGGTTCATACGTCCTGAATTCGACCATCACTTTTGCTCACGAGTCTGGACGCAAGCTTTCACCCAAGAGCTATTTTGGCTTCGCCCTTTCGCAGGTCGTCGGATTTCTGGCTAACACCGGCACCGTCTGGTGCCTCGTTGAGCTGCTGCACGCTCCTGCCTGGGCTGCGAAAATCGCGGCGATCGGCATGAGCTTCGCGGTCAACTTCTCGCTCTCGCATCTCGTCGTCTTCCGTGTTCGCCGCTCGGGCGAGGACGCTCATTGAGGTGGAGTCTTTATGCGGCACGACAGTAATCTGAGGGCGCGCTGGCCGAATTTCGTCACCCATCTCGAGTGCGCGATGACCGGGGAGCGCCACGAAGCGGATCAGGTGCACGGTTTGTCGCGGGCGGGCAAGCCGCTGTTGGTTCGTTACGATCTCGCCGGCGTGCGCGAGGCGCTGAGCAAAGAGATGCTGACGCAGCGCGCCCCCGATTTGTGGCGCTATCGCGAGCTCCTGCCGGTGCGCAATCCGGAAAACGTTGTCAGCCTCGGCGAGTGCATTACGCCCTTGGTGCGCATGCCGAAGCTCGAGGCCAGGTTTGGAGGTGGCGAAATCCTGGTGAAGGACGAGGGTCGGCTGCCGACCGGCTCGTTCAAGGCGCGCGGTCT
>Ga0182040_10001281_pt1 | contig 11676 bp, 9 predicted proteins | sample flu12Cox44000176_FD_125973 | JGI IMG/M metagenome (GOLD analysis project Ga0182040, IMG submission 125973) | Lab enrichment of tropical soil microbial communities from Luquillo Experimental Forest, Puerto Rico - flux8day.12C.oxic.44.000.176 | ecosystem: Environmental > Terrestrial > Soil >... | reverse complement strand
TGCCTGGCGTCGCAAGGACCTGCTCGTTATCGGACCGGGCATGATCGGCATGTCCATGGGTGATCACCGCTCGCGGCACGGGGCGAATAGGGTCGATGTAAAAGTCGCCGGGCTCACAGTAGAGCCCGGCCGAGCTCGTCCCGATCCAGGTTTCTGGCCGAGGTGCGACGGTCAAGACAGGTCAGCGAGCGGTTAAACCAAACGCTCGATGGCGGCCTTGTCGCGGATCACGATCGAGGCTTTACCGAGGGTGATAAGGCCCGCCCGATGCCAGTGCTGCAGAACTTTGTTGACACTTTCGCGGCTACCGCCCGCGATATAGCCGAGTTCTCGCTGCGAGACGTGAAGTTCGACCAGAGAACCCGGAACTCCGTGTAGGCTAGCACTCTCGGCGAGATGTAACAGGGCTTTTGCTATCCGCGCCTCGAGATGCCGAAACAGCACGTCCTCGACCTGCTCGGTGGTCTGCCGCAACCTCTGGCACAGCACTTTGAGCAAAATAAGACAAATATCCGCCCGCTTCTCCAGGATCGGCATGAAGTCTCTGCGATCCAATACCAAGAGCTCGCAGTCGGTCATTGCCACTGCATCGGTCGACCGTGCTTCGCCGTCGAGCAACGCGATCTCGCCGAAACAGTCGCCCGGGTTCATCAGGTTGAAGACGACTTCTTTTCCCTCGGAGGAGACCGAGCTCATTTTGAGGGTTCCGCTCAATACCGCCATCATGCTCGACCCAGCTGAACCCTTCGAGAAGATCTCACGGCCGGCGGGATAACGCTCCACTCGTGCGTAATGTAGCAACGTGTCGATCTCGTCGCCGCTCAATTTCCCGAGCATGAAGTGGCGCTCGAATATCTGCCTCTTGTCCGCGTATGTCGGGCCCGTCATGGCAGTTCCCTTCAAAGGGCGACAATGCCGCGAACGGAGGTGTACGGGACATCGTTGTCGCCCTCGAACAAACGCACCGGTTCGCCCGCTGGCGGCCCGTCGCGTCTACCCGGTGCTCATATTAGACTGGCTCGTTGTTAACCGTCTCGCTCAATTTTGAGCGACTTGGCTTGCGAATAAGCCACGTAGCCGGCGAAGGAAAGACGGTCGCTCGCCCGACGCAGGCGACCGCTCGGTGTCAATGTCCGGCCGGTCACGTGTTTGGTCGAACTCGGCCCACTCACATATGTGTTTGGCCTCGGCTTCCTCCGCCCAGCGGATAAATGTCGGCCTGCGGCTCGTCACGGCGAATTCCTCGTTGTTAGACTGCTCGATGGTGCGGGGGAATATCACGGGGTGCAGAGCGATAAGTGTGAGGTAGCTCACACTGCGCAGAAAAATTTATCTGGCCGGGACGGCGGGTCGCCGCGTCGAGAGGCTCGCGAACCTTATGGCCAGTCGAGTCCGGGGTCCGCTGCGATTCGCAGGTCCAGCGTGGCGGCCTCACCCCTTTGAACACGGTTTTTGATCGGGTGCGGGCCGCCGTTCGGTGGGCCCGGGCGGCACGATTCCGCCTATGCGTGTGCTCGCGGGGTCATCGACCGCGAGCCCCAGCAGTATTAAGCTTTCCCGGCAACCCCGGGAGGCGCGCATGAAGCACAGCACGCAGCGCATATTGACCACTCATGTCGGCAGCCTGCCGCGGCCGCCCGATCTGCTGGCGATGATCCTAGCGAAGGAGGAACGCGCACCGTTCGGTGCCGAGCTCTATGCGAGCCGGGTCAAGAGCGCGGTTGCCGAGGTCGTCAAGAAGCAAGCCGAAGCCGGGATCGACGTTGTTGCCGATGGCGAGATGGGCCGGTTTGGATTCATCCCCTATGTCAACGAGCGCCTCGCCGGCATCGAGCCGCGCAAGAGCACGGGCGGCCGGAGCGGCTGGAGCGGGTCACGGGAGCACCTGGCGTTTCCCGAGTATTACCAATGGGCTTCACAGATGCCGGGAGCGGCCGGGAGGGCGCCCCCAACCCAATGGGTCTGCACCGGCCCAATCTCCTATCGCGGGCGTGAAGCGCTGCAGCGCGACATCGACAATTTGAAGGCCGCGCTCGCCGAGGTCGCTTGCGCGGAGGCCTTCATGCCGGCGGTCTCCCCGACCAACCTCGCCAACTGGAACAGCAACGAGCACTACAAGACCGACGAGGAATTTCGCAGCGCTCTCGCCGAGGCGCTGCATGACGAATACCAGGCGGTCGTCGATGGCGGCTTGATATTGCAGATCGACGATCCGCAGCTGGCGAGCCATTGGACAATGCACCCGGAGATGGATCTCACCCAATGCCGCAAATGGGCGAGCGCGAGCGTCGAACTTTTAAACCACGCATTGCGGGGGATCCCGGCCGAACGGGTTCGCTACCACACGTGCTATAGCATCAATATGGGCCCGCGTGTACATGACATGGAACTAAAGCACATCGTCGACATTATGCTGGCCGTGAAGGCCGGCGCGTATTCGTTCGAGGCCGGCAATCCGCGCCACGAGCATGAATGGCAGGTCTGGGAGAATGTAAAACTGCCCGAAGGTAAGCTGCTGATCCCTGGGGTTGTCACCCACGCCTCCAACCTCGTCGAGCATCCGGAGGCCGTTGCCCAGCGGATCGGGCGCTTTGCCGCCGTCGTCGGACGCGAGAACGTGATCGCCGGCGCCGATTGCGGCTTTGCCAGCTTCTCCACTTCGTGCGAGGTCCACCCGAGCGTCGTCTGGACCAAGCTTGCTGCTTTGGGGGAGGGCGCCCGCCTTGCGACCAGAGAATTGTGGGGCAAAGCTTGACCGGTGTGCACCCGAGCAGCTGAACAATGCCTGGCGTCAGATAGGCCCGATATGAGGTGCTCTCGATGCGGGACGTACTGCGCGGCCGGGATACAGCGGCCGCTTCGCGAAGACAGCGAGGCAGCTGATCCCGAGCGCTCGTAACTGGCGGTGCGAATCGGTATACACACCGGGCCCGTCGGGTTTCGCCCAGTCACCGAGAATCGGTGATCGGTGATACGGCTAATATCGCCGCGCGGCTGGAGCACGCCGCCGAGCCCGGACGATCCTCGTCAGCGAGGCGATCCATCTGTTGGCGCGAACCGGCGCTGGCGATCGAGCATTGCAACGAGGCGGGATCGCTCGCGTCCGGCGTCGGTCTCGACGAGATCAGAGCCTTTGCTGACTCCTGCCTGGCCCAGGTATATCTCGTTGCGGGCGGGTTGCGCGAAGCAGTCGAAGCTGGTGAACGCGCCTTGCCAATTTTGAGACTCTCGGCAATCTGTGGTAGGCCGGCCGGACTATCGCGCACTTGAGCCCAGCGGCAATCGCGCTCAGCGACTGGGACGCGAGTTTGAGGTATTGCCGCCGTGTCGTCAAATAAGGCACTACCCTCGACGATCTCCGTCTCAAAGTGGTCGGGCTATCGCGCATGGGGGCGACCTACGTTCAGCAGGGTGATCTCGAACCAGCGTTGCAGTGCTGCGACGACGCACTGGCGCTCGGGCCCACCCCGTACGACGCCGCAATGATGAAGGGGATACGTGGCTAGGGAAGGTCAAGGCGGGCCATCTCGATCTCGGCATCTCGGACTCGGCGAGATAGTCGCGTGGTTCGAGAGCTCCCGGCTGCGGTACACCCGTGTGCGCTTCGTCTTATGGCTCGCGGAGAGCATATTCGCCGAGGTGATCGCGCTAGCGCGATCTCTAATAGAGGACGCGCTCGAGACGAGCCGAACCACGGGCTACCTGCACTTCGAGGGTCTGGGGTGCTGGCTGATGAGCGAATGCCTCGCGCCCGAATCCCCGGCGATGGCCGAACCATACCTCAAGACCGCGATAGCGGTTCTGGAACGCATCGGTGCGCGTAACGATCTCGCGCTCGGGCGATGATGACACGAGCGGCACTGCGCCAAGCCGGAGACGACGTGGTAGCGCGTCAACAGCCCGGCCAGGCTGATACCATTTTCCGCGAGCGCGGCACCCTCGATGAGCCCGCTCGGGTCGAGGCCGCTCGCGCCGCACTCGACCGCGGTGCGCCGACCCACTTGTCGGCGGCGGGTGGGTAATGATTGATTTCCCCAACCTTTAGCGAGACCTAGGGGGCCAGACCTGACTAGAGGGCAGAGCTCGGCCGCGAACCTCTCGGGTTATGGATACGAACCGAGGCTAAGTATCACAAGTGGTGTAGAGGGCGGTTGATAGGCTATTTTGGGGATAGGTTTCGACTGCCTTCGTGAAAGCGGGACAAGCGCTTATTCGGCACAATCCGACAATCCGACAGCAACCAAGCTGCGAACGCCTTCGGGGAGAACATTGATGAAGCCAAATGCGTTGATCTTTTCTTTCGGGCTTATTGTGCCTCTGTGCAGTGTTTGCCAGGAGGTTGCCGGCAGACCCCCTGTGATATCAAGTCGATGGTCGTGGTGCTGGGGCGCACCACTCGGGCGCGCCTGACACCTGGGGGAGGAGGCGGCACCCCCCCACTTTTGATCCCGTCAAGTATGGGGAGTGCAATGTTTCTGGCACTGACTGTGACTACCAGCCCCGACCTTGGGACACTAGCAATGATGGCCCCGCACCCGATATATCTAACCAAGTGAATGATATAGCAGCAGCATTCTCTATCGCTCCCGTTTTCTTTCAACAGGAGTTATGCACCTTGGACTATATCTATATCGACACTCAGACATCATCATCAAGACCTCAGGTTTGGGGCTTGCGCGAAAGACTTCATAAAAATTCGTGTCAAAAGACGCAGCAAGCAAAACACATCAGTATATCTCAGCAGGTATGGAATTCGATGACGACTACTCCATACGCTACGTACGAGACCTCGATCCTCAACTCGTTGCTTAACAACCCGCCGTTGCCGTTGCCGTCGGTTACCCAATGGATGGGTCAACTTTCTTACGCAGCGTATCGGGATCCGGCTCAGTCTCCGGCGCCCTCAAGCCCGAATGCTATCGCAGTGTCTTGGCGATCCTAGCACATGAAATCGGCCATATACTCTGGTGGGACAAGAACGTCGGTAATCGGACATGTGTTAAGGCGAGCCAGTCGCGGTTCTCTAACTATTCTTGGCCAAGTAACCAAGTGGCGCATGGGTTTCACCGCTTAGGCCAACAAGACAAACAAAATCGCACAACCGACCGACCAGATAAAGACGATGTTTTATTGGACTTTAGATATGATAATCCTCCGGGCTCGAGCAACTATCCTGATGCCGTAGCTGATCTTCAGACTATGTATCTCAGTGGAAATTGGGCCAGCTTGTTCGCAACCGTCTCGGTCGATGAAGACTTCATCGAGACATATAAATTATGGATATTGACAAATATAAACAATTTGGGGCCGATAACATCGTTACATATAAACATCCCTTCTCTGTCGGCGATCGATATCCTTTCTCGTTTTAATAATACCAAAACAAAATTATACGCTAAGACGCACTGGATCCAAAAATGTTTGAGTTGGCCCTAAGTCAAGCGACGGCCGCGACCCATCGTGTGGTGATCCTGAGATCCCTGGTGCGTTCATATGTAAAAATCGCGGTGCCGTCAGGCATCCTTCACGCGCGTATGGATATTGCGACGACATCATGATGACACTTCCTTTTTTCCGATGAAGAAGCGTCTGGGTTGCGCGGCGCGTCAGCCCCTTCTGGCGGACGGACCGCCGTGCTCGACAAGGCCTCTCGGATGCCGCGCTTTCAAAATCAGCTCCTCGAACGAGGTTCCGTTCTCGGAAATTGGAGGCGCCCCTTCTCTATCCGGATCAGCAGGTCTTCTTGTCCGACCTCATTCTGCACCGCGATCCTCGCTTCGGGCTCAGCGTTTGCGGGCGCGAGCGTACCCATTCCCAGGACAGCGCGACGCGGCTCGGCAAACACAACCGTCGGCGCATGGAATGTGGTACGCCATCGGCTCCTCCCCTGCGGCTCAGCAATGCTAATACGGACCCCGGCTGTCGCTACACGAAAAGACGCGGAGGCGCTATTCGGCCCTGGCGCGCATTAGGTGATGTGTCCGAGCGGCTCTTTTGTTGCGGTAATCACCATCACAAAATTGCCTGGTTCTTATCATATGCTCTCGGCTGATGGAAGTGGATGCGACCGCAATGCGATGATCGTGGAGCGAGGGGACTGAGGGGGGCTTTCACGCACACGACCAACAACCTGAAGACGAGTATTTGCTGCTGATTTGCTGCAGACCTACCGACGGTTAATAAATGATACAGGTTCAGGTTGTAGTTGGCAACAAGCGAGTGCAGTAGCAATTTGGCCTCGCGCGCTTGCGCGCACCCGAAGGCAGGCGCATCTTCGGCCGGCCGGGAGGTATCAATGAAATTCGGCTATTTCACGCTGAGCGACAATCGCTACGCGAACAACACCAGAACCGCCAACCAATTTGTCGCCGATATCATCGACGAGGCGGTCTACGCCGAAGAGGTCGGCCTCCACTCGGCGTGGATCGGCGAGCATCATTTCAGCACCTTGGGTGTGCTCTCCTGCCCCGATCTCGTGCTGGCCAATGTCGCCGCCCGGACCCGGCATATTCGCCTCGCTCCGGCGGTCACGGTGCTCCCGCTGCATCATCCGATCCGCGTTGCCGAGCAATGGGCGACATTAGACCTGATCAGCGGCGGCCGCGTCGATTTCGCCGCCGGGCGCGGCTATGACCGGCAGGAATACCGGCCCTTCAAGGTGTCGTTCGAGGACAATCAGTCGATCTTCGAGGAAGGGATGGAGATCGTCCGCCGGCTGTGGTCGGCCGACGGCCCGATATCGCACACCGGCAGGCATTACCAATTCGAGAATGTCGTGATCACGCCGAGCCCGGTGCAGCGCCCGCTTCCGGCTTACGTCGCCTCGTTCTCGCAGCCCTCGATCGAGCTTGCTGGCCGGCTCGGCTGCGGTCTGATAGTGGCGCCCTTTGCCGCCGCGATGAGCTATGGCGGGCTGCGTCAGGTTGCCGATCTCTAGCACCAGACATGCGCCCGTCACGGCCGCGCGCCGGGGCGGCTGATGTGCAGCTATTTCATCCATTTCGGCGACACCCCGGGGGACGAGGAGGCCGCCCGCGCCCGGCAGATCCGCTACTACAAGGAGTGCGTGATCGCCGCCTTTCCGGGCGATCCCGCGACGGCGCCGCCGAGCTATCGCTATTTCATCGGGATGGTCGAGCGGCTGCGCAATGTGCGCCCCGAGGACCTGACCGAAAACTCGGTATTGCTAGGCTCGCCGGCGCGGATCACCGACACCTTGAAGAAGGTCGAAGCGGCCGGCTTCGACGAGGTCATCCTCTATTTCAATGTCGGTTTGAAGCCGCACAGCCAAGTCAAGGACGAGATGGCGCGGTTTATGGCCGAGGTCGCCCCTGCCTTCGCCTAGTCTGCGATGGCGGAGAGCGGCCGGGCGACGCTTTCCAGTGGCTGCCGCTCGGCCTTGACGCCGATCGCGAGCTCGGTCAGCGCCGCGGCGATCATCAGTGCCGCACCGAAGAGATAACCGCCGAAGACCGCGCCGCGCTCTCCCGAGGCGACCAAGATGCCGAAGAGCCAGGGTGCTGCGGCGCCGCCGAGCGCCGTCCCGACGGCGTAAAAGAACGCAATGGCGAGCGCCCGCGCCTCGAGCGGAAAGCTCTCGCTGACCGTCAGATAGGCCGCACTCGCCGCCGCCGAGGCGAAGAAGAAGATGCCGCTCCAGCACAAGGTCAGCTGGCGGGCGTCGACCAGGCCCTCGCGAAAGAGATAGCCGACGACCGCCAGCAGCACCCCCGAGACCGCGTAGGTCGCGGCGATCATCGGCTTGCGCCCGATCCGGTCGAACAATGGCCCGAGCAGCAGCGGGCCGAGGAAATTGCCGAGCGCGAAGGGGAGGATGTACCAGCCGATCGCGGCCGCCGGCACCGCGTAGAATTTCGTCAGCACCAGCGCGTAGGTGAAGAAGATCGCGTTGTAGAAGAACGCTTGCGAGCCCATCAGCACGAGACCGAGCACGGTGCGCTGTGGATAGTCGCGGACGATCGCCAGCACCATCCGTACCATCGGTGTGCGCGAGGTCGCCGTAAGGCGTATCCGGCCGCCCGATGGCACCGGCAATCGCACATCGGCGGCATGCGCAACGCGGCGCTCGATCTGTCCGATTGTCGCCTCGGCCTCGCCGAGCCGGGCGTGCAGCATCAGCCAGCGCGGGCTCTCCGGCAGCAGTCGCCGCAATGTCAGGATGCCGAGGCCCAGCACGGCGCCGATACCGAACGCGGCGCGCCAGCCCCAATCGGGGGGCAGGGTGCCCGGCTGCAGAAACAGCACCGCACCCGCCGCGCCGAGTGCGGCGCCGATCCAAAAGCTGCCGTTGATCGCGAGATCAGTGCGGCCGCGAAAGCGCGCCGGGACAAACTCCTGGATCGCCGAGTTGATTGCGGTGTACTCGCCGCCGATGCCGGCGCCGGTCAGTGCACGGAACAGCGCAAAGCTCCAGAAATTCCATGAAAGGGCGGTCGCCGCGGTCGCGGTCAAATAGAGACCCAAGGTCACAAAGAAGAGCTTCCTGCGGCCAAACCGGTCGGTCAGATATCCGAACAGCACGGCGCCGATGACCGCCCCGGTTAGGTAGGCGGTGCCGACGAGCCCGACCTCCGCGGCATCGAATTGCAGCATCGGGCTTTCCTGCAACGCCCCCGCGATCGAACCCGCCAATGTCACCTCTAGCCCGTCAAGGATCCAGGTGATGCCGAGCGCCACGACGACGAGAGTGTGAAACCGGGTCCACGGCAGGCGATCCAGCCGTGCCGGGATATCGGTCTCGATGATGGCGGCGGTGTCAGGCATGCTGGAGTGACGACTCGGAACGACAAAAGGTTTCGCGATGACGATACGGCAACTAACCCTGATCCTGCTGCTCTGCCTCTCCGCCGCGGCGGCGCAAGCCGACGACATCGGCCGGTTCAGCAACGACTGGACCGGCAACGGCATCGTCGTCGAGGCGGTTGCCGACCCGAAGGTCGGCGGCGTCACGTGTCACCTCGTGCATTTCGATCGCAGCGTCATCGACCGGCTGACCAAAGGGAATTGGTTCGAGAACCCGTCGAACAGCAGCATCTCGTGTCAGCAGACCGGGCCGATCGTGATCGGCAATATCGTCACCGGCGGCAAGGGCGAAGAGGTCTTCTCGGAGCGGATGAGCCTGTTCTTCAAGTCGATAGCGGTGCGCCGGATCTATGACAAGACCACCAACACATTGGTTTATGTTGCTTATAGCCGTCAGGTCAAAGATGCGAGTGCCAAGATGGGCCTGTCGACGATCGCGCTCTTCAACACCAACGTTGCTTGGAGCACGGGCAAGCCGTAGCCCTCATGAAAACCGTGGCCGCGGGTCATGGCACAACCTATCCTCGCCTCCGGTATGCCGATCGGAGGTGATTTCCCATGAAACAGTTCGGCATCGGTCAACCGGTGCGCCGCGTCGAAGACCGGCGTTTCATCACCGGTCGCGGCAACTACCTCGACGATATCAGCCGCCCGCGCCAGGCCTATGCCTTCATGCTGCGCTCGCCGCACGCGCATGCGCGGATCCGGAGGGTCGATCCTGCCGCCGCGATTACTGCGGCAGGCGTTCTCGCCGTCTTTACCGGCGAAGACCTCGCCCGCGACGGGCTCGGCACGATCCCCTGCCTGAGCGCCGTCACGAATCGCGACGGGTCGGCCGCGACGCTTCCGCCGCATCCGGCGATTGTCCGCGACCGGGTGCGGCATGTCGGTGATACGGTCGCCATGGTCATCGGCGAGAGCCTCGCCGCGGCGCGCGACGCCGCCGAATTGATCGCGGTCGACTACGACCCGCTCCCCGCCGCGGTCGACACGGCACGTGCTCTCGACCGTGGACAGCCGCTCGTATGGGACACCGCACCGGGCAATCTCTCTTTTGACTGGGAAGTCGGCGACGGCGCCGCGGTCGCGCAGGTGATGAGCGGGGCGCACCATCGCGTCGTCCTGGAGCTGGTCAACAACCGCGTCGTGGTCAATTCGATGGAGCCGCGCGGTGCGATCGGCGAATACGATCCGGGCGAGGATTCCTGCACCTTGTGGAGCTCGACCCAGGGCTCGCATTTCGTGCGCAACCTGTTGGCCGAGAGCATCTTCAAGATCCCGGAGAACCGCATCCGCGTCGTCACCCCGGATGTCGGCGGCGGCTTTGGCATGAAGCTCTTCCTCTATCCCGAGCACATCCTGGTGCTGTGGGCGGCAAAGAAGCTCGTCTGCGCCGTCAAATGGACGGCCGAGCGCTCCGACGCCTTCATGACCGACACGCAAGGCCGCGACAACATCACGCGGCTCGAGCTGGCGCTCGACGAGGATCTGCGCTTTCTGGCGCTCGATGTCGCGATCCTGGCCAATATGGGCGCTTATCTCTCGAACTTCGCCCCCGAGATCCCGACCGTCTCGGGTGCGGTGATGCACAGCGGGGTCTACGCGATCCCGGCGATTCATGTCGGGGTCAAAGGTGTCTTCACCAACACTGTGCCGGTCGACGCCTATCGCGGCGCCGGCCGGCCCGAAGCGGCCTATGCCGTCGAGCGGCTGATCGACTTTGCAGCGCGTCGGCTCGGGGTGCGGCCGGAAGAATTGCGGCGGCGCAATTTCATCAAGCCCGAAGCGATGCCGTACTCCACACCGCTCGGTCTTAACTACGACAGCGGCGAGTTTGCCCGCAATATGGACCAGGCGCTCGCCGCCGCCGACCTCGCCGGCTTTGCGGTGCGCCGTGCGGAAGCGAGAGCGCGGGGTCGTTACCGTGGGCTCGGTCATGCCGTGTATATCGAGCAGTCGGGTTTCCCGCCCGACGAGTTCGCCGAATTGCGGTTCGACCCGAGCGGCACCTTGACGATCCTGATGGGGACGCAATCATCGGGCCAAGGGCATCAGACCGCCTACACCCAGCTCGCCGTTGAGCGACTCGGCGTCGCCCCGGAGAAAGTACGAGTGCAGCAGGGCGACACCGCCTCGATCTCCTTCGGCCGCGGCACCGGCGGCTCGCGCTCGTTGCCGGTCGGCGGCGCCTCACTCGCCCAGGCCGCCGACAAGCTGATCGCCAAGGGCCGGCGGATCGCCGCACACCTGTTCGAGGCGGCCGAGGCCGATGTCGAATTCGCCGACGGCGTCTTCACCGTCAGCGGGACCGACCGCATGCTCGGCATCGAGGAAGTGGCGCGCGCCGCCTTCAACCCGGCGCAACAGGCGCCGGGGATCGAGCCCGGCTTTGCCGAGACCGGCCATTACACGCCACCGCAGCCGACCTTCCCCAATGGTTGCCACGTCTGCGAGATCGAGGTCGAGCCCGAGACCGGGCATATAGATATTCTGCGTTATCTGGTGGTCGACGATTTCGGCACGGTGATCAACCCGCTGCTGCTTAGGGGCCAGGTGCAGGGCGGGGTCGCGCAGGGGGTCGGCCAGGCGATGCTCGAACATTGCGTCTTCGACCTGGAGACCGGGCAGTTGTTGACCGGCTCTATGACCGATTACTGCCTGCCGCGCGCCGATAATCTGCCGGCGATCGAGTTCGCCTTCAACATCGTGCCGTGCCGCACCAACCCGCTCGGCGTCAAGGGTGCCGGCGAAGCGGGAGCGATCGGCGCCCCGCCGGCGCTGGTCAATGCCGTTGTCGACGCGCTCGCCGAGCTCGGCATCGAGCATCTCGATATGCCGCTGACCCCGGAGCGG
>Ga0182040_10001277_pt1 | contig 11695 bp, 5 predicted proteins | sample flu12Cox44000176_FD_125973 | JGI IMG/M metagenome (GOLD analysis project Ga0182040, IMG submission 125973) | Lab enrichment of tropical soil microbial communities from Luquillo Experimental Forest, Puerto Rico - flux8day.12C.oxic.44.000.176 | ecosystem: Environmental > Terrestrial > Soil >... | reverse complement strand
AGGATGTGGCGTACAGGCGGGCGAACGCGGGAATGGCGCTCGCCGTTGGCGGCAGCAGAAACGTCCAGAGTGTCAGGGGTACAACCGCGCGCAGAGCCCCCCACGACTTGCCGCGGGAGCGCCTCTTTCCCGAGGAAGATGGTTTGCACGGTAGAGTGTGTGCGGAAAGTCTTCGGCCGGCCTGCTGCAATAGGAACGTCTTATCTTCGTAACTCATAGTTTTTGACCAATCTCCCGCAAAACGCGAGGCGTTCTACTATGTACATTGCCTGATTTGTCGGGGTTTTCTTTGTTCTAAAGCAAGTCTTGGGAGAAGTTACGATGTTAACCATTTTTACAAATGTTACATGGCTTACCTGAAATAAAGGCCAAGCCGCAGCTTGTCTGAAGGTGTCACAGCAATCAGAAATGCCACGTACGCGAAATGAGATCCCTCGTTCACCAGCAGGAAAAAGTCGTGGGTAAAGAACTTAGGAATTACAGGTCGAGTCCTCTGTTATCTGCTCCGATGGTGCGCTCACGGTCCTCAGGGGGTATCGCCGTCCTGTTTCGCCGCCAGGCGGGGAGGCAGATAAACCTGACCGGCCTGGGGATTGAAGCCCATTCTCTTCGGCAAGCGTCAGAACCTGCGGGACGATCTTGTCCATTTTTCTGATGGGATGGCCATGATCACATGGCTGTCCGGCGCTTCCATGCTGCAAGCCCAGGGGCTGTCATCCAGTTCCTCTTCCGGAAGCGATTTTGGAGTAGAGGCGGATCAGGCGGGAGTAGGAGGCTACACCTCGGCGTCAAAACGGCTCTCCGATCGACGTCCGCAGCAAACATGACTGGTGGGCCGCTTCCTCATCGGATATATCGGTGTCAGACACTTCCACCACCGAGGTAGAGCGGAGTCGCCATCTTTGGAATTTCCGATCGCGCACGCCAAGCCGGCCAATAGCGCGTCATGCGCGCCGAGACAGCCTTTCGCTCTTCCGCTCCCATCCACGCCGGCCGCGCGCGACCTGAGCAACTCGTACCGTTGCTCCAATCGCTCCAGTGCCGTAACGGCTCTCTGAAGCTCTGCTCGACGTGTAGCATGGCTATGATTACGTGCGGGTCGACGCCGGACGGATTCTCCCTGAGACTTCCACAAGAACCGCCGGCCTGCAGTCGAGTTTGCGCTAGGACAAAGAACCCTCTGCTCGCATCGCGGGACACTCTCATAACTAGGCGAAAGGCGCCACGCCAATGAAACGCCGCGAACTGGCCAAAGCTGTGCTCGAAGAGATCGACCGCACGCGGACACAACTGGCTCGCTTACGAAAGGTAGTCATGATGAAGCTGAGTCCGAAGAAAACAAAAGGGAAGGAATGATCGCTGGATCGGGCAGTTTTCGCCTGGGTCGCGGCTCAGTCGAAATCTCTAGGGGGTGGTTCCACCTGCCGCACCGATCAGAGACTTCGATTTGGGTGTGGCCACTAGACCAGAGTGCACTCCAGGCAATGGGTACGGCTGGCAGAAGTACCAGCAATACTGTGATGAGTTTTTCGCCCTGGGCGCGGGAGAGAAACGATTGTTTCAGCCCCAGGTTGGACTGTTGGAGTCTTAACAGAGACCCTCTGCGGCAACGAAGCCCGGCGCCGCGTGAACTGTTTCCTGGTACAGCATTTACTCACTTACAACATGGAGCATGAGTGGTTCTCAATTCTTGTCACTCCTTATCACTTTCGAATTGGTTGGTCCCCGCTTCGAATCAATGACTCGTATCCATTGGCGCCGGCTTCGACAAGATGCGGGCGTTGTCAAATCGCCTGTCGTCTGGCAGTTGAAGGCCCATCACATTATGATCGATCCGCAGGACCTGCCTTAACCAAAGTGACAAGTCCGCCCCGGCGGCTCTCCCCTGCACCAAAGTGGGAACTGCCCCTCATCCGCAATGGACGGTCGAGTCACCTGTCGATTCGCGACGTTGAGTTTGCTTGAGACGCTTTGGGTTCGGCGTGTCGCCTTACGCGTCCAGGTAGGACGAAGGAATTTCTTAAAACTACGAGCGGCCAACCGGCATCGTAAAGACAAGACCTTCATAGAGGTGAACCCGGGTTGGGCTCGTGGCCGTTGCACGACCAGACAGATCCTCAAACGCCCGCTGGAGAGGAGGTACGGCCGGCTGATCCGCCGCAGTTAAGCCCGGAGATCACTCCGAGCCAAGAGCCGCTGGGATCTCTCGCTCCGCAACCCAGGAAACATCGTGCATGGTCGTGGATTTTGCTTGGCTGCGCGATCATCCTGCCGTTGGCCGCGTTTTACTACTACCGCTATTGTCGCGGCCGGACTACCGGAGAAGCGTCCCGCATCGGCCCTATGGGCGGCGTTGCGGTTACGGTTGGCGTCGCGAAGAGGGGCAATATAGGTGTCTACCTGGACGCGATCGGCACAGTCACGCCGATTTACACCGTAAATATCACCTCGCAGGTAAACGGAGTCGTGACCGCAGTGCACTACGTGGAAGGTCAGATGGTAAAAAAAGGAGACCTTCTGGTTGATATCGATCCACGCCCTTACGAAGCGCAAGTGATGCAAGCGGAAGGCGCGCTGCTTCGCGACACGAATGTGCTGGTCCAGTCAAAGATGAATCTGGAGCGGTACCGCCAAGCGTGGTCGCGCAATGCGATTCCTAGGCAGCAACTCGAGGACCAGGAAAAAATTGTTCTCCAGAACGAAGGCCTTGTGAAGAGTGACCAGGGCAACCTGAATTTTTTTCAAGTGGAGCTTGGCTGGTGTCACATCACGGCGCCAATCGCTGGGCGCGTGGGGCTGCGCCTGGTGGACCCGGGTAACGTGGTCCAGGCGAGTCCGGCGACGCAGCCTAGCGCAACGTCCAGCGTGTCCACGGCGAACTCAAGTCTGGTAATCATCACTCAGATAGAGCCGATCACAGTCATATTCACGGTGGCTCAGGACTACCTGGCCGAAGTGCGGGAACAACTGCGCAAAGGAAGCACACTGCCGGTTGTGGCCTTGGACCGAACACTCGCCACCAAGCTCGGGACTGGCAAAGTGCTCGCGCTCGATAATCAAATCGACACGACTACCGGCACCATCAAGTTCCGCGCGATCTTCGACAATGATCAGGACACGCTGTTTCCCAATCAGTTCGTCAACACCAGGCTTCTGGTCAAGACCTTGCGAGGCGTCACACTGATTCCGTCGAATGCCATTCAGCAGAACGGGCAGCAAGCATTTGTATTCGTGATTCGCGACGGAATCGCATATATGCAGCCCGTCAAGACCGGAGTTACGGACTCGGGAATGACGGCCGTTGAAAATATCCAACCCGGAGATGTCGTAGCTACAAGCAGTTTTGAGAGGCTGCAGGACGGTGCCAGTGTGGTTCCCACCAAAACGCCGCGCACCCGAGGGAACCGGAGCAACCCTCGGTGAGCCCGTCGCGCCCGTTTATTCTGCGGCCGGTGGCCACGTCTCTGGTGATGGCCAGCATTCTGCTGGCGGGCATGGTTGCATATACTCAACTGCCCGTCGCGGCGCTGCCCGAGGTTGACTATCCGACGATCCAGGTCTCGACGTTTTACCCCGGCGCGAGTCCGTACGTAATGGCGACCACGGTCACAGCACCCCTGGAGCGGCAATTCGGCCAGATTCAGGGACTCAGCCAGATGACGTCCACCAGTTCGGGCGGTAGCTCGATCATCGTGCTGCAGTTCAACCTCAACCTGAACATCGATGTGGCCGAGCAGGAGGTACAGGCCGCAATCAATTCAGCACAGACCTATCTCCCGTCCAATCTGCCGGCTCCGCCGGTCTACAGCAAGATCAATCCGGCAGACGCGCCGGTGCTGACGATCGCAGTCACGTCAAACTCCGTACCCCTGCCGCAGGTCGAAGATCTGGTAGACACGCGCCTGGCGCCAAAGATCGCGCAACTAAACGGCGTCGGACTGGTGAGCATCAGCGGGGGCCAGAAACCGGCGGTACGGATTCAGGTGGACCCCGCCGCTCTCGCGTCGTACGGAATTAACCTCGAAGACGTCCGCACTGCCCTGACCCAAACCAGCGTGAACAGCGCTAAGGGGAACTTCGACGGCCCCTACCAGAGCTATCAAATCGATGCCAACGACCAACTGCTCAAGAGCACGGACTACCACAACGTTGTCATTGCCTACCGGAACGGAGCGGCGGTCAAGGTGAAAGACGTGGCAAGGGTGCTTGACGGAGTCGAAAACAACAGGCTGGCGGCGTGGATGGACCTTACACCGGCGGTCATTGTTAATATTCGACGCCAGCCGGGCGCCAATACGATCAGCGTTGTCAGAAGCATCAAAGCGCTGCTCCCGCGGCTCAGAACCAATCTGCCGGCTTCGATTCAGTTGACCCAGCTCACCGACCTGACGACTTCGATCCAGGCATCCGTGTCGGATGTGGAGCTCGAGCTGATCGTCACCGTTGGCCTGGTAGTCCTGGTCATCTTTACTTTCTTGCGCAGTTTCTCCACAACGATCATTCCGAGCATAGCCGTACCGCTATCGTTGATCGGCACCTTCGCGTTCATGTACGTTCTCGGCTACAGCCTGAACAACCTTACATTGATGGCGCTCACCATCGCCACGGGCTTCGTGGTGGACGATGCCATCGTAATGATCGAGAACATATCGCGCTTTGTCGAGCAGGGGGAATCACCGCTGGAGGCGGCTCTCAAAGGCGCACAGCAGATCGGCTTCACAATTCTCTCTCTTACTATCTCGCTGATCGCCGTGCTCATTCCCCTGCTTTTCATGAGCGACATAGTCGGGCGTCTGTTCCGTGAATTTGCCGTGACGCTGGCCGTGACCATCATTGTCTCGGCAGTCGTATCGCTGACACTCACGCCGATGATGTGCTCGCGGATTTTGAAATCCGGCGATGGAAGGCGGCGCGGACGATTCTACGGGGCGGCCGGAGCCGTGTTCGACAAGATGATCGCGTTCTATGGCCGAACGCTCCGCATGGTGCTGCGATTCCAGGTGGTCACTCTGCTGGTGGCGGCAGCAACGCTCGTACTCACCGTTTACTTGTACATTGCGATTCCCAAGGGTTTATTCCCCGTGCAGGACACCGGGGTAATTCAAGGAATTTCACAGGCGCCCGAGACCATCTCATTCACCGCGATGGCGGAGAGACAGCGCGCCTTGGCTAGAGTGGTACTCGAGGACCCGGCAGTCCAGAGCCTTTCCTCATTCATCGGCGTTGACGGCACGAATACAACACTGAACAGTGGCCGCATGTCCATTAACTTGAAGGCCCCCGAGGTCCGCAACATTTCAGCGGTTGATGTGATTCGCCGTCTGAATAATAATCTGCGGGCTGTTGAAGGTATCAGGCTGTATATGCAGCCGGTGCAGAACATCACGGTGGACAACCGCGTCAGCCGGACGCAGTATCAGTTCACTCTGGAGGATCCGGATGACAAGGAGCTGCATCTGTGGGCCAACCGTGTCCTCTCGAAACTGGAACAACTGCCTGAGCTGGCGGATGTGGCGACCGATCAGCAGCCGGGTGGTAGGGCCGTCTTGATCACAATGAACCGCATCACCGCATCGCGTCTTGGTATCGCTCCGGCGACAGTCTCCAACACGCTCTATGATGCGTTTGGGCAGCGCCAGATCAATACCCTCTACACACAACTGAATCAATACCGGGTGATTCTGGAGAGCGAACCATTATTCCAGCGTGATCAAAGGAACCTGGCAAAGTTGTACATTCAGGCCAACAGCTCCTCGGGAGCTAGCGGTCCGGGAGCAGCTAACACGTTTTCTTCCTCCGGGTCGGCCACAGCGGGCTCGAATTCGCTGACGTCTTCTGTCAGATACACGCCGTCCTCGGGGATTCTGACGCCTCCACTCAATGCGCTGAAGACGGGAGTCGGCTCAACCACCGCCACTTCAGCAAGCAGTCCACCTGCCAATTCCAATACGGCTTCCAGCTCCGCTCCTGCCAATGCGGTGCCGCTCAACGGTTTCTCGATCGCCGAGACTACGGCGTCTCCACTGTCCATCAACCGCCAGGGTCAGTTTCCTGCCGTGACCATCTCATTCAACCTTGCGGCTCGGACCGCGCTTGGCACGGGAATCTCCGCAATCGACCGAGCCCAGAATTCGTTACACCTGCCGGCGAGTTTGCAGGCCGGCTTTCAAGGCACGGCGGCCGCTTTCAAGAATTCGCTGACAAATGAATGGCTGCTAGTCTTGGCCGCCCTGGTGACGGTCTATATCGTACTGGGAGTCTTGTACGAAAGCTTCATTCATCCCGTCACCATCCTCTCCACTCTGCCCTCCGCAGGTGTTGGCGCTCTGCTTGCGCTCATGCTCTTCCATCAAGACCTCAGCGTCGTCGCCATCATCGGGATCATTCTGCTCATCGGCATCGTGAAGAAAAACGTGATCATGATGGTGGACTTCGCGCTAGAGGAAGAGCGACAAAATCACAGAAGTCCATCCGATGCTATCTACCAGGCCAGTCTGCTTCGCTTCCGCCCGATCATGATGACTACGATGGCGGCTTTGTTCGCAGGGCTTCCGCTGGCTCTCGGGCGGGGCTTCGGATCCGAGCTGAGGCGTCCTCTCGGAATCGTCATGGTGGGTGGACTTCTGCTCAGCCAGGTACTCACTCTCTACACGACGCCGGTCATTTACGTCTTCTTCGATCGGATGGCGCGCAGGTTCCGTCGCAGGTCCAATGGACCGGACACGCGGAACGACACACCCTCGCCCCGCTGAATCATGAACCCCTCAGGACCATTCATTTATCGGCCCGTGGCAACGACGCTGCTGACGATCGCAGTCGCCCTTGCGGGAGCGCTCGCCTTTCGCGTGCTGCCAGTGGCACCGCTGCCACAGGTCGATTTTCCAACCATCTCCGTAGCCGCGGGTTTACCCGGCGCGAGCCCGGAAATCGTGGCTGCTACGGTCGCCGCACCGCTGGAGCGCCAGTTCGGGCATATCGCGGGAATTACCGAGATGACTTCGGCGAGTTCGCTCGGCAACACAGTGATCACTCTGCAATTTGACCTCGGCCGCGACATCGATGGCGCGGCACGCGATGTACAGGCCGGTATCAACGCCGCGCAGACTTATTTGCCGACGAACCTTCCGTCGAATCCGACCTATCGCAAGGTCAACCCGGCCGATGCGCCGATTATGATTCTCGGGTTGACCTCGGATAAGTACAGCACCGCTCGACTGTACGACGCGGGGTCGACAATCATCCAACAAAAGCTTTCTCAGATCCAGGGAGTGGGGCAGGTCGCGGTCAGCGGCGGCGCCCTGCCCTCGGTTCGCGTGGAGGTCAATCCCACCCAACTGAGCAGCATGGGGCTCACCCTTCAGAATGTCCAATCGGTGCTCAGCCTGCAAAATGTCGACTTGCCGACCGGCCAGATCTCAGGTGACCTGGTCACTGCGGATATCATCACGAATGGCCAGCTCCTCCAGGCCGACGATTACAAGCCCTTAATCCTCGGATACAACAGAGGGCAGTCGGTCAGGCTATCCGACGTGGCCGATGTAATTGACTCGACGCAGAACATTCGCGCCGCAGGATACCTGAATGGCAAGCCCGCCGTCGTGGTCATCATATTCCGCCAGCCGGGCGCGAACATCATCGAGACTGTCGAGCGGATTCGGACCCAACTGCCCTTCTTGCGAACATCTATTCCACAGGGGATCGGCATCAATATCGTCCTCGACCGCACAACAACGATCCGTGCATCTGTCAGGGCTATCGAGGAGACCTTAGTGATCGCCGTGATTCTGGTCATCATGGTGGTATTTGTATTCCTCAGGAACGCTCGCGCTACGGTCATCCCCAGCGTCGCTGTGCCGGTCTCTTTGATGGGCGCCTTCGCAATAATGTACCTGTTCGGCTACACCATAGACAATCTCTCCCTGATGGGCCTTACGGTTTCGACGGGGTTTGTCGTGGACGACGCCATTGTCGTAACGGAGAACATATCTCGCCATTTGGAAGAAGGCCTGTCTCCGCTTGCTGCTGCACTCAGAGGAGCAAGGGAAATCGGTTTCACCGTCTTTTCGATCAGTATTTCTCTAGTTGCGGTTTTTATACCGATTCTCCTGATGCCCGGCATTGTCGGTCGTCTGTTTCGGGAATTCGCGGTCACGCTTTCGGCGGCGATTCTAGTCTCGATGGTCGTCTCGCTGACCACCACGCCTGCCATGTGCGCGCGTCTGCTGAAGCGAGATCGGCCGGAGAGACACGGCGCCTTATATCGAGTTAGCGAGCAGGTCTTTGACGAGATGCTGTCTTTCTACCGACGATCGCTTCACTGGGTGCTGAAGCATCCCCTGCCCACACTGGCGGTGCTGATCGCGACGATCGCCTTGAACGTCGGGTTGATCGTGAGAATACCGAAAGGCTTTTTCCCCGAGCAGGACACCGGAGCGGTCGTCGGCCGCCTGCAGGGGTCTCAGGATGCCTCTTTCTCGGCGATGGACAACTCCGCCCGCCAGATAGCTGCGGTCATCAAAGCTGACCCCGCCGTCGAACATGTAGTTGCGTTTGTGGGTGGGCAGGGCTCCGGCGGCACAGGAGCGACCAACAGCGGCTTCCTTTACTTCACCCTGAGGCCTCTCGAAGTCCGCAAGGTAAGCGCTGCGGATGTCATCAACCGCCTGCGACCGAAGCTGACAAAGTTGCCTGTAGCCTCCGCGTTCTTCCAGGCGGTGCAGGACTTGCGCGTCGGCGGCAGGTCGAGCAACGCACTATACCAGTACACCATTCAGTCCGACCGGGTAGCCGACCTATCGCATTGGGGCCCGATCCTGCTTGCCCAAATGAGGACCCTGCCCGGTCTCCAGGACGTCAGTTCGGATCAGCAGAATGCCGGCTTAGATCAGTTTCTAACCTACGATCGCACCACCGCCGCAAGGCTCGGGATCACTCCACAAACCCTGAATTCTTCACTGTATGGAGCTTTCGGTCAATCTGAGGTATCGATCCTCTACAGACTACTGAACCAGTACTACGTCGTGCTGGAGGTGGCTCCGAGATACTGGCAGAGTCCGGCGGACCTGAACTTGATTTACCTACGCACTTCGAACACGGGCATAGTTCCACTGCGAACCGTGGCTCAATCACGAACCATGACTTCACCGCTCACGGTGAACCACACCGGTCTGTTCCCTTCGGCCACGGTTTCCTTCAACCTGGCAGCGGGGTCCTCGCTGAGCGATGCTACAACTGCCATTACGGGACTCCAGGAAAGACTTGGTATGCCCTCGACCATTCGCGGCTTCTACGCCGGCACGCTAGAAGCGTTCCAGGAGTCTATCGCGACGGAACCTTATCTGATCCTAGCGGCGCTTCTGGCGGTCTATATCGTTCTGGGAATTCTTTACGAGAGTCTGGCTCATCCGTTGACCATTATTTCGACACTTCCTTCGGCAAGTGCTGGCGCTATGATCGCACTCATATTTTTCAAGGTCGATCTCAGCGTCATTTCGATTATCGGGATTGTGCTCCTGATTGGAATTGTGAAGAAGAACGCGATCATGATGATCGACTTTGCACTTGTGGCGGAACGTGAACGTGGCAGGAGCACCTTCGACGCCATATCCGAAGCTTGTGTGCTCCGGTTCCGGCCAATCCTTATGACTACGTTGGCTGCTCTGTTCGGTGCCTTGCCACTCGCGTTCGGAACGGGAATCGGATCCGAACTGCGCCGGCCGCTCGGCATCACCATTATGGGCGGACTGATTGTCAGTCAGATGCTCACTCTTTACACGACACCTGTGATCTATCTGCTGATGGATAAGTTGCGGCTTCGCTGGCGGAACGTACCACCAGTTCGCGTCACACGGTGAGGAGCTTTGACATGCAGAAGCGCATCTATTATTTCCGATTTGGTTTCCTAGGTGTTCTTATCGGGCTTGCCTCATGCACCGTGGGTCCGAAGTATCATCCTCCGGTTACTCAGGCACCTCCTGTGTACAAGGAATCGCCCGCACAATTCAAGGAGTCTGACGGCTGGACGGTGGCTGATCCGCAGGATGCGATGTTGCGTGGAAAATGGTGGGCGATATTCAAAGAGCCAGAGTTGAATGCGCTCGAGGAAAAACTCAATATCGACAACCAAAACATCAAGCAGTTCTTTGAGAACTTTATGGAAGCCCGGGCGTTGATTCGGGAAGCACGTGCGCAGTACTATCCCACTGTAACGTTCTCACCGATTTACAACCGTTCGCTCGCTTCGGCGAACCTCGGGGGCGCTGCAGCCGGAACGAATGGAGTTACCACGGCCGGTGGTCACCAAGCCACTTTCATCGGTTTGCCAACCGAAGTCTCCTGGGCACCTGACCTATGGGGTAGAGTGCGAAGCCTGGTACGCCAGAATCAATACTCGGCCCAACTGAGCGCAGCCGACCTCGAGAACGAGCGATTGACCGAGCAGGCGAGCCTTGCCGAGTTCTATTTCGAGATACGTGGCCAGGATGAATTGCAGAGAGTCCTCAACCAGACTGTGGAAGCGGACAAGAGGACGCTGGAACTGGCGCGCGCACGCTACGAAACAGGCATCGACTCGATGATTTCTGTGGAGCAGGCCCGGACCACCCTGGAAAGCGTGCAGGCAGCGGCGATCAATGTTGGGGTGGCCCGCGCTCAGTTTGAGCATGCGATGGCCGTGCTGATTGGTGTGCCGCCCTCGGAGTTCGCGATACCCGTCAGGCCCATAACGACCGCGCCGCCTCACATACCGATCGGTGTGCCTTCACAGTTGCTACAACGCCGGCCCGATATTGCAGCCGCAGAACGTAGCATGGCCGCGGTCAACGCCCAGATCGGTATAGCCTATGCGGCGTATTATCCGGCTTTGACCATCACGGGCACAGCCGGCGTGGAGAGTTCGACTTTCGAGAAGTTGATCGCATGGTCGAGTAGGTTCTGGGCTATCGGTGGGACGTTGTCCGAGACCGTGTTCGACGCTGGTTTGCGGCGGGCCACGGTCCATCAGTTTGTGGCGGCTTACAATGCGGCTCTGGCCGGTTACCGGCAGACGGTGCTCACCGCGTTCCAGCAGGTGGAGGATTCGCTTGCCGGCGTCCGTATTTTATCCCATCAGGTCGCCGAGTTGAGGAGAGCTGTAGACTCGGCCGGAACCGCGTTGAAGCTTGAATTGGGCCGCTATGAGACTGGCATTGACCCGTATGTGGACGTCGTGATAGCTCAGACCACTCTATTGTCCAATCAACAGACGCTGGTGATGACGCAGGTATCAGAGATGACCGCAGCCGTTCAGTTGATCATGGCCCTTGGCGGCGGGTGGGACCGATCTCAACTTCCCACACCAGAGCAAGTCACGCAGAAGCCGTCAAAAGCGGAGACGAAGATTCAGCGTTAGTATTCATTGCAGTATCAGGCGATGATGAGTCGTTGCCGCGGAGCAGTGCGTCTCCGCGCTGGTCCCGTCGCCAGAACCCTCGGTGCTCTGGATACGATCGTGGCTTTTGGGAACTTCGGCATCAGGTCCGGCGAAATTCCGCCATTTGTCTTCTGGGGAGCGCGGTTTTTGCGGGCAACACGCGGCAATACGCCATCTGGCTTGACGAATGCTGTTCTCGCCCGGTATTTCACTACCGGATCGTTCTCCGAAAGCCGGACTCTTCATCCCAAAGGATCTTGGGAGACTCGCCGTCGTGTGAGTTCT
>Ga0182040_10001274_pt1 | contig 11704 bp, 10 predicted proteins | sample flu12Cox44000176_FD_125973 | JGI IMG/M metagenome (GOLD analysis project Ga0182040, IMG submission 125973) | Lab enrichment of tropical soil microbial communities from Luquillo Experimental Forest, Puerto Rico - flux8day.12C.oxic.44.000.176 | ecosystem: Environmental > Terrestrial > Soil >... | reverse complement strand
AGCGTTTGCGAGCGATGCGATCCTCGACAACACTGGCACGATGAAGGGCGGCTGGGTCTACATCATGACCAATCGGCCTAACGGCACGCTCTATGTCGGGACCACGGCCGACCTCGCTCGACGCGCCTGGGAGCATCGGAACGGAGTTGTCGAGGGGTTCACGAAGCAAGGAGGCTTGAGCCGCCTCGTCTATGCCGAGCGATACGAGGACATTTTGATCGCGAAGCAACATGAGAGGAATATCAAGCACTGGCCGCGCGCTTGGAAGGTGCGACTGATCCTGCGCGACAATCCAAACTGGGATGATCTTTACGGCCGACTTGCCTGAAGGCGTGGGTGGCCGGGTCAAGCCCGGCCACGGGGAACTCAACGTTTGGTAACGTGGAGCAAGAGATGAGAAGAGGGGCGGAGTATCGCGAGTCGTTACGGGACGGCAGGCGAGTTTGGGTGATGGGCGAGGGGTTCGTCGACGACGTGACAAAGCACCCTGCGACGCGGGCCATGGTCGACGAATACGTCGCCTGGTACGATTTGCATTTCGATCCCGAATGGGCCGATATCCTTCTCGCGCCGGCCAACGCTCAGGGCAAACGGTGGCCGTGGGCCTATGTCGTCCCGCAGAGTTCCGAGGATCTCCGCGGGATGGGTCGGAGCTTTTCGAAGACGACATTTTTGAGCGCGGGCAACATCACTCACACCCCGGCCTATGGCCATCTGATCGCGCTCGGTATCGTGACGGCCGTGCAGGACTGCAACGCCTCGCCGCAGCACATCGCTAACGCGCTGGCCTATCGCGAGCAGATCGCTACCACGGGCCGGTTTCTGACATTCTGCGGCGGCGCCGCGACGATCGGCTATCGGCTCCGCGAAGACCCGCAGCAGCGCAATGCGTTGCGGCTCGTCCGCGAGACCGATGCCGGCATTGTGATCAGCGGCAAGATCGGCATGCATACGAGCCCGGCCTATGCCGAGGATGTCTATGTCGGCGCCCTCAACGGCATCGAAATCGGCGGGCATCATGTCAGCTTTATCGTACCGATCGCCGGCACCGGTGTTACGACTTTGTGCCGCAAGGTTGCTGTGCGCGATGCAAATCCCTTCGTCGCCCCGCTCAGCAGCCGCTACGACGAACTCGACGGCCAGATGTGGCTGGATGAGGTCTTCATCCCATGGGAGCAGGTCTTCTTCGTCGAAGCAACGCCCGAACCGATCGCCCGGTGGCTCTTATGGCATCATCTTTATGGCTGGCTCGCGAAATCCGAGTTCACCCTGGGCCTCGCTCTCGCCTTGACGGACGCGATGGGCCTCAAGGGGCACGAGCCGACGATAGAATATCTCGTCGATCTGATCGCCGAGGTGCAGACGGCACGGAGCTGCCAGACGGCTGCCGAGCTCGACCCGCAATTCACCCCCGCCGGCTATTGCATGCCGAACCACACGCATCTGATGCCGGGCGGGCTCGCGCTCCTAAAGGCGCGCCAGCGTTTGGCTGAAATCCTGCGGATTGTGCCGGGCTCCTCGCTCGTCGTCGCGCCGTCGGACCGCGATCTCGCAACACCCGAATTAGCCTCGGGACTTGAGGAGTCCTTCGCCGGCGGCGGCTACACCGCACAGCAGCGGGCAGCGCTATTACAGCTGGCCTGGGACCATGTCTCCTCGGCGCTCGACGGCCGCGAGTCGGCATTTGAATTGCACGCCAGCGGCGGCGTCGCCGCCTGGCGGGGCCGGCTGCGCCGCAGTTTCGACCGCTACAACGAGCTCGCCAACGGGGTGCTGCGCGCCCTCGACCTGCCGATGCCCGAAATCGACCTGACGAGCATCCCTGCCGCCCCGATGGCGCCGCGCCGGACGGTCGGCCCACCGGCCGGCACGCGATAGCGGTTCAATCGTCCAGCATTGCGGATGGGGGTCGTCTGTGTCGCGACCGCATCCCACACCACCAAAGGATGAACTCACGATCTGCGGCAAGGTCATGGGCTTCGCTGATCGCTCGTCGCGCCCGTTGGTAGAGCTCCGCCAGCTCGATATGGAGCAAGGCAGCAGGCGTTTCTTTCGGCATCTTTTCTTCCTAATATGCTGAACGGAACCGCTAAAATGCTATCCATTAACCGTCAAAAGGCCGTCCGGACCCGGACGCTCCGGTGTTCGGGTGCAATTGGGACTAACGAATCGTGAAGACGGATTTCCTAATCGGCGGAACACGAATTAAATCGCCACGGCAGCGCGGCAAATCGCCGTTGTAAAACGAAGATTAGGGTAACGGGACTCAATCCTCGTTTTTGTCCGACAGATGACGGCCTGTTTGCGGGGCCGTGTCGACGCTCCACTCTATCGATCCGTTTACCGAGCGCGCTTCTCCCCGGCCCGCTCGCGACAGCTCCCGCCCTCGTTCGGCTTCGCGGCGGGCGATGTCGGTGAGGCGATGGGCCTCGAGTGCTTGCCGATGAACACGTTCAGCCGTCAGCCGCACCTGCTCGGCGAGTTCGCGTGCCTTCGCCAAGACGCAGCCATGGGCCGATTGGGAATTGGTTGGTGGTTCGGTCATGCGTGCCTCCGGGATGCTAATCAAGCAAACTACGCGGCTTCTCCGGCGTTCCTATTATGGGTATTGGAAATCGCGGAGCTTTCGTCGTTAAATGACGGTTAACCATAATATGAACAGCCGGCGGGTGAGAAATTTGGCGCCCAATCTTCCAATCGTCGGCATCGGTGCCTCAGCAGGCGGCGTCGAGGCGCTGGAGCAGTTCTTCAAATCGGTTTCAGCCGATAACGGGTTGGCTTTTGTCGTCGTCACCCACCTTCCGCCGGACCGCGACAGCATGCTTTCCGAGATCTTGGGCCGCGCCACCCGAATGCCGGTTGTCGAGGCTCAAGACGGCGACAGGGTCGAAGCAGAGCATGTCTACGTCCTGCCGCCCAGCGCCATCCTGACCATTCGCGACGCACGCCTTCAGCTTCGGCGCACCGGGCGTGCCGATCGGGAGCGCGCGCCGATCGATGTCTTTTTCAACTCATTGGCAGACGATCAGGCCGAGTACGCGATCGGGGTCGTGTTGTCGGGTGGCGGGACTGACGGCACTCTCGGCCTCAAAGCCATCAAGGAGCATGGGGGACTAACCATCGCGCAGGGGTCGAACGTGACCCGGCCGCGTTTTGCGGAGATGCCGTTGAGCGCGGTGGCTTCCGGTTTTGTCGATCTGGAGTTGCCGGTCGAGGACATTGCTGAGCGGATCATAGCCTATGTCCGAAATTGGGGCGCCTTCGATCCGGAGCGTCCCGGCGATGCCCTGACAAAGATCCACGCGCTACTGCGTAACCGAACCGGGCACGATTTCAGCGACTACAAGGAGCGAACCTTTCAGCGCCGCGTTCAGCGGCGCATGCAGGTGCTCCAAACCACAAAACTGGAGGAATACACCGAGCGGCTGGAAAAGCAGCCTGATGAAGTCAACGCCTTATTTCGCGACCTCTTGATCGGCGTCACCGATTTCTTTCGCGATGCGGCAGCGTTTCGCGCCTGGAGACATTGGTCGTCCCAAAACTGTTCGAGGGGAAGGGCGCGGACGACGAGGTGCGGGTTTGGGTCGCCGGTTGTTCGACCGGAGAGGAAGCCTACTCGATCGCGATCCTATTGCGCGAATATTGTGAAACACTGATAGCCGCGCCCAAAGTGCAGGTGTTTGCCACCGATATCGACGAGGTGGCGATGGGCGTAGCCCGTGCGGCGCGCTATCCGGCAAGCGTCGTGAAAGAAGTCTCTCCCGAGCGGCTGAGGCGCTTTTTTGTCCACGAAGCCGGCGCCTATCGCGTGGTCAAGGAGTTGCGCGACATGTGCATCTTCTCGACCCACAACGTTATTCGCGACCCGCCGTTCTCGCGCCTCGACCTGATCTCCTGCCGGAATTTGTTAATTTACTTAAAGCCCGCACTACAGACGCAGATCATTCCTTTGTTTCACTACTCGTTGCGGCCGGGAGGATATCTGTTCCTCGGAAGCTCGGAGAATCTTTCACGGCATACAGAGCTTTTCGTCTCGCTAGACAGAAAAAACCGTGTCTTTCGCCGCCGCGACTTGGTCGCGCGCCCATCCCTGCCATTGCGTCAGTTCATGCCGCACTCTCGGCGCGAGTGGACGGGGTCCGCGGAGGGTCAGAGCACTTTGCTGCAGCGCTCCGACATGCTGCGGACGATTGCAAATACGATAGTGGAGCGGTTTGCCCCGACCTACGTCGTCGTCGATGAAGCCGGCCAGACACTCTATTTTTCATCGGGGACGGGGAAATATCTTCAGGCTGCCGCGGGCCCGCCCGATCGCGATGTCGTCGCTATGGCCCGTTCGGGCTTGCGTGCCGATTTGCGGGCCGCGCTTCACCGCGCGAAGGCGACGGGACAGCGGGTCGTGCGCGATCGCGTCCCCGTGCAGTTCAATGGCGGGACGCAGATGATCAGCCTCGCGGTCGAACCGATCAGCGAAGAAAAAGAGACCGTCTACGGCATCGTATTCATCGATCGGGGTCCTCCCAGAACGCAGGACGAAGCAGCCACGCCGGGGCTACCGGACCCTGAGGACGCGACCGTCCGGCAGATCGAGGCGGAGCTGCAGGAGACCAAAGAGCGGTTGCAATCCACGATCGAGGAGCTCGAAACGGCAAACGAGGAGTTTCGCTCGTCCAATGAGGAGCTGCTCTCGGTCAACGAGGAGCTGCAATCGACAAACGAAGAGCTCGAAACTTCGAAGGAGGAGCTGCAGTCGGTCAACGAGGAATTGCAGACCGTCAATAGCGAGCTGAGCAACAAGGTCGACGAGCTGGACCAGGCTAACAGCGACCTCAGTAATCTATTTCAGAGTACCCAGATCGCGACGATCTTCTTGGATAAGCACTTGGTGATCCGCAGCTTCACGCCGGTAGTTACCAAATTGTTCAATCTCATTCCCGGCGACCAGGGTCGGCCGCTGACCGACCTCTCCGGGCGGCTCGCCTACCCGGATCTCGAAGACGATATCCGCATGGTATTCAACGGCCAAATGATCGAGCGCCCGTTAAGCCTGCCGGACGGTAGCGAACATTACCTCGCGCGGCTCCTACCTTATCGGACCGCCAATGATGTAATCGATGGTGTGCTTCTGACTTTCGTCGATGTGACAAATATTGTGGCAGCGGAGGAGCAGCATAAGGTGTTGACCTCCGAGCTCAGCCACCGCGTCAAGAACACGCTCGCGGTAGTCTCGTCGATCGCCGAACGCGCTTTGCCCGATGGTGAGGAGAAAACTCACCTGCTCGGCCGCTTTCACGCCCTCGGCCATACTCACGACTTGCTGTCGGAAGCCGGCTGGACTGAGGCGGGATTGCGTGAGTTAATTTTGACGGAGCTGGCCCCGCATACCGCAGACGACAGCGCCAATGTGACCGTGGACGGGCCGACGGTCATGCTGAAACCGCAAGCAGCTGTGTTTCTGGCGCTGGTTATTCACGAGCTCGCGACAAATGCGGCAAAATATGGCGCGCTGTCGGTGGCTGGCGGCCGGGTCGATGTCGCTTGGACCATTGCCGGCGACCAACCGACACGCCTTGAATTGACCTGGGCTGAGCAGGACGGACCAAAAATCGACGAGTTGCCGAAACGCGGCGTTGGTACGGAACTCATCGAACGCGGCATTCGTTTCGAATTACAAGGAGAAGCAAAGCTCGATGTAGTCGATGGCGGCCTTCATTGTCGGATCGTGATTCCGGGACATCCTCAATACATGACCTTCGGGTCGCCACCCGAGAGACCGTTAAGAGAGGAAGCTGCGTCATGACCGCGGCGCTCGAAGGGATCAGAGTATTGGTGGTCGAAGACGAGTTTCTTGTTGCGGCCTTGATTGAAGACATGCTCGAAGCCGCGGGTTGCGTGGTGTCGGGCCCCATTCCGCGACTTGCGGAAGCTCTCGATGCCGTCGATCATGGGATCTATGACGCCGCCGTCCTCGACGTCAATCTGGCGGGCGACCGGATTGATCCGGTCGCCGACGCCCTGTTTCGGCGCAACGTCCCGTTCGCATTCGTCACCGGCTACGGCGCGGGCGGACTGCCGCACGCGTACGCCGACCGGCCGCGCCTCTGTAAACCATTCAAGATGGCAGAGCTACACTGACGCTGCAGGGGACGGTTGGTGAGGTATAGGCCCCTCCTCGACCACAGCTGCAGAGGCCAGAACGGTCTTCACGGTAATTCCCGGTTAGGCGAGTTATTTTCCCGATTAGGCCGGAATAAATTCCCGTTTCGCACCGCTACGGGAATTGTCTGCAAGGAACTGATTTACCTACCGTTTTTCGCAGCCGAACGGTGCTGTCGGAGGAGAAATCGAAGAAATTCCCGGTTCAACGGGAAAAACCGGGAAATCTTATCCGCCCCCCGCCAGCGCTTCCGCAATATCCGGCGGCAGCACGGCGCGTTCGATGTGGCGACGGTGCCAGAGAGCGTAAAATAGGAGGTTCCAGGCGGCGCGAGCGGCGCGTTTGTTGGCGGCGGCGGCGAATAGGCGCTCGACGGCGTCGGGCTGGCAGATTTCGCGCACGCCGGCTGAGCGCGCGACGAGCGGCCCGATCTCATCCGCGCGCCGGCTGATCCAGCGCGCGATCGGCACAGTGAAGCCGCGCTTGCGGGCGAGCGGCTGGGAGTCGGGAAGACGCTCGGCGAGCCAACGGCGCAACAGCCACTTCCCTAGACCCCGCCTGACCTTGAGATCGTCGGGCAGGCGAAACGCCAGCGCCGCCACTTCGCTGTCAAGATAGGGTGTGCGGCCTTCGATGCTGTGGGCCATCAAGCAGCGATCGAGCTTGACCAGCAGATCGTTCGGCAACCAATCGGCGCAGTCGACCGCCTGCGCAGTTTGCAGAAGGGTACGGTGGTGGCCGCTGTTGCGCGCCTCCGCCGCAGCGATGCCGTCGCGCCAGCCGGCAATCTCGCGGCGCAGTATGCCGAGGCCGTCCAGCACGCCGCGGGCGCGCGGTGTGCGGCCGCCCACCCACCACGGGCGCATCGCACTGCGATAGCGGCCGTATCCGCCGAACAGCTCGTCGCCACCCTCGCCCGAGAGAATGACCTTGATCCCGGCTTCGTGCGCCGCACGGGCAAGCATCCAAGTCGGCAGGATTGCGTAGTCGGCTGCGGGATCGTCGACCGCCGAGACGATTTCAGGCAGCAATCGCCAGAAATCCGCCTCGTCAAACAGAATTTCGACATGGTCGGCCCCGACCGCCCGGGCTGCGGCGCGGGCAGCTGGCCGCTCGTCGGGGACGTCGTCTGCAGCGAAACCGATCGTGAACGCCTTAACCGGACGCTCGGCCAGCCGCGCCATTGTCAGCAGCACGGCGGTCGAATCGATGCCGGCGGAGAGGAACATTCCAAACGGCACATCGGAACGCTGATGAATGCGAACACTCTCCGCAAGGGCGGTGTCCAGCCGGGCCAACGCTTCCTCTTCGTCGATCGCCAAAGGCCCTCCCTCGGGCAGCGCAGCGCAGCGCCGGCGTTCGACGATCCGCCCCTGGCGCACTACCACTGTCTCTCCCGGCAGGACCCGATTGATTCCTTCAAAAATCGTCTCGCGACCAGTAGTGAACTGCATTTCCACGAGCTCGTTACGCGCCGACCTGACGAGCTGCGGTGCGACAAGGCCAGCTGCGATGAGCGCGCTCGGCTCAGAGGCGAAGGCAAAGACGCGCGGCGTTTCCGTGTAATAGAGCGGCTTGATGCCAAACGGGTCGCGCGCCAGAATGAGCCGCCCCGCACCTGGATCATGCAGCGCGATTGCATACATGCCACGCAGGTGCGCGGTGAAGTCGAGCCCATACTTGCGGTAAAGGTGCAAGGGCGGCTCGCAGTCCGATTGGGTCGTGAAGGCCACGCGGCGCGCGCAGGCAAGTTCACTGCGCAACTCGATGTAATTGTAGATCTCGGCATTGGCGATCAGCGCAGCACCGCCCGGCTCATAGAGCGGTTGATCGCCCGTCGCCAAGTCGATGATGGCGAGCCGGGTCTGCGCCATCCCGACATCGCCCGATCGGTATCGGCCATCGCCATCCGGACCGCGGTGACGCAGTGCCGCGGCCATCGCACGTAACGGCGCGGCGGGAGCGGACGCGCCGTCGTGGGTCATCAATCCCGCGATACCGCACATCAGGGTGAGACCCGGTCGAAAAACTCGCGGTAGCGCGCGACAACGGTTACTTCGGTGAATTCGGCTTCATAGGCACGCCGCCCGGCTTTCCCGAGCCGGGCGCGTAGGTCGGGATCTTCGCACACGCGCTCGATCGCGCGGGCGAGCGCCCGGGGACCACCGGCGCGATCGCCAGGGAGCGGCACCAGAATGCCGCTTTCGCCATCCTCGATCAGTCCGACGGGGCCGTCGCTCGCAGTTGCGACAACCGGCAATCCGGCGGACCAGGCTTCGATTACGACGTTGCCGAGCGGCTCATGCAGTGACGGGCAAACGAAGAGATCGGCGCAGGCCAGCAAGTTGGGTACATCATCGCGCCAACCGAGAAAACGCACCCGCTCGCTGACGCCGAGCCGAGTGGCGAGCCGTTCGAGCTGAGGCCGCAGCGGACCGTCGCCGGCAATCCACAGATGAACTTCCCGAATGGCTGCGAGCGCTTCGAGCAACAGGTCGAACCCCTTATTGGGGTGGAGACGGCCGAGAGCCAACACGAGCGGCGCTCGGGGGTGCAATCGACAATTTTCGCCCGGCGCCTCGACGACCGGAACAGCCGCATCAGGAACAAAATTTGGAAGATAATCGATGCGCTCGCGCGGCCAACCTTTGGCGATGGCGTAGTCGACAATGCCGCGCGTGTTGCCGATCAGATGATCGCACCGCCTGTAATATTTCAAATCGTAGTAACCTCCGAGCCGGGCGACATGCACAAAGTCGCCGCGTGGACAAAGCCGTGTCGCCCGGCTCATCCAAGTCAGGACAATGTCCGGACGCCATTCGGCGATCTCATGCCGAAATGCGAGCCGGGTAGCCCAATCCAAGGCACCGCCGAAGGCGAGTTCGGCGACGGTGATCCCAGCCTCCCGCAGTGTTCGTGCACGGGCGGGATCGCGGCGGATCAGCACGCGCTGCGGTTCACCGGCGCGCTGCAAGGCTTCAGCGAGCCTCAGAAAAAAAATCTCCGCTCCTCCATGCGGAGCTCCGGCAATCGCCTGCAGCAACCGCCGCTTCATTTCATCAGCGCCTCGAACCGGGCCGCAACCGCATCCCAACTCAATCCGCGCTGATTGCTAAGAGCACCCAGATGCCAGCGCCGCCATGTTTTGTCGTTGCGTAGGGCGGCGATCGCCGCGGCGACGAAGCCATCGTCGTCCTCCGCAATTCGGCCCGTCTTGCGGTCGATGACCCGTTCGCCGGCCGAGCCAAGTGGTTTGACGACCGCCGGCACCCCGACTGCCTGCGCCTCAGCGAGCGCGAGACAAAACGTTTCCCCGGGATCTCCGCGATAGAGCATGACACGCGCACCCAGAAGCGCGGTGGCCAGCTCCTTGCGCCCGACCGGCGCGAACCGGCGTACCCCGTGCGCGGCAAGTGTATCAGCGTAGGCCAGAACCGCTTCCATCTCCGGTGCGGCGCCTCTGCCGTATACAGCAGCACCGGAATATATGTGCAGCTCGGCCTGCGGCAGTGCAGGTGCAATGCGCGCGACCCAGAGAGCAAGGAGCCAGTCCAGCCCGCGTAGAGGGTTCGAGGTGAAGATCGCCCGAGGCGGCGGAGGCTCCCGCGGTGTCGCATCACGGAAGCGATCCAAAATGCCATAGGGGATGATCTCTCGCCCACCGCAGGGAAGCCAGGATGGGATCGTCGCCGCGTGATAGGTTCCCGAGGCGATCAAGGTCGGGCGGTACCGGGCGAGTCGCCATAAATTGCGCGGCTTCTTCAAATAGCCTGCGGGATTGTGCAGCCAAAACAGCCGGCGTCCCACCTTTCGAGCGAGGCCGATGACCCGATGGCCGCGATTGCCGATGTAGAGGTCGCACGCGGTCGGGACTCCGCCGGATAGCGGCGCCCAGCACACGCCCTTGTGACAGAGCGCGGTGTGGCATCGATTGCGCACGGCTACCTGGTGGCCGCGCTGCGCCAGCGCCTCGGCTAGCGCGACAAAGGCTGTCTCGGCGCCGCCGAGCGGCCCCTCCTCCGCCATCGCCCCATCGAACGCGACGCCATCATCGGCCATCACCACCCTAGCCATTGCCCGCTATTACCTGCTCCTTCTCTCTGGCCGCCGAGAGAGAATCGGTCGGAGGGGCGCTCCCGGGCGGAGGGTCGAGCCGGGCTTTTAGGTAGGAGAGAATCGGGTATAACGCCGCGCAGAGCGCGATCAAGAAGCCAAAGGGCCCTTCGCGGTAGCCCCTGCGGCCGACGTAGCACTTCCAGAAGCGCGAGCCGATGCGGCGCAGGTTTCGGCCGTAACCACCAATATCGCCGCTGTCGCGCAGATCCTGGGCCCGGGCGCTGGTGTAGCGGTCGAGCCGCCGGAGCATTTCGGAGATATCGCGATCGACGTAATGGATGAGGCGCGACGACAGCGTATGACCCTGCTGACCCGCAAACGAGACGACCGGGTGCACCCGTTCTTTGCCCCAGTGCTTGACCCCTTTGCAGAACAGCGCGGCATGCGCGGATCTGCCAAACGAGGCGCCCCAGCCCCAGCGCACCAGCCGTGTACCGACATAGTTGTCGACCGGGATCAGGTGCCAGGCGGCGGCGGAGGTCGCGACGACCCGCCGGATTTCGGCCGCCAGCTCGGCTGTCACCCGTTCGTCGGCGTCGACCTCAAGGATCCATTCGCTTCGGCAGGCCTCGATGCCGGCATGGCGCCGCGGCCCCTCCCGTTCCCAGGCTCCTTCGACAAGGCGTGTGGTGAAACGGAGCGCGATTTCACGGGATCGATCATCGCAGCGGTCGAGCACGACGACAATCTCGTCGGCAAAACCGAGACAGATGAGACACTCGGCGAGCTGACACTCCTCGTCGTGGGCGACGACGAGGGCGGATAGCTGCGGCCCATTCATGCCGCGGCACTCGCCACCGAGCGCCACAGCTGGTTGGCAGCCGACTCCGCGGCATCGATCGAGAGACCATCCATCAAAGTGTCGGTGGTGCGGTGGTCGAAGCCGGGGCCGAACATTGCGTCGGGCCGGTCTGCCGATAGCGCACAGGCGGTGTACTGCCCCCATGGCGCATACTGAGCGACAGGGCTGGGCCCGAAAAGGCCGAGGGTCGGCGCGCCCGACGCTGCCGCGATGTGCATGAGCCCAGTGTCGTTACCGATAAACATCGCGCACTGGCTCAGGACTGCGGCGGCCGTTAGCAGATCAACCCGGCCAACGAGGTCGATGCGATGCTTGAGCGGTATCGCCGCCAGGAGCGGCTCGGCCTGGCTGCGCTCATGGTCTGCGGCCAGCACCGCGACTCGAAACCCCGCGAGCGCGCCGCCCGTTGCGGTGAGCCTCAAGGCAAGCTCAGCAAAACGGTCGGCTCGCCACTGCTTGCCGCGCCAATTGGCAGCAGGGCCGATCGCCAATACCGGAGGGCCCGGAGCAATCACCCCGCTTGCTGCCCGCTCATGGCGCGGGGCGGTCCAAAGCCGCGGGCCCGGGGGCGGATCGAGATCGAACAAACGAGCGAGCTGGCGTACCCGGTGTTCACGCGGATCTCCCTT
>Ga0182040_10001273_pt1 | contig 11704 bp, 10 predicted proteins | sample flu12Cox44000176_FD_125973 | JGI IMG/M metagenome (GOLD analysis project Ga0182040, IMG submission 125973) | Lab enrichment of tropical soil microbial communities from Luquillo Experimental Forest, Puerto Rico - flux8day.12C.oxic.44.000.176 | ecosystem: Environmental > Terrestrial > Soil >... | reverse complement strand
CAATCTGCCCAAACTCATTCTCGGCGCCATGCGCGCTCGTTGTTTCGGAATCATGATTGCCCGCGGCTATCTCGCTGTGGAATGCGGCTATCAGCGGCTTGCGGAGGTCCAGGAAGAAATTCTTTGGATTTGCGAGGCTGCCCACGTTCCCGTAATTTGGGCCACGCAGGTTCTCGAAACCCTTGCAAAGAAGGGCATGCCATTGCGCTCGGAGATCACCGACGCAGCCATGGGCGAACGCGCCGAGTGCGTCATGCTCAACAAAGGGCCATATGCCGTCGCCTGCGTCCGCGCCCTCGCTGACATTTTGAAACGCATGCAAACTCACCAGGAAAAGAAGCGCTTCTTGCTTCGGCAGCTTCGCCTCGCTGCTGCCTTCAGTCGGAGGTCGGATGAAGCTCCTTCTTGCAGTTGATGGCTCTGAGTACTCCCAGGAGGCGGTGAGCCTCATCACCGCTCACTTCAATTCATCCACAACGGAAATTAGACTTCTGCACGTCTTATCTCCGGGTGCTTCTTCCACTCCCCCGCAACCGGCTCGCCGCAACCCACCGGAAATCGAGGAAATCGAAAAGGGTGTCCCCTTTAGCGCCGAACATTTGGCCGACGCTCTGCGACGCGCCGGATTCCGCGTGGATTCCGCTGTGGAAACAGGCGAAGTCCGCTCCACAATCATCGACTTCGCCGTCAGTTGGGGTGCGGACTTAATCGTGATCGGCTCCCACGCTCATGAGGGACTGAGTCGTTTCCTACTCGGCAGCGTCGCTGAATCTGTCGTTCGTCACGCTCCGTGCTCCGTACTCGTCGTCCGCCGTCCAGCCCCAAAGGCCAAACCAAATTGATCTTATACAGCACGTAGAATCCATCCGGCTCCGTTGCATGAGCGAATGTAAGGCACTGGTAAGTCCTCTTTTTACTTAGACCTTACACAGCAGACACAACGCCCCGAACAAGAAACGCGTCCCTCTCACGAAAATAGCTTTCTTGCCGCGCGGCTGAGGGCACGTTCGTTGCCAACCGGCCAGAATTCACAAAGCCAATGATGCGGGAGGCCCAAAGTCAATGATTCGGGTGCTGGTGATCGATCGCGACCAAGACCTTTGCCGACAGCTTGAGGAGCGCATAGTCCGGGCAGGTATGACCGTTAAATTCGCCCAGGACGGCAAGTCCGGGTTGAGGTCTGCCCTCTCTGGTGAGCATGATTTGGTGATCGTGGATATTTCCTCGTGGGAGGTGCCTGGGCTGCAAGCAATCAAACAGCTGCGAACTGATTCGGAGGTGGGCGTCCTGATATTGAGCGGTCGAGCCGAGGAGACAGACAGAATTCTTGGGTTAGAATGCGGCGCTGATGACTACCTAGCTAAACCATTCAATCCTCGCGAACTGATCGCGCGAATGCACGCAATATCTCGGCGACTAAGGCCACGGCTAACTGCAGCCCGTCGGCCTGCACCGGCATACCTCAAAGTTGGCGATGTCGCGCTGGACGGAGGCTCGCGTACGTGTCGCCGCAACGCTGAGGTCATCGACCTCACAACGGCCGAGTTTGACCTGCTTGCGGTTCTCTTGCGTGGCTGCGGGCACGTCGTGCATCGCAGGGATCTGTCGAGGCAGATTTTGGAGCGTGAATACGTTCCGTATGACCGAAGCATAGATGTTCACGTCAGCAGCTTGCGCCGCAAACTCGGGGCCTTACCGGACGGCACGGAACGCATTCGTGCCATCCGCAATGTCGGGTATTTGTATGCCCACCCCGCCGCACCTCAGTCAACCACCAGTTAGGTGCGAATTCCCGCATTGCTCGGGGCTCTAGGCTGGCGCGGCGCCTCAGGATCCCGATGCATTTGGGAGCTTTCGGGGCAATTGTAAGCCACTTGTATGTCCACTTCTCACTGAAGTCTTACACAAACCACGCAGCCTTCCGCCCGATAATTGCAGCTCGAATTTAAGGCAGCAATTCAGCCCGAAGGGAAAAGGAGCATCACCCATGAAAGAAATCCTACTCAAGCTTGGCATAACCGCGGTTGCAGTCATTTCCATTGCGGCAGCTGGGGCCCTCCCGTCACTTCAACAGTACTCAACACAGAATTTCCAATCAGGGATCCCCATGGTGAATTCAGAAGGAAGCGTGAATCAACTTGCAATCCTCACTAAGATGCTCTCACTGACCGCAAGCCAGCAGCAACAGACCAAGACGATCCTCGACCAAGAGGAAACGGCCGCGAAGCCTCTTGTTGAGCAACTAAAGGAGGCCTGGGACAGCTTGGCAACGGCCGAGAAAGCTGCCGCGCCGGAGTCCGAAATTGATCAAATCGCCAGAAATATCGCGAGTCTCTCCGGCGAAATCCTGGCTCTTGACGCCAAGGCACAGTCCAAGATTTATGGTCAGCTAAGCGCAGAGCAGAAGCAAAGGGTAGAACAGCTTCCGCATCCCTTTTTCGCGCCTTCCGCTCCTTTGCTCCCTCCCGGGCCCGTGTTTATCTTCGATGCTCACGGACCAAACTGAAAAATCCGTTGACCTGCTTCTGACGGTATTCCCGACTGGTTACAAACGTGTGCCGCTCCCCCAATTTCTTTGTCGTAATCATTTCCGAATCCAAAACCAAAATGATCAACGTCATACTACACCTTACACACTGTACGGCACTTGTAAGCCTATTGCTTACCCAACTCTTACAGACCAAGCACAACGCTCCGATGGATAAATACGTCTTGTGTGGTTGAGCAGATTCTATCTTTGAGCGAAGGAGTTTACGTCATGAAGAGAACTTTTATAAGACTCGCGACAACCGCTGTCCTTGCCGGTCTTACGATTATTGCAGCCAAGGCTTTTCCCTTTCCCCAGGAGTATTCAGTACAGGGGCTTGCAGGGCGCCCCGTAACGCTCTCAGCGGGAGGACCAAATCACCTTGCTGCCCTCACAAGCATGCTTGAACTGACGGCAAGCCAGCAGGAGCGCGCCAAAACGGTCCTCGACGAGGAGGAGGCAGCTTCTAAGCCTCTGGTTGAGCAGCTGAAACAGGCTTCCGAAAACCTGCTGGCGGCCGAGAAGACTGGTGCGCCGGATGCTGAGATCGATCACCTCGCTAGAAATGTGGCCGACATCTGCGGCGATATCCTGGCTCTTGATGCCAAAGCACAGTCCAAGATTTATGGTCAGCTAAGCGCGGAGCAGAAACAAAACGTGGAACACTTGCCGCATCCCTTTTTCCTGCCATCCGCTCCCTTGCTCCCTGCTGGGCCCGTGTCGTTCTCTTTTTCTGGTGGTCTCAAACAGAATTGAGATTCGTTAGCGCGGCCGAAAACAAGCCCTGCAAAGGGCCCAGTGACTCTGTATTGGCGGACTGCAACGAGCAGTGCACCCCCAAGAAAATTTTCCAGGAGAGGAGAACGGCAGTGCTGACTGCAAAGCATTGGCGTTTGGAGCCATGCTGATTGCTCGTTTGCGCTTCCTTTTGAGCGGGTTGGTTACTTTCGCTGTGAGTCTTGCGGTTACTGGGCTTACCGCACCGGGAGCTTCTACCAGCCAGAGTGCGACACGACAAGTCTCGCAGGATCTGGCTGACGGTCCGCCCAAACTGAAGCCACTATCGAATTCACCGATCACCATCAGGATGTCAAACGACGCGAGAATCGTTTACGAAACCATTGGCAAGCTCGCCGGGTTGACCATGATCTTCGATGCTGACTTTCCAGCGCGACGCCTCTCCGTGGAACTAACGGATCTCACCATCCAGCAAGCACTTGATGTCGTTTCGCTCGAAGCGAAGGCGTTCTGGAAGCCCGTCACGCAGAACATCGTCTTTGTCATTCCGGATCAGCCACAGAAGCGCCGTGATTACGAAGAACAGGTGCTGCAGACCTACTATTTGTCGAACACGGTGCTTCCACAAGATCTCACGGAGATTGTCAGCGGGCTCCGGCAACTTCTTGACCTTAAGCGCATCCAGCAGCTAAATTCCCAGAACGCGATCATCATTCGCGACACTCCTGATAAGCTTGCCCTCGCAGAGAAAATCATTCACGACGTGGACAACGCCAAACCGGAAGTTGTTATCCAGGTGGAGGTGCTGCAGGCGCGGCGCGAGAAGGTGTATCAACTGGGTATCCAACCGGGAAGCACTGCGACCTTGACCTACGCACCACCGAGCAGTTCTTCCTCGAGTAACACGAAGTCACCTTTAAGCCAGCTTGGACATCTGGCCACAAACTACAGCGTCACTCTGCCCGGGGCTACCCTGAATGCGCTGTCCACGGACAGCACGTCCCACATAATCCAGAATCCCGAGCTTCGTTCCGTTGACGGACAGCCTGCCAAGCTCCGCGTTGGTGACCGCGTACCTGTCGCCACCGGAAGTTTTCAGGCCGGAACGACCGCTGCCATCAATCCGCTCGTAAACACGCAGTTCACCTATGTGGATGTGGGAGTGAACATTGACATTACCCCGCGCATTCATCCGGACGGAGAAGTGAGCATGAAGGTATCCATCGAGGTATCTTCCGTCACGGGAACAGCCACCATTGGCGGCATCCAGCAGCCGATCATTAGCCAGCGCAAGATCGAGCATGACATTCGCCTGAAGGAAGGGGAGGTGAGCATCCTCGGCGGCTTGTTCGAGCATCTCGACACCAAGGCCATCAGCGGATGGCCTGGACTCGCGCGTATTCCGATCCTTCGGTATTTGTTCTCCAGCGAGAGCAGCGATCGCCAGGAGAACGAAGTCTTGATCGTGCTCGTCCCGCGGATCGTAAGACTCCCGGCGCTGACCCAAGCGGATCTGCGGCCAGTCGGCGTCGGCACCGAGTCGAACGTTCAAGTGCGCCACAAGGAAGATATTCTCACGCCGGTAAATGTTCCCGTCGGCTCAACGGGGAGCCCGGCTCCGGCGACAACGCAACTCGACGCGGCGACGGGGAATCCAAAAGCGGAGCTACCTGCCCGTATCTGGCTCGCGCCTGAGAACATCAACTTGAAAGTTGGAGAGCAGGCCTCAATCGACTTAAACGCCGAGAATGTGAAGGATCTGTTTTCCGTGCCGCTTCTGCTCCAGTACGATCCGGAGATGATCAGCATAGAGGATGTGCACCATGGGGGATTTCTCTCGGAAGGAGATCAGGCTGTTGCTCTTGTCGAGAGCGTCGACAAGGAACACGGCCAAGCTATGATCTCCGCTACGCGCCAGCCAAATACCGCCGGAGTAAGCGGCAATGGGACCCTGCTCTCCGTGGTCGTGCGTGCAGTGCGCAAGGGCTCTTCGAAGGTGTCAATCGTTCAGGCAAATGCAAAGGATTCCCAGCAGAAGGAAATCCCTGTCCTTACGGGAGACGCCTTGGTAGTTACGCATGAATAGAGCAGCGTCTGGGCTGACGCGTACGGTCCTAAAGATTATAGACTCTTCTTTTGTTGGAGAAATTCCGTCATTTCGGTGAAGCGCGATAGCATCGCCAAAGCACGTTGCAAGCCTCCGCTAAGAAACTAAGTGTGGGTTTGAGACTGAGGGCAGCCGCTTGCGCATGTGGACCTCTCTGCCTCCATGCTCGAAATGGACTTCATCCATGCACATTCGCATCAGCTGAATTCGTCGCTGATTGTGGGATTTCGGACTCTCGACAACGGCGGGGTACGAAACGGCAGTCGTGTCAAAGCCTTGTCCTTCATCCTCGATAATGATGGATACTTCCTTACCTGGTCCACACCCGCAGCTGTAGCACGGCATTGCTCAGGGCTGCTCGCAAAGCGACTTCAACATCTCGCTCCTGCCCGGGAACACAATCAGATTTTCTGACGAAATGCTTAAGTTCTTCCACAACAGGCAGGAGGGCGGCTAATTCACTCTTCATGATTAATTCCACCTGGATGCTCGCGCCGGCTAACTCAGGATTGGACCGGGCGGCCTTAAACCTGTAAGGCGCACTCATTACGACGAGCTCCTTTCTTCAGCGCTGCCTTTGCCTTCACGGTGTTGCCACAAGGCCTAATAACCTGTGGAAGTCGCACCTCAACCCTTTAGATTAGGAAACGCCGGTTGGCACAAGGGCACTCGAGTTAGTTAATCGTCAGCGTCATGGTCGTTGATGTTGTGATCGAGAAGGACCCGGTATCGGTGCCAACAATGGTCACCGTGTAGGTTCCCTTCGCAGCGTTTGATCCGTAACCGCCGCCACCGCAACCCGATATGGCTGATATCGCAAAACCAATCGCGACTAGCAGAAACACTCCGGCAATCACACCGAGCCCATGGCCACCGAAGTGGTAAACGAGAAGGGCGACCAAGAGCAATCCTGCCAGAGCAAGACCGGCCTGGGCTTCGTTGAAGGCAGAAAAAAGCCGAAAATCATTCGCTAGAGTTCTTGGAGCACCCCTAACGAAGTTTTGCTGGCCGACTGCCGGGCCGGCCAGGGCGCCGCTTGCGCAAGCTGAGGAGTTGGTACGCACAGTCAAGGTTGTGGCTACTGCGCTGCTGCCGAAGACCGTCGTGTTTGGCAAGGAGAAACAGCCGTTCGTGAGCGAAGGGCTGCTGGAGACCGTAAACGTAACCGTGCCAGTGGAGCCCCTCTTCGGAGTGATGGTGACGGTCGAAGCGCCAGTGTTCCCCGCGGAAACCGTCACATTGGTCGCAGAGAGCGTGAATGTTTTACTGGCAATCACCGTGATATTTACCGAGCCGCTGGAGGAGGCAAAAGTGGAGTCACCGGAGTAAGTTGCAGCGATCGTGTGAGAACCCGTGGTTGTTGAGGAGAAAGTGTAAGTGGCGGAGCCGTTTGCCAAGGAGAGGGATGGACTCTGCGCGATGCCATCAACGGCAATGGTGACAGTGCCTATGGGCGTGGTTGTGACCGAGTTGCAAGCGGAAGCGACGGTGATGTTGATCACGTCATTCGCTCCTGGGGCGACACTGCTGGTGGCTGCGGAAGGCGTGGTTGTCGAAGGGATCGGTGAGGTGCAGCTTGTCCAGGCATTGAGCAGATTGTAAAAATCGATTGAGCCTAGGCCAGTGGCTTCGTCATAGCCGGTGGCGGCTGGATATTCCGAGGCGCCCGCCGACGAGCAATAGCTCGCGGCGGCAGGACATGAGTTACTGCCGCTGGTGATATCGTGGAAGACAGTAGCGTAGGTGCTGGAGTTTGCCGCCAGAGAGTAGAGCGTGGAGTTTATCACGCCGAGTCCCGCGGAATTGAGCTTCTGTCCCAAAATGGCAACCATCCCGGCAAAGATAGGCGAGTTGAAACTGGTGCCGCCGGCGACGGTAAGATAGTTGTTACTGCTATCGCGAAAGCCGTTCGAGCAGCTGCCAGCGATCTGCGTGGCGGCTGAATCGCTGGAGCAGTAGAGGTAGCCAGCGTTGTAGGCCACGGTAGCGATATCGGAATCGGCCAAGCCAAAGCGTGCGCCGAATTCCTCCGGAGTCAGCCATTTGTGATAAAGCGGTGAGTCGGGATCCTGCTGCGCGGCAATCAAGGCATCAAGGTCCGCCTCTTGCTCGGCGCTGCGGCTGAAGAAGATATTGATGCCCTCCAGCTTGGTTTCCCCTGGCACGCGGCCGGCGTCGTTTTTGGGCCTGGCCATCGGCGATTTGCTGCCCTTAATGGGAACGCGGTCGCGGTTGTCAATTTCAGTGGCGATGCGCGCTGCAGGTTGCTGGGTGAACGCGGCAACACTGAACAAGCACAGAGTTGCTGAAAAAACGGGGATTAGCCTGCGTTTCCATCCAAGAGCCCGATGCAAGTTCTCCATATCTCTCCCTCGACAAGATGAAGCGCTCGTACGCACCACGAGCGATTAACGGATTTCGAGGAAATAAGAGTGAGCCGGAAGCCGGCCGGGTTGTCAGCGCTGTAGCCAACTTTACGATTCTTCACGGAACCTTTTGCGAGCCTGACAATGCACGTCGAGACGGAGACAAGGTTTTCGTTGGAGTCACGGAGAAGATTACCGTTGGTCAGCTGCTTCGCCTGAGAGGCTGAATCTACAAGTACAGTGAGAAGGGTGCAAAATCGGCTAAGGGGACACACAACCTCGAGTGCATCGAAAATACTGTGAGGACTTGGCGGAGCATCTTGCGTTCAGCAGCGAGTTTCTCATGGAAGAGTGCAACGCGCGGTTCCCGCAGCTTCCTGGACCTCTGGCTAAAGACGAGAGAACGGCAGGAAAATGGAAAACCGCGCGCCGTCGGCACTCACGGCTTCCACTGTTCCCCCATGGGCCTCCGCTACGCGTTTCACCAAAGTAAGACCTAGACCAATGCCAGGAACCTGCGAAGCTTCGCCGTGTTTACCGCGGTAGAAAGGCTCAAATACGTGTGGCAGATCAGCAGGAGAAATGCCAGGCCCGCGGTCCTCGACGGAGATTCGCACTCTCATCCCCTCCGGCCTGCAGACCTTCTTGGCTCGAATCGCCATCCATCCGCCGGCGCCTGCGTACTTAATGGCATTTTGGATCAGAGTGTCCAAGCACCTTTTTGTGAGTCGAACGTCTGCATTGACTGGCGGCAGACACGGCTCAACATCCAGTTCTACCTTAATGCCGGCGTTGCGAAGGGCCGATTCGTTACCGGCCAAAGCATCTCGGACCATTTGTTCGGGGGCTACCAGGGTACGGTGGCGGGTCAATGTTGCAGACTGCATTCGTGCGTAGGCCAACGTCTCTTCAATCATATTCGAGAGCTCTGACGCATGGGTATGTATGATTTCGCCGTACTTGTGAGCCTGCTCCGAGTTTTCCACAAGACCTTTCTTAAGATTATCGGCTGCCACTCGGATTACCGTGACTGGCGTCCGCAACTCGTGGGACACGCCAAGAACGAACTCCGTCTGCATTTCTGCGAGCGCGCGCGCCCGTTCCGTCAGGACAACCAGCATGCAGATTCCCAGAGCCAGCACCAGCAGCACGCTACCGCTCAGAAGGAGGCTGCGGCGGCGGAACGTCGCCATGGATTGGTCGAGCGAACTGGTTCGAGATCGGACGAGCAGCTCCCAAGATCCTGCGGAGCTGTCTCTCAACGCCTGAGCGGGACTACCGCAGTTTGGTGGTACCGGGGCCAGCAATTCGGACAGAGAATCCAATCCTGTGAATATGTGAACCTGTGAACCCACGACGGGCGCGCCTTGGCCGGAGGACCGAGCGTTCCGCGTACGAAGAATTGGTGTCACTGATATCCCGACACTGCTTGTCGAAGAGGGCGGTAGGAAACAGTCCAGGCGAAGTGCGAAAAGACGAGTGCTACCGTCGGGAAGGCCAAACTCGGTTTCTGAAGCTGCCGGTCCCGTGTGAAAGACAATTCGGGACAATGTCCCGGCCGCCTTATTCACAACCAGAGTGTCGTAGCTTGATGAGCTGCCTGGAAGGTGAATCTTCAACAGCCTGGGCAAAAATTTTGCCGTCAAATAGTTGGTGTCTAGAACTACTACAGTCCATTGAAAAGGTGGGACCGGGTCTCCGCCACCCCGGATTTCTATTGATCCAAAAGCCAAATTGTAACGCTGCATTGAAGTGAACGGTTGCGTTGGCGAGCGGGGCATAACCGGAATGACGGGAAAAATAAATGCGGGATTGCCGTCGACCATAACCTCGAGATTCGACAGTCCCGGGAACCCTGCATACGCGGCGGCCTTTGGCGGGGATCCAGTCGCAACGCCGCCCGACAACAGTAGCGGAGACAAAGCAGTTTTCCATTCAGGGAAAGGGATTGCTGGTTCCCCCGGAATCACCGATTCCAGAATGGCGCCAGCTTTTCTTGTGTCCAGGAGGTAGACTCCCCGTATCAACCTAGGATAAGGCGCCCGGCTGAGCCATTCCTTATAGCGCTCGGAATAATCGGCTGGACTCACACCAGGAAACTTGAAAAAAACGTGCACACGAGTGATTTCAATGTCAAAGTCAGCCTCAACATCAGACAGCGCCGTTGCCAGGTTCGTTTTCGCGCGCTGACGGTCCGCTTGCGCGACCTGATCAATCCAGTGATACTGCACCAGCGCGAGGGTGCACAGCACGAGTAGAAGAACGCCGACAATCCACAGTCTCTGTGAAAAATAGGCCTTCCACTCGCGACGCAGATTGCCGGTAATCGACAAGACCACACTCCTTATGACTTCTTTCGACGCGCTTTCCCGCCAAGCGGTTGGCAGGATAAGGGCCGGGTAAATGGACAGAAACAAGCCGTGCGCAGGCTATTCGTTGTTGTCGCTAAGCTTTGTAAAATCTAAGTAAGAAAGAGCAATACAACTACCTTACAAATCCGGCGTCTTTACGGGAACGGCACAAACTTGTAGCCAGATCGAAATACAGTGAGGATGTGACGGGGTTCTTTTGGGTTTGCTTCCACTTTCTGCCGCAACTGTGCGACGTGAAGATCGACGGTGCGGGTTTGCAGAAGCCGGTTATATCCCCAGACCTGTTCCAAGAGCACTTGTCGAGAAAGACGCTCATTTGGTTTCGAAAGGAAATATCGCAGTAGACTGAACTCCTTGGCAGTGAGATTAAGGGGCCTGCCGCCGCGCAAAACCTCTTCTTTGTTGAGATCCACGATGACGTCTCCAAAACAGAATATGGAATCGATCAGTTGTGGCGGCGAATTGCTCGCGCGACGAAGCAGAGCCTCCATGCGCGCCAACAGTTCTGCTACATCGAAAGGTTTCGCCAGATAGTCGTCAGCGCCTAACTTCAGTCCCTTCACGCGATCCTTGACGTCGCCGCGAGCCGTAAGCATCAAAACTGGCACATTGATGCAGTGGCGGCGCAATTCACGGCAAACCTCAAACCCGTTTCTCCCCGGAAGCTTTATATCCAAGACGAGAAGGTCGAAACCTTCGCGCAGCGCCTGAGCCAGACCCTCCTCGCCGTCTCGGGAGGTTGTGACGGAGTAGCCCTCCTTCTCAAGGCGCTCTTGGAGGAGAAGGGCTAAGGTAGGCTCATCTTCTATTATCAATATTCTTTTGCTCATAAATCACACCACTAGATGTGGTACATGTGGACTCCGGGAGAAGAGAAAAACAAAGGCGGAGCCGTGGAGAGACGAGCCTTTGCATGTGGGTATGCCTCGACAAGATAATAGATCCAAGGGCATTAGGAATCGGACTAGGCCGTACAGCCCTGGGACAACAACACCCGCTGTCCAATTTCGGGGCAAAAGACAGATTGGCAGTCTCGCCGCTCAAGAATTGAACCATCGCAAGCCCGACTCTCGCCGACCTGTCGTTTCCTTCGATGCTCGCAAATCGCCCACAGTTGGCCGGTTCAGTACGCATGCCCAACCCGAATCCTTGCTCGTCAGCTGCTTCTCAAGTCGAAACACGTCTCCCATGTCCCCACGCCCGCAGTTCGAAGAGCAGCGCGACTGCAACCAAAAAGGCGATGTTCCTCGGTAGGTCAGCAAGGAGAGCCGACCAAATACGAGCAAGAATTGTCCCCTCCAGAGGACGACCAACGAACAACTCAATCCCTGAAAGGACGTGCAGGAATAAGACAAACGAATACCCGCTCATTGGCCTCAGCCTACGTTTGACCGTTAACCGCCGAGAGCAGCCTGACATCGAACTTACGGCGAGAGGAAATCTCCCCCGTTTGCCGAGGGCTGACATGGGTGCGCGCTGGACTCGGCTACGCCACACCGTTCGGGCTGGCGGGCAAGAGGTTAGCAAAGCAGCCCCCATTTGCGAATACAAGAGGCCTCGGGCTGCGATCGCAAAGAGCGAGGGAAGATGATTG
>Ga0182040_10001272_pt1 | contig 11710 bp, 9 predicted proteins | sample flu12Cox44000176_FD_125973 | JGI IMG/M metagenome (GOLD analysis project Ga0182040, IMG submission 125973) | Lab enrichment of tropical soil microbial communities from Luquillo Experimental Forest, Puerto Rico - flux8day.12C.oxic.44.000.176 | ecosystem: Environmental > Terrestrial > Soil >... | reverse complement strand
GCGCCGCCGCCGGTGACCAGCCCGACCCGTCCGTTCAGCGCGTACATGACCCTTCCTCGTCACCGATCCCCACCCCGGTGAGTGTAATCGCAACCGAGCGGCCGTCGATCAGCGAAAATAGAGGGAAAACGCCGATTCGGGCCCAAAAATGCCTTCTCGCGGTCGACTTCGTCGCTTTTGATCAGCCACTTACCGGACAAATTCCCTAGGCGATCGAACAGGGAATTCATTCGGTCTATAAGGGAGAGAAGGATGGGCTTATCAGGGAAGCATCAGGAGCAGAGACCCGGATCGAATTCGCTGATTGGAATTTGAATGTTTGCTACGACGTATTGTAGACAGACGCGTCGCCAGCCCACTAGATTTGCTTAAGCGCAAGGCGCCGAACGACTCCTTCAAAAAGCTCCGAATCACCTCCGCTGCCCGTAGGCCAGCCCGTAAACGTCGATGCGCGCATCGTAGGTCGGCACATAGAGCTTGCTGTTGGCGACGACCGGCGGAGTGAACTTGCAGAAGCTGAACGTGAGGTTCCAGTCCTGGCTGTCCCACAACACGCGAAGCTGCTTGCTGCCGTCGCCGAAGGTACTGAACCCAGTCGCGTCATACGCGAGTAGGCGGCCCGGACTCACCGCAGTGTTCGCGTCGAGGTAGGGGATGCAGGCCCACAGCACCGCGGTGTTCGACGCCGCGCCATCGGCCGACAGGCACATCATACCGCCGGGCATCCCGCCGAACTGCTCTTGGGACTGGGCCGAGGCAACCTCGGCATTGCAGGCGAGATAGGTCGCGACACCGTTCGCGGCGACGCTCCAGGCGCGCAAATTTCCGTTCTCTCCCCAACAGAACAGCATCGGCCCGTGCTCGGCGCTGCATCAATAGATCGGCGCGGCATGCTGATGAGGCGTGCGCTGAAAAAAATGCTGGTTTAGCGTCGAGATGTCGTTTGGCGCAGCACTGACCTGTGGTCCGGGATAGAACGTGAACCAGATCGGTGGCGCCGCGAGCTTGGCGTAGTTGCCCGCGGGGTGGTCGAGATCGCCCGGCTCAGTCTTGCCCATCTCGTCGATCTTGACCACGAACAAGATGCCGTCCTTGCCGGCGCCGGCAATAAAGCCGAGATCCTCGATCAGCACCGGCCCGCCCGAGCCGAGATCCATGTCGTCCCACCCGGCTTTATCGTTCATCGCATAGACGCGCCGGTTTGCTTGGCGTCGGTATCATGTACTCGTCGCCCGACGGGTCGAGGCCGGAGCGCCCATCGTCGGTCCATGGCGTCCACCAGTCTACGACCGCGATCGAGCCTCCCCGGCGTCCGGCGGGCGGAGTGTAGCGGAGCTTTAGAAAGCACTCCGCCCAATCGGTTATCGCGTCGAACGTGCCATTGCCTGTCATGCAATAGATGAAACCATCGCGGTCGGCGACCAGGCCCGACCCAGCCTGCCAGATTCCGGCGCCAAAGCCCTTCGCCGCGCCTGCCCACGCCGCCGAGATCCGCCACGCGCTGGTGTCGCAAGCGATGATCCAGCCTCGGCTGTCCCGGTTTGTCTCGAAGAGGGAGCCGAAGGCGATAAATACTGTTCCCGAGACCAGCAGCAGCGAGGCGCGCTACTAGCGGGTGGCGGACGCAAACGACTGTACCGGCTGACCGTGGCCCGGATCATAGGTGGCGCCTTCGAGGTTGAGCGGCGGATGTACGGCGTGACCGTCGACGATGCTCAACGCATGAAGCCAATGTTGCGCTCCGGTGTATGAACCGTCCGGGCTCATCCAAGCGCAGGCGTACATCACACCAGCTGAGGCATCGACGACAGGCGTCGAAAGAATGCCCCAATGGTCGTTGATCGGATGCTCGTCGATCCGGCCCGAGCTGGTGATCGGCGTCCCAAGCGCGTGCTGCCAAACCGGGGTGCCATCATTGGCATCGAAGGCGAAGACCTGGTTCGCCATTGTGGCGAGCAGCAACAGATCACGGGTCCGTCCGCCCGGCAAGGCAACTCCAGGCACTATCAGGGGCTGGGCCTCGGCGCCGCGCCGGTCTCCCGGTAATGGCAGAGAGAACAGTCGCCGGATGCCGCGGCTGCGGACCGCTGCGGCCGTCAGCACGCTCTCCGCTGGGTTTGCGCCGGGGCGGGCGTTGTTGTAGCTGCACGTCAGTACGGAAATGCTCATCGGGGGGCGAACTCCTGCGTTGCAGTGTAGGTCACGCTAAGCTCGAAGGGCACGCCGCTCTCTCGCGGCAGGCCGGCCCCGGTGGTCTTGAAGGCGTGCCAGCCGTCTCGACGAACCCTTGCTTGCAGCGCGAGCGCCCGATTCGACGTAACCTTCCCCGAGGTGAGCGCCGTCCCCACCGGATCGAGTACTTCTACGATGAGCGAAGCGTGCTGCCGCCAGAGGGCGAGCAGGCTCCGGAACTCCGCGGCGATACGCGTACCCTGGGCCGCCCAAATGCGCCCGACGATCGCCTCACCGTCCTGCGCCGGAGCGATGTCCAAGTCGCCGGCACCGAAGAATACCTGTATCGTGCTTCGCGGCCGAAGCACCGGCGCAGCGCCAAAGCCGGTCCGCGAGAAACAGAGATAGCTTTGACCACTGCCGAAGGCATTGCTCGGAACCGTAAAGGTCGCGCGCCCTTCGCCATCGGTCCGGATATTCGGGTGTCGGCCGGTATAGTCATGCAGCGGGGCATTCGCGCCGAAATTTGTCGAACAAGTGACTGTGTGGCGGTCCCAGGGATCCTTGCTGATCGCCGTCAACAGCCCCGGCTGACCCAGGCGCTCATGGACAAAGACCTGCCGATCGGCATGGCGGGTAAGCGTATTCCCTGATGCCAGGTTCTCATGGATCCAGACCAGATTGTCGATCCACGGCTTCAGCCCATAGCAGCCGGGCTCGGTGCTGTAATCCTTGTGATAGACGAATGGGTAGCCCTCGGTGGTGAGGATAAAAGCGTAGGCAAGCAGTTTGTTGCTGATCACCTGCTCGCCCGGCGATAGGTCTGTGTCCGGGTTGTCGACAAAGGTCGCCGAGTGCAGCGGGTCGAGAGCCGTATAACCGAGGCCGTCGAGCCGGCGCATATCGAACCCGGCATCGTCGCACATATTCTGCAGCCCGAAATGCGTCGCGAAATCGAAGACCAGCGAGCGGCCGCCCATCGCGCTCTCCGCCCAGCCATAAAGGTTCTGCGGACTGCCGTCGAAATATTCGCTGACGCAGAACCGGCCGGTCATCGCCTTGGCGTCCATCCATTGCTTTACAAAGGCGACTGCCATTCCCTTGGTGTCGTCGACCCGGTAGCCCTGGCAGTCGAGCGAGCGGGTCAGCCAGTCGCCGAAATCGATCATCCCTTGGATCGTATAGCCCGGCGGCTCGCAATTGACATACACCAGCTCGTCGCCAAAGGGGAAATCGTCCGCCGGCACCGGCACCGGATCCTCCGGACGCCGCGGCGGAGAGCCGCGGAAGCAGCCCGGGTGCTTTGGGAAGCGGCCGATGCCCACAGCCCCATTGGCGCCCGAGTATCGATACACCCCGTTGTTGCCCCCGATCAGCTGGTGCAGCACCACGTCGACATAGACGTCGAGCCCGCAGGCATGGGCAATCGCGATCGAGCGTTGGAGCTGCTCGCGGCTGCCGAAGCGGGTCTCGACCGAGCCCATCTGATTCTTCGAGCCGATATCATACTGGTCGTAAACGCCATAACCGTCGCCGGTATTGAAGTGACCGGATTGAGTTTTGCACACCGGCGGGTAGAGGATCGCAGTGAAGCCGACATGGCGCAGTCCAGCGGCGTTCATTGCGATCCAGTCGTACCACCACGGCACTGTCGGCGTCTGCGGATCAACAGGGGCGGGCACGGTAATCTTGTGACCCTGCTGGTCGAGAAAGCGCGCGTGCGCGTGATAGGCGACGCCCATACCGAAACTCCGCGCCTTGACGGCCGAGCCGCCTTTAACCAATCGCGGATGTAGCACAGGTCGAGCCGGTGTCGGAAGTCGGTTCCTGGGGAGGATCTTTTGCGAAATAACTAATTGCATCCGGATTAACGTGATATCAATTAGCTAAATCAGCAAAGATATTTAAAGTCGGCAACAGCGTCCGATACTTGCTCCTCACCAGCATGTAGCCCGGCCAAAGTCACGAGGCCCCCCGGGCTCGGACCCGTCCGAAAGCATCGACAAATTCGGAGAAGGAACCAATGGGACAGTTCTCTGTCGCCATCGCAATATTGCTCGTCCTGTGTGCTGCGCCGGTTCGTGCCGAGAGCCAGCTCGATCGCGGCCGCTATCTCGTCGAGACCCTCGCCGGTTGCGGAAACTGTCACACGCCGAGGGGGCCGACCGGTCCTCTAAAGGACAAAAAATTTGCCGGCGGCGAGATTATCAAGCATGCCGATTTCACCGCGGTCACCCCCAACATAACGCCTGATCCCCGGACCGGCATCGGCAATTGGAGCGACGATCAGATAGCTCTGGCGATACGCGAAGGTCGACGTCCGGACGGCAGGCTGCTCGGTCCGGCGATGCCGTCACGATCCTATCGATCCTTGGCGGACGAAGACGTCAAAGCGATTGTCGCTTATCTGCGCAGCGTCCCACCAGTCGACAATCCGATCACCGCCGAGTCACACTACGATAAGCCGTTGCCGGTCAGCTGGGGCCCTCCCTTCGAGCATGTCGATGCGCCGCCCAAGGAGGACAAGATTGCCTATGGCCAGTACCTCGCCGGTCCATTAGCCCGTTGCATGGACTGCCACACCGAGCCGCCGCGGCCGGGCGAAGCCGCACGGCTCGGGGCAGGCGGCAAGGAGTTCCACGGTCCGTGGGGAATATCGGTCTCGGCGAACCTCACGCCAAGCGGGCTCGGTGACTGGAGCGACGCCGAAATCGAGCAAGCAATTCGCAGCGGCATCTCACGCGACGGGCGCAAACTATTTCCGCCAATGCCGTTTGCCGCATACAAAAATATTGCAGACGACGACATGGCGGCATTGATCGCCTATCTTCGGTCATTGCCGGCGATCGAATAGGCTTTACTCGGCAGGCCGAGTATCACTGCAACGACCTCAGCAAGCTGAGGTTGGCCTCGCGCGCTGCTGATACCAGCCCGGCATAAGGGACATCGGCGACGGAGACGAAACCCATGTGTCCGTTCTCGCCGTCGAGCAGGCGGCCGGTGAGCGGCTCGTCGACATATTGAAACCAGTGGCAGCCGACGATATCCGGGTTCGCCAGTGCAGAGCGCAAATAGGCGGCATAAGCAGGACCGCGCTCTCCCTCGACGGCGACGTCAAAGAGCCCCGGCCAGAATAATCCGGTGTCCGTCGAGCCGAATTGAAACTCGCCGATCAGCGCCGGCTTGTCCAGTGCGTGAAAGCGCGTCCATTCCTCGCCGGCGAGATCCTCGCGATAAACGTTGAAACTAACGACGTCGCAGTATTTTGCGCATGCTGCGACTGCCTCCGGCGTGCGCGCCTGGAAGCGGCTGCCCAGATAAAGATGATGCGGATCGTGGCGCCGGATCGCCTCGGAGACGATCCGAAAATAGGTCCCGGCGAAAAGTGCGCTGAACGCCCGAAGATCATCGATGACTGCCGGCCTCGCGAGGGCCGACGATGATAGCGTCAGTCCTGCTTGGCGGAGCTCGTCCCACGAGCGTGCAGTGATATCCCACGCGGCAGAAAAATTCTCGACATCCCGATATTTCTCACTGAGCTGAGCGACGAAGGCCCGCTTTGCCGGACTGGCCTGCCCGAGCCGCAACGCTTCCGCCGCGAGGCCATAGCGGAGCTGCGGATCCGTAGCATTGCCTAGCCCCCACGCCAGCTCGTTGTCGACGAAGTAACCAATCAGATAGCGGTCGTCGCGGTAGGCCGAGGCCGCCTTTAGCACGTCGCGGTCGACTGCGGCCATGAATGCCTGATCGAACGGGTCCGGCATCTTTCCCCACCCGCTACTTATTCTCGCGAAATTTCCGTCTATTCCGTATATGTGGATGGGCACGACATAGGCCATCTCGCGGCGTTCGAGCAGCTGGGGCTCGCTCCAGTTGCCAATGGTGTTGAAGCCCCAGGTGCGCAGCCGCTCGACCGCGGTCTGGCGCCAAAACGGTAGATAGTCTTCCCCATATTTCCGCTGCAGATTAGCGGCGTAGAAGTCGAAACTTCGGCCGTGGTCGAAATGTCGGCCTCGCTCTTCGGGCAGGCTTCCGCGTTCATCCCCGTAGCTGTAATGCGTAGCCAAGGGACCTCCTGGGCCGGGAAGTTCCGCAAACATGAACTCCCGTCCCTCGACAAAGGTTGCCCCGATATTTGGAGCCACGACATCGATCCCGAGCGAGAAAAAGCCGTGGCCATCCGGTGTGACAAGCCACCAACGGCCATCCCGCCGCTCTGTGCGAAAAAAACCGGTCGCGCCAAAAAACGGACCCGCCAGCAGCCCGCCGTAGCGATCCAATGCCAAACGCGGCGGAAGCCCCTCCCGCAACTCCTGCTCCTCGCGGGTCCGTGCGTGTTGCAGGTCTTTGTCTGAGCTCACTTTCCCCTCCCAGTGTGCGTGGGTGTATTGCCCAAAGCCGTCCACGATCGACCGATAAGCTTCCGGACCGAGATCGTCGCCACGGATGATGCCGGGATCGCCGAAAATCACGGTGCGTCCTGATGAGCGTTTGAGCAGGATCAAATGGATTGCTGTGACGTGGCGCCGGTCGACCGCCCCCCGCGCGCCGCCGATCACTCGGACGGGGGCATCGAGCCGGGGAGCCGCTGCGGGTGGTCCCGCGACCATTCCCATCGGTAGGGCGTCGTTGGTTGGTAAGGGCAGGATCAGCATCCCGGCCTCAGTAGAACGAAGCCGTGCACGTCCAGTCAGCGAATGCCGATTCGCGTCAGCGTGTGGGTCGTCGTCGACGCGGATGACCAAATCGATTGGCTCGGCCGTCGGGTTGTCGACGGGTAGCGCGAGTGCTCGCATCCCCGACCAATCGGCCGGCTCTTCGGCCGGCCGAATTACCAGCTCCGGCCAATCGGCCTGCTCAAAATCGACCCGCGCCGCGGTCCCGCCGGCATTGACGCGGGTTCCCGTGACCGGGGAAAGGCGGGCCCTCGCGACCGTGATACGCACCGCATCGGCCGGATCGCCGAAGTGGATGATCGGCGTCACCTCCGGTTCCGACCCTAGGGCCTGCGGCGCTGCGGCAAAGGCGAGGAAAACAAGAACGAGCGGCAATCGCCGGATCATTGCTTTCCCGTTCCGGCGCTGGACGCGCCGCCCGGCATGTCGGATGCTGACACCATCAGCCTTCGCTTACGAGGTGCCGCCGCCATGCCTCAATCCACGTCAGGCCAGACGAACCCGCATAAAGTAGCGCTCTACGCCAGCGTCGGGCCGGAGCTGACCCACTATGATGTGGACGTTGACGCCGCCGCATTGGCCAAGAGAGGCACGGTGCCTCTGCCGGCGAACGTTCACTACGCTTGGCCACATGCTTCGCGCCGGTTCCTCTGCGTCGCGTCGAGCACCGCCTCTGGCATGGGTCCGGCCGGCGACAAACAACACGGGAGTGCGTTCCGTATTGATCCCGGATCGGGCGCTTTGGCCCCGCATGGCGATCCGATCACACTGCCGACCCGCCCTATCCATTTGACCACCGACATTCCTTCCGAGCACCTGCTGGTCGCGTTCAGCAATCCGAGCGGACTTCGGGTTTATCGTATCAACGCCGACGCAACGCCGGGCGCGGAGGTCGTGCAGCCGGAGCCGATCGACCCCGGCATCTACGCGCACCAGGTCCGTGTCAGGTTGGACAACAGCGCAGTGATCCTCGTTACCCGCGGCCATGACGCCACCTTCAGCAAACCGGAAGAGCCGGGTGCGCTGAAGGTCTTCGCGTACCGGCAGGGGCAGCTGGCCAAGGAAGTCTCTGTCGCGCCTGATGGCGGTTATGGCTTCGGTCCGCGACATCTCGACTTTCACCCGAAAAGGCCCTGGGTCTACGTTTCACTGGAGCGGCAAAACAAGCTCGACATGTTCGAGTTTTCCGGGGACAGGCTGTCGCCGGCACCGGTCTTCCGCAAGGACGCCTTGGCCGAGCCGGGCAACATCCGGGGACGGCAGATCGCCGGCACCGTGCACGTGCATCCCAATGGCCGCTTTGTTTAGCGGTCAATCGTGCCTCCACAACCACGGAATTCCAGGGGAAGCGTGTCTTTGCCGGTGGAGATTCTGAGCACGATCTCGGTGGTGCTTTTCTTCTACCCCGGTCTCAATCTTGGGGTCGACTTCCGCGGCGGTGTCGTTGTCGAACTACGCGGACAGCAGGCGCTCCAGGTTGAAGCCTTCGCACCGCTCGGTTTCGGCGAGCTCAGGGTGCAGGAGTTCGGCTCGCCACAGGACGTCCTGGCGCGCTTCGGGAACAAGGCGAATTTGCAAAACGCGCAGCGAATGATCACCTCGCGAATGGCCGAAGCGTTGCCCGGTGTGCAGATTCGGCGGACCGAGGTCGTCGGCGCCAGGGTCAGCAGCGCGCTGTTTCGCAACGGCTTGCTCACAGCCGGCCTCGCCCTCGCGGCGGTGCTTGTCTACATATGGTTTCGCTTCGAATGGCAATGTGGTGTGAGCGTCGTCGCCACCCCGATCCTGGACGTCACCAAGACGGTCAGGTTTTTCGCCGTCACGCAGATCGAGTTCGACTTGAATTCGGTGGCAGGTTGTTGACCCTGATCGGTTACTCGGTCACCGATAAGGTCGTCGTCTACGACCGCATCAGGGAAAATCTCGGCAAGTACCGAGCCATGCCGTTGCGGCAGCTAATCGACCTCAGTATCAATCAGACCCTCGGCCGCACCGTTGCGATGTCGCTGACGGTATTCCTGTCGATACTGCCATTGGCCCTGATCAGCGGCGCGGTGATGCGCGGCTTTGGTTGGGCCATCATATTCGGTATCGTCATCGGCACATCTTCGTCGATCTTTATCGCCTCGCCGATCCTGCTATTTCTCGGCGAAAAGCGGCTGCGGCCGTCCCAGTCACCCGCCCCGCAGCCGACCGCGCGTACCGCCGCTCCGTAGATCCTTTCCCAGCAGTCGCTGCATCACGTCGAAAGTTCGCGCAGGCCCACCGGTATCGGTGTCCCGGCAGCCCGGCGCACGTTAGGATGCGGCTCAACAGCGCGGCATCCGCCCCAAGCCGCCCAGGGTCCAGCAAGCTTCGACACCGATGTTCGACACCGCTTTTGTTTTGCTCGTCATCGCGGCGTTGCTCGTCGTCGTCGGATTTTGCCAGCCGCTCGCCGCCTATCTGAAGCTGCCGCCACCCGTCCTCCTCGGGGTGGTCGGGGTGGCCCTAGGGGGCTTTCCGGCTGTCTTGTCTCAGCTCGGCTGGTCCGCCCGGTCGGATCCCTTCGCGGACATCTTTGTCGAGCTGCCGGTCAGCTCGGCGACGTTCATCTACGTCTTCCTGCCGCTGCTTGTGTTCGAGGCCGGCATCGTCACCGATGTACGGCGAACACTGCAAGACGCAGCCCCGATTCTGTTGCTCGCCGTTGTCGCGACCCTGATCACGACCGCGGTAATCGGTTTGGTGCTCTGGCCGCTCGCCGGCGTCTCGCTGGTGGTCTGTCTGCTGCTCGGGGCCGTCGTCGCAACCACCGATCCCGCCGCGGTCATCGCGATCTTTCGCGATGTTGGCGCGCCGGCGCGCTTAACGCGCCTCGTGGAAGGCGAGGCTTTGCTCAACGACGCAGCCGCCATATCGCTATTCGCGGTCTTGCTTGGGATGATCATCAGCGCGCGGGAGCCGGATATCGGCTCGGGGCTGTGCGAGTTCTTCCTGTCCTTCATTGGCGGCGGCGTATTGGGATTGCTTGCCGGCCGGGCGCTGCTTGCGGTCATTCCATGGGTCCGCGACGACCGGCTCGCGGAAGCCACCTTGACCTTGGCACTAGCCTACGGCGTGTTCATTGCCGCCGAGCGTCTGTTTCATGTCTCTGGCGTCGTCGCAGTACTGGGATCCGGGCTGACTGTCAGCGCGCTCGGCCGTTCGCGGATCGCCCTGTACAACTGGTCGTTTCTGACCGATCTGTGGGACCAGATTGCCTTCTGGGCCCGCTCCTTGGTCTTCATTCTGGCCTCGATCCTCGTTCCGAGGCTGCTCGGCGATGTCGGCCTCCGCGATCTGATACTGGTCGCGGTGCTGGTCGCAACAGCTTTCGCGGCGCGCATTCTGGTCTTGTTCGTGCTTATGCCACCGCTCGAGTTTTTCAAGCTCACCCAGCCGATCAGCTCCGCATACAAGCTGGCGATTACTTGGGGCGGGTTGCGTGGGGCGCTGACCTTGCTGCTGGCTCTGGCGGCGACTGAAAACGCGGCGCTCAGTCCTGAGGTGAAGCGCTTTGTTGCGGTGCTCGCTACGGGACTTGTGCTGTTTACGTTGTTCGTCAACGCCACAACTCTGCGCTTAGTGATCGATCTCCTCGGGCTCAGCCGCCTGTCGCCACGAAATCAGGTCCTACGCGACCAGGTGCTGGCGCTTTCCTATGCCGAGGTTTGTGATTCGGTTCGCGACATGGCGCGAGACCATACGCTCGCCGAGAGCGCGGTCGAAGAGGTCGTCAGGCCCTACCAAGCCCGGATTGCGGCCACAAACGCCCGCGATGCGGCGGAACGGCTCACCGAGCGCGACCGGCTGGCCATTACCCTCGCAGCACTGGCGAACCAGGAACGCGTGCTCGTTCTCGAGAGGAGCGCCGATCGGATCGCTTCGCCGGCCACGGTGCAAGTGCTATTGCGGAATGCCGATCTCCTAATCGAGGGCGCCCGGTCGGAAGGCCGCGTCGGATACCGCAGAGCTGCCGAAGCGGCGCTCTCGTTCCCTGTCGCATTTCGCGTCGCCTATTTTCTCTACCGATATTTCGGGATCGTGCGGTTTCTCGCCGATCGCTTGGCAGACCGTGTGGAGCTACTATTGGTCACGCGGCTATTGGTCGACAGGCTCCCGGGCTTCAACAATCGCAATCGGCGGCTAGGCCCGATATTTAGCCAGCGGATCACCGAGCTCACGGGCGAGATCATCGAGCGTCGGCGGGAAGCGGTGGACGATGCCTTCGATGCGCTCCGTCGCCAATACCCCGACTACGTGGGGGCCCTGGAAATCCGGTTTCTGCGCCAATCGGCCTTGCGGCAAGAGATGGAGCGATACCGAGCGTTGTATGAGGAAGGGCTAATCCCACAGGAACTTTATGACGATCTGCAGCGGGGGGTCTCCGGCACGAGTGCCGCCGAACCACGCCCACGCTTTGACATCGGGTTGGATGCGCATCGTCTGATCGAAAGACTAGACCTCCTGTCGGGCCTCGACGAACGGCAGCTCGATCGCGTGGCCAGGCTGCTGACGCCGCGCTTTACCGTGCCGAACGAGCGCATTATCCGCAAGGGAGACCGTGGTGACGCGGTCTTCTTCATCGTTTCAGGAGCGGTCGAAGTAGCGCTGCCCGCGAGGCCTGTGCGGCTCGGCACCTGTGAGTTCTTCGGGGAAATGGCTCTGCTTTCGGGTCGGCCGCGTCAGGCTGACGTAACGGCACTGACCTATTGCCGGCTCCTGGTGCTCCGGAAAGCGGATTTCGAGCGCTTCATGACTGCCAATCCGGAGGCAAGAGACGCTATCAACTGCATCGCAGCGTCGCGCCAGTCGATGAACCTGGAGGACCGCGATCGGGC
>Ga0182040_10001270_pt1 | contig 11712 bp, 7 predicted proteins | sample flu12Cox44000176_FD_125973 | JGI IMG/M metagenome (GOLD analysis project Ga0182040, IMG submission 125973) | Lab enrichment of tropical soil microbial communities from Luquillo Experimental Forest, Puerto Rico - flux8day.12C.oxic.44.000.176 | ecosystem: Environmental > Terrestrial > Soil >... | reverse complement strand
CGCCTCGACTTCCGCGCGCGTAAGCTTCTTCGGCAGCAAGTCCGCGAGACCCGGCCACAGCCGCTTGGGCTGGCCTACCGGGTAGTCGTAGAAGCCCCTGCCGTTCTTGCGTCCCAACCGGCCGTTCCTCTCGACCATTTCTTCCATCAGCTTCTTCTGCGCCTCGTTGACCATGCCGGGGCCGAGATCGACTTCCGTGGCGCGCAGGATCTTGAGGCCGAGGTCGAGCGCGGTCTCGTCGTTGAGGGAGAGCGGGCCCACCGGCATGCCCGCCATGCGCGCGGTGTTTTCCACCATTGCCGGTGGCACGCCTTCGAGCAACATCCAGTAGCCTTCCTGGATGTAATTGAGCACACAACGGTTGGCATAGAAGCCGCGCGAGTCATTGACGACGATCGGCGTCTTGCGGATGGCGCGCACGTAATCGAGCGCGACCGCCAGCGCCCTATCGCCGGTCTTCTGGCCGAGGATAATCTCGGTGAGCATCATGCGGTCGACCGGCGAGAAGAAGTGGATGCCGATGAAGCGCGCCGAATCCTTGAACTCGGCAGCGAGCGAGGTGATCGGCAGCGTTGAGGTGTTGGAGGCGAAGATCGCGCCGTCGCCGATCACCGCCTGGATCTTGGCGATAACGTCGGATTTCACCTTGCGGTCCTCGAACACCGCCTCGATGACCAGATCGCAATCTCCTAGTGCGGCGTAATCGGCCGTCGGCATGATGCGCACCAGAAGCTCGTCGCGCTCGGCACCTTTCATGCGGCCCCTTGTCACGCGGTCGGACAGCGCCTTAAGCAGACCGGCCTTGCCCTTGTCGGCGGTCTCCTGGTCGCGGTCGATCAGCACGACTTGCAGGCCGGCGGCAGCGCTCACCTGCGCGATACCGGCGCCCATAAAACCCGCGCCGACAACCCCGATCTTTTTCAGGCTCGACGCCGGCACATTTGCCGGGCGGCGCGCTCCTTTGTTCAGTTCCTGCATGGAGACGAACAGCGAGCGAATCATCGCCGCCGCTTCCGGCGAGCGCAGTATCTTGGCGAAATAGCGCGACTCGATGCGCAGCGCGGTGTCGAACGGCACCAGCAGGCCTTCGTAGACCACCTGCAGTATGGCGCGCGCGGCCGGATAGTTGTCGTAGGTCTCGCGCCGGTAGATCGCGTTCGCCGCCGGGAAGGTCATCATGCCGGCCTTCGAATAAACCGGCCCGCCCGGCAGCCTAAATCCCTGCACGTCCCACGGCGCCACCGGTTTGCCGCCGGCCTTGATCCAGTCCTTCGCGGCCTTGATCAGGTCGGCGGGCGGTACTACCGCATCAATCAACTTCATCACCCTAGCGCGGTCGATCTTGAGTTGGTCGCCCTTGAGCAAAAATTGCAACGCGTCGGGTGGCTGCAGCATGCGCGCGACACGTGTGGTGCCTCCGGCGCCCGGGAACAGGCCGATTTTGATCTCAGGCAGGCCAAGCCGCGTCTTCGGATTGTCGGCAACGATGCGATAATGACAGGCAAGCGCAAGTTCGAAGCCGCCGCCCATCGCGGTCCCGTTGATCGCGCAGACCCATGGCTTGCCGCAGGTCTCCAGTCGCCGGTAGAGCAGCGACAGCTTCCGGCTTTCCTCGAACACAAAGCCGGCCGCAGCTTCCGCTCCATCGCTGCGCACCATGTTGGCATAGATGTCGCCCATGCGCTCGAGCATGGTGAGGTCAGCGCCACCGCAGAAGGTGTCCTTGCCGGAAGTGACGACGGCGCCCTTGATCGCGGCGTCAGAAGCAACCTTCTCGACGATGCCGGAGAGCTCGTCGATCACCTCCATGGTGATGACGTTCATCGAGCGGCCGGCCATATCCCAGGTGACTTGCGCGATGCCGTCGGCGTCGATATCGAGTTTGAAATTCGCCATCGGGGCTCCTATGAGTGATACGGCTCGCCGTTTTTGTGCAGGTATCGGCGGCCCTTCTGGTCGCGCTCCATCATCAGGTCGACGTCCGGATAATGCACGCGCTCGGACCGCGCACGGGTGCCAACTTCCAAATACACCGCGTCGCGGTTACTGCGGTTCTCCAGTTTGTGCGCGAGGCCGTTGCCGGCCTTGAAACCGGCGGCGTCACCGAACCTGAGCACGGTCGCACCGTCATTCTCGATTAGCACCAACTCGCCTTCCAGCATGTAGATGAATTCATCTTCCTGCTCATGCCAATGTCGCAGCGCTGAGGACTGGCCCGGCTCGATGCGCGAGATGTTGACTCCAAATTGCGTCAGGCCGACCGCGTCGCCCAATGCCCGCTTGTGGCGGCCCTTGTGCTCGGCCTGGAACGGCGCCGGATAAAAGCTGCCGCTCTTCACTGGGACCTTGGCGATGTCGACCTTGGGCATTTTTTCAGACCCGCTCGATGATCGTCGCGGTACCCATGCCTACGCCGATGCAGAGAGTGACGAGCGCCGTCTCCCTGTTGCTGCGCTCCAGCTCGTCGAGCACGGTTCCAATAATCATGGCGCCGGTGGCGCCGAGCGGATGGCCCATGGCAATGGCGCCGCCGTTCACGTTGATCTTGTCGTGCGAAATGTCGAGCGCCTCCATGTAACGCAAGACAACCGAGGCAAAAGCCTCGTTGAGCTCGTAGAGGTCAATGTCCTTTACGGTCATGCCGGCCTTCTTGAGCACCTTCTCGGTGACCGGGATCGGGCCTGTCAGCATGATCGAGGGTTCGGACCCGACATTGGCGAAGGCCTTGATACGCGCCCGTGGCTTCAGGCCCGCGGCCTTGCCGGCTTCTTTACTGCCGATGAGCACTGCGGCGGCACCGTCGACGATGCCGGACGAATTGCCCGGCGTGTGCACATGGTTGATCGTCTCGACTTCCGGATAGCGCTGCACAGCGACCGCGTCGAAGCCGCCCATCTCGCCGATCTGCACGAAGGACGGCTGCAGCGCGGCAAGCGTCTGCATCGTGGTCGACGGCCGCATGTGCTCGTCCTTAGCGAGGATGGTGAGGCCGTTGACGTCCTTCACCGGCATCACCGAATTCTTGAATCGGCATTCGTCCCAAGCTCTTGCCGCACGTTTCTGGCTTTCAACTGCGTAGGCGTCCACGTCATCGCGCGAGAATCCGTATTTGGTGGCGATCAGATCGGCGGAAATGCCTTGCGGCAGGAAATAGGTTTTCACCGCGATCGACGGGTCGACGGGCCAGGCGCCGCCGGAGGCGCCGATGCCGACGCGACTCATGGATTCAACACCGCCACCGATGGTTATGTCATGCTGGCCAGCCATCACCTCGGCGGCCGCGAAATTCACCGCGTCGAGGCCAGACGCGCAGAAACGGTTGATCTGCACGCCCGGCACGCCGTCGCCGAAACCTGCGACCAGCGCTGCAGCGCGCGCGATGTCGCCGCCTGCCTCGCCGACCGGATCGACGCAGCCGAGCACGACGTCGTCGACCACCGAAGGATCGAGTTTGTTGCGGTTTTTGATGGCGCCAAGCGCCTGTGCCGCGAGATTGAGCGCGGTCACCTCGTGCAGCGCGCCGTCGGACTTGCCGCGGCCGCGCGGGGTGCGTACGTGGTCATAAATAAATGCGTCGGGCATTGGCGTTCTCCTGTGCAGGTCAGAGGCTGCGCGCGATTAACAGTTTCATGATCTCGTTGGTGCCCGCGTAGATGCGCAGCACCCGCGCGTCGCGGTAGAGACGCGAAATCGGGTATTCGTCCATATAGCCATAGCCGCCGAACAATTGTAGGCAGCGGTCAATCACCTTGCCTTGAGTATCGGTCAAGCGGTATTTGGCCATCGAGGCAGTCACGGTATCGAGCTTACCTTCTATATGCAGCCCGATGCAGTGATCGAGGAATACCCTAGCGAGAGTGGTATCGGTCTTGCACTCGGCGAGCTCGAACTGGGTATTCTGAAATTCGATGATGGCCTGGCCGAAGGCCTTGCGTTGCTTGACGTAATCGATGGTGAGCGCGAGCGCCCGCTCCATCATCGCCACGGCGTGGACCGCGACAATCAGCCGCTCCTGCGGCAGCTCCTTCATGAGCTGATAGAAGCCCTGTCCCTCCTCGGTGCCGAGCAACGCCTCTCCCGGCAATTGTACGTCCTCGAAGAACAATTCGGAGGTATCGGCCGAATCCATGCCGAGCTTCTTGAGCTTACGGCCGCGGCGGAAGCCTTGTGCGTCGTCGGTCTCTACCACCATCAGCGATGTGCCCTTGGCGCCCGCTTTTAAGTCGGTTTTGGCGACGACGATGATCAGATTGGCGTGCTGGCCGTTGGTGATGAAGGTCTTCGAGCCGTTGAGGACGTACCCGTTGCCGGATTTGCGCGCAGTGGTACGCACGCCCTGCAAGTCGGACCCGGTACCGGGCTCGGTCATGGCGATGGCGCCGACCAGCTCGCCGGTGGCGAGCTTGGGCAGCCAGCGTTTCTTCTGCTCCTCGGTGCCGTAATGCAGGATGTAGGGCGCGACGATGCCGGAATGCAGCGGGGCGCCGAACGTATCGAAGCCGGCGAGCGAGAATTCGCGATTAATCACCGCCTCATGTCCGAAGGTGCCGCCGGAGCCGCCGTATTCCTCCGGCATCGACGCGCACAGCAGTCCAGCAGCACCGGACCTGGTCCAGACGTCGCGATCGTACATACCCTTTTCGTGCCATTTCTCGAGATGTGGCACGAATTCGTCGGCGATAAAGCGCCGCGCCTGCTCCTCGAGCAGCACGAGATCTTCGGTCATCCACGCCGGGCGCGGAACGCTGATAGCAGTCATCGGATTATTCTTAACCCGCGCCGAACAATAGCGCGAGAGGCGATTGGGGCACTAGACCGCGCCGAGGGTCGCCGCGACGTGGTAGGTAATAAAGGAGGCGATGTAGGCGAGCGACAACATGTAGCCGAAAGTTAGTGCCATCCATTTCCAACTGCCGGTCTCGCGCTTGATCACCGCCAACGTGGACGCGCATTGCGGGGCAAAAATGTACCAGACCAGCAACGCCAACGCGGTCGCCAAGCTCCATTGGCTGGCCAGCATCTGTCCGATCTGCGCCGCAGCCTCCTTGCCGCCCTCAATCGCGTATACGGTACCAAGCGCAGCGACGGCCACTTCGCGCGCCGCCATGCCGGGGATGAGCGCGACGTCGATATGCCAGTTGAAGCCGACCGGGGCCAGCACCGGCTCCAGCCATCTGCCGAGAATCGCCGCCAAGCTGTAGTCGATAGCCGGAGCAGTGGCGCCTTCCGGCGGACGCGGAAACGACGCTAGGAACCAGATCAGTACCATCATCGAAAAAATCGTGGTGCCCGCGCGTTTCAAAAACATCACCGCGCGCGTGTAGACACCGATGGCGACCGAGCGCACGCGCGGCACCTTGTAGTCGGGCAACTCGAGCATGAACGGCGGCGTCGCGCTCTCGCGCCAGAAGAAATGGTTGGCGACGAAGGCCACGGCTAACGCACTAACGATTCCCGCGGCATAAAGTCCGAACATCACCAGGCCCTGCAGACCGAACCAGTTCCATACCGTCTTGTCGGGAATGAAGGCAGAGATTATCAGCGTGTAGACGGGGATGCGCGCTGAGCAAGTCATCAGCGGCGCGACCAGAATGGTGGTCAGCCGGTCGCGGCGATTGTCGATCACGCGCGTCGCCATGATGCCGGGGATGGCGCAGGCGAAGCTCGACAGGAGCGGGATGAAGGCGCGGCCGTGCAAGCCGGCGCCGCCCATGACGCGATCCATCAGGAAGGCGGCGCGCGCCATGTAGCCGAGGTCTTCCAGAAGCAGAATGAAGAGAAACAAGATCAGGATCTGCGGCAGGAAGACGATGACATTGCCGACGCCAGAGATGACGCCGTTCTGGATGAAGCTTTGCAGCAGCCCTTCGGGCAACAAATCGTGCGTCTGGACGCCGAGCCAATCGAAGCCGACCGATATTAGGTCCATTACGGGTTTTGCCCAGGCAAAGACCGCCTGGAACATCACGAACAGTACGCAGAGCAGGATCAACAACCCGGCGACCGGATGCAGCAACACGGCGTCGATTTTACCGGTGCGCGTGTCGGGCCGCGCCGGCTGGCTCACGGCGGCGCGGATAATGCTGTCGGCTTCACGTTGCGCAGCGCGCAGCTCGGTCGAAGTCGGCGGCTTCCAGGTACTGGCGGTCTCGCCGCGCTTGAAATTGGCGATGATCTCGTCCATGCGTCGCATCAGGTCTTCGGTGCCGCCGCGCCGCACCGCCGCTGAGGTGACGACGGGAATGCCAAGCTCCTGCGACAGCTTCTTAAGATCGATTTCGATGCCGCGGTGGCGCGCGATGTCGATCATGTTGAGGACGAGCATCAACGGACAGCCGACATGCTTGAGCTCGATCACCAGCCGCAAGGCGATGCGCAAGTTAGTAGCGTCTGCAACGCATAGCAGCAGGTCGGGCGGCGCCTCACTGGCGAGCCGGCCGAGCACGATGTCGCGGGTAATCTCTTCGTCCGGGCTGCGGCCGCGCAGCGAATAGGTACCGGGCAGATCGGTCAGGTTGAGGCGGTGGCCGGACGGCGTCTGGATGATGCCGGCTTTGCGCTCGACGGTAACTCCGGGATAGTTGGCGACCTTCTGGCGGCTGCCGGTAATGGCGTTGAACAGCGCGGTCTTGCCGCTGTTCGGCGTACCGACCAAAGCGAAATGCAAGATGTTCGATCCGGTCGCAGCCGACATTGAGTGAACGCCGATCAGGATACGAGGATCGCCATAGCTTCACGCCGGCGCAGCGCAATAGTGGCGTGGTTGACGCGCACCGCGATCGGATCGCGGCCGACCAGCCCCTCATGCAGGATCTCGATCTTGGCGCCTTCGACGAACCCAAGTTCGAGCAGACGCCTCTCGAGCTCTGCCGGCGGAATGCCCGACGGCGCGGCATGCGCGGCGATCGCGTCGATATGGCCGCGGAACCCTTTGCGCGCTACACCCAGTGGCACGCGCTGTTGGGCTCGATGACGGTCGGACATCGGTGGCTTCCTGCGTTTGATTGTCATTTACAATATCAAATCAACTTGGGCTTTTCCTGATCTAAATCAAGTGGAATCGCTTTTAATTTCAGCATGTTAGAATAATTATAAGAAAGCGGTCTGAGGCTTGATCCGTAAACAGTAACTGGCCGCGGCAAGAGCGAAATGCTACCAGCTGCGGCTCAAGCCGGAGCTTTTGCACTGTGACGCCAGTGTCTTAACGCCGGTCATTCCGCGCCGGAACCAACTGATTCTCCTGCCGCATAGCTGCACCTGCGCATCTCGGTACTCGGCACTATCGGCAGCGTCCGCATGTGGTCCTACATGGTAGCACCACCCCCGCTGCAGGCCGAATTCGGCGTGGCCCGCGCCGATGCCTCGCTGCCCTGTACGTTCGTGATGATCGGGTTTGCCACCGGCGGTGTGCTGATGGGCCGCCTCGCCGACCACTTTGGTGTCGCCGTGCCTGTCGCGATCATGTTCCCGGGATTCGTCATGTCGGCGAACGTGACCAGCGGTAGCGTTCCGCAGGTGGCCCCGGCCTCGGTCTTATTCATCGTCGCCAGCGGTCCTGATGGCCTGGCTGTTCATCGGCAAGTTAAAAACGTCTAGAACGCCTCGTCAGGCAATTCCATGACCGCGTCCGCCCCCGACTTGATGCGCGCGAGCTGCGCTGCGGTCTCAGGCAGCATGCGCTCCATGAAGAAGCGCGCGGTAATGAGTTTAGCCTTCATCCGAGCGTCCGCCTGCTTGGCTAGCGCGGCCTGTGCGATCAGGCACCACATATAGCCGAGCGCGACCAGGCCGAACATCTGCAGGTAATCGGTGGCGCCGGCGCCAGCGTTGTCGGGCTTGGCCATCGCGTTCTGCATGAACCACATAGAGGCCTGTTGCAGGTGGCCGAGCGCAACGCCGAGCGGCGTAACGAACGGTTTCATGGAGGCGTCGGCGTTCTTCTCCTTGATGAAACCGCCGATCTCATTGAGGAACGCCATAAGTGCCCGACCGCCGTCCTTGCCGAGCTTGCGGCCGACGAGGTCGAGCGCCTGGATGCCGTTGGCGCCCTCATAAATCATGGCGATTCGGGCATCGCGCACGAACTGCTCCATGCCATGCTCGGCAATGTAGCCGTGCCCGCCGAACATTTGCTGCGCCTGCACCGCGTTGGCGAAGCCCTGTTCGGTGAGTACGCCTTTGATCACCGGTGTGAGCAAGCCCATGTGGTCGTCGGCGCTTTGCCGTTCCTTTGCGTCACCCGAGCGGTGGGAGATGTCGGCCCTGAGCGCGGTCCACATCACCATCGCGCGCGCCGCTTCGTTGAAGGCGCGGATGATCAGCAACGTGCGGCGCACATCCGGATGCACGATGATTGGATCGGCCGCCTTGTTCGGATACTTGGCGCCGGAGAGCGCGCGACCTTGCAGGCGCTCCTTAGCGTAGGTCGCGGCGTTCTGATAGGCGACCTCCGACAGCGCGAGCCCTTGAACGCCGACGCCGAGCCGCGCCTCGTTCATCATCACGAACATAGCGTTGAGGCCGCGGTTCTCCTCGCCAATCAGCCAGCCGCTGGCATCGTCATAATTCATCACGCAGGTCGCGTTGCCGTGAATACCCATCTTCTCTTCGATCGAGCCACAGGTGACCCCGTTGCGCGCGCCGAGCGAGCCGTCGTCCTTGACCTTAATCTTCGGCACCACGAACAGCGAGATACCCTTGATGCCGGCCGGCGCGCCTTCGATGCGCGCGAGCACCAGATGGATGATGTTCTCGGACATGTCGTGCTCACCGGCGGAGATGAAGATCTTGGTGCCGGTGATCTTGTAGCTGCCGTCCGGCTGCTTCACCGCCTTGGTGCGCAACAGACCGAGATCGGTGCCGCAATGCGACTCGGTGAGGTTCATGGTGCCGGTCCAGACGCCCTCGACCAGCTTCGGTAGGTATTTCGCCTTGATCTCCGGAGAGCCATGTACCAGCAGCGCGGCGATGGCGCCCTGCGTGAGGCCCGGGTACATGGCGAAGGACAAATTGGCCGAGCAGAGGAATTCGTTGACCAACTGGGTCAATATCGTCGGCAGGCCCTGCCCGCCAAATTCTGGTGGCACCGAGATGCCGATCCAGCCGCCCTCGACCATCTGCTTGAGAGCCTCTTTGAAGCCCTTCGGGGTAGTGACGCTGCCGTCCGGGTGACGCGTACAGCCTTCCTCGTCGCCGAGGCGGTTCAATGGGGTCAGCACCTCTTCGCTGAACTTACCGGCCTCGCGCAGCACCGCTTCCACCACGTCGGGCGTGGCGTCGCCGAAGCCGGGAAGATTGCCATAACGGTCGAGGTGAAAGACTTCGTGCAACAGGAACAGCGCGTCGTCGACGGGTGCCTTGTAGGTCGCCATTGATCCCTCCCGGCGTCCTGCCATGGCGCCGTTAGTCATTCGTTAACTATTGAACGGTGGTGACGACCGCAAGAAGGCCTGGCCGCACATTCAGCTTTCAGTCACGTTGAATCCGCCTCGCCAGGCGCTGAGACCCCCTGCAAATTTCGGCACTTCCGGCCCTTAACCTCTTTTTTACCGTGACGGGGGAAAAAGTCGGCGTAGAGGACTGCGGACGGCGCCCGTATCCACTTCTCCTTAACGTGTGCCGCTTCCACGGAGAGCCATGAAGGCTCCTTCGCCGCCACCTTTAGAGTGGGTGCGAGTACAATGAACTTCAGCGTCCCGTGGCGTGTCAAAGGCATACGGCCGGAAGCGCGCGAGCAAGAGCAAGAGGCCGCACGCCGCTTAAGTGTCTCCCTCGGCGAAGGGCTCAACGCCGCCACCATACAGCGGGCCGATGAGGAAGGCATTCACGCCTCTCCTCACGTGGATGACGGGAACAGCAACGAACTCGAAACGGTCCACCAGCGCCTCGACGATTTCACCCAACGCATCGGAGCGCTCATGCGCACTGCCGCCCACACGCCCAAGAAGAGCCATACTGAGACCGATCGGCTCGCCGAACTGATCGGCCGGCTCGACAAGCACTTCGATCAATTCGCCAACGTGACGCGGCCGGCATCGCCGCCGCCGTCGCCGATGCAGCTTGCGACGCCGAGCATGAAACTACCGCCTTCCCTCGACCGAGCGGTCGCCGAAATTGCCGCGCGTAAGCGCACCCTCAGTGGCAGCGCCGCGCCCCTGGCCGGGCCTTCCGTCGTGCCGCCGCAGGCGCCGCGCCTGCAAACGGAAGGCAGGATCGCCATGGCTGCGCCGGCGCCCGCGTCGATGCCGCTGCTCGCGCAGAACCTGTCAGGCCTGGAAGACCAACCGCGCAAGATCGCCGACCAGATCGCTACGTTGCGCAAGCCAGGCGTCGAAGAAGCGATCAATGCGCTGCGCCAAGAGCTCGGCGAAATTGGCCGCGCGGTCGGCAAGGCGATGCCGCGCCGTGCCATTGACGCCATCGAGGGGCAGATACAGAGCCTCAACCAGCGAATTGCGGAAGGCCGCCGGGCCGGCATTGACGCCAATGCGCTAAGCGCCATCGAGCACCGACTCGTCGAAGTTCGCAATACGCTTCGCGGGCTTACCCCGGCGGAGATGTTGATCAGCTTCAATGAGGTGGTCGCCGGCCTCGCGCGCAAGATCGACCTGATCGTCGTCGAGAAAGACCCGGCGAACATGGCGCAGCTCGAAAACTCCATCACCGCGCTGCGCGAGAAATCGAACCACATCGCCGACAGCGAGACGGTGCGCGCGCTGGCCGAGCAGGTGCAGGCGCTCGATCAAAAAGTCGAATACACCAGAGCCCGCGGCGCTGCGCTCGATCATCTCGAGCAGAGCATCGCCGCGCTCTCCGACAGGATCGCCGAGCGCGCACAAAGCGGCGCCGCGGTGCCGCCGCGGCTGGAGGCGCTGGTCGATTCGCTTTCCGCCAAGATCGAGCAGCTCCAGCATTTGGGCGACAAAGGCAATGTCTTCAGCCATCTTGAGGACCGCATCGTCAAGCTGGTGGACAAGCTGAGCGTCTCCGATTCCCGCCTTGGCCATCTCGAGGCGATCGAGCGCGGCCTTGGCGATCTGCTGCTGCACATCGAGCAGACCAATAAGACTGGCGGCTTGCGGGCGGCGAACATCCCGAGCGTCCACAATCTTCGGCAGGATCAGGATTGGAGCCAAGACGCGCTAGAGGCAGTGCACGGCACGTTCGGCCATGTCGTCGACGGCCCGGCGATGGTCGAGAAGGACATCCGCGGCGAGCGAGCGCGCACCCCCGTGGAAAGCGATGCGCTACTCACTCAGCCAGCTGGTCGTGTCACGGTGCGCGCGGTCAGCGATGCGCCGTCTGCGACTTCGGTCGCGGCGACGCCGATGCCGAGCCCGGCACCGCCGTCGCCTCCACCACCACCCGTAGCAGCAGTGCCCGCATCCCTACCGCGCGGCGTGCCGCAAGCCGCGCAATTGTGGATCGCTCCCGACCTGCTGCCGGATCAGCCGCTCGAGCCCGGCTCCGGCCTGCCGCCGCTGCACGCCAATCCGGCCGCGCGCATCGCCGCTTCGGAGGTGGCACTCAACGGTGCCCAGCTCGCCGCCCCGCAGGCCGGCAAATCCAATTTCATCGCCGCCGCGCGCCGCGCCGCCCAAGCCGCGGCGCAAGCACCGAGCACGCGTCCGCCGCAAGCCGACACGGCCGAAGCTTACGAGCCCGAACGCCCGCCGTTGCGCGACAGCGTGAAGAAGCGAGTCAAGTCGCTAT
>Ga0182040_10001269_pt1 | contig 11717 bp, 9 predicted proteins | sample flu12Cox44000176_FD_125973 | JGI IMG/M metagenome (GOLD analysis project Ga0182040, IMG submission 125973) | Lab enrichment of tropical soil microbial communities from Luquillo Experimental Forest, Puerto Rico - flux8day.12C.oxic.44.000.176 | ecosystem: Environmental > Terrestrial > Soil >... | reverse complement strand
CGATGGCGATCTTGAGCTTGGTGCCGACGCCGTCTGTGGCCGCCACCAGCACCGGGTCGCTGAAGCCACAGCGCTTGAGGTCGAAAATGCCGCCGAAGCCGCCGATTTCCGCGTCCGCCCCGGTACGCTTGGTGGTGCGCACCAACGGCTTGATCAGATCTACCATCCGGTTGCCAGCATCGATATCGACACCGACCTGCGCGTATGTAAGCCCGCGCTTCTTGTCTGCCATGACGGCGGTCCTACGTTGAAAACGCACGTCGCGCAATGGTGCGGGCGCCGTTATACTCTGCCGAGATTGCTACATATTCCGGTCGAATCGGACCAATTCACGCCGGGACTGTGCTTGAGTATTCCAAACCTCATAACTCTGGGGCGCATTTTGCTGGTGCCGTTCGTCGTTTGGGCGATCGCATCGGGCGCGATGTGGATTGCCTTCGTGCTGTTCCTGGCGGCTGGGGCGAGTGACGCCGTCGACGGCTTCCTCGCCAAGCGCTTTCACATGACCAGCGAACTCGGTTCCTACCTCGACCCGCTCGCCGACAAGGCTCTGATCGTCTCGATCTATCTCAGCCTCGGCATTAACGGCTTTATCCCGGGCTGGCTGGTGATCTTGGTAGTCTCGCGCGATATCTTGATCGTCGGTGGAATCCTACTAGCCTGGCTGATCGGCAGTCCGCTTAAGATCCGGCCTCTTGTGGTCTCCAAGCTCAATACAGTGGCGCAGATCCTGTTTGCTTGTGTAGTGCTCGGCTCGCTAGGCTTCGCCATCCAGGTAGATACGCTCAAGCTGGTGTTGATGGGGCTGGTTGCGGCCCTGACCTTGCTTTCGGTCGGCGCCTACGTGGCCGAGTGGGTGCGTCACATGAACAGCGCAACGACCGGGTCGTGAGCCAGCGCGCACGAACCCGTCCGCGTTCCGAGGCGGCCGAGGTCGGCCAGGTGCTCTTCTGGCTGGCGCTCCTTGCCTTGGGCTATGTGTTCGGCTTCGTCGGCCTCTTGGTGGCCGTGCCGCTCGCTGCAACGATCGGCGTGCTAGTGCGCTTTGGCTTGCAACACTATAGCGAGAGTGCGCTCTACACCGGTGAGTCAGGTTAAGAGGCATGCAAAGTTCGGTCAGTCCGCGTCAACTGGTACTCGCACTCGATCACGCCGAAAGTTTCGCGCGCGAGGACTTCTTGATCGGTCCCTCGAATATTGCGGCACTTACGCTCATCGAGCGCTGGCCGGATTGGCCGGACCGCATCGTGGCACTGATCGGCCCGGAAGGCTGCGGCAAGAGTCATCTTGCCGCAATTTGGGCGGAGGCGGCCGGCGCGCGCGTGCTGACGGCGAGATTGCTAGAGGAGAGCGGATTGCCGACGGCCTTGGCCACCGGCGCGCTGGTGCTGGAGGATCTGGCCTTTGCCGGACTCGACGAGCGTGCGCTGTTTCATCTCGTTAATCTCGCGCGTGAGCAGGGCGCCTATATGCTCATCACCTCGCGCTCGCCTTTGACCACATTTCCGGTGGCGATCCATGATCTTGCTTCACGCATGCGCGCGATTCCCAGCGTTTCACTCGCAGCGCCCGACGATTCGCTGCTGCGCTCGCTGATTGTAAAGCTTGCCGCCGACCGGCAGCTCACCGTTGACGATGCGCTGGTGAACTATGTCGCCAACCGCATCGAGCGTTCGTTCGTCGGCGCGCGCACGGCGGTCGCTCGGCTCGATGAGGAGGCGATGCGCCAACATCGCCCAATAACGCGGGCACTTGCTGCCAAGCTTTTCCGTGAGATTTCTGCTTAACGACATCGATGACGTTTACTTGACGAAACGCGCCAGCTGGCGCGAACTGTCATCCAGCGGCCATTTTCTTGGCTAGGGATTCGGCCTTTCAGGCTTCACTTACGATGGCAGATCGAGCACAAGCTATTGCACCAGTTGATGAAATCGCTTCGTTCGGCGATCCGAACGCCGCCGCTCGTGCGTCGGCAGAGGGCCTAACCGCGAAGCCGCAAAGGTTCATCAACCGGGAACTGTCTTGGCTGCATTTCAATCGCCGCGTCCTGGACGAGGCCGCCAACGAGAGCCATCCGCTGCTCGAGCGGGTACGCTTCCTGTCAATCTCGGCCAACAACCTCGACGAATTTTTCATGGTGCGCGTCGCCGGCCTGAAGGGACAGGTGCGTCAGGGTATCACAACGCGCAGCCCCGATGGCTTGACGCCGAGCGAGCAACTCGCGCGCATCGGAGAAGCGGTCGCGAGCCTCGCTTATGATCAGCAGCAGCGCTGGATCGAGTTGCGGCTGGAGCTCGCCGCCGCCGATGTCGCGCTAGTCGGCGGCGCCGACCTGACGAAATTCGAGCGTGCCTGGCTCGAGGAACGCTTCCTTACCCACGTCTTCCCGCTCTTGACGCCGCTCGCCATTGATCCCGCGCATCCGTTCCCGTTCATTCCGAACCTTGCCTTCTCGATCGCGCTGCAGCTCGCGCGCGTGCGCGACGGTAAGGCAATGAACGCGCTGATCCGAATGCCACAGCAGATCGAGCGCTTTATCAGGCTGCCGAGCACGAACGGAATTCGCCTGATCACGCTTGAGGCGGCGACCGTGCTGTTCATCGGCCGGTTGTTTCCGGGCTACACGGTCAAGGGCCACGGTGCCTTCCGTGCCATCCGCGACTCCGAAGTCGAAATCGAAGAAGAGGCCGAGGATCTGGTGCGGCTGTTCGAAACGGCGCTCAAACAGCGCCGGCGCGGTTCGGTAATCCGCCTCGAACTGAGTGCCTCGATGTCGAGCGAGCTATGCGGCTTCGTGCAGCGCGCGCTCGCGGTCAGCGACGATGAAGTGTTCATGGTCGACGGCGTGCTGGCGCTCAATGATCTCTCGCAGCTCACTAAGCTTGATCGTCCCGATCTCGAATTCGTGCCTTACAATCCCCGCTATCCCGAGCGCATCCGCGATCATGGCGGCGACTGCTTCGCCGCTATACGGCAGAAAGACTTGATCGTCCACCATCCTTATGAATCCTTCGACGTCGTGGTGCAGTTCCTGCAGCAGGCCGCACGCGATCCAGACGTGATCGCGATCAAGCAGACGCTCTATCGCACGTCGGCGGAGTCGCCGATAGTGAAGACACTGGTCGAGGCTGCCGAGGCTGGCAAGTCGGTCACCGCGCTGATCGAACTCAAGGCACGCTTCGACGAGGAGGCTAATATCCGCTGGGCGCGCGACCTCGAGCGTGCCGGCGCGCAGGTTGTTTACGGCTTTATCGAACTGAAAACGCACGCCAAGCTTTCATTGGTCGTGCGGCGCGAAGCGGGCGCGCTCGCTACCTACGTGCATGCCGGCACCGGCAATTATCATTCGGTCACGGCCCGCATTTATACTGACCTTTCCTTTTTCACCGCCGATGCGGTGATCGGCCGCGACGTAGCCCGCATCTTCAACTATATCACCGGCTATGCCGAGCCGGCCGAGCTCGAGCAGATCGCCATCTCACCTATCAACCTGCGCCAGCTTATTCTCGACCACATAGAGCGGGAGATCGGCCACGCCAGGGCAGGCAGGCCGGCGGTGATTTGGATGAAGATGAACGCGCTGGTCGATCCTGGCATCATTGACGCGCTTTACGAAGCATCTGGCGCGGGCGTGCAGATAGATCTAGTGGTGCGCGGCATCTGCTGCCTACGACCGAGCGTGCCCGGTTTGTCGGACAATATCCGCGTAAAATCGATCGTCGGCCGGTTCCTCGAACATGGCCGCATCTATTGCTTCGGTGCCGGTCACGGCCTGCCGCATGCGGAGGCGGCGGTATACATCTCGTCCGCCGACATGATGCCGCGCAATCTGGACCGCCGAGTCGAGGCGCTGTGCCCGATTCTCAATCCGACCGTGCACGAGCAGGTGCTCGGCCAGATCATGGTCGCAAACTTCAAGGATAACGAGCAAAGTTGGACGCTCTTGCCGGACGGCAGTTCCATGCGCATAAAGGCCGCGCCGGGCGAGGAACCATTCAACGCCCACAAGTATTTCATGACCAATCCGAGCCTGTCGGGCCGTGGGAAATCGCTCAAAGAGTCGTCGCCGCGGAGCCTTATACGCCGTCTCATCGAGGGCGCGTAAGCGCTCGCGCTCCATCCGTCATCCGCTTGCGATCATGAACGCGGTCAAGGGCCGGCTCGACCACGGGCCGCCGATAGCTGTTATTGATATCGGCTCAAACTCGATTCGCCTCGTCATCTACGAGGGGCTGACGCGGGCGCCGACGCCAATTTTCAACGAAAAGGTGCTCGCCGGTCTCGGTCGACAAGTGCAGTCGACCGGCCTTTTGGCGCCGGACGCTGTTGACGCCGCACTCGAAACCCTCAAGCGTTTCCGCGCGCTATGCGACACGTTACACGTCCGCCGCATCTGGGCGATCGCCACCGCGGCCTGTCGCGATGCGCGCAACGGCCACGCTTTCGTCGGAGAGGCCGAGCGCATTTGCCGCACCCCGATCACCATCCTGTCGGGCAAACGCGAGGCGCATCTCACCGGCCTCGGCATCGTGTCCGGTATTCACAAGCCGGACGGCATCGTCGGCGACCTCGGTGGCGGCTCGCTCGAACTGATCGACATTCACGGCTCACGCGTGCGCGGCGGTGTAACGCTGCCGCTCGGCGGATTGGCGCTGCAGGACCTCACGGGCAAGTCGCTTAGGAAGGCTGAAAAGATCGTCCAGTACTACCTGGAGAACCTCGACATGCTGAAGGCAGGCGAGGGCCGTACGCTCTACGCGGTCGGCGGGACCTGGCGCGCGCTCGCTCGGCTGCATATGTGGCAGACCGGCTACCCGTTTCACGTCATGCACAATTATCGCATTTCGGCGCGCGAGGCGTTCGAGTTCTCGCGGCTGGTGCACCGGGTCGATACCGAGACGCTATCAAAAATCGAAGTCGTTAATGCCGCCCGCCGGCCGCTGCTCGCATATGCCGCGCTGGTCATGGAACACCTCGTGCGTTCCATCAAGCCGAAGCAGGTGATCATCTCGGTGCTGGGCGTGCGCGAGGGGCTCCTTTATTCACTGCTTAACCCGAGCGAACGCGCGCGCGATCCACTGATCTCGGCCGCCGCTGATCTCAACGTGCTGCGCTCACGCTCGCCGCGTCACGGCATGGAACTGATCGAATGGACCGACAGTTTCATGTCGTCGTCGGGGCTCAAAGAAAGCGCCGACGAGCGCCGCCTGCGCCATACCGCCTGCCTGCTGGGTGATATCGGTTGGCGCGCACACCCAGACTATCGCGGCGAGCAGTCGATGAATATCATCGCGCACGGCGCGTTCGTCGCGATCGATCACCCGAGCCGTGCCTATATCGCATTGTCCGTCTATTTCCGTCACGCTGGCTTGAGCGAAGAAGATCTGTCGCCGCGCCTGCGCGAGCTTGCCACTACGCACATGCTCGATCGCGCGCGCGTTCTTGGCGCCGCCATGCGGGTTGCCTACATTCTCACGGCGGGGCAGGGCGGCGTGCTGCCGAACACACCGATCCAGGTGAAGCGCGGCAAGTTGGTTCTCACTCTGTCGGGCCGCCACGCCCGGCTCGGCAGCGAGCGGGTGTTCAACCGGCTGCGTCAGCTCGCGCGCCTGGTCGGCCGCGAGCCGTGGATCGAGCACTAGGCTTTATCCACCGTCACCACGCGGTCGTTGTCGACCGCCAGCGCCAGCTTGCCGTGCTTGAGCGCTAGTGCTTTCTCTCCGAACAATTCGCGCCGCCAGCCCCTCAGGGCCGGCACGTCGGCTTCGTCGTCGGCGGCGATGCGATCGAGCTCATCGACGGTGGCAATGACCTTGGCGGCGACACCATGCCGCTCGGCGGTCATACGCAGCAGCACCTTAAGCAGCTCGACGGTGGCCGCACCGTTAGGCGCCGGGCGGAAGCGCTCGAGCCGCGGCAGCGTTCTGGGGTCGCGTTCGAGCCCGCGCTTGACCGCCCCGATGATCTGCTCGCCCCAGCGGGAACGCTCGAAGCCTTTCGGCAATGAACGTAAATGGCCGAGCCGCTCGAGCGTGGTCGGCGCCTGCACCGCGATATCGGCGACAACGTCGTCCTTGAGCACGCGGGAGCGCGGCACGTCGCGCGTCTGCGCTTCGCGCTCGCGCCAAGCGCCGATCTCGATCAGCACCGCTAGCTCCTTGGGTCTGCGCACGCGGCTTTTGAGCCGCTCCCAGGCCCGTTCCGGATCGGAGCGATAGGTGTCCGGCGAAGTGAGCACGTTCATCTCTGCCTCGACCCAATTGGTGCGTTCGCGTTTGGCGAGATCGGCAGCGAGCTTGAGATAGACGTCGCGCAAATGCGTCACGTCGGAAACTGCGTAGGAAATCTGTGCGTCGGACAACGGCCGGCGCGTCCAGTCGGTGAAGCGGAGCGACTTGTCGAGCGTGTCGCCAGTGATACGCTGCACCAGCTGGTCGTAGGAAATCGAGGCCCCATAGCCGAGCACCATGGCGGCGACCTGGGTGTCGAAGATCGGATGCGGGATCTTCTTGCCCATGTTCCAGACTATCTCGATGTCCTGCCGCGCGGCGTGGAACACCTTCATCACCGTTTCGTTGTTCATTAGCCCAAACCAGGGCGTCAGGTCGATGCCATCGGCAAGCGCGTCTATCACCACCGTTTCGTCGGGCGAGGCCATCTGCACCACGCAAAGCAGCGGGTAATATGTGGTCTCGCGCAAGAACTCAGTATCGACGGTCACGAAAGGATGCTTCGCCATCCGTGCGCAAGCCGCAGCAAGTTCGTTTGTCGTGGTGATCAAATCCATTGTCAGGACGACAAACTAAGCCGATCCGGGCCGCTTGTGGCAACCCGCCTTATAGGCCGCGAATCCGCGGCATATGGATGAATTCCCACGGCGAGGGCATGGAGCCGACCGGCACCTCGATCACCGTGGGCTCGCGCGCCCCAAACGCGGCCTTGAGAGCCATGCGCAATTCCTTGGGGCTGCATGCCCGACGTCCGGCGGCGCCAAAGCTTTGTGCATACTTGACGAAATCCGGATTGGCGAGGTCGCAGGCGATCAGCCGGTTACCGAACTGCTCTTCCTGGATGCGCCGAACATTTCCGAAAGCACCGTCGGCGAACACGATCGCGACCAGGGGGATGCGGTGGCGCATGGCAGTGGCAAGTTCGTTGCCGGTGTATAGGAAGCCGCCGTCGCCGTTGATCGAAATGACCGGCAGGTCTGGCTGAGCATGCTGCGCGCCAAGCGCTGTGGCATAGCCCCAGCCGAGATTGTCCTGATAGCCGGGCGAGAGGAAAGTGCGCGGCTTGTAAACCGGAAAGGCGAGGCGGGCAACGAAGCCGACCTGCGTCACCTCGTCCACGTAGATGCCCTCGTCCGGCAGCTCGGCACGGATGGCTTCGAGGAAAGCAAGCTGCGGGGCGAGCTTGCTGAGACGCGTCCGCCATTGGGCCTGCCGCACGAGCATCTCGTCTCGGCGTGAGAGGCGACGCACATTGTATTTTTCGAGCTCGTCGACCAACCGCTGCAGAATCGGCACGGCGTCGCCGATCAGCGCCACTTTCGGTTTGCGTAGGCGCGCGGGTTCTTCCGGGTTGGCGTCAACGCGCACGATCTGTAGTTCTTTGTCTACGCCCCACATTGTCATCGGATTAAATAACCGCGTGCCGACCGCCAGCACCGCATTAGCCTCACCCCACAGGTCGCGGCCAAGCGGCAGCGTCACGCTGAACGGGTTGCGGCTGTCGAGCACGCCGCGCCCGCGCCGATAGCCGAGCACAGGCGCCTGCAGCAGGGCGGACAGCTGCGTCACTTCCCGCGAAGCATCCTGTGCTCCGCCGCCAACGACGATTAGCACCCGCTTGGCGTGACCAAGTAGCTTCGCCGCGCGCCGCACCGCATCGTCGTTGATCTTCGGCCCGCGCGGCGGCAGCGGCAGTGTCAGCGTGGCGATCTTGCCGCGCTGGCCCCACACGTCGATGGCGCATTCGACCGCCGCCGGGCCGGGGCGGCCTTCGCGCATCGAGCGCATTGCCTTGGCAATGTTAGCGGAAGCATCCACCGGTCCCTTGATACGCGCGTAATGATCAACGAGGCATGAGAGGATGCCGGACTGGTTGCGGATCTCGTGCAGATGCCCGAAGCCGCCGCCGATGGCATCCGCTGGAATCTGTCCGATCAGCGCCAGCACAGGCGCGTTCATGCCGTAGGCTGTGAGCAGCGCGGCGCCGGAATTGAGCAGACCGGGGCCGGGGACCACCGCATAGGCCTGTGGCTCGCCGGTCGCGAGCGCCGCACCCACCGCCATATAGGCGGCACCTTGCTCATGACGGGTATGTACGACGCGCAGGCGCTCGCCGGCACGCTGGATGGCGTCGAACAGGTGGTCGTTATGCACGCCCGGCAGTGCGTAGATGGTATTAAGTCCATGCGCCATCAGCGTGGCCACCGTCGCTTCGGCCGCGGTCATCTCGACGGCCGCTGAAGTGGCATTTTTTGGGTGTTTTGCTTTTGGCATTGATCGTACGGGATTGCGGTATTCAGTGTGCAGATCGTCCCTGGACCTGTCGAGGCCGCTTGCCTTGACAAAGCCGACCCCCCATGCGCTTTTCGCGCGCCTCACTCGACGGTTAAATCGGCCGGAAACGTTTCATGCATCGCTATCGTTCCCAGACCTGCGGCGCCCTGCGCGAGGGCGACATCAGCAAGGTCGTGCGATTGTCCGGCTGGTGCCACCGCATTCGTGACCATGGCGGCGTGCTGTTCATTGACCTGCGCGACCATTACGGCATCACGCAGGTGGTGGCCGATCCTGACAGCAGGGCGTTCAAGCTGGCCGAGACGTTGCGTTCAGAGTGCGTGGTGCGCGTCGACGGCAAAGTGCGCCGGCGTCCCGAGGGAACAGTTAACCCCGAGCTGCCGACCGGAAATGTGGAGGTCTATATCGACGAGATCGAGGTACTCGGCGCGGCCGCCGAGCTACCGATGCCGGTCTTCGGCGAGCAGGAATATCCGGAAGAGGTCCGCCTCAAATACCGCTTCCTCGATCTGCGTCGCGAGCACCTGCACAACAACATCATGCTGCGCGGGCAGGTGATCGACTCGATTCGCCGCCGCATGAAGGAGGCAGGCTTCTTCGAATTCCAGACACCGATTCTCACCGCCTCATCGCCAGAAGGCGCGCGCGACTATCTGGTGCCGTCGCGCCTGCATCCGGGCAAGTTCTACGCGCTGCCGCAGGCGCCGCAGCAGTTCAAGCAGCTCATCATGGTTGCTGGTTTCGACCGCTATTTCCAGATCGCGCCGTGTTTCCGCGACGAGGACGCGCGCGCCGACCGCTCCCCCGGAGAGTTCTATCAGCTCGACCTGGAGATGAGCTTTGTCACCCAGCAGGACGTGTTCGACGCTGTCGAGCCGGTGATCCGCGGCGTTTTCGAGGAATTCGGCAGTGGCAAGAAGGTGACGGCAAAGTTTCCGCTCATTCCCTACGCCGAAGCGCTGTCGAAGTACGGTACCGACAAGCCGGACCTGCGTAACCCGTTGGTGATGCAGGACGTGAGCGAGGCCTTCCGCGACTCCGGGTTCAAGATCTTTGCCAAGATTCTTGAGACGCCAGGCAATGCCGTGTGGGCGATCCCGGCTCCGAACGGGGGCAACCGCGCCTTCTGTGACCGTATGAATTCATGGGCGCAGGGCGAGGCGCAACCCGGCCTCGGCTACATCTTCTGGCGCGAAAGCGAAGAGAGCGGTGCGGGACCGCTGGCCAAGAACATCGGACCCGAACGCACCAAGCAGATTGCCGATCAGTTGGGGCTCGGCGTCGGCGATGCCTGCTTCTTCGTCGCCGGCAAGCCGAGGGACTTCGTCAAATTCGCTGGCCCCGCACGCACCAAGGTTGCGCAGGAACTCGGCCTCATCCCCGAGGACTGCTTCGAGTTTTGCTGGATCGTTGACTTCCCCATGTACGAGTGGAATGAGGAGGAGAAGAAGATCGACTTCTCGCACAACCCATTCTCGATGCCGAATTTAGGTGTTGAAGAATTCCTCGCGCTTGACCCCGGGGACCAGGAGAAGATCCTATCAATCAAAGCGATCCAGTACGACATTGTTTGCAACGGCGTCGAGTTGTCGTCCGGCGCCATCCGCAATCATCGCCCCGAGGTAATGAAGAAGGCCTTCGCAATCGCCGGCTATTCCGAGGACGTGCTTGAGAAAAAATTCGGCGGCATGTTGCACGCCCTCTCGCTCGGCGCGCCGCCGCATGGCGGCATCGCCCCCGGCATCGACCGCATCGTCATGCTGCTCGCCGGTGAGGAAAACCTGCGTGAGGTAGTGCTGTTCCCGATGAACCAGCGGGCCGAGGATCTAATGATGGGCGCGCCCTCGGAGGCGACGCCGAAGCAATTGCGCGAACTGCACATTCGGCTCGATTTGCCGAAAAAGTAGCGCTTACTGCTCCGGCAGCGGGATGAATTCAATCTCGTCGCCTGGCACCTTGTCGAAGTGGCCCGCTTTCCATTCCGCCTTAGCCTGCTCGATGCGTTCCTTGCGCGAGGAGACAAAGTTCCACCAGATGTGGCGCGGGCCATCCATCGGTGCGCCGCCGAGGATGATGAAATGCGCGTCGGTCGCGGCGCTGATCGTCACCCGGTCACCTGGCTTGAATACCACGAGCTGTCCGGGTGCGAACTTGTCGCCGGCGATATCGACCGTGCCCTCCACCACATAAAGCGCGCGCTCCTCGTAAGCTGAATCGAGCGGCAGACTCACCCCTGGGCGCAGCGCGATATTGCCGAAGAAGGCGTCGTGCACAGTCGGTACCGGCGAAGTTTCGCCGTAAAGCGAGCCGACGACGACTCGCGCGAAGGCGCCGCCGTCATTAACCACGGGAAATTCATCGCTCTCGTGATGCGCAAAGGCCGGCTCGATCTCTTCCTTCACCGCTGGGAGCGCCACCCACATCTGTAGCCCGTGGATCGCGCCGCCGCTTGCGCGCTTCTCGGCGCCAGTGCGCTCGGAATGCACGATGCCGCGCCCAGCGGTCATCCAGTTGACCTCGCCAGGGCGGATCGCCACCGCGGTGCCGAGGCTGTCGCGGTGCATGATCTCGCCGTCGAATAGGTAGGTGACAGTGGCGAGCCCGATATGCGGGTGGGGCCGCACGTCGAGCCCGTTGCCGGCACGGAATTCCGCCGGCCCGAAATGGTCGAAGAAGATATAAGGCCCAACCATGCGCGAACGCGCTGAGGGCAACGCGCGCCGGACCGAGAAGCCGTCGCCAAGATCGACTGTACGCGGTACCACTACATGCGCGATAGCGTCGCAGGCGTAGGCATCGCCGGCGGCCGGATCCTTACCGGGGAAAAAGCTCACTTGACGACGTTCCTCACATGGGCCGACAGGCCTTCATGCCAGTGTCACGAAAGCCCGTCCCCTCAGCATGTCGCGCAGTCCATAGAATTCCATATTTGGGAGCTTTTTCATGGCAGCGATCCAACGTTCCACGTTGGGATAGGGCGATAGGTCGGCGAGCCGATCTTGTCAGCGAAATATTTCAGGATGGCCGAGCTTTCGGAAGCTTGAGGTCGCCGTCCTTAAGCATTGGCACTAGGCAGCTCGGATTGATAGTGGAGTAGGGCGGCTGCATGTGCGCGTCCTTCATCAGGTCGATGAATTCCTCGTCCATGGCGATGTTGTTGTCCGCCGCGAATAGCCGCACCGGCCGGCAGGT
>Ga0182040_10001266_pt1 | contig 11753 bp, 11 predicted proteins | sample flu12Cox44000176_FD_125973 | JGI IMG/M metagenome (GOLD analysis project Ga0182040, IMG submission 125973) | Lab enrichment of tropical soil microbial communities from Luquillo Experimental Forest, Puerto Rico - flux8day.12C.oxic.44.000.176 | ecosystem: Environmental > Terrestrial > Soil >... | reverse complement strand
GCAAGCGATGCTGAGCCTGCCCTGGTCTCCCTCGCGCTTCATCTCGATATCGCTCCCCTCTGGGAGCTTGCGGACGATGTCGTGGAACATATGCGCAGGCACTGTCGTGGAGCCTTCTCCTTTGGCCCTCGCAGGCACAGTCTCGACGATCTCCATATCGAGGTCGGTCGAGGTCAACTTCAGCTCGTTGTTGCGCGTCGCGAGGTGGACGTTGGACAAGATGGGAATGGTGTTGCGCCTCTCGACCACGCTCGCCACATGGGCGAGCGCCTTGACGAGGCTCGGCTTATCGATGGTGAGCTGCATGGGTTACGGCGATTACCATAAGGCGCCCCACCGGGTGGTTGCAGGCTGTCCCGCCGAGCTGTAAGGACCCGGCGCAGAACCCGATAAAGCGCGATGAAAGCTAAAGACTCCCACTTGACCTTGACCCGATAGGGGCAATTTTGCAAGAGTGGGAAAAGGAGCCGGAAGGTCTCATTTCCACGTATTTTCAACCCCCTAATCGCGTAACAGCCGCTTCAGAAGCTCGATTTCCTCGCGCAGCTGATTGTCGTCGTTCATGAGCTGCTCGATCTTGCGGATCGCGTGCAGCACCGTGGTGTGATCTCTGTTGCCGAATCTGCGGCCAATCTCCGGCAGCGAGCGCGAGGTCAAAAGTTTCGCGAGATACATGCCGATCTGACGCGGCCTGACGATCGAGCGGTTGCGCCTCCCGGACAGAAGATCTCCACGATTCACCCCGTAATGCTTCGACACCGTCCGGAGGATGTCGTCGATGCGCACGCGCCGCGGCTCGGCGCCGCGCATCAGATCGCGCACGATCTGCTCGGCAATCTCGATGCTGACTTGCTCGTCGGTGAGCTGGTAGCTTGCGCGCAAGCGATGGATGGCGCCTTCGAGCTCACGACCGCTTTCAGTGAGGCGCTCGGCGAGAAAGGCGAGCACAGTGTCGGAGATGGCGAGCCCGCGTGTCTCGGAACAGGCTTCTTGTGCGCGCTTCGACAGGATCTTGTGGCGGAGCTCGTAATCCATAATTCCGATCTCGGCGACTAGCCCTCCGCCAAGCCGCGAGCGCATGCGCATGTCGAGCTTGTCGAGCTGTGTCGGCGCCCGGTCTGCCGCCACCACCACCTGCCGCCCGCCATCGATCAGTGAGTTCAGCGTGTGGCAGAACTCCTGCTGGATGGTCGGCCCTTGCAGAAACTCCATGTCGTCGATCAGAAGGATGTCGATCTTGCGCAGCTTCTCCTTGAAGGCGAGAGCATCGCGCGCGCGCAAGGCCTGCACAAAGCCTGACATGAAACGTTCGGCTGTGAGATAGAGAACCTGCGCTTCGGGCTTGCGGTGTTTCACGTCCCAGGAAATGGCATGCAGCAGGTGCGTCTTGCCGAGCCCCACGCTGCCATGAACGAACAGCGGGTTGAACAGCTGTTGCGGCGTCGAGAAGGCGCCGGCAACCTCCTGCGCCGCCGCGTGCGCCAAGCGGTTCGATGCGCCGACGAGGAAAGTGGCGAAGGTGAGCCTTGGGTCGAGCGGCGAGCCCTCAAAGCCACCATAGCCGGTGCGCAGCGGCATAGGCAGAGGCGGCGCTTCTTCGAGCGCCGGCACCGCAGGCCGCGGCTTCTGCTGGCGCAGCATGTCCTTCGGCGCCTCGTTGCCGAAATGCGGCTGTCTCACCCGAAATTCGACGCGGTCCACCTCCGCCCATTCGGCTCGCAGTAAGCGAAGCACGAAATCGTAGTAATGTGATCTGAGCCAATTGCGCAGGAAGCGCGTCGCCACCGTCAGGTGAACGCAGCCACCATCGAGGCGCTCAAGCTCGACCCCCCTAAACCAGCTGGCGAATACGTCCTCGCCCAACTCCGCGCGTAGCCGGCTTTTGACCCGCCCCCAGCCGTCGGTCGGGGACGCGAACGGTGCTTGCTGTGCCACGGTTTTCTCTCTGCTCCATTGTTCTTGTTCGCGCCGTTACGCACCGCACGCCTCATACATGAGCAGTCAACAAGTCGACGCGGACAGTTCTTGACCGTCCTTGCGGCAGGTTCCCAAGCTAGCCTTGCTGCCAGGGGAGACCAGTCGCTTTCCATCCACTTTGGGTCCCTCGGTGCCGCAAATCGTCGAGCGGCCCCTCAAAGCCGCAAGCCACGTTGTGGCAAGATCGGTACCCCGCCTCTGCCATCGCTCTGGCCGCTGCCAGGCTCCGGCTTCCCGACCGGCAAATGAAATAGAGATCGTCGTCCAACTGTACGCCGAGCGCCTTGAGCTCACCGGCGAGTCGCTCGACAAAGCGCCTATCGACGGCTTGATCGGGAAAGGTCTGCCACTCAACGAGGACAGCCCGTTTGCCGATCGGTCCGAGGTCCGGAATTCCGACGTAAGTCCACTCCGCGCGCGTGCGCACGTCGACGAGCTGGGAACGCGGCTCCGCGTTAAGGCCGTCCCACGCCGCAGCGACGTCAACCTCGTCGACCGCACTATCGGAGCCTTGATCGCTCAACGGACACTTCCCCTATCTATCCCAAGCAACTTCAAGAAGAAATGGAATGTGACACACTATATGTGGTGGCTGCTCGGTACGAGTACACAAGTCCACCCACAGGATACGCGTTAACTATCTACAATTTTCCCACAACTCTCACGATTGAGACAAGACAATTGTGCCCTGGCTGCAACCAGGTGCCTCACGCTCAATTGTTAGGAGGGGAACAGCCCCGTTCGGATGGTTGGACTATACACACGGGGCACGGGCTGATCAAGCGAGCGAGGCGCCCCAATATCTCCGGAATCTAATGGTGATAGAGAGTTTGCTTCTCCCGGCAAACCTCTGAACGGAAGGCCGAATCTCGGCTGCGGAACCGCACTTGGAGGAGGTTGCGCACAAGTTATCCCATCGTCACGAACCCGGAAATTTTTCTGGGGGGTGCGGGCTTACGAGATCGCCCGGTCACGGCACCGAAGTCAAACGGTTGAAATATCTTCACCGAATAGACACGCGCATTAGACCAAGCGGGGCGCGAGCGTCGCGACTTGTCACTCGGCTGCAACAGTCGTGCTTTTTTTGATTCAGGCCTTGCCCATGGCGCTGACGCGCTTGGCGAGCCTCGACACCTTGCGCGAGGCGGCTTTGCGGTGCATGAGCCCCTTTTGCGCCGTGCGTGCGAGAACGGGCTCCGCCGCCCTTAGCGCGGCTGCTGCTGCTTCCTTGTCGCCGGAGGCGATCGCCTCATCGACCTTCCGCGCATAGCTCCGCATGCGGCTGCGGCGCGCCTTGTTGGCAACGGTGCGGCGGGCGGTCTGGCGTGTCGCCTTCTTCGCCGATTTAGTATTGGCCATGCGTTGATCGTCCTAAACGTTTTACCCTTCGGCACTGGCCGATCCCGGAAAGCGCAGAAGAGCGGGGAATAAACGAGCCCGGTCTATAGCGAGCGGCCTCATCAGCGTCAACTGGACCTTCTGCACGAGGCCTCGCGCGGTTGACAGGGCGGAGCACCGATGGCTCTTGTGGCCCCGCTCGTACCCGTGAACGCGAGTGAGGTAAAGCAACACACGCATGCGCATTTTGGTCACCGGCGCCGCCGGCTTCATCGGTTTCCACACGGCCGCGCGGCTGCTCGATCGCGGTGATGAGGTGGTCGGCCTCGACAACATGAGTCCCTATTACGATGTCGCGCTGAAAGAGGCGCGGCTCGCAAGGCTTAAGGACCGCAACGGATTCCATTTCATCAAGGCCGATCTCGCCATAGGGGAGGTGGTGGAAGCGGTCTTCGCCGAGGAGAAGCCGGAGCGCGTCATCCATCTCGCCGCACAAGCCGGCGTCCGCTACTCGCTCAATCACCCTCACGCTTATATCGACGCCAATATCAGAGGCTTCCTGCATGTGCTCGAAGGCTGCCGACATCACGGAGTAGAGCATCTCGTCTACGCCTCGTCGAGCTCGGTCTACGGCGCGAACCGCAAGCTTCCCTTCAGCGTCAGCGACAAGGTGGATCATCCGGTGAGCCTTTACGGTGCGACCAAGAAGGCGAACGAGCTGATGGCGCATTCTTATGCGCATCTCTTCGCTCTACCGGTGACCGGTTTGCGTTTCTTCACCGTGTACGGCCCGTGGGGCCGACCGGACATGTCGCTGTTTCAGTTCACGCGCAATATTTTGGAGGGCAAGCCGATCCCCGTGTTCAACTACGGGCACCACGCGCGCGACTTCACCTATATCGACGACGTGGTGGAGGGCGTAGTGCGAACTTCCGAGACTGTCGCCAAGCCTGACCCCGACTGGAACGGGGAGAACCCGGACCCCGCTACATCATCCGCGCCATATCGGCTGTACAACATCGGCAATCACAGCCCCGTTAAGCTCCTCGACTACATCGCCGTGATAGAGCAGGCAGTGGGAGAAAAAGCGGTGCTAAAGATGCTGCCGCCACAACCCGGCGACGTGCCCGAGACCTACGCCGATGTTGCGGTGCTGAACCAGGCGATCGGCTTCGAGCCATCGACCCCAATCGAGGTCGGGGTGAAGCGCTTCGTCGACTGGTATCGCGAGTTCTATGGCGTGTGAGTAGCCGTTTGGTCGAATGCGTGATCGAGGATGAAGATCTCAACCTGATCCCAGGCTTTGGTCCCTGGCGCGCTGATGTCGAAATGCCCGCCGTTGACGACGTCAAGGATTTCGACTTTGTCCCCGCACGCTGCTGCCTTGGCGGTGCCGTGCTGCGTGAGTGACTCGTCAGAGGCGCGGTGTTTTGCAGGTCGCGTAGCCCTTGGTCCAGCAGCTGCCATGCATGACCTCCGCGACGGGAAATAGCCCGTTGCCGTCTGGAGCGCAGCTCGCCCGAATTGCATTGGATCTGGGGAGGGCTCGAGGTGGGTTTCGACTCTGGTAGCGCATCGACGTCGTACGAAGACAAGGTCTGCGCGCGAGCCGGCAAAGCCGCCGCCCCGAGAAGCACGGCTAGAGATAAGGTCGGGACAGATGCTCGCAGTGCTTTCGCGTTGTATGACCGCAGCAGCAAAACTCGTTCAACAGTACGCGGATGCCCACTGTTGCCCAAACCACACGCTCTTGGCGAAGGTTCACGCGACAAGGAACGTCTTGGGCCTTCGCCAGTTTCTTCTTCCCGATTGGTAGAAGGATCCCCCTGTGTCGCATAAAGACGTGCAACATGCCGCCCTGGATTGGACAGCGGGCATATCACCCACAAGCGATGATCCGTCCTGGGCCAAATTCGACTATCTGAAGCTTCGTGAGACGCTAGAGGCGATCGTTGCCGCCATGGAAGCTGCGGCGCAGCCGGTAGAACCGCAATCGGAGTGGGAGCCTGAGAGCACTCTACGATTAGTGGTCTCAAACGATGAGCTGGAGAATTCCAAAGGTTCTACCTTGGATGAACAGGAAGAACCGGCGGCGTAGGTCAGCCTGATTCGCACCCCCCTTGCGGGGAGGACAGGGGCACCGAAACTGGGGTGCGGGTGCCAGCCACCTAAGGTCTTCGACGCCGTCCCCGTCAAGGGGAAAATAAAGAAAGAGGCGACATTCCGAGCAAGGCAAGTGAGGCCCTACCGGTTCTTGAATACCGGCGGCCGCTTCTCGATGAAGGCCGTCATGCCCTCCTTCTGATCTTCCGTGGCGAACAGAGAGTAGAACTGCCCGCGCTCGAACCGCGTGCCTTCGGCGAGCGTGGTGGCAAAGCCGCGGTTGATCGCCTCCTTGATCATCATCACCGCGTGCTGGGACAGGTTGGCGATCTTGTCGGCCACCTTCATCGCCTCGTCGTGAAGCTCAGCCACCGGCACAACGCGGCTCACGAGCCCTGAGCGCTCAGCCTCCACCGCATCCATGCGCCGTCCCGTCAGGCAAAGCTCCATTGCCTTGGCCTTGCCCACGGCCCGGGTCAGCCGCTGCGTGCCGCCGGCCCCCGGCATGATGCCGAGATTGATCTCCGGCTGGCCGAACACTGCGTTGTCGCCGGCAAGGATAATGTCGCAAGACATGGCAAGCTCGCAGCCGCCGCCAAGCGCATAACCTGCGACCGCAGCGATGATCGGCTTGCGCGTCTGGCTGATGCGGTCGAAGGGCGCGACGAAGTCGCTGCCATAGGCTTCGACGAAGGTCTTCTTGTGCATCTCCTTGATGTCGACGCCCGCGGCGAACGCCTTCTCGTTGCCGGTGATGACGATGCAGCCGATGTCCGAGTCTGCCTCGAAAGCATCGAACGTGAGATTGAGCTCCTTGATCAACTGCGAATTGAGGGCATTCAGCGCCTGGGGGCGATTGAGCGTTATGAGCCCCACTTTGCCTTCGGTGGTGACGATGATGGTCTCGTAGCCATTGGCAGACTTGGTATCCGGTTCCCTGGTGAGTTCATTGGCAAACATGGGGCGTCTAGTTCCCTTATCGTTGACAGCTTGGACAGTAGAATGTCGAACGGCCGCTCTGGACGATGCGGCGCACGGCGCCGCGGCAGCCTTTCTTGCGACAAGGCTTTCCCTCCCGGCCGTACACTTTGAAGGAATGTTGGAAGCACCCGAGTCCTCCGTCGGCACGGGCGTAGTCGCGCAATGACGAGCCACCGGCCTTGATCGCGTATTCGAGCACGGCCTTGATGGCCTTGACCAGAGCCTCGATAGCCTTCGTCGGCTTGCCGGCTTTGGTGGTGAGCGAGCCGGCAAGGCGAAGCGGCGAGATGCCGGCGCGGAACAAAGCCTCGCAGGCATAGATGTTGCCGAGCCCAGCGATCAAACGCTGATCGATAAGCGCCGCCTTGATCGGCGTTGCCTTGCCCTTGAGCTTTGGGGCAAGCCACTTTGGGGTAAACTCTTGGCTCAGAGGTTCGACGCCGAGGCCTCTGAACAGCGGGTGTTTTGGCAGTGCGTCGCGGGTGATCAGATCCATGAGCCCGAAGCGGCGGGTGTCGCTGTAGCGGACGACCGTGCCGTCGGCGAGATGGAACACGATGTGCTCGTGCTTAGGAGCAGGTCTTTGCTCGTATTCGAACTCACCGAACTCCAGCGACGCTCCGTTTGCCTGATCGATGCTGAAGCGACCGGTCATGCCGAGATGCATCACCAGCACCTCTCCGTCGTCGAGGTGGGCGAGCAAATATTTTGCTCGTCGGTCGAGCGCATCGACCTTGCGGCCCCGAAGCCGCTCAGCGAAGTGCTTAGGCAACGGGAAGCGCAGGTCGCCACGCCGCTGCTCGACGGATCTGAACCTGTTGCCGACCAGAACTGGGGCAAGGCCCTGTCGGACCGTCTCGACCTCAGGCAGTTCGGGCATGAACCTCTACCGCAATGCGAAAGGAATTCAGTTGCGGCGCAACATTAGCTTGATTTCTGGCCTTGCGCTATTGTGCCGCGCATGACGAGCAGCAAAGAATCAGAGGCGAATTTTGGATTCTCGCGCGTGGCAGCCGATGCCAAGCAGGGCCTCGTCAACGAGGTTTTTGCCCGCGTTGCCCGCCGTTATGACCTGATGAACGATCTGATGTCCGGCGGGCTCCATCGGCTCTGGAAAGACGACCTGATTGGCTGGCTGGCGCCACCCAAGGGCCCCCAGCCCTTTGCCCTTCTCGACGTCGCCGGTGGCACCGGTGACGTCGCCACGCGTTTTCTGCAAGCCGCCGGAAGTGGTGGACGTGCAGTGATCTGCGACATCAGCGCGGCGATGATTGCAGTTGGGCGCGAGCGCACAGACCTGGCCCGCCTTGCCTTTGTGCAAGGAAACGCCGAGGACCTTCCGTTCCCGGCCAAGAGCTTCGACGCTTACACCATCGCCTTCGGCATGCGCAATTTGACCCACATTGATGCCGCGGTTGGCGAGGCCTTTCGTGTGCTGAAGCCTGGCGGACGGTTCCTTTGCCTGGAATTTTCCTTCGTTGAGACGCCAATCCTCGATGCTCTTTACGACTCCTACTCGATGAATGCGATCCCCGTGCTCGGCGCTCTTGTCGCCGGCGACAGCGCCTCTTATCGTTACCTCGTGGAAAGCATTCGTCGCTTTCCCGATCAGAAATCCTTCATGGGAATGATCGAGACTGCCGGGTTCGAGCGGGCGCGTTACCGCAATCTCACCGGCGGCATCGCGGCGATCCACTCAGCCTGGCGACTTTGAGGCAACGGGCATGAATGCCATCACCAATATGGCGCGGCTGACGCGGGCAGGGGTTGTCATCGCCTGGTCTGGCGCGCGCGTTCTACCTGATGAGATCCGCTTGCCGGCGCCGCTTGCCTTGTTCGGCCGCATGACCGCGCCGCTCCGGAGAGAGAAGGGAAACGGCAGTGCCGGCGATGTCGGCAACGAGGCGCGGCTTTCCACCGCGCTTACCTCGCTTGGCCCTTCTTACATCAAGCTCGGCCAGTTCCTTGCCACCCGCGACGACATCATCGGCCGTGAGCTCGCCGCAGACCTCGCCACGCTGCAGGATCGTCTACCGCCCTTCTCGCAAGAGGAAGCGCAAGAAGCCGTCGAGGACGCGCTTGAAGCTCCGATCGCCAAGATCTTCGCCGAGTTCGGGCCCCCGGTCGCCGCGGCCTCGATCGCGCAGGTACATAAAGCGCGCGTGCGCGAGCCTGGCGGCGCGTTGAAGCCAGTCGCCGTGAAGGTGCTTCGCCCCGGTATCGAGCGGCGCTTCAACAAAGACCTCGACTCATATTTCTTCGCCGCGCGCATGATCGAGCGTCTGCACCCGCCGTCTCGCCGGCTGCGCCCGCAAGCCGTGGTGGAGACGCTGGCAAAGTCTGTCGCCATCGAGATGGATTTGCGAATGGAAGCCGCTGCCATCTCCGAGATGGCGCAGAACTCGAAAAACGACGGGGGCTTCCGCACGCCCAAGGTCGATTGGAGCCGCAGCGCGCGCCGCGTGCTGACGCTCGAATGGATCGATGGCATTCCAATCGCTGACCACGATGCGCTTCGCGCGCAAGGTCACAATTTGAAGGCGCTCGGCGCGCTCCTGATGCAGACTTTCCTCCGCCACGCCATGCGCGACGGCTTCTTCCACGCCGACCTGCATCCGGGAAACCTGTTCGTCGACGATCAGGGCCGCATGGTCGCCGTCGATTTCGGTATCATGGGGCGGCTCGGCCTGAAGGAGCGGCGCTTCCTCGCAGAGATCCTGCACGGCTTCATCACCCGCAACTACCGGCGCGTGGCCGAGGTACATTTCGAGGCCGGTTACGTGCCGCGCCGGCATTCCATCGAGCTGTTCGCCCAAGCCTTGCGCGCAATCGGCGAGCCGATCATGGATCGCCCGGCGAACGAGATTTCCATGGCGCAGCTGCTCGGCCAGCTCTTCCAATACACCGGAGTGTTCGACATGCAGACGCGCCCGGAGCTGCTGCTCCTGCAGAAGACCATGGTGGTGGTGGAGGGTGTCGGCCGAAGCCTCGACCCTGAGCTGAACATGTGGGTGGTGGCGGAGCCCGTGGTGAAGGATTGGATGCAGAGCCAGTTGGGCCCGGAGGCGCGATTTGAGGCTGCGGCCGAGAGTGCGGTGTCGGTCGGCAAGTTTGTGACAGACATCCCCAAGCTGCTTGGCCAGGCCGAGCGTACGGCTGACGCCTTTTCGGCCATAGCGGAGGAGGGCTTGCGGCTCGACGACCATACCGTGGAGCGATTGGCGGAAGAGCAAAGCCGGCGCAATCGGGCGACCCGTATTGGCATCTGGGTCGGCGCCATCGCGCTCGCCATCATCGCGCTTGCCCTGCTGTTCTGATTGTAATGCGGTAACTAAGTTTATGTTCATTGCCGGCTTGACCCGGCGATCCGGCATCACTAGCGGTCATCTCGGCGGAAGCCGCGATCCAGTTGATTTATTTGCGCTGCGCGCGCTGGATCCCGGCTTGCGCCTCAATGACGCGAAGAGGCAAGCAAGTGCAAGGCAAGCGCATCCTACTCATCGTCGGCGGCGGTATCGCCGCCTATAAGAGCCTCGATCTCGTCCGCCGCTTGAAGGAGCGGGGCGGAGCCGTGCGCGCTATTTTGACACGCGGCGGAGCAGAGTTTGTCACACCCCTCTCGCTGTCGGTTTTGTCGGAAGAAAAAGTCTTTACCGATCTCTTCGACCTTAAGGACGAGGTGGAGATCGGGCATATACGCCTCTCGCGCGATGCTGACCTGATCGTGGTTGCGCCTGCGACTGCTGACCTTCTCGCAAAGTTGACGCATGGACTCGCAGACGACCTCGCCACCGCCGTTCTACTCGCCACCGACAAGAAGGTGCTCGCCGCTCCCGCCATGAACGTGCTCATGTGGCGGCACAACGCCACCAAGCGTAACGTCGCGCAGCTTCGCGAAGACGGCATAGTCTTTGTCGGCCCCGGTGAGGGCGAGATGGCCTGCGGCGAATTCGGTCCAGGCCGCATGGCAGAGCCCGGCGAGATCATCGACGCGATCGAAACGCTACTCGGAAGCGCGGGATCCGTGCCGAGCACGAGACGAACGCCTTTACGATCTCTGGCGGGGCGCCGCGTGCTCATCACGTCCGGCTCGACGCAGGAGCCAATCGATCCCGTGCGCTACATCGCCAACCGCTCCTCCGGCAAGCAGGGTCACGCGCTCGCGCGCGCAGCAGCAGCTCTCGGCGCAGAGGTCACCCTGGTGAGCGGTCCCGCGACGCTTACCGATCCTGCAGGCGTTCGCATGGTCAGGGTCGAGACAGCGCACGAGATGCTGGCTGCGACCCTCGAGGCCCTCCCCGCCGACATCGTCATTTGTGCCGCCGCAGTCGCCGACTGGCGGGCCGCCGACGAGGCACAACATAAGCTCAAGAAGTATGGCGAGGGCGGTGAGACGACGCTGAGGCTTGCGCAGAATCCCGATATCCTCGCGACTATAGCCGGCCTCGGGCAAAAGCGGCCCCGCCTTGTCATCGGCTTTGCCGCGGAGACCCAGAATCTGATCGCCAACGCGACCGCAAAGCGCCGTACCAAAGGCGCAGACTGGATAGTCGCCAACGATGTGTGGCCCGGCACGGGCGCCATGGGCGGTGACCAGACGCAAGTCCATCTCATCACGTCTGCCGGCGTTGAGGATTGGCCGCCGATGAGCAAGGACGAGATGGCAACGCGTCTTCTTGCCCGCGCGAGCGAAGCTTTGCAGGCTTGGCGCCCGGCAGCGGAATGAACGAAAGGGGGCGCAACGCCGGAGTCACGCTGCGCGTGCGGCGCTTCCCACATGGCGAAGGCCTACCTCTTCCCACCTATCAGTCCGCGCACGCCGCAGGTCTCGATGTGGTGGCCGCGGTTACCGAAGATGCTCCTGTGGAGCTTCCACCCGGCGCCCGCGCGCTTGTTCCGACCGGCTTCGCGCTCGAGCTGCCACCTGGGTTTGAGGCGCAGCTTCGTCCACGCTCGGGGCTCGCCCTGAGATCTGGAGTCACAGTGCTCAACAGTCCTGGAACAATCGACGCCGACTATCGTGGCGAGGTCAAAGTGGTGCTGGTCAATCTAGGATCACAACCGTTCGTTGTGCGGCGCGCTGAGCGCATTGCCCAGCTCGTGGTGGCACGCGTCGAGCATGTGCGGGTGGAGGTTGTGTCAGAGCTTGGCGGCACGACGAGAGGGCAGGGTGGCTTCGGCTCCACGGGTTAAAAAACCACTTTTCCTTCTTCTTGTCGTCGCCCGGCTTGACCGTGCAATCCAGTAACCATCGCCCTCAGTCAATTTGCGTCAGGTGATTAGTGGATGCCGCTTTCGCGGGCATGACGAATTGGGAGGGATGTCCTACATTCCGTTTATCATGCTCACCCCTG
>Ga0182040_10001254_pt1 | contig 11806 bp, 10 predicted proteins | sample flu12Cox44000176_FD_125973 | JGI IMG/M metagenome (GOLD analysis project Ga0182040, IMG submission 125973) | Lab enrichment of tropical soil microbial communities from Luquillo Experimental Forest, Puerto Rico - flux8day.12C.oxic.44.000.176 | ecosystem: Environmental > Terrestrial > Soil >... | reverse complement strand
GCGTGATCAACAGATGCAATCCGCCTGCATCGGATAACTTTATTGGGCGCTGCCCGGGCTTGGCATTCCGGATTTTGGTATCCGTAAGCATGTTGGTATCGGGCCTGTTGAGTCGTCAAGATACCAACAAAATACCAACAAAATGCGCGGCTGCCAACGAATGGACGCGAAGGGCAGCGCAGTAGAAAGGCACGGATTTAGCGAGCTTTTGTGACTACGGCGAATGACTGCGAACGATAGCGAAGAGAACTTTGGTGCCGCAGGAGGGATTTGAACCCCCGACCGCCCGCTTACGAAGCGGATGCTCTACCACTGAGCTACTGCGGCGTTCGCCGATCGCGGTTGCCGAGAGGATATAGAGGGCGGTGATCCGGTTGTCACGTTGCGCGGCGTGACCCGGAACAGAGGCGGCTCACGACTTGAACATCTGCCGTATGCGCGTCCACGCGTCGACCGGCGCTTCGGCCGCGCCTTCCGGCTGCGGCTCGGTTTGAGCTTCGTCCTGCAGGCCGGGATCGTCGGGCGCGTGCACCAGCGGGATAATGGTCGGCGCAAGCGGCGGCGTGGGCTCGCGCGTGCGGCGCGGAAGCGGCTCCGCTTCGGCGGGCGGCTCGCGCGCAGGCGGCGGCGGTTCGAAGGAGGTGGGGGCGCCGCCGTCGTGTTTGGGAGCGGGCGTTGAAGTTTGCGGCTGCGATTGAGCTGATTGCTGCGACCCCCCTCCCCATCCTTCCCCCGCAAAGGGGGAGGGAGGAGTCTGTGGCCCGCGCGTTGGCGGAGGTTCGTCCGTCGCCCGCGGCTGGCTCGTTTCGGGCGGCTCGCGCGGCACACCCAAGAGCGCGCGTTGCTCCGCCTCGATCACCGGTCCCTCCACGCCGGCGAGCGGATCCTTCCACTCGAACGCATCGAGCCGCCCGGTAACCGGCGAAACCGGCAGCCAGTGATCGCAGACGAAGCCGTCGGCGGTCCAGGCGGGATCGCGCTGCGCGTTGAGTGCGCGCGCCATCCATTCGCGCGCGCGGCCTTCGTCGCCGTGCTGCTGCTGCTCGAGCTCGGCCATCAGCGCCGCCACGCGCCGGGTCGGCGCCGCGGTGAGCGGCGTAAGCACCTCGCGCGCGAGGCCGTATTCCTGCGCGTCGAGCGCCGCGCGCGCCAACGCCAGCGCCGCTTCGAGCTGCCCGGGCGATTTTCCCGTGAGCTTCTCGATGCGCGCGAGCCGCTCGCGCGCGCTGTCGCCGGGACGCAGATGCGCGTAGGCCTGCGCGAGATCGGGATGCGGCTCGGTGCGCCACGCTGCGCCGATGATGCGCGCGGCCCGGCGCAACTCGCCGCCAGCGCCGAGCAGCCGACCGGCGAGAGCGGCGGCAGGCACCAAGGTCGGCGCGAGTTTTACCGCCTCCAGCGCGAGCGCCTTGGCGCGCTCGCGGTCCGTCGTCTCGAGCGCGAGCGCTTGCGCGGTAAGCAGCACGGCGCGCTGGCGTCGGTAATTCGGCTTGTCGATCAGCCCACTGTTGTAATTGCGCTCGAGCCGAACGAGCGCGCCGGCCCAGTCGCCAGCGCCGCAGCGGAATTCCAGCACCGCTTGCCCGGCCCAGGCCGGCGAGGAGCCGTCCTTAGCCGCTTCCTCGGCGTAGAGCTCCGCAGCATGCGGATCGTTGCGCCGGCGCGCCTCGACGTAGAGGCCGTGCAGGCCGAGCAGCCTGGTATCGCTGCGCCCCGCCATCGCTTCAAACGTGCGCGCGGCGCCGGCGCGATCGCCGGAAAGCTGCGCGGCCTGCGCAGCCAGGAGCAGCGTGAGCGGCTCGTCCGGCGCGATGCGCTGCGCCTCTTCGGAAAATTTGCGCGCGGCGCGCGCGTCGCCCGAACCAACCGCGACCAGCCCCTGCGATACCGCGAGATAGCCGCGCACGCCGCGTCGCGTGCGCAGGTAACGTGCGACCAGGTCGGGCGAGCGGACGATGGCGCGGAGGAGTGACCATAGAAGTACCGCGAGCACGACGATGGCGGCGACGGCCGCCGCCAGCACGAACACCGAGGTCTCGATGCGCTCGCCCTGCCAGGTAATGGCGACGTCGCCGGGCCGCTCGGCCAGCCACACCGCGCCGAACGCCAGCGCCGCGACGATGATGAGGTAGAGGAGGACGCGGATCATGGATTTTGTCCGGTCACTTGCTCAACCCTGTGAGCGCATCGGCAGCAAGGCGGCGGCTCGCGTCGAGTGCGGCGCTCCGCGCCTGCGCCTGCTTGATCCAAGCCTCGGCGGGCGCGCGTGCGGACGCCTGCAGCTGCGCCAGCTCGGCAAGCGCGCCCGGAATATCGCTCTGCGTCGCCTTGACCTCGATGCGCGAAATGATCGCGCCGGGATCGCTGCCGGCGGCTTCCTGCCGGGGGTGGATGCGCACGAGCTTTTCTGCATTGGCCGCGAGCCGATCCAGGACACCCTCGCGCGGCGCTTCGCCGCCGACGGCGCGCAGCGACGGCACCAGCGCTGCGAGCTGACGCGACAACGCGGCCGCGGACGGCATACCGGAATTGGCGAACGGCTCGAGCGGCGCGAGCGCTTTGGGATCGGAAGCGATCGCTTTTGCCGTCGCAAGCTCGGAGGTAAAGGGCGTGCCGCGCTCGATCGCCGCGTTGAGCGCGGATGCGGCGATCGCGAGACGGCTGGCGCGATCGTCCACCGATTTGTCGCCGCGTTCGACGGCGGCGACGCGCGCCGCCAATGCATCGAAGTCGCCGCGGGTCACCGGCTGCGCTTGCCCCGCGAGTTTCTTGCTCAGGTCTGCCACCGCCGCCGCATTAGCATCGGCGCGCGAGGTAGCTTCGCGCGCGGCGGCGATCGCTTCATCGCTCCGCCGGCCAAGGATACCGATCGATTCTGCCAGCGCTTTCACCTCGCCTTCGATCGCGGAAATGCGGTTGGCCTGGGCGGTGTCGGTTGTCGCGGGACGCGGCGCCGCGACCGTGGCTTCGAGGCGGGCGACGCGGTTCGTCAATTCGCTGAGGGCGTCGACATCGGTGCCGGCGGACTGCGGACGCGCGGCCGTCTCGCGCACCTGTTGCTCCAGTCGGGTCAGTCGCGCGTCGAGCGCGGCGTCGTCGCGGCTATTGACCAGGCCGGCAGGCACGAGCGCGATAGCCACGAGGACGCCGCCGACGAGGCCGGCGCCGATCGACAGCCAGATCGTATGGCGCTGCGCTTGACGCGACGCATCGGCCGCTGCGGCACTGGGCCCGGAGCCTGGCTCCGACCATGGCGAGACCGCCTCGGCCGCGTAGGCTGCCTTTGCCGCGTCCGCACTTTCCGCCTCGCGACGGTCCGCCGCTGCTTCCGATGCTTGCGCCGGCGATCCCGAGGACGGCGGCTGATCAGTGGTCATGGCAGCTCCCAATTCATCGCAGCAGGGTAGCCCGGATAAAACGGCAGCGAAATCGGGGTATCTCGCGGCGAAAGGCCGTCTCAGCTACGATACCTGGGGCAGCGCGACAAGGTCGATCAACGCCGCCTCCTCCGGCCGCGGCGCCACCTTGGTCGTGGCGCCGGCCGCAGCAAGCGGCGCGGCGACCTGGCGAGACAAGCAATAGTGCAATGGTTCAAGCGCGCGCGCGAGGATGCCGGCGCGTGTGCCGCAATCGATATAGGCTTCGGCGCTGCGCTTGGAGAAATGCAACACGCCGTCGAGCGCGCCGCGCGCCAACAGCGCCTCGACAGCCGGCGGAAATCGCTCGGACTTCACCGCGCGGTAGGCGACCGCCGTACGCACGCTTAGCCCATGGGGCGCGAGATCGGCTGTAAGATCGCCGGCGCGCTCTTCGCCGGCAAGATAGAGCAGCGGCCCGCGCGCGCGCTGATACCGCGCGACGATGAGATCGACGAGGTCCTTCTTATCGCCCTCGGCGCAGTGAATCTCGTCAAACCCGGCAGCGCCCGCAGCTTGTGCAGTATTGCGACCGACTGCAAATACGGGCAGCGACGTCAGCGTGTTGCGCTGGGAATGATCAACGACGGCGCGCGCGGCGTTGGCGCTCGTCATCACCACCGCGCCCACGGCGTCATCCGGCAGCTCGAAATCGACTGGCTCCAGGCGCAGCAGCGGCGCCACCGTCACCGCATGTCCGCGCTCACGCAGCGTGGCAGCGGTGCGCGCGCCGTCGGGCTCGGGGCGAGTCACGAGCAGCCGCACGGTCACACCGGCGCAAAGAAATTTTCGCCGGCGCGCGCCTTGAGCTCGCGCCCCGCATCGGCGCCGAGGGCAAGCGCATCGGCGACACTGCCGCGCCGCTCGCATTGCAAGACTTCGGTGCCGTTGGGCCGCGCGATCAAACCGCGAAAATTTATCTGTCCTGCATCGACGCGGGCGTGCCCGGCAATCGGGGTGCGGCAGGAGCCATCGAGCGCGGCAAGAAAGGCGCGCTCCACCGCGAGCGCGGTCGCGGTATCGGCGTGATCGATCGCGGCAAGCAGCGCGCGCGTCCGCGCATCATCGGCGCGCGCCTCGATCGCAATGATCCCTTGACCGACCGCGGGTAGAAACTCGTCGACCGGCAGCAGCGCCGTTGCCTGCTTGTCGAGACCCAGCCGCTTCAAGCCGGCGAGCGCCAGCAAGGTCGCGTCCACCGCTCCGTCCTCGAGCTTGCGCAAGCGCGTCTCGACGTTGCCGCGAAAGGTCACGACCGAGAGATCGGACCGCAAATGCTTAACCAGCGCCTGACGCCGCAGCGACGCGGTTCCGACAACGGCGCCGCGGGGAAGCTCGGGCAGCGATTTCGCCTTGCGGCTGATGAAGACATCGCGCGGATCCTCGCGCGGCAGCACCGCGGCGATGACGAGGCCGGCAGGAAGCTCGGTCGGCATATCCTTCGCCGAATGCACGGCGAGATCGATGGCGCCGCGCGCGAGCGCTTCCTCGATTTCCTTGGTGAACAGGCCTTTGCCGCCGGCGTCGGTGAGCGGCCGGTCGCGGATCATGTCGCCCGTGGTGCGGATCACTTCGAGCAGGACACGCTCGTCGTCGAGACCGTGCGCGGCGCTGAGCCGCTGGCGCAAGAGCCGCGCCTGCGCGAGCGCGAGCGGACTGCCGCGCGTTCCGATTCGCAGGACGGTTGATGGCACGCGGTCACCTCACCGAGCAATAAAGAGCTACCGTAGCCCGGATGGAGCGCTGGCGTAATCCGGGCGTCTTGCCGCGTGTTGAACGGAAGAAGGCGCCGCATACTCGGTGCGCTCCCCTCCCCAAGCGAACCCCGGCCTGCCGGGGCTCGCTCATTTTAAAGTTGGCCGGAAGCGGGCAAGCCCGCAGCCGGCTGGGGAGAGGTCGGGGGTGGGGGTAGCAACTCGTTCACACGGCGTTTCCAACAACGACCCCCACCCCCGGCGCCATAGCGCGTCGAAGACGCACGTAAACGCGCTGATGGCGCCGACCTCCCTACAAGGGGGAGGGCAGGAGCGTGTTGCAAGAGGTTTTGCTACATGCGACTGCCGAGATCGCTGCTCGGCTGATTCCATTCACGGCAAAGACGCACTAGCTTTGGAAGCGCGAACGATGCTTCGCGCTAACACGGTGGATTGATATCCGGAATGCTCGTGCTCGGCATCGAGACGACCTGCGACGAGACCGCGGCGGCGGTGGTCGAGCGGCCCGACGCGGGCCCGGGAAAAATCCTGTCCAATATCGTGCTCTCGCAGATTGAGGAGCATGCCGCGTTCGGCGGCGTGGTGCCGGAGATCGCGGCGCGCGCCCACGTCGAGGCGCTCGACATGATCATCGCGCAGGCGATGAGCGCGTCGGGGAGAGGCTTCGCCGAGCTTGACGGAATCGCCGCCGCGGCCGGCCCGGGCCTGATCGGCGGCGTGATTGTGGGGCTGACTACCGCAAAAGCGATCGCGCTCGTGCACCGCAAGCCGCTGATCGCGGTCAATCATCTCGAAGCGCACGCACTCACCGCGCGCCTCACCGACGCCACGCCGTTCCCCTATTGCCTGTTTCTCGCCTCGGGCGGCCACACGCAAATCGTCGCGGTGCTCGGGGTGGGCCAATACGCGCGCCTCGGCACTACCGTCGACGATGCGATCGGCGAAGCCTTCGACAAGACCGCGAAGCTTCTTGGCCTCGGTTATCCCGGCGGGCCGCAGGTGGAGAAGCACGCAATCAACGGGAATGCCGCGCGCTTCCCCTTGCCGCGGCCGATGCTGGGCCGGCCGGACGCCGACTTTTCCCTATCGGGACTGAAAACCGCGCTGCGCCTCGAGGCGGAAAAGATCGCGCCGCTGAGCGATGAGGACGTGCGCGACCTCTGCGCGTCGTTTCAGCAGAGCATTGTTGAGTCAGTGGCTGACCGGCTGCGAATCGGCCTGAAGTTGTTTCACGAGCGCCACGGCAAGTCGACCGCGCTGGTCGCGGCAGGCGGGGTCATCGCCAACGAAGCAATCCGCAAAATTCTCCAACGCGTGGCGTTCGAGGCGGGCACGGTGCTGGTGACGCCGCCTGTCGCCTTGTGCACGGACAACGGCGCCATGATCGCTTGGGCCGGCGCGGAACGCCTGGCACTTGGGCTTACCGATTCGCTCGGCAGCGAGCCACACGCGCGCTGGCCGCTTGAGATCGTTGCCGGCCCTGTGGCCGCCGAGCTGAAAGCAACGCAGTGATGTTCGACCGCATCACGATCATCGGCGCCGGCGCCTGGGGCTGCGCGCTCGCCAATGTGATCGCACGCACCGGCCGCGGCGTGACCTTGTGCGCGCGCGACCGCACCGCCGCGGAGCTGCTGCGCAGCCGGCGCGAGAGCCCACGGCTGCCGGCGATCCGCATCGACGAGCGGATCGCGATCGAAACGAACGATACCGATCTCGCGCGGCAGGAGGCAATACTTGTCGCAGTACCCTCGCAGCACCTGCGCGAAGCCGTGCGTGCAATCGCGTCGTCACTTGCTGCGGACGCGCCGGTGATTGCCTGCGCGAAGGGCATCGAGCGCGGCACGCATCAATTCATGACCGAGGTGATCGCGGGAAGCGCGCGCGGTGCAATGCCGGGGATTCTTTCCGGCCCGAGCTTTGCCGCCGAGGTGGCGCGCGGACTTCCCGCCGCGGTGACCCTGGCAATGGCAGATGAGGGTACGGCGGCGGCGCTCGCCCGCGCGCTCGGCTCGCCGGCGTTTCGGCCCTATCATTCGACCGATATCCGCGGCGTCGAGATCGGCGGCGCCGCCAAGAACGTGCTCGCCATTGCCGCCGGCATCGTTGCGGGCCGCGGGCTCGGCGCCAGCGCCGCCGCGGCGCTGGTGACGCGCGGCTTTGCCGAGTTGTTTCGTTTCGGCCAGGCGTTTGGCGCGCGCGCGGAGACATTGACCGGCTTGTCCGGCCTGGGTGATCTGATCCTGACCTGCTCGAGCGCGCAGTCGCGCAATTATTCCTTTGGCATTGCCGTGGGGAAAGGCCATTCTCCTAAAGAGATCGGGTCGCAGCTCGCGGAGGGAATTTTCACCGCGCCCGTGCTCGTCGAGATGGCGAAAGCGAAAGGCGTGGACATGCCGATCGCGAGCGCCGTCGCGGACATTCTCGACGGGCGTATCAGCGTGGACGCAGCCGCGGAGCAGTTGCTGACACGCCCGTTCCGGGCGGAGGGATGAGACGATGGCATATTGGCTGCTCAAGACGGAGCCCGAGGAATATTCCTGGGACGACCAGGTCAAACGCGGCGCCAAGGGTGAGGCGTGGACCGGCGTGCGCAATTTCCGCGCCCGCGGCAATCTCAAGGAGATGAAAAAAGGCGATCGCGCGTTCTTCTATCACACCGGCGAGGAAAAGCAGATCGTCGGGATCGTCGAGGTGATCCGCGAGGCCTACCCCGATCCGACCGATCCCAAGGGCGTCTTCCGCGCCGTCAACGTGGCTGCGGTGAAGCCGTTTGCCAAGCCGGTGACGCTCGCCGCGGTGAAGGCCGATGCGCGCTTCAAGGACATGGCGCTGGCCAAATATCCTCGCCTCTCCGTGCAGCCGGTGACCGCGCAGGAATGGAAGGCCATCTGCGCCATGGGAGGAGTGAAGGATTAGCGTAAACCTCTCCGCCGCTCTTTCCCGGCTGTCAGCTGTGAAGAAACCATCGCCGCGGCTTGTTCCGCCCGCTCACGACACGGCCGATCAAGACTCCAGCACGGCAATGCGGACCCGCCGGGATTGTTCCGCTGGAGCGAAGCATCGTTGCCGCGCTCGGCCCCGCCATGCGCATGGGCGCCCCCGCGCCAGTTCCCAGCAGGCGCCGCGAACGCTAGGCTCATGGTCTGAACGAGGGAGCAGGCCATGCGTTTCGCCGGGGTGAATTATCTCGCAGTCGTGATCGCGGCGGTGGTGGCATGGCTCGCGGGCGCGGGCTGGTACACGACCTTCGGCAAGAGTTGGATGGCGGCGCTCGGCCTCACGCCGGAGAAGATGCAGGAAGCGAAAAGCCAGCCCGGCGCGTATCTGCCGTTCGTTTACGCGTTCATCGTCAACCTGATCATGGCGTGGGTGCTCGCCGGCGTGCTGTTCCACATCGGGGCGTTGTCGTTGCGGCGCGGGGTGATCTCCGCGGCGCTCTGCTGGCTCGGTTTCGTCATCACGACGATGTGGGTCAACAACAGCTTCGCGCGGCGCGACCGGCGGCTGCTCGCAATCGATGGCGGCTACTGGCTCATCGCGCTGCTGCTGATGGGCGCCATCATCGGCGCAATGGGCTAGTCCGCAAGGCATCACAGGGAGAGGCAAGATGCGCTGCCCGGCCGTTCCGACAATGCTTGCCGCCACAGTTGCGGCGCTCGTCACGATCGCCGCCTTCTCCACGCGCAGCGGCGCGCAAAATCCGATGGGCGATCCCAACGCGGAGCCGGCCCCGTTCAATCCGCAGATGGCGGCGCTCATGAGCATGCTGATCCAGCCGCGGCACGCCAAGCTCGGGCTTGCCGGCAAGGAAGAGAACTGGCAGCTCGCCGGCTATGCGTTGAAGGAGCTCAAGCAGGGTTTCGTCGTCACGGCGCGGGCGGTCCCGCGCTGGAAAGGTTTACCCGTCGCCGACCTGTTTGACGCCGCGGTGAGCCAGCCGCTCGCGCTGCTCGACTTCGCGATCAAGGCAAACGAGCCGCGCCAGTTCGGCGAGGGCTACGCAAAGCTCACCGCGGGCTGCAATGCCTGCCACGGGACCACCGACCACGCATTCGTGGTAATCAAGGCCCCGGATTCGGCGGCGGCGTTCCCAGATCAGGATTTCCGCCCCAAGCGGTAGCAGACGGCGCCAAGGCCGGGGCATGACGAGTCCAGTATCCGACCCATTGTCGCACCCGAGCCCGCCCACACCAAAGTCGAACGCCGCCAGTCTTGTCGCTCATCGCGGCACCGTCGCATAATGAGCCAAGGAAACGAACAACGCGCGGGCAAAGTGCGCCGCGGCGGCCGGAGGCTGAGTGATGTCGGACAAAATCTATGATGTTCCCCCGGAGTGGAAGAACCGCGCCTTCATCGACGAGGCCAAGTACAAGGAAATGTACGCGCGCTCCCTCAAGGACCCGAACGCGTTCTGGGCGGAAGAGGCCAAGCGTTTTCTCTGGTACCGGGCGCCCACCAAGATCAAGAACAGCTCGTTCGGACCCGGCAACGTTTCCATCAAGTGGTACGAGGACGGCGTCCTCAACGCTTGCTACAACTGCATCGACCGCCACCTCGCCAAGCGTGCCAAGCAGACCGCGATCATCTGGGAGGGCGACGATCCCGCGCAGTCCAAGCACATCAGCTATCGCGAGCTGCACGACGAGGTCTGCAGGTTGGCCAACATCCTGCGTAACCGCAACGTCAAGAAGGGTGACCGGGTCACGATCTATCTGCCGATGATCCCGGAGATCGCCTATGCGGTGCTGGCTTGCGCGCGCATCGGCGCAATCCACTCAGTGGTGTTCGGCGGCTTCTCCCCGGATTCGCTCGCCGGGCGCATCGCCGACTGCAAGTCGAATGTCGTGATCACCGCCGACGAAGGCGTTCGCGGCGGCCGCAAAGTGCCGCTCAAGACCAACGCCGATGCTGCCATCGCCAAGGTCGGCGGCGTTGATCACGTGATCGTCGTGCGCCGCACCGGCGCCGCGGTGGACATGGAGCCGGGGCGCGACGTTTGGTACCACGAGGCTGCGAAGGTCGTGACCAGCGAATGCCCGTGCGAGCACATGAACGCGGAAGACCCGCTGTTCATCCTCTACACGTCGGGCTCGACCGGCCAGCCGAAGGGCGTGCTGCACACCACCGGCGGCTATCTCACCTACGTCGCGATGAGCCACCAATATATTTTCGATTACCACGACGGCGACATCTATTGGTGCACCGCCGACGTGGGCTGGGTCACCGGCCACAGCTACATCCTCTACGGGCCGCTCGCGAACGGCGCCACCACGATGATCTTCGAGGGCGTGCCGAACTACCCGACCATGTCACGCTTCTGGGAAATCTGCGACAAGCACAAGGTCAACATCATCTACACCGCGCCGACCGCCATCCGCGCGCTGATGCAGGCGGGCGATGAGCCCGTGAAGAAGACGTCGCGCAAGTCGCTGCGGCTCCTCGGCACGGTCGGCGAGCCGATCAATCCGGAGGCGTGGGAGTGGTACTGCCACGTGGTCGGAGAGGGCCGCTGCCCGATCGTCGACACCTGGTGGCAGACCGAAACCGGCGGCATTCTTATCACGCCGCTGCCCGGTGCGACGCGGCTCAAGCCGGGGTCGGCGACGCAGCCGTACTTCGGCATCGTTCCGCAGATCGTGGATGCTGAAGGCAAGGTCGTGGAGGGCGCGGGAACCGGCAACCTCTGCATCATCGATTCCTGGCCGGGCATGATGCGCACCGTGTTCGGCGACCATCAGCGCTTCGTCGACACCTATTTCAGGGCCTACCCCGGCAAGTACTTCACTGGCGATGGCTGCCGGCGCGATGCGGACGGCTACTACTGGATCACCGGCCGCGTCGACGACGTGATCAACGTGGCCGGCCACCGGTTGGGCACCGCCGAGGTCGAGAGCGCCCTGGTGGCACACGCCAAGGTGTCGGAGGCCGCGGTGGTCGGCTATCCGCACGACATCAAAGGCCAGGGCATCTACGCCTATGTCACCTTGATGCTGGGCGAGCAGCCAAGCGAGGAGCTGCGCAAGGAACTGGTCGCGTGGGTGCGCAAGGAAATCGGCCCGATCGCCTCGCCCGACCTGATCCAGTTCGCGCCGGGGCTGCCGAAGACACGCTCGGGCAAGATCATGCGGCGGATCCTGCGCAAAATCGCGGAGGATGAGTATGGCAGTCTCGGCGACACCTCGACGCTCGCCGATCCGGCGGTGGTCGACGATCTCGTGAAGAATCGGCAGAACCGCAAGGCGCACGCGTAGCAGTGGCACTCATCGTCATGGCCGGGCATAGCGCGTCGAAGACGCGCGTAAACGCGCTGGTGGCCCGGCCATCCACGCCTTTGCCTCTTCAAAGAAAGAAAGACGTGGATGTCCGGCAGCGCAGACAAGTTTACGCAGTCTGCGCAAGCTTGACGCGTTGCCGGGCATGACGGGTTCGCGGCTTGAGGATCGGCACGCGTAACCGGCTTTACGTCAGCCAACCGACTCAGTTGCGCCGCGACTGTGGCACGCACGGCACACTCGCCGGAATTCTTGCTTGGTCACGCGCGCGCGTGCGCGGTTTTGGCTGAGATCGCCCGCCGATTTTATTATTATGATTAATGATCCGGTGCCTGACGGGGATTCGCGGAATGTCAGGCTCCGTCGATCATGGGGCAACGGTCAACAAGAACGGTCCAACCAT
>Ga0182040_10001247_pt1 | contig 11825 bp, 9 predicted proteins | sample flu12Cox44000176_FD_125973 | JGI IMG/M metagenome (GOLD analysis project Ga0182040, IMG submission 125973) | Lab enrichment of tropical soil microbial communities from Luquillo Experimental Forest, Puerto Rico - flux8day.12C.oxic.44.000.176 | ecosystem: Environmental > Terrestrial > Soil >... | reverse complement strand
CGGTTCTATGCAGGCGGACGACACGAAATCTTCAATGAGCCCGAAAAGGACCGGGTCCACCGCGACATCGGGCATTGGCTCACCCACACCCTGGACCACTAGGAAATCAAAACGGAAACGGGGATGTGCTCGTGAAAGCGATCATCACAAAAGACCGCGCGGCCGGCATCAATGGGCTTTCGTTGGCCGAGGTGCCCTACCCGCACGCGGCTGAGAACGATGTCATTGTCCGGGTTCATGCGGCAGGCTTCACGCCAGGCGAACTCGACTGGCCGGCAACGTGGGTCGACCGGGCAGGGCGTGACCGGACACCCACCGTTCCCGGGCACGATGTGTCCGGAGTCGTCACCGAGTTGGGCTACGGCACAACCGGGCTGACAGTCGGCCAACGAGTCTTCGGGCTCGCCGACTGGACCCGCGACGGCGCGCTCGCGGAATACATTGCGGTAGAGGCCCGTAACCTTGCGCCGCTGTCGGCCGGCATCGACCATACTGTGGCGGCGGCGCTGCCGATTTCCGGACTGACTGCATGGCAGGGATTGTTTGACCACGGACGCCTGGTGACCGGTCAGACCGTCCTGATTCATGGCGCGACCGGCGCTGTCGGTTCGATCGCAGTGCAGCTGGCGCATGAGGCGGGAGCACGAGTAATCGGTAGCGGCCGCACCGCCCACAGCCAAGCGGCGCGCGACCTCGAGGTCGAAGAGTTCCTGGATCTGGAGCACGATCGACTGGAGGACGTTGGCGAGGTCGACGTGGTGTTCGACGTGATCGGTGGTGAGATCCTTGATCGCTCAGCAAAATTGGTGCGTGCGGGTGGTGCTCTCGTCACCATCGCCGCACCACCGCGGGTGCGGCCCGCGGACGCCCGGGCGGTCTTCTTCGTCGTTGAACCCGACCGTGCCCGTCTCGCCGCGCTTGAACTCCGGCTCAGGGACGGACGGCTGCACCCAAACATCGGAGACGTGCGTCCGCTCGCCGAAGCGCCATCGGCGTTCGCCCCGGCCCACCGCAGTCACGGCAAGACGATCATCCGAGTCGCCGACGGCGCTTAAGGATTCGGCACCACTCAGCCAGCGCCAACTTCCCCGGAGATCATCCTCCACCACGGTTTGATGTAGCGGTGTTTGCCGTCTGGATCGAAGTAGCGACTCATCAGCTCTTGTGCTCCCACGTCGACCACGTCCTGGAAGCCCCGCGAGGCAAGGAATTTGGGCGCTTGGCCCTCGTCGATCCCGAAAGTGAGCGGCTCGCTGGTGCTGCTCATTTTGGCAAACTCATTCGCCGCCCCACGCAGCGTGCACGTACCCTCCACCACCGAGCGCAGCACGTAATCGAACAAGATCACGCTGCCCGCCGCCGCACTGGCCACCACAAAGCCCAGAACCTCATCCACCGCCTCCAGGTTGAGGTAGGGCGTCACACCTTCCCATAGAAACACTGTCGGGCGCGTCGTGAGGTACCCGCGCCCCAGCAGCTTGTCGGCAAGTTTGTCCACTGTGAAATCCACCGCAACGTAGGCCACGTTGGCCGGGACCTTACCGATGAGGGCACCGACCTTGGCCTGCTTCGCCGCGGACGTCGCCGGATGATCCACCTCGAACACCTGCACACCAGCCAGCCGATCGGCAAACCGGTAGGGCCGCGAATCGTAGCCGGCCCCCAGTATCACCAGCTGCGCAGCCCTGGCCGCCAGCCGTTGCTCCAAGAGATCGTCGAAATAACGGGTGCGAGCGATGACATAGTAATGGTGTCCGGGGAAGCGCTGTTCGATCAGTCGCTCCACGACATCCCGAAGCGGCCGACCCCACAGCAGCATCCGGTATTTCGCGCCGAGAAATCGTTCCGCCAACGGATCACAGCAGATCCGCTCGGCGGCCGGCTTGCGCGTCTCGATCGCTCGTGACAGCGCCATCTGCTCCGCGGTGGTACTAGATCGACTAGCTTTCATCGGGCCGATGATAATTTATTGTTGATCGCGGACCGGGCGGCATCGCGCAATGTCAACTTGAAATAGCCCCGGTGTGACGGCTTTTCAGGTGTCCGACTTCCAATCCGTCGCTCACAGTGGCCCAGGGCTATCCGCCGTTTATCCGCCATCACGGGGCACCAACGCCGGCACGCGGGAACCTGCCTTAGCGGCGACACAGGCGACGAGCACGCCGGGCCACGCGATCGACAGCAGCCTGCCGCTGACCGTTCCAGGAGATGAACTGGCGACCCGGCAAGCCCGGATCAAACCGCTCGCCCGCGCCCCAGCCATCGCACTGTGAGCCGACGGCAGTTCTACGACAACGATGACGACAGTTAGGCTTCCCGACACCTCCACCGACACGACACCAGAACTCACGTCGTGCCGGGTCACGCCGTCCGTCCGTGGCTACGGATCAGAAGGTTGGGGGTTCGACCCCCCTTCGGGTGCGCACTAGGTCAGAGGCTATTTGCGGCATTGTGAAGGCGGCGTGGCTGGCTCTTTGACGACAGTTTTGACGACAGTAGTCATCGGCGGTCGCCATCACACAGGGCCGGAATCGCCATGGCCTACAAGCTCATCGACGCCGCGCAAACACGCCGCCGCAAAGTCAACGCACCCGAACTGGTCGCGCTCGTCCGCGCCGGCGCCGTCTTCCACAAAGGCAAACCGCTCGAACGACGTACCCACATCACGCCCGAACCGCAGGAATCAACCGAAACGGAGGTCGCCTGAAATACCCCTCCACAAGTCTTGACAATCCCTCAAGCTCTGTTCAGACCACATGTAAGAGACGCCGCCTGCGCCCGATTAAACGTTTTGAGAAGACTCGAAGAAACGTGGTAAATGGTCGTGATCTAACTCTGAGATTAAATCCTGCCGAGATCGAAACTTGCATAATCGCGGCGTTACTTCCGGTCCGCACTTCTGATGGAGCTAAGGGATTTCGAACCCTGAGCTACTGCTGCGAACGTTCCTCTTTCCCGCGTTGGGAGTGCTACCAACACACAGTTCAGAGGCTCCGCTCTGATAGTTAGGAAAATCGCGCCCACCTCCGCTGGCGGACTTGCCGGTTGCCCGCGCAGCAAAGAAGGCTCTGAGCCTCGCACTCAGGAGGACCGGCGCCGCCAGCCGCAAGACTTCGGGAACTGAATGTGCGGAGTGGACCGAGTTCGCCACATCGACACATCGATGAAGCGCTTCCTTTCGGTCTACACAAAACAACGTTTTAAAACCTTTAGTATTGTGCGGCCGGGTAATATGATGACCCTTGGTCAGTCGCTCCTCATGCATTCCTCAAGTCTGGATTTCGGCGAATAGAAAGGTTTAGAGAACGGTTAATGGGATTCAGCAGGGACATGGTTTTGCAGGGGAGCATAGTTCCATTCCATCCGTACTCAAGGCGCTGGATTAACAAACTAAAAGTCGGCGCCCCGAACACCAAGGACGCCAATGACCGCTATGTCGCTGGATGTCGCAAGCGTCGAGGGATTCCGTCTCCGGCAAGGCCTGAGCTGGCATGATCCGGACATCGACTGCACGTTAGTGATTTCCCAGCCCTCGACGGATCGCGGCCTTTGGACCGAGTATGCGGGCGGCGCACAGCGCAACTACCGCAAACATGGTGTCGAGTGCGCTCTCGACGTCGACGCGCTGCGCACCGGTGCCGACACCATCTTGTTCTTCGCGGTGATCGATGACGCCGGACGGATGGTGGCCGGTGTCCGGGGCAAGGGACCGCTGCGGTCGGCCGACGATTCGCATGCGGTCGTCGAATGGGCGGGGCAACCCGGCGAAGAGGCTGTCCGCAATACGATCAACGACCGGGTGCCGTTCGGGGTCGTGGAGATGAAGTCGGCATGGGCAACCGACGATCCGGATCGGAGTCCTGGCCTCACCGGCGCTGTGGCTCGCAGCCCTTTCCACATGATGGCTTTACTCGACATTCAATTTTGCATGGCCACAGCCGCGGCGTACGCACTGAACCGGTGGCGGACGTCCGGAGGGGTGGTGGCAGGCATTCCCGCGACCCCCTACCCCGACGAGCGCTACCAAACCAAGATGATGTGGTGGAACCGGCGCGATTTCGTGAATCATGCGGAACCGGGGCAGGTTGCCAAAATACTGGTGGAAACGACGCAGCTGACTCAAGAGTTTTACAGCCGGTATGAGACGGAAGCCTTGCTTCTCGGTCCAGCGTGATAGAGCATCACCACCACGCCGAGCAGTGGCAAAGCGCCTCAACGGAGCGGCTGCATCCCGGCGCGAGTGGAGGTCCCCCGCGGGGACTTGCCGGTCCCGCGGTTGTTCGATGTAGACGGATTGTCACGCGGCGAATCTCCCATGGTGGAGAAGTCCATTGGTACGGCGGGCCTGGCGAACAGCGACTCCATTGCAACGCTATCCAGCGGACGGGACAACAGAAAGCCCTGCGCCCGATGGCATCCCAAATCAAGCAGTGCCCTGGCCGCGGTGGCAGTCTCGACGCCCTCCGCGACGACCTCGAGTCCGAGAGCGTGCGCCAAGTCGACGATGGCCCGCACGATCGCCAGATCGCTGGCGCTGGTGCCGAGATCGCGGACAAATGCTCTGTCGATCTTGAGTATGTCGACCGGAAGCGACTTCAGATATGTCAACGCACTGTAGCCGGTGCCGAAGTCGTCGATAGCGATCTGGACACCAATGTCCTTCAGTCGGGCAAGCGTTCGGCGCGTGGTGTCGATCTCCTGGACCACGACCCTTTCGGTGATCTCGAGACATACCGCGCGGGGGTCGATAGCGAACTCGTCGAGGGTTGCGGCGACCGTTTCGACAATGTTGTTCGCGACGAGCTGCATTGGTGACACGTTGACCCGCAGCACGGCATCGCGCCCCAAGCCACGTGAGCGCCAGAGTCCGAACTGCGCACACGCCGAGCGCATTACCAGACGGCCGAGCTTCCCCGCCAGATTGATCGATTCGACCAACCCGATGAAGGAGTCCGGCATCAGCAGCCCTCGAGTGGGGTGTTGCCAACGGACGAGCGCCTCGGTCCCGAGGATCTCGCCGGTGCGCATGCCAAACTCCGGCAGGTAATGCAGCACCAGGGCGCTGCTATCGCTGTCGGTACTCGCTTCCAGATCCAATTCGATGTCGTTGCGGATCATCTCCCGGTCGGACATCTCCGCGTTGAAAGCTGCGACTTTGGCCCCGCCGGAATGCTTGGCCGACCGAGCAGCCTGATCGGCGCGACGTAGTAGGCCCGAAGTGCTGTCGGATCCCGGTACGCCGGTAGCGACACCGACACTGACGGAACGGCTGAGCTTCTCACCGTCGATCACGACCTGCTTCTCAACTTGCACCTGGAGCCAATGAGCAAACGCCAAGGCGCTTTCAATGTCCATCGGTGCAGCAGGCACAACTACAAACTCGTCACCGCCGAGCCGGGCGGTGACCGAGGAAACGTCTGCGGCCTCGCGCAGGAACTCGGCGAAACCCTTGATGAACCGGTCGCCGGCGTGCTGACCGAGGTGCTCGTTGACCACCTTGAACCGGTCCAGATCGAGAAACAAAATCGCGACCTGGCCCGACCGACCCTCAGCCAGGCGTTCGTCGAGGTGGGCGATCAGCGCCCTGCGGTTCAGCAGGCCAGTGAGGTCATCGTGTTCGGCCAGGTAGCGGACTCGCTCTTCGGCGACGATGCGGGCCTGTAGCTGAGCGAACAGTGTGGCGATCGCCTGCAGCGCATTCAGCTCCTCCGATAGCCATTCCCGGTCACCGAACTTGATGAAACCCATGGTGCCGGTGGTGAGGTCGCCGGAAAGCAGCGGCACGCTCGCCATGGAGACGACAGGAATGGCCGTGCCCTCCTCAATACGCCTTTGGTAGTCGGCGTTTGGGGGCTCGGGCCGCATAATGTAGGGCGCCTTGAGGGTTTCAGCCCTCGCAAAGACCGAGTCGGCGTCGGCGAAATACACCACACCGATCGGGTCGGGGTCGGGGACGTTCTCGCGTGGCGGCCATTCAGCGACGAGCACTGTCGCACGGATGGCGTGATCGTTGTGGCGCAGAAAACCGGTGTCCACCCCTAAGTGGCTGACCAAATCGCGAAGCACCCGTTGGCTGATCGCGGCAGAGTTGCCTGCCGTGGCCGCCATCAATTCTGCAGCCGCCGCAGTGACCAAATCGTCCAACGAGCCGGGCATCACCCACACCGTAGCCGCTATTGGCCCTACAGCAAACGGATTCGGTCGAGATTGCGGCGACTTCGGACGGACGCCCCGCCGCCAACAGCAAATCGCAGCACCAGGACGGGGAAGTTATCGGCCGGTAAGCGGACCAGCTGCCGGAATTCTTGCTGCAGGTCGCCCAGCTCGTCGGCGAAGGACGTCGACAATTCGGTGAGATCTTCAGCATTGCGGGCGTACAGGAAGACCGGCGAGATGGGCTGAACAGCCAACCCGCGCTGCTGCATTGCAATCCATACCGCCTCGACAGCAGATCCGCCGCGCGCGTAGTCGGTCAAGGAGCCTCCAGACACCGAAATGACGGCCACTGCGGAGCTCGCCGACACTCGACGGCGAGCGTCATCGCCCAAGGCGGTCCCAGCATTCCACTGCGCCAAGGCAGCCATCACGTCCGGACGCTTCAAGATGTCCAGCACAGCAAGATCGCTGGGGTCGAGTTCGAGGCCACGCACGTCGATACCGGTGTCGGGACGCCGATCACCGGGCCAGCGCAGCTCAGAAATCATGTCCGCATGCAGTCGCGGCGTGAGGTACCGGATGCGGTCGGCGGCAGCGAAAATCGTTGCCACACGGGCGATGTCGTCGCGCTCGGTCACGAGGTGCTGTTGGGCCCCTTCCCGCTCGGCGACAGCGTTGAGCCATTCGATTGTGTCTGCGGTGATCGGGTGAGGTTTTCCGAGGTGGCGGTTGGTCCCACGTGCCAGCATCGGTTGGTAGAGCCCGGCAAGGTCGGGATCGCTGCCTTCACGCAGATGCACCGTGGCTTGCAACAACGCGCCATCAACGTCCTCCAGCACGGTCACCGGCCCCAAGACCCGTTGGCTGGCGGCGGCCACTTTGACGTTGAAGAGGGCCGCTCCGAGCGCGACTGCACTGGCGCGGAATCCGACGTCGAGCGTCGATGTGTGCTCGGGCGCAAGCCGGATTGTGATGACATCCGGCCCGGCCTCAATACGCCAGGGCTGCACGTTGCCGCCGGACGGCGCCCGAATAGCGGCCGCGACGACGACGCCCGTTACTCCCGGTAGCGCAGGATCTGAATAGTCGGCTGATGGCGGCGGGCGATCCCTGACCACCCCCGAGTCGTCGAGCCGATTGAGCGCCGAGCCGACATCGAGCCGAATCCGCCCAGAGCGGAGGTCTTCACCCAATCCGAGTCTGCGCACCGCCTCGGCAATCGCGGTCGCTCCCAATACAACGTCACCGGACACCTGCGGCCACGTCGACAACGTGCGGTCGACTTCCACCAGGGACGCCGCGCTCCGAGGCGACAACTGCTCGGCCTCGAGGAAACGCAGCATGTACGGAACCTTTTCCCGGCTACTCATGCCGGAAAGCTCCGCAACGTCCAATTCGCCCAGTAGACCGTGCAAAATCGGACGCTGCGGCTCCAGGTCGTAACGCTCCACGTCCAGCAGGCCTCGATCGCTCGTCGCCATCAGCACGGGGATCCGACGGGCACGGGCACGCTCCCGCAAGATGACCTTCATGTCCAACGAATCGCATTCGTCGACAACAACGTCCAGCCCGGTGAGGAACTCGTCGACGGTGTCGACTGTCAGCCCGACGTCCAGAACCCGGACAGGGACGTATGGATCGAGTTCGGCGATCCTGCGGGCGGCCGCTTCGGCCTTGTTCAATCCGAGGTCTAGTACGGTCGCCGGCACCCGGTTGAGATTGGACAGCTCGATGCAATCGAAATCCGCAAGCCGAAGCTCGCCGCACATGCCCTGTGCGGCCAAAGTATGCGCGATGACATGCCCGGCGCTCAAACCGGCGACACCGATGCGCAGCGCGGCAAGCCGGGTCTGCTCCTCGGCTGTGATCATGTTCCTGTTGCGATCCAACCGCACCGCTCGAAACGCCCGAGGGCCGAGCACCGCCACGACCGCCCTCCGCCAGGGGTAGTAAGCCCATCGGCAGGGTTCGGCAACCAGCTCCGGATCGGGTGGCGGCCGAAGCGTTATCAATTCATCGAGTTGTTCCTCGCGATGGTCGATAAATTCGATGGCGGGATCGCCGCGCAGTTGGTCCAATACCGCATTTTCAGCGGGGTTTGCGGCGTCGAGAACTTGAGCAGTGCAGGACGTTATGTTGATCTCCTCGGTTTTCGGTCGCGCCGACGAATGCGTGCGCACCCCCCTAAACTTACTGTCGGCTAGAAGGCGAAACATCGTGGCTATCGCTTGGGGTCTGACCGCAACTACTGTTGCCGCTGTCGCTGCCGTGGGTCTAGCGGGCCCCGCGTGTGCGTGCGAGCCGTTCGATGGCACCTATTCCCTGGACAATCGCGGTGAGCCCGGGGCCCTAACCACGTGGATTGCTAATTCCGCATGTGGCCCCAAGGGTTGTATCGCGCACATCGCCAGTTCGAGAGGATGGAGCGGCGATGCACAGCTCGTGGGCGGTCGTTGGACTATGACCGTTGACAGGCCAGACGGCACAGTCTGCTTGGACGGCCAGCTGTCTGGTGCGATACAGACGTGGTCGTGGGATGCCGGAACGCTTAATGGCGAAGTAAGCGGGGTCCCCAATGGCCAGGGCGCCAACTGCGAAGCACCGGCCGATTCTTTCACTCTGACGAAGGTCGGCTAACGGGAGCGGCTCTTGAAGGCGCCGGCCCCGGCAAGTCTCGGCCATGTGAAACCGCCCTGGCGGCTCGGCTGATGGTTGACAGTTACTTCGGCTGATCCTTGACACTTCATAAGCCATTTCGTTTAATGACCAGAGGCATTTCGTTCAATGATCAACGTCCCTGCCGGCCACGTGCGCGCTCATTGTCACTTCGTGCCTCAGTAAGAAAGCTAGGAGTGACTGTTGGGTGCTTGCGTGTGGTCCGGCGGTAAAAAACCGGATGCGCCAACCCGGCGCTGACCCACCCTCGAGGCGGCGTGGCCGGGGCTAGGCGATAACCCAACTTACAACTAGAGGTCGTGCGATGACTGATCACCGTGACGTGTATGGCGACCACCTATATATCTCGACCGGCGACCGGCGGCGCGCCGGGCAGGCCGAACAATCACCAGCCGACAACTTTCAACAGCTGCGCGCTGTTGCGGCGCTGGAGCGGATGAGGTTTCCGGTGCTGGCCATAGACACAAACGGCACCATCCTGTTCGCCAACGCGGCGTTTGCCGCGATGCTGGGCCACGCCCAGGACACCATCGAGCAGCTCACCTTCCATCGGATCTTCCTCAGTCCCATTGACGGGCCCGCGGCCACCGCCCTGCGCGCCTACGCCGATGAGCTCGTCGAGCTGACACATCGCGATGGCTTCACGGTGCTAGCCCGCATGAGCAAGTCAGCGATGAAACGCCACGACGACGAGGTGGCCCTGGTCGTCTTCGAGGACCTCACCGAACAGCTATGGGTCGATGGCCGCTTGCCCCGGCCCCAGCTCCCTCCCGGCGTCATGGCGCGATTAGCACCGGTGTTGAGTGCCCGCGCGCATTCGGACTAACGCCGGAATGCGCGAGCAATCACCACCAATACCTTCACGCGTCACCGGCAAGCGTGAAAGCATTGGGGACCCCGAGGATTGCGCGCTAGGAATCCCGATGAGGAACACCATTGTCCCGGCAGCTGCGGCTGGGCCGCCGGGAGCAACGGCCCCCGGCACCCCTTTACCCTGACCAGTCTTTCGTCGGGGCACTGACGCGGCGTTAGGTCCGCTGGATCTCCTTGCTGATATCGACCGGTGCTGTCGAGCCGTCGGTGCGGTGGTCGGTGGTGTCGCGGCACTCGCCATCGACTTTGACACCGACGTGGCGGACAAGTGTGATCGTGGCGGGAGGTTGCGGTGCGATCGTCAGGATTATGTTCACGCCGTTCTTCCGCAGCGTCGGACCGTGCGATACGAAATCTGAGTCCGTGCTCCAACCATCGGCGACGAGACCCTTGATCACCGTCTGCGGGTCCGCGGGTTGGTTATGCGGGACACCTGGCATCCAGAACGATAAGTCGACGACCCCGCGAAATGGGGCCTCTCCCTGGTCGTTACACGATTCGTAGCTGAACGTCGCCTCGGTCACGTCGGCGTGCAAGGCATTCACGATGTCGCGGGCAGCGTCGACGGCCTGGGCGCGGGCCTGGAGCGGGGGGATCGGGTGGCTCACGGCCTCACGGCACCCGCTGAGTGCCAGGCCGATGCTCACCACCGCGACCGCGATCCTTACTGACGGAGTCCACACTCGTCACTTCCTTTCTTAGCCCGTTGCCCCGCTATGGCGGTGCCCGGCGGTCGCTGTTCGCCACGCTTCGGGGTCGACCCATCCCGGCATACCGTATTCGCCGCGGTGGGGTGCGGTCATGCCGTCGTGTTGGAGCGCATCACCATGGCCGGAAACCACGTCGGCCATGCTGAACAGCGATTCCGATCCATCGTCAAAGTAGTGGGAATGGTCATACAGCGGATCCCCGGTGTAGTGCGGGTTTTCGGCTTCGAAGCGGGTGGAGCCGAAGCCGTCAACGGACGGATCGTCGCCGAGGCCGCCCAGCGAGGGACCTCCGTGGCCGAGAGTCACATGACCGGGCGACCAGGTCACCGCATCACCGGAGGCCGCGCCCACGTAAAGATGGCCGCCGGGAGGCAAATTGAAGGCGGCCGCCGAGCGCGCCAGATCGGTACCCGGGGATCCGACCAGCACCACGTCATTGGTGTGCATCCCGTATGCCGCCGCCGCATCAGCAACGACGGTAGATCCATAGGAGTGGCCGACCACCGTCATGTGCGACGGCGCCCCTAAGTGGGTGACCTGCAGCGCGTTCACATCGGGGGCCAGCAACTGCGCCCCGGCGCGGGCCATGTTCGGCTCGTAAAGACCCGGGTCCGCAACAGAATTCGGGGCGTCGTAGCCCACCCACATCACCACGGCGGTCTCCCTGCCTGGATCAGCGCGCGCAGACTCCTGGTACAGGCGCAGGCCGTCGGGGTTAGACAGCGTTCCTTCGCGCACGCCGGTGCTCAATCCCTTGACCAAGACCGCGGTGTTGGCCGCGGTGTCGGGGTTGCCGATCGCGATGGCCCCAGCCCCCTCTCCGCCGAATGCCTCGGGCTGATACTTCAACAAAAGCACGGGCGGGTGACGCCCCGACGGGTCCTCGGCCCTCGACGCCGTATTAAGACCGTTTCTTGTCTGGACGGCGTTGTTGTAGCGCATGATCGCCGCCGCTGAAAGCCCATACTTGCCAGGATCGTTGAGTACGTCGCCGACCGACACCCCGCTCTGCTTGGCGATGTCCTCCATGCGATGAAGGTCGTCGTTCATCACCGCTTCATTGATGTCGCTGCGGGCGTCGACAGGCACGCCGTTGAGATTGCCGAGATCTTCGGGGTGCTCGGCGAGTAGGTGCTGGCGCTCCTGCGGTGTCAACGATGTCCACCACTTGTGGACGTCCTCCGCGCCGGTGCCCGGCGGGGGAATCTTGGTGTCCGCGTCCACATCCCGGAGAAAACCGGGGTCGTAGCCGTCGGTGTGCAGAGTGGTCAGTGATTTCTGCAAGGTATCCGCGTAGCCATCGCGCAGTGACTCGAGTTGGGCCAGAGCGGATTTGGTGTCGTCGATTGCGTCATCTTCGCAGGCGTTGATGATGGCGTTGAGGTCGTTCCTGACCTTCGGCGTGAGGTT